>Ga0182021_10002259_pt1 | contig 22463 bp, 12 predicted proteins | sample 612E3MmetaG_FD_120493 | JGI IMG/M metagenome (GOLD analysis project Ga0182021, IMG submission 120493) | Permafrost microbial communities from Stordalen Mire, Sweden - 612E3M metaG (Illumina Assembly) | ecosystem: Environmental > Terrestrial > Soil > Wetlands > Permafrost | place: Sweden... | reverse complement strand
GAGCACCGAACGGTTTGACGGACCGAGTGAAATTGCGGAGTTGCGAGCAGCCCGAGGCGCGAGGAGGGAGAATACTCGACGTATTTGACCGACGAGCAACGAAGGGATGCGACGCAAATCCGCCATTTCACGACGGGAGGCAAACCGTTCGGTGCTCTAGCATCCAGGGCTGCGCTGTGCGACTCTACCTGTCTGCCATGGCCCGAGCGTCGGCCTTGGCCTCGGCTTTGCTCTCAAGCGGGATGCGCATGCCGTAGAACGACCGGCGCACGAAGAAGAAAGCGACCAGCAGGAAGCCCGCCGCAAGGGCGCCGCGGAGTCCGTCGTTCTTGAGCTGGACAGCCAGCTCGACCGCCAGCAGGCCGAAGAGGGTGGTGAACTTGATGACCGGGTTCATGGCCACGGACGAGGTGTCCTTAAAGGGGTCGCCCACGGTGTCGCCCACCACGCAGGCGTCGTGCAGCGCACTGCCCTTTTCGTTGAGCTCGGTCTCGACGATCTTCTTGGCGTTGTCCCAGGCGCCGCCGGCGTTGGCCATGAAGATGGCTTGATACAGGCCGAAGAGCGCGATGGAGATCAGGTAGCCGATGAAGAAGTAGGGCTCCACGCAGGCAAAGGCCAGCGTGCTGAAGAACACCGTGAGGAAGATGTTGAACATGCCCTTCTGCGCGTACTTGGTGCAGATCTCGACCACCTTCTTGCTGTCGCTGACCGAGGCCTTTTCGCTGCCTTCCAGCTTGATGTTCTTCTTGATGAACTCGACCGCGCGGTAGGCGCCGGTTGACACGGCCTGAATCGAGGCGCCGGTGAACCAGTAGATGACCGCGCCGCCGGTGACCAGGCCGAGCAGGAAGGGCGCGTGCATGAGGGAAAGATGGTCGAGGTTGGTGGTCAACTTGTCGGTGAGCATCATGATGATGGAGAAGATCATGGTGGTGGCGCCCACCACTGCGGTCCCGATGAGCACCGGTTTGGCCGTGGCCTTGAATGTGTTGCCCGCGCCGTCGTTCTCCTCCAGCATCTTCTTGGCATTCTCGAAGTCGGCGTCGAAGCCGAAGTCCTTCTTGATCTCCTCTTTGATGTTGGGAACGCTCTCGATGAGCGACAGCTCATAAACCGACTGGGCATTGTCGGTGACCGGGCCGTAGGAGTCGACCGCGATGGTCACCGGGCCCATGCCCAGGAAGCCGAAGGCCACCAACCCGAAAGCGAACACCGCCGGCCCTATCATGAGCACGTCCAGTCCCAGCGTGCTGACGGCGTAGGCGACGGACATCAGGGCTACGATGACCATGCCCATCCAGTAGGCAGAGAAGTTGCCGGCCACCAGGCCCGAGAGCACGTTGAGCGACGGGCCACCTTCGCGCGAGGCGGTCACGACTTCCTTGACGTGAGCGGATTTGGTCGAGGTGAAGATCTTGATCATCTCGGGGATGAGTGCGCCGGCCAGCGTGCCGCAGGTAATGATGGTGCTCAGCTTCCACCACAGCGCCTTGTCGTGGTTCAGCTCGGGGATGAGCAGATACGACGCCACATAGGTGGAAATCATCGACACGATCGACGTGACCCACACCAGCTGGGTCAGCGGCTGTTCGAAGTTCATCTTCTTGGCCTTGCCGAAGCGGGCCTTCACGATGGCCTCGTTGAGGAAGTACGACAGAGCGCTCACGATCACCATCATGATGCGCATCACGAAGATCCACACCAGGAGCTGGACCTGCACGGTCTTGCTGGGCACGGCCAGCAGAATGAAGGTAATGAGCGCGACGCCAGTGACGCCGTAGGTTTCGAAGCCGTCGGCCGACGGGCCCACCGAGTCACCCGCGTTGTCGCCGGTGCAGTCCGCGATCACGCCCGGGTTGCGCGCGTCGTCTTCCTTGATCTTGAAGACGATCTTCATCAGGTCGGATCCGATGTCGGCGATCTTGGTGAAAATGCCACCCGCGATACGCAAGGCCGCCGCGCCCAACGACTCGCCGATGGCGAAGCCGATGAAGCACGGGCCGGCGAAGTCAGCCGGCACGAAGAGCAGGATGAACAACATGATCACCAGCTCGACGCTGATGAGCATCATGCCGATGCTCATGCCCGCGCGCAGCGGGATGGCGTAGATGGGATGGGGCATTCCCTTGAGACTTGCGAACGCCGTGCGCGAATTCGCGAAGGTGTTCACCCGGATGCCGAACCAGGCCACGCCGTAGCTGCCCGCGATTCCCACCAGGCTGAAGAGCAGGATGATGGAAAGGGTGAGAGCAACCGGCTTGCCTTCGACGGGCGAGAGCCAGCCGAAGTAGGCGCCGATGATGATGGCGATGAACGCCCAAAGCACCAGGATGAACTTGCCCTGGGTGATGAGGTAGGTCTTGCAGGTCTCGTAAATCAGCTCGGATATCTCGCGCATGCTCCTATGCACGGACGCGCCCTTGAGCTGTTTATACATGACCAGACCGAAGACCATTCCCAGGACGCAGATCACCAAGCCGCCCATGAGCAGCCGGTTGCCCGCGATGTCGCCCAGGAATTTCGCAGACGACAGATCAGGCAGAACCAGGCTCGCCTCACTGGCGAGGGCTCGGCTCTCCGACAATAGAAGCGGCAGCAAGCCGCACACAGCAGCGGACAATAAACGTAGGGGGTTCATGCGGGTCCTCCGGGCGCGCAAATTAGTCCCAAGTGCTCCGACATATCAAGTGGAGAAGGGGGAATCATGCCTATACCCCCTATTCCGGTCGGATTTGTGACGCGGTCTGTGGCGCAGCGTTTGTGGCACGGTCAGGACCCCAAAAGCTCCTGGCCCGCACATGGCCCGCGGCTGGTTTTGCGATAGTCTCGCACCATGGCCTTCCTCTCCCGCATTGCTGCCGTTGCGACGCTGCTTCTCTGCCTCGCGCCGCCGGGCCGTGCTGCTACGCCTGAAGTAGCCTTCGAGAAGTACCGGCTGCCAAACGGACTCGACGTCATCTTGCACGTTGACCACGCCGTGCCCGTCGTGCATGTCGAGGTCTGGTACAAGGTCGGGTCAAAGGACGAAGCCCCGGGCAAGACCGGGTTCGCCCACCTCTTCGAACACATGATGTTCCAGGGGACCAAGCACATCCCTGAGGATGCCTACTTCAAGTACCTGGGACAGGCCGGAGCCTCGGCACGCAACGGCTCGACCAGCACCGACCGCACCAACTACTTCGAAACCCTGCCGGCAAGCGAACTGGAACTGGGACTGTGGCTGGAAAGCTCGCGCATGGGCTTTCTGCTCGACCGGCCCTCGTTTCGCGCGGCCTTCGAGAACCAGCGCGACGTGGTGAAGAACGAGCGGCGGCAGCGCATCGAGAATGCGCCGCTCGGGGGCGTGGCTCGGGTGGAGTTGGAAGCCCTGTTTCCGCCGGGCCACCCCTACCACCATGAAGTAATGGGGTCGATGAAGGACCTAGACGCGGCCAGCGAGGCTGACATCCGAGCGTTCTTCGACCGCTACTACGCACCCAACAATGCCGTGCTGCTCATCGCCGGCGATCTCGACGTTGCGCAGGTCAAAGGCCTGGTGGACAAATATTTCGGGCCCATTCCTGCGGGGCCGGCGCTGCAGCGGCAGCCGGTGCCTCCCATCCCCGCACCCACCGCCGAGCGCCGCATCCCCATGGAGGCGAAGGTCAATCTGGCGCGCGGGCTTCAGGCCTGGAACACGGTGGCCTATTTCGCGCCCGGCGACGCGGAGCTGGATCTGCTGGCCAACGTGCTGGGCGGCGGCAAGAGCTCGCGCCTTTATCGCCGTCTGGTCCTTGAACTGAAGCTTGCGCAATCCGTGTCGGCCGTTCACATCAGCCGGCTGCTGGGCGGGACCTTCGAAATCACCTATGTCCCCCTGCAGGGACATACGCTGGCCGAGCTGGAGACCGTCATCAACCAGGAGTTGGAAAATTTGCGCACAAAACCGGTGGAGCCTGCCGAGCTGGAGCGCGCGCGCAACGAGATCAAGACCGATCTGGTGCGCGGCCTGGAAACGCTGCAAGGGCTGGCCGGCCACCTTCTCACCTACGATGTGTTCGCAGGCGATCCCGCTTTCCTGGACCGCGACCTGGGCCGATACCAGGCGGCCACACCGGAAATCCTGCAGAAGTGGTCCGCCCGCATCCTGCGCAACCAAGCCCGCGTGACCATCGACGTCGAGCCCAACAGCAGCGCGCCCATCATGGGTCGCCTGGTGAAGCCTGTTCCCGAGCAGGACCGGCCGGCAACCGCCGCTCCCGTCGCAAAAAATCCGACGGCGCGCCAGACTCCGGACGCCGAGTTTCGTCACAAGCTTCCTGCCACCGCCCAGAAGACGCCGTTCAAGGTGCCGGAGGTGAAGCGATTTCGCCTGAAAAATGGCCTGCGCGTGATCCTGGCCGAGTCGCACAAGTTGCCTCTGGTGGGAGTCGAGATGGTGGTGCGCACCGGGAACGGTGCCAATCCCCGGGACAAGGCCGGCTTGGCCGATCTGGTGGCTGACATGCTCGACGAGGGAACCGCCACCCGCAGCGCGACCGCGATCGCCGAGCAGATCGCGCAACTAGGAGCCACGCTTTCGACCCATGCGACCTGGGATGCGTCCTCGCTGTCGGTTTCGGCGCTCACGGAAAACATCGACCGCGCGTTCGACGTGTGGGCGGACGTTCTCTTGCAACCGGCTTTCTCCGAGGACGACCTGGCACGCGTACGCGAGAATCTTCTCTCCACCTTGGCCCGACGCAAGGACTCGCCGCCCCTGGTGGCTGGCCTGACCTTCGCGCGCGCTCTGTACGGCGAGAACCATCCCTATGGCTGGCCCCTGGTAGGCACCGAGGAGTCGGTGCGCCGGATCGCACGAGCGGACGTGCAGAACTTCTTCCAGACATTCTATCGGCCCAACAACGCTGTGCTGGTGGTGGCGGGTGACATCCGAGAAGCAGATCTGCGCGCCCAGATGGAAAAGCGGCTCGCGGGCTGGAAGCCCAAGCCGGCCAAGGTCGCGATGGCGAAGCCGCTGGCGATCGACAAGACACGCATCTTCCTGGTCGACAAGGCGGGCGCGCCGCAATCGTCGATCCGGTTGGGCTCGTTCGGCATCGAACGCAAGAATCCCGACTACTACCGAGCCCTGGTCATGAACCAGATCCTGGGCGGAACCTTCAAGCGGCTCACGCTCAACCTGCGTGAAACCAAAGGTTGGACCTATGGGGTTGCCTCCATGTTCGAGGCGCGGCGGGCGCCTGGACCCTGGACCACGGGCGGTGAGTTCGTGGCCAACCACACCGCCGATTCCGTGACTGAGATCCTGAAGGAGATTTCAGCTCTGCGCAGCGATGAGGTTGGCGCGAGCGAACTGAAGGAAACCAAGGACGAGATCATTGGCGCCTTCCCAGCGCGCTTTGCCACAGCCAACCAGGTGGCGGCGCAGATGGCAGCGCTGGCGGTCTACGACTTGCCGGACAAGGAGCTACAAACCTTCACCGCCCGGATTGCGTCGGTCACCGCCACGGACGTGCAAAAGATGGCCCAGAAATACCTGCGCCCCGACCATATGGTCATCGTCGTGGTGGGCGACCGTAGCAGTGTCGAAGCCTCACTACGGCAAATCGGCGAGGTGGAGTTGCGAGATCTCGATGGCGCACCCATCAAGTAGCCGCGCGCGCGTGTCCCCGTGACACCATTTCGCGAAATCCGCGCCAGCCGACTGGCCGACGAGACCGGCACCCTGAACAAGCAGGCCGATCTGGCTTTCGCCCTGTGCTACCCGAGCCCGTACCACGTGGGCATGTCGTCGCTGGGGTTTCAGAGCATCTACCGCAGCTTGCACGCCCTGCCCGGCTGCACCGCGGAGCGCGCCTTCCTGCCCGACGATGTGACCGAGATGCACCGGCTTTCTGAGGATCTGTGCACCTACGAATCCGGCCGGCCCGTGGGCGACTTTCCCGTGGTCGCCTTTTCGCTCGCTTCCGAGTTGGAACTGGCCGGCGTGGTGACCTGTCTGGATCTCGCTGGAATTCCCGCGCTCCACGCCGAGCGCGCCGCACACGCGCGAACTTTCCCATTGGTCGTGGTCGGCGGCCCGCTGACGTTTTCCAACCCAGTGCCGGTCGGACCTTTCGCCGACATCATCGTCATGGGCGAAGCGGAGGAACTTCTGCCGATCTTGGTGAACCGCCTACGCGACGAGCCTGACCGCGAAAGCCTGCTCAAGAGTCTGGTGCAGCAGCCGGGCTTCTATATTCCCTCACTGCACGCAGAGACGCCGCCCGCTGTCGCGATCGCCAGCGACGATTGCCTTCCGGCCTACTCGCAAATCATCACGCCGCACACCGAGCTGACGGGCATGTTTCTCATCGAGGCCGAGCGCGGGTGCAGCCGAGGCTGCGCCTACTGCGTGATGCGCCGGTCGGCGGGCTCGGGCATGCGTCCGGTGGCGCCTGGGCGTTTGCTGTCCCTTATCCCGGCCGAGGCGCGACGGGTGGGACTGGTGGGCGCGGCGGTCACTGACCACCCTGCCCTGCCGGAAATCCTGCGCGCCCTGGTCGACGCTGGCCGCCAGGTGGGCGTGTCCAGTCTGCGTGCCGATCGTCTCGACGACGAACTGGTTGGACTGCTGGCCCGCGGTGGCTATCGCACGCTGACCAGCGCGGCCGACGGCGCCTCGCAACGCCTGCGCGACCAGGTCGACCGCCACACACAAGTCGAGGATCTGTTGCGCGCGGCTCGTCTGTGCCGCGTCCACAGCATGGCGCTGCTCAAGCTCTACGTGCTGATTGGCCTGCCTGGAGAAACCATGGCCGACATCGACGAGCTGGCGCGCCTGGCTCTCGAACTCGCAGCTCTCGCGCCCAAGCTCTCGCTCACCGTCTCGCCTTTCGTTTCAAAGCGCAACACGCCGCTGGACCATCAGCCCCTGGATGACATCGCCAGTCTCGAAGCCAAGCTGGCCTTCTTGCGCCGCAAACTTCGCGGCCACGCCCGCCTGGCTGGCGACGCGCCCAAATGGGCCTGGGTCGAGCATCGACTGGCGCAAGGAGGCTTCGCCGAAGGAGTGGCCGCGGCCCAGGCCGCTCGCGCCGGCGGTGGCTTCGCTGCTTGGAAGCGAGCACTCGGAGGGTAGATAGTAGACGACGGGTTGTGGCTACCCCGACGTTATGGATACGCCGGGTTGAAGGCGAGCGGGTTCCCAGTGCCACCGCTTGGTTGGACCAAACGCTGGCCAGGCTTGCAATGTGGTCGGAGATGTGTAGACTTCTACACATGGCGACCAACCTCGCTATCGATGAACGCCTGCTGAACGAGGCCCTCCGGGTGGGCGGCCAGCGGACGAAGAAGAGCACCGTAACGCAGGCTCTCCAGGAGTACGTTCAACGCAGGAAACAGGCTAGGATTCTGGATCTGTTTGGCAAGGTCGACTTTGATGCGAAGTACGACTACAAGCAGCAGCGACGACGCTCATGAACATCGTCATCGACACTTCGGTTTGGTCGCTCGCCCTGCGCAGACAGCGATCGTCGACAGCCGTAGCAGCGCTGGAACTCGCCGAGTTGGTTCGGGAAGGCCGGGCCGCGATGATGGGACCGGTCAGGCAAGAACTGCTGTCCGGCGTGCAGAAGGAGCAGCAGTACGAAACCCTGCGCGGATACCTTCGCGCGTTCCCGGACATCGTGTTGGAGGCGGAAGACTACGAGGAGGCTGCTTCGTTTTTCAACCGGTGCCGAGCGAGAGGCGTTCATGGCTCGAACACGGACTTCCTAATCTGCGCGGTGGCCGCGCGGCGACGGTTCGGAATCCTAACGGCCGACGCTGATTTCCAGCACTTCGCCAAGCTGCTCCCGATCGTGCTTCATTCGCCTCGCGGGTCGCTGTCCGGCTAAGGGTGGGCGGCGAAGCAACGCCGAAATGTCTGCCGCGGTCGCCGTGCGCCGGTTGTAAACTAGGCGACGAGTACCCCAGCCACAAAGAGTCGCCTATCACCGCCTTGTGGACACGACCGAGATTCCGCGCGACGGTGTCAGATCTGGATGGAAGCCCGCCCCACCCCGATGCCCGTCATTTGCACGGCCGCCAAGCTGCCGCGCAAGGGGCTTCGTCCAATCCCTGCTATCAGCCATTTTGCAGATGCGATTCGGTGAAGGCAAAATGGCGCTTGAGTTCGATCGCTACTGGATCTGCACCTTTATGATGTTGTTGCTGTTCCCGTCAACCATCCAGAAGGTATTCGAATTGATCATCGCAATACCTTCGAGCAGGCCGACCGCGCCTGTGGGGAAGGCGTACTGATCGAGAACCGAGTGGGTAGTCGTCGATACCTTGTACAGCGTTGTGTTACAGTTAATCCAAATAGTGGAATTGTCGCTCTTGTCCATGCAGACGCCGTAGGGGACCAAAGGCTCCGAGCCCGTGAGGCTCCAGGTTGCTAGCACGCTGCCGGTCGTATAGTCGATCTTCGAGAACATCGCCGATGACCCGTTCGCACTGATCACCCAGAACACGCTGCCCGTCGAGTCGTAGGTCATGGCGAACGGGGCATACTGGCTAGACGTCAGGTTGATCGTTCGTTGAGCGCTTCCGCCGGTGATCGCGTACCGGTACAGGTGCGGCGGGTCCGTCCAGTAGTCGGTGCCCCAGAAGAAACTGGAGCCGGGCTCCAGCGCGATGGCGTGCGGTTCGTACGGGATGGCGATCCCGCTGCCGATCTTGGCCCCGTTCGTCGTATTGATCTGGTAGACGCTGTAGTCGTCCGTCTCGCTGACCCAGAGATTCGTCCCGTCCCACATCAGGCCCTCCGTGCGCGGCGTGATCGCGACGGAGGGGAAGGAGACCAGGACCGTAGCGCGCGGCCCCCAGATCGCGTAGAGCATAACGTCCTGCGAGCCCATGGGGAAGGTGGCCCTGTCGACGTAGGCGACCGTGCCATTCGCGCCGGTCGCCCAGCCCAGGAAGAGCCATCCCGCATTGGTGAAGCTGTTGAGGCTGAGCGTCGCGCTCGTGCCGCTCACGATCGACTGCGAGATCATGGTCCCGGCACCGCCATTGGCGTTGAAGGTCACCGTGTAGCTGTTCGCGACCCACACGGCGTAGAGGGTCACGTTGGCTGACCCCATGGTGTAGGAGGCCTGGTCGGCATAGGCGACGCTTCCGTTCGGCAGGGTGGACCAGCCAGTGAAGCTCCTGCCGGTGACGGTGAAGGCGTTGGCGCTCAGTATGGCCGTGGTTCCGCTCACGATCGACTGCGGGCTCATGGTCCCGGCGCCGCCGTTGGCGTTGAAGGTCACGGTGTAGCTGGGGTTCGCGACCCACACGGCGTAGAGGGTCACGTTGGCTGACCCCATGGTGTAGGAGGCCTGGCCGGCGTAGACGACGCTTCCGTTCGGCAGGGTGGACCAGCCAGTGAAGCTCTTGCCGGCGAAGGTGAAGGCGTTGGCGCTCAGTATGGCCGTGGTCCCGCTCACGATCGACTGCGGGCTCATGGTCCCGGCGCCGCCGTTGGCGTTGAAGGTCACGGTGTAGCTGAGGTTCGCGACCCACACGGCGTAGAGGGTCACGTTGGCTGACCCCATGGTGTAGGAGGCCTGGTCGGCGTAGACGACACTTCCGTTCGGCAGGGTGGACCAGCCGGCAAAGCTCTTGCCGGTGAAGGTCAAGGCGCTGGCGCTCAGTCTGGCCGTGGTCCCGCTCACGATCGACTGCGGGCTCATGGTCCCGATGCCGCCGTTGGCGTCGAAGGTCACGGTGTAGCTTGCCGTCGTTCCACCGGTTGCCACGGTTCCGCCAGTCGCTGTCGTGCCTCCAGTTCTCGCCGCTCCACCGGTCGCAGTTCCGCCTGTGCCACCGGTGCCCGCAGTGCCTCCGGTATGGCTCGCGCCCCCGTTGCCTCCAGTCGTACCCCCTGTGCCGGTGATCCCGCCCGCCGCCGTCGAGGTCGTGCCGCCGACGCCAGAGCTGCCACCTGCACCGACGCCCGCACTGCTACCCGTGCCAGGATTGCCCCCGGTTCCGACACCGCCACCCGTGCCACCGATGGCAACATCCGGCTGGGCGCGAGGGGCGTCGGGCGCCTCGGCATGGCCGCCGCTGCCACTCCCACTTCCACCCCCACCCCCGCCGCCGCCTGCGCCAGCCACGCCAGCATCTGCAGGTGTGGCTTCACGGGCAGCGCCACCGTCACGGGCAGCGCCACCGTCAGGCGCACGCCCGCCGGTCTCCAGCGCTGGATACACACAGCCCATCGCCGTCGTAGCGACTAGTAGCAATCCCAGTCTCCATACCCTGCGCATCAGCGAAACATCCGAGTGGCAACAGAATGTCAACACTGCGAAATGAAGCTTGCGAAACATCTTTAGGCTATCCACCTTGGTCATGTGCCTACGTTCGCGACAAATCCATCCAATGTCAAAGGGTTGACCAGCTGACCTGGACCCAGACGGGTACCTTGTCCAGAATCAAGAATTCTAATTTTGTTGTCGGAAGGTAGCGATGTCGATTCGAACAAACCATCTACCAGTCCATCCACGTCGCCGACGATTCCAAGTCACGACGGAGGCGCCAGCGTGCCCTCAGAATTCTGATGGATCCGGCCGTGGTTCTACGCTCGACTATGGACTATGAATGATAGGCTAGGCTGCTTCGTCGAACCTTCGAAAAGGAAGGGGTCTGAGAATGCACAGCGTGCAAACTAGCTTGGCCGCCACCCTCGCCGTGGCGATGCTATTGGGATGCGGCGGCTCGAAGAACGGCAGCAAGCCGGCTGCCTTGGACGCCAGCCAGACGAGCTTCGATGTCGTGGTGTACGCCACGACCACCGACACCGGTCAGGGCGGCGGTGACACTGTCATGGACGTGCCCCAGGACGAGGTCGCCGCCAGCGCAGACGCCGCGCAGGACGCGGTCCCTGATAGTCCCGATGTGGGACAGGAAGATGGGACCACCTCGGATGGCGATGGCGTGACCATCGACCCGCGTCCTTTTGTGATCAACTACGTGAATGACGGCATTGGCGCCGACATCGATGTCCAACTGTCGCAGGATTCCATCTCGGCCAATTGGAGCATCGACGAGCCCGAGAACGGGATTGCGGGATATGAATGGGCCATCGGCACCTCGCCCGACTCCGAGAACATTCGACCCTTCACCAGCGTGGGCACGCAGAGCCAGGCCAGCGCAAGCGGTCTGACCCTGCCTCTCGACGGGACGGTCATCTACGTCACCGTCCGGGCGACCAATCGTACCGGGCTACGCCGAACCGCTTCGTCGGACGGAGTCCAGGTCGGGTGCAGCGTGGAGGGGACTCTGTATGCGGGCGGCGCGCGTGTCTCGAGCGACAATTGCCTCACCTGCCTGCCGGCGGTGCGGGCCGATGCCTTCTCGCCACGCCCGGAGGGAACCGTGCCTTGTCCGGCAAATGGTTGTGGGCTGTTCGACAACGGCTGTGGCGGCCTCAAGAATTGTGGCACTTGCCAGACACCCCAGACTTGTGGCGGCGGCGGCTCTCCCAATGTCTGCGGGTGCACGCCGTCCACCTGTTCGATGCTGCAGAAGAACTGCGGGCAAGTGAGTGACGGCTGCGGAGGAACGATCGATTGCGGTGTTTGCGCCTCTCCCAATCACTGCGGACCGCTCAACCTGTGCGGCAGGGCGGACAACGTCATCATTTACTCCAACTATGACGGCGGCACGTTCACCATCAACGTCGACAATGACATACCCAATCTTGCCATCGGTATCGTCAGCTACAGAAACCCTGTGGTCACCATCGCAGGGGCCTACGCGGGAAATGTGGTGGCGGTCGCCTGGGCGGGAGCCGGAACGGCTTCCGCCACGTCGATCACTGGAGTTGTGCCTGCCATCGTGACGGCGGAAAGTATGCCCCGGGCTCCGTCCCCCGGTCCGTCGGCGATCATATGCGGGTATGTCGGCGACCCCGGCTACAGCACGAGCGGATGCAACACGCGCGATCAGATCCGCAGCTTCTTCCTCAACAAGTTCGGCGGCCAGCTCCTGTTCCAGAACTGCCAGTACGCAGAGTACACAGGAGTGCTGTACACGAGCGCGGGTGGAACCTGCGATTGCAGACCGTGGACCTGTGCCACGTCGCACACGCAATGTGGCACCGCCCCCGACGGCTGCGGCGGCACACTCAACTGTGGCGGGTGTCCGGTGCCGGAAACCTGCGGCGGCATGGGCACGCCGAATATCTGCGGCGGGTGCGGTTCAGGGCAGATCTTGTCGCTCTTGCACTATCCAACCACGGTGGTCAACGACAGCAGCATAGGCGCCCTGTCCTGGACCAGCCCCACAGCAGCGGAACGCAGCGATGGCACGCCCGCCGAGGTAAGCGCGATGACGGGCGGTGCTTCCTATTACCTGAAAGCCACCAACTTCAGGTTCAACTTGCCGGTGAGCGCGACGGTACAGGGCATCTATGTCGCGTGGGAACGCAAGGCCCTCAGCGGGGTGGGGCTCGCGGACAACGCGACAAGAATCGTCAAGGATTCGGTGGTCCAGACCGCCGATCGATCGCGGCCGGATACCTGGCCGAGTGGTGCCTACGTCCGCGTGCTGTATGGCGGAGCGACTGACCTGTGGGGCACGACCTGGTCTGTCGCCGACGTCAACAGCACGGGCTTCGGCGCGGCGCTTTCGGTCGCGTACGTGAGCACCGCAGGCAACGATTGGCCAGAAGTCGACAGTGTCGGCACATACGTCTGCTATCAGTAGCCCGGCATGCTTCGAACGCTGAGCCATATCAGGGCCGCGATGAGCGCGCCCTCCCATGAGATGGTGGCCGTGCTGTCGCGGCCCGCGCGCGCCGGCGTGTACCTGGCGCGCCTCGGCCTGCGCATCATCAAGCAGTGGGTGCGCGATCGCTGTCCACGGCAGGCAGCGGCGCTCACTTATCAGACCACCCTGGGAATGGTCCCGCTGCTGGCGCTGGTGTTCGCGATTCTGCGCCAGACGCGCAACCTTGAAGCCCAGTCGCGCCTGGTGGAATTCCTCTCGACCCAAGTTCTGCCCGACATGGGCGACGTCGTCAGCGAACTCGCGTCGTTTTCCGAAAAAGTCGCCACCGGCGCGGCGGGCGGGCTGGGTCTGGGGTTCACCCTGGCCACCTGCTACTTCCTCTACGACACCGTCGAAAATACCTTCAACGATATCTGGCACGTGACTGCACGGCGGTCGTGGTTCCGCAAGTTCTTGATCTTCTACCCGGTGGTCACGCTGCTGCCGGTTCTGGCCGGCGCCCACCTCTACTGGTCGGGACGCCTGATAGGGTCCGGACACTTGGCGCGCTTTTTCGGGCCGCTGTCGATCCAGTTCGGCGCGCTCTTCTTGATCAACTGGATGTTGCCCAACATCCGCGTGCGCTGGCACGCCGCCCTGGCAGGAACTCTGGTTACCGGCTTTGCGCTGGAGGGATTGAAATGGGGGTTCGTGCATTTCGCCAAGGGCATGTTGCTCACCAACTACAGTGGTGTGTACGGTCCCTTGGCGCTGGTGCCACTGATTCTCTTGTGGATCTACATCTCGTGGTGGGTGGTGCTGGGCGGCGCCGAGATCGCGAACACCATTCAGAACCTGCGTCTGCTGGAAGCCGAAGAACGACGCCATCGCGACGACGAGCCCATCAACGGTCTGGTCGCCGCGCAGATCCTGGCCTTCGTCGCCGCGGACTATCAGCGGGGCGGCAAGGGCATCGATCGCGCTTCCCTGAGCCGCGAATTCACTTTGTCTGTGGAGATCATCGATCACATCGCCGCCCGCCTCAAGAGCCATGGTTTCTTGGCGGAAGTGCAGGGCGACAAGGAGGGCTTCATCCCGGGCCGAGCTGCCGACCGCATCAGCCTGCAGGATGTGCTGGCCGCATTCCGCTCGACCGATCTGGAGACCACACCCGGCAGCACATCGCCCGAGCTGGCCACGCTGATCAAAGACCTGGAAGATGCCCGCCAGGCCCGCATCGGTGCAATCACCATCGCGGAGCTCATGCCCAAGTAGAACGTGATACCCTGCTCCTGCAGCATGGGTGCTAACCACATCGTCTCGCGCACGTCCGGCCCGGATTTCACCACAGAGAGCACAGAGTTCACAGAGACGGATCGGAGGGAAGGATGGGTTCGGATCCGGATCCGAAACCCTTTCCTTCCGGCCTCTGTGGCCTCTGTGTCCTCTGTGGTGAGACTCCGGATCGCGCCGTTGCCCGTCGATTCCCGAGACAATCGCGGCTAGCAGCTATGTCCTGATGGAAAGGGAGACGCTTATGAAAGGCAAAGGTTTCGTCGCATTGGTTGGACGCCGGCTAGAACACAACGACCACTTGGGCATCGGCTATCTCGAAGCAGCCCTGGCCGGTGCAGCCGTGCGCAGGAGCCGGCACGTGCTGAACCACATCGACGATGTCCTGCCCATCGCTCGGTCTATCTGCAAGCAGCCGCCCGACGTGATTGGCTTGTCTCTGCAAGACGGCGGCTCGGCGGTGTTGCCGCTCGCGCTGGGTGAGCTGCTGCGGCGACTGGGCTATCGCGGTCACATCACGGTGGGCGGTCCCTTCGCCACCCTGGCGCGCACCTGGCTGCTCGGCCGCTACGCTTGGCTGGACAGCGTGGTGCGATTCGCCGGTGAGGCGCCCTTGCTTGCCCTGGTTCGGGCCCTGGCCCGGGGCGAGTCGATGGCCAGCGTGCCCGGTCTGTCAACCCGGGCTGGCGACGGTCCTCCCGCCGACGTGCTCAGCCCGCTTCCCACTACGCTGGTGCCTGTCCGGCACGAAGGCACACGAATGCTCGGCCGCAAGGTGGCCCATGTGGCTGCCACCCGAGGCTGCGCCGGCCGGTGCAGCTACTGTGGTCCGGCGGCCTTGCAAGACGCCGAGGTCGAGGAAGGCGTGCGCGCAGGTCATTCGCGGCAGGAGTTGCTTTCATCGGGCGTGGGAGGAATTCGGCGGCGCAGGGTGGCTGACGTGGCTGACGAGCTGGCCGGGCTGGCGCGCTCGGGCCATGGCTACGCGTACTTCGTCGACGAGCACGCTCTGCCCTACCGCGAGGCAGACGCCCTGGCTTGGCTTTCCGATCTGCAACGCCGGCTCAAGGCCGCGAAGCTTCCCAAGCTTGCTCTGGGATGCATGCTGCGTGCTGAACGGGTGACCCAGGCCGTCGCGCGACGCTTCGCCGAAATAGGGCTGGCCCGCTGTTTTCTTGGCATCGAGTTTCCCAGCGCCGAGCAAGGACGACTGTTCCGGCGACAGTGCAACCCCGAGCATGCGCTTTCGATTCTGCAGGAGCTGGACGAGCGCGGCGTCGCGAGCGTGAGCAACTTGATGCTCGTGCATCCAAGTTCGACGGTCGCGTCCATCGAGGACGGGCTGCGCTTCCTGGAGCGATTCGAGCACAGCCTCTTCGAGGTGACCCGGATGAAAGCCTATCACGGCACCCAGCTCTACCAGCGTCTGCTGAGCGAGGGACGCCTGTACGGCAATCCTCTGCGCTGGGATTACCGACTCGCCGATCCCGTGGCCCAGCGATTCACTGAGCTGGCCACTCGGGTTCGCATAGAGGCCTTCGGCAACCACAGCCTGACCCAGCAACTTCACGAGATGGACACCGTGCTGGCCGTGGCACGCCGCCTGGATGTGCACCCGCCGTCCGGCGTGGACGCCGCGCTCATGGATCTGCGGGCGCGACTCAATGCCTTCAGCATCGAGTCGTTGCGCAAGGCGCTTGCTGTTGCCCGGGAATTTCCCGACAGCAGGCCAGCGGATAGTCTCGTCCACGAAGTTGCGGAACGCGCGCGTGGCTTCAGCGCTGAAATCGAACGCCTGGAAACCGAGGTCAATCGTCTTCTCGGCACGCCCGAACGACGTTTTTCGCCTGTGGCAGCGGCGGCAGCGTCGAGTTTGATCTTTCTCTTCGCCTCGGCAAGCTGCGGCTCGCACCCCATGCGGGCTTCGCGGGCGGAGGCGGGCGTCAGCGCAGACGTGCGACCTGATTCACAAGCAAGCGTCAGCACAGACGCACAACCCGATTCAAGAACAGGCTTCGGCGCAGACGCTCAGCCTGATGCGTTTCTCAATCTGCCCCCTGCCTGCGCTGATGAGATCGATCGCGCGGTCAAGGAAAAGGTAGCCGCCGCTGTGCCGTGTTTTTCGGGCTATGTCTACCGCTCCGGCTGCAAGGATCCTTCTGGGCTTTGTACGAGTCTGAACCTGGCCGGAAGCACTGGCCTTTCGATCCCGGGATGCGACTTGGCCTCTTCAGAGCGATTGGACCAGTTGGGGCAGGCGGCCACCGCCTCTTTGGCTGGTATCGACGCCAGCGGCTGCAGCGCCTATTACGGTACCAGCGTTGGCAGCGACGACAACGCGAAGCTGGCAAGCGCAATCAATGGCTGTGGGGCCGTAGGCTATGGCAGGGGCACTGGTTACGCCATCGTTCTCGACGACAATGGCGCCGTGGTTGACGTGCGCAGCGTTGCGGACGGCGGCACCAACTCCCAGGTTCTGGACTGCATCCTTGCGGCGCTCGCTGGTCTGACCTTCCCTTGCCTGGCCAACACCCAACTCTGCCCCGAGGAGATAGCCATGGACTGACACGGCGGGACGCCCGCCAGGTTCGCATTGGTGGGATCACCATCGCCGAGTTCTTGCCCAAGCGGAACGTGGTACCCTGGCGGCACAGAGGGTGCGCTCATGAAGAAGAGTTCCGTTGCCCTGGTCGGACGCCGGTTGGAACACAACGACCATCTGGGCATCGGCTATCTCGAAGCAGCCCTGGCCGGCGCGGCCGTGCGCAGAAGCCGGCATGTGCTGAACCACATCGACGATGTCCTGCCCATCGCGCGGTCCATCTGCAAGCAGCCGCCCGACGTGGTTGGGCTGTCTCTGCAAGACGGTGCTTCATCGGTGTTGCCACTCGCGCTGGGTGAGCTACTGCGACGTCTGGGCTATCGCGGCCACATCACAGTGGGTGGGCCTTTTGCGACGCTGGCGCGCACCTGGCTGCTCGGCCGCTACGCTTGGCTGGACAGCGTGGTGCGATTTGCCGGCGAGGCGCCCCTGCTGGCACTGGTGCGGGCCCTGGCCCGGGGCGAGTCGATGGCCTGCGTGCCGGGTCTGTCAACCCGCGCAGGCGACGGCCCTCCTGCCGACGTGCTCAACCCGCTTCCCACCACGCTGCTGCCTGTCCGGCACGAAGGCATGCGCATGCTCGGCCGCAAGGTGGCCCATGTGTCCGCCACGCGAGGTTGCGCCGGCCGGTGCAGTTACTGCGGCCCCGCGGCCCTGCAAGACGCCGAGGTCGCGGAAGGTCTGCGCGCAGGTCATTCGCGGCGGGAGTTGCTCTCATCAGGCGTGGGAGGAATCCGCCGGCGCAGCGTAGCTGACGTGGCTGACGAGTTGGCAGGGCTGGCGCGCTCGGGCCACGGGTACGCGTACTTTGTCGACGAGCACGTCCTGCCCTACCGCGAGGCAGACGCCCTCAATTGGCTTTCCGATCTGCAGGACCGGCTCAAGGCGGCGAAGGTTCCCAAGCTTGCCCTCGGGTGCATGCTGCGAGCTGAACGGGTGACCCAGGCCGTCGCGCGACACTTCGCCGAAATAGGGCTGGCCCGCTGTTTTCTTGGCATCGAGTTTCCCAGTGCCGAGCAAGGACGACTGTTCCGGCGACAGTGCAACCCCGAGCATGCGCTCTCGATCCTGCAGCAGCTGGACGAGCGCGGCGTCGCGAGCGTGAGCAACCTGATGCTCGTACATCCGAATTCTACGGTCGCGTCCATTGAGGAAGGGCTGCGCTTCTTGAGCCGCATCGAGCACGGGCTCTTCGATGTGACCCGAATGAAGGCCTATCACGGCACCCACCTCTATCAGCGTCTGCTGGGCGAAGGACGTCTCTATGGCAATCCTCTGCGCTGGGACTACCGGCTCGCTGATCCGGTCGCCCAGCGATTCACTGAACTGCTCGCGCGGGTTCGCATGGAGGCTTTGGGCGACCACAGCCTGGCCCAGCGGCTTCACGAGATACACACGGGGCTGGCCGTTGCACGCCGCCTGGATATGCGGCAGCCGGCCGCTGGCGTGGACGCCGCGCTCGCGGATCTGCGGGCGCGCCTCAACGCCTTCACCATCGAGTCGTTGCGCAAGACCCTCGACGGGGCGCGGGACCTGCCCGACGGCAAGCGGTCGGATGATCTAATGCGCGGCCTGGCCGAGCGCGCGAGTGGGTTCAGCACTGAGATCGAACGCCTCGAAACCGAGGTCCATCGTCTTCTCGGCACACCCGAACGACGTTTTTCGCCCATGGCCGCGGCGGCGGCATCGAGTTTGATCTTCCTCTTCGCCTCGGCGAGCTGCGGCTCGCACCCCATGCGGGCTTCGCGGGCAGAGGCGGGCGTCAGCGCAGACGTGCGACCTGATTCACAAGTAAGCATCAGCACAGACGCACAACCCGATTCAAGAACAGGCTCCGGCGCCGACGCTCAGCCTGATGCGGTTCTCATCAACCCCACTGCCTGCGCTGACGAGATCGATCGCACGGTGAAGGAACGACTAGCCGCCGCTGTGCCGTGTTTTTCGGGCTATGTCTCCACCTACGGCTGCAGCGGTTTTTCCAGTCTCTGTCTGAGTTTTGGCCTCACTCCAGGCTCTGGCTTTAGCATCTCGGCATGCGACAAGGCCACTTCGGATCGATTCGACCAGTTGGGACAGGCGGCGACCGCCGCTTTGGCTGGCCTCGGCACCGGTGGCTGCAGCGCCTATAACGGCACCAACGTTGGCGGCGACGACAACCTAAAATTGGCAAACGTGCTCGGCCAATGTGGGGCCATACCCTATAGCGGCAGCGGCTACGCCATCGTCCTCGACGACAATGGCGCCGTTGTCGACGTGCGCAGCGTTGCGGACGGCGGCACCAACTCGCAGGTCCTGGACTGCATTCTTGCGGCTCTCGGTGGCCTGACCTTCCCCTGCCTGGCCAACACCCAACTCTGCCCCGAGGAGGTTATCGTCGAGTGACAGGGCGAAGCGAGCCAGCCCCCTATCCCCGTTCCAGGTACGTGTATCCCGACAGTCCTTCCTCGTACATGCGCAGCAGCGAGCGCGTTTCTTCCAGGCTCATGCCGTTGGTGCGCACGGCCTGCTCGGCAAAGCGACGCACGCGCGCCATCAGGTCCTCGCGCGCGTAGCTGACGTACTTGAGCACGTCGGTCACCGTGTCGCCGGTGACCACGTGCTCGATCTGGTAGCCGCCGCCCGGGGCCAGCGACACGTGCACGGTGTTGGTGTTGCCGAAGAGGTTGTGCAGATCGCCCAGGATTTCCTGATAGGCGCCCGCCAGGAACACGCCCAAGAAGTACCCTTCGCCGTGGTCGTAGGGGTGCAGCTCGAGCACGTTCTTCACATCGCGCCGGTCGATGAAGTGATCGATCTTGCCGTCGGAATCGCAGGTGATGTCAGCCAACACCGCCCGCCGCGTGGGTTCTTCGCCCAGTCGGTGAATGGGCATGATGGGGAAAAGCTGATCGATGGCCCAAATGTCGGGCAGCGACTGAAACATGGAGAAGTTGCAGAAATAGGTATCTGAAAGCGCGCGTTCCAAACCCTCGAACTCCTCGGGCGCCTCGCGCATCTCACGCACGACCTTCAGAATGCGCTGGCAAATGGACCAGAAGATATCTTCCGCGATCACCCGTTCGGTAAGCGACAGGCTGCCGAGCGAGAACAGCGACAGCGCCTCTTCGCGATACTCCAGGGCGTCGTGGTACGCCTCGCGCAGGTTCTTGCTGGAAATATCGCGAGCGGTGTCGAACATGTTGCGCACCAGGCGCGAGACGTTGTCAGGCAGCTTGTCCGGTGCCTTGCCCACATCGAACTCGCCCACGCCCAGCACGTCGATGGCCAGCATGGAATGGTGGGCGACCACAGCGCGTCCCGATTCGGTGACGATGGTGGGATGCGCGACCCCGGCTGCGTCGCACACCTCTTGCAGGCCGAACACCAGGTCGTTGGCGTATTCTTGCAAGGTGTAGTTCATTGATGAAGCAAAATTGGTTTGCGACCCGTCGTAGTCCACACCCAGGCCGCCGCCGGCGTCGAAGTACTTAAGCGGCGCGCCCAGGCCGACGATCTCGACGAAGAACCGGCTCGCCTCGCGCATGGCGTTCTTGATGGCCCGGATGGCCGAGATCTGGCTGCCCAGGTGAAAATGGATCAGCTCGAAGCAGTTGAGCATGTCGACGTCGCGCAGGAAGCGCACCGCCTCGACCACCTCGCGTGTGGACAGGCCGAACTTGGAGCGGTCGCCGCCCGAGGCTTCCCAGCGACCCGAGCCCTTGGACGCCAGTTTCACCCGGATGCCGATGCGGGGTCTGACCCCGATGCGCTTCGCGGTAGACGCGATCAGGTCAAGTTCGGAGAACTTCTCGACCACGATGAGCACCTTGCGCCCGAGCTTGGAGCACATGAGCGCGGTCTCGATGTACTCCTCGTCTTTGTAGCCGTTGCACACGATGAGCGCTTCCTCGTCGTCGAGGATGCCCATCACCGCCAGCAGCTCGGGCTTGGAGCCGGCCTCCAGGCCGTAGTGGTAGGGCCGGCCGAACTGCACGATCTCTTCGACCACGTAGCGGTGCTGGTTGACCTTGATGGGATACACGCCGCGATACTCACCCTTGTAGCCGTACTCGGTGATGGCGCGCTTGAAGGCCTCGTGCAGCTCCACCACGCGGCTCTTCAAAATGTCCGAGAAACGGATTAGCAAGGGAAGTCCGATGCCACGGCGCACCACCTCGTCGACCAGTTCTTTCAGGTCGATGGCGCCCGCGTCGGGTCCCTGCGGGTGGCAGACGACGTGGCCCAGATCGTTGATGGAGAAGTAGCCCTGGCTCCAATATCGGATGCCGTAAGTTTCTGCGGAGTCCGCGACCGTCCATTTGCGCGGGATTCCGTTGGTGCTCATGGCCGCTACGTTGAATAAAACTTTCGCAAAATTCCACAAGAAAACTTGGCGGGCATGCGAAAGGCATTTTCTGCAGCTGCGAGGCGCGGCAAGGATTCGCGTCGCCAACGGCTTCGTGGGCCGTTCGTGCTAGCCTATCGGCCATCGTGGCGAGCACATTCGGACAGCTTTTCCGCATCGCAACCTGGGGTGAATCGCACGGCCCGGCAATCGGGGTCGTGGTGGACGGCTGCCCACCGCGTGTGCCCATCACGGCGGAAGAGATCCAGGTCGAGCTGGACCGGCGCCGGCCCGGCCAAAGCCGCATAACCACCCGCCGTGATGAAGCAGACGCCGTCGCGATTCTTTCGGGCGTACACGAAGGCGTGACCCTGGGCTCGCCCATTGCGTTGCTGGTGCGCAACGCCGACGCGCGCTCCGCCGACTACCAGGAAATCCGGCAGGCCTTTCGCCCGTCCCATGCCGACTATACCTACCAAGCGAAATACGGTGTTCGCGCGAGCGCGGGTGGCGGCCGGGCCAGCGCGCGCGAAACCATCGGTCGGGTCGCCAGCGGCGCCATCGCACGCAAGCTGCTGGCGGAGCAGGCCCAGATCGAGATCGTGGCCTACGTGAAGCAGGTCCAGGATCTGGCGGCTACCGTCGACGCCGGCAAGGTCACGCGCAAGGACGTGGACACGAACATCGTGCGCTGCCCGGACGCGGCTGTCGCCGATCAGATGATCGCGCTCATCGATCAGGCCCGCAGCGACGGCGATTCTCTGGGCGGCGTGGTCGAGGCAGTGGCGCGCCATGTGCCCGCGGGCCTGGGCGAGCCGGTGTTCGACAAGCTGCACGCAGATCTGGGCAAAGCCCTGCTGTCGATCCCGGCCTGCAAAGGCTTCGAAGTGGGCAGCGGCTTCGCCGGCACGCGCCTGCACGGCTCCGAGCACAACGACCTCTTCTATTCAGACAACGGCCGCATCCGCACGCGGACCAATCGCTCCGGCGGCATCCAGGGCGGCATCTCCAACGGCGAGGACATCGTCGTGCGCGCCGCCTTCAAACCCGTGGCCACCATCCTGCGCGAACAGGAAACCGTGGACGTCGACGGCAATCCCACGGTTCTCAAGCCCCGCGGCCGTCACGACCCCTGCGTGCTTCCGCGCGCGGTGCCCATCGTCGAAGCCATGATGGCCCTGGTTCTGGCCGACCACTTCCTGCGCCAGCGGGCGCTGGGCTAGCTTTTTCACCACAGAGGCCACAGAGGTCACAGAGCCGGACCGGAAAGGAGAAAGGGTTGGTCGTGTCCGGTCCGAACCCTTTCCTTCCTTCCGGCCTCTGTGTTCTCTGTGCTCTCTGTGGTGAAAAAAGCTAGCTACGCTCGGCTTCCCCCACCCGCATGCAGTCGCGAGCCGATGGCGGCGCGATAGTAACGCGACGGCATTTCGTGCCCCACCAGGCTGGCCGCCAGGCGCGAACAATCGATCAGCTTGTCGAGCTGGACGCCGGTCTTCACGCCCATGCCTTCCAGCATGTTGACCACGTCTTCTGTGG
>Ga0182021_10002258_pt1 | contig 22465 bp, 21 predicted proteins | sample 612E3MmetaG_FD_120493 | JGI IMG/M metagenome (GOLD analysis project Ga0182021, IMG submission 120493) | Permafrost microbial communities from Stordalen Mire, Sweden - 612E3M metaG (Illumina Assembly) | ecosystem: Environmental > Terrestrial > Soil > Wetlands > Permafrost | place: Sweden... | reverse complement strand
TGCCCGCCGTGGGCATCCTGGACGTCCTGCAGCGGGAAGGGATGAGAATTTTCAGGACGGGAGACGCGATGACGTTGACCGGGCTCAAAGAGCCCGCCGCCGCGCACGCTTTGGGCCGCCTGGCCGACAATAACCTGCTCATCAAAGTCCGGCGCGGGCTGTGGGCGCTCGCCGGAGCGAAGGATCTTTCGGCTTACGAGCTGGTTCCATTCCTGACCGCCCCGTGGCCGGGTTATGTTTCGCTCCACACGGCCCTGTCCATCCACGGCGTCGTCGCGGAGATCCCTCACGTCGTCACCGCCGTAACCTCCGGAAGGCCCCTGAAACACCGGGCGGCGCTCGGAGACTTTCGAATCCATCACCTGCCCGAACGTTTCATGTGGGGGTTTGAGATGAGGCCCTCCGCCGGAGGAGCCTTCCCCTTGGCGGACCCCGAAAAGGCCTTCCTGGATTTGATCTATTTGGCCTCCGTTCCAAGCTCCGGCCTGCGCCCGCCGCAAAAGCGGGGCCGGCGATGGGCGCTGGACGCGAATAAGTTGAAGGCCTACGCGAAAAGGTTCGACGTCCAACCCGTCACCGATTTCTTGAAGGCGAACAAATTGTACGATTGAAGTTCACCCCAAGGAATAACGGCTTCCAATCAAATGAAATTGGCGAGTTCAGCATCCGGGACGGCTTGGTGGTTGTTGAAAAACCACGGCGGGCCGGGGAAGAAATTGATCGTCGCTTCCGACGAGGACGCCGCGCGGATCCTCGCCGACGACCTGAACGCCCTGGCGCGGTGGCGGTCCCTCGTTCCGCCGGGGACGGACCGGCCCGAAAGCGCGGCGGCCGCCGTCCACTTTCCCGACGAGGACGAGGACCTTCAATCCGCCGCCTTGGCCGCCTGGACGGACGGCGAGGCGGCGTTCCTCGCCGCCTCCCGCGCCGCTTCCGAAATCCCCCTCCCTTCCCCCGTCGGTTTCGGCGCCGCCCGGCGCGCCCTGCGCCTGGGAGACCGCGCGGACCGGGAGGACTTCGTCCTCCACCTCCTGAAACACGGATATGAACGGACCGATTCCGCCGAGAAGCCCGGCGACTTCGCCGTGCGGGGAGAGGTGTTGGACTTGTGGTCGCCGGGATGGGAATCCGCCGTCCGCCTCACGTGGCCTTTCGACAAGGTCGAGTCCCTGCGCGAGATCGACCCGGCGACCCAAAGGTCGGCCAAGGCGGTTGACAAGATTGTGGTGGCGCCGGCGACTTTCAAAGGCGCCGGGGCGATGGATGCTCGTTCTTCGACGGGCTCAGAACGAGCGGATATCCCCCCCTTGCCGGGCCCCGGAACGGGCCAGGGCGGGGTTGACTCCGCCGGATTGTCCGGCCACCTCGGCCCCGACGGCGTTTTGATCGAATTGGCGCCCGGCGGCGGGGAGACGGGACTCCTTCCGCCGCCCCCCTTGGGACCGCCGGAAATCGCGGGGAAACATTTGGCTGAATTCGCCCGCGAATGGCTGTCCGGCGGCGGGCGGATCGCCCTCTTCTGCCACACGGCCGGCGAAGACGAGCGGCTGGAGGACATCCTCCTGGCCGAAGACCGCGCCCTGGTCCCGCCCCTGGAGGACGGCCGGCTTTCCTTCGTCCGCGGAGATCTGCAGAACGGGTTCCTCGATCCGGCCGAAAAGCTGGCGGTCCTCTCCAACAACCAAATCTTCGGGCGGGCGCGGCGGCGCTGGCGCCTGCCCAAGTTCTCCGGCGGGGAAATGCTCGCCGGGGTGGGAGAGCTCAAGAAAGGAGACTACGTCGTCCATGAACGCTTCGGCATCGGACGCTACACGGGACTGGCCCGGATCGAGGCGGGCGGCGTGGAGGCCGACTATTTGCGGCTGGAGTACAAGAACGGCGACCGGGTGATGGTGCCGCTTTTTGAGTTCCGCCAGGTGCAAAAATACATCGGCGCCGAAGGGAAACGCCCGCGCCTGTCCTCCCTGGACACGGCCTCCTGGGAGAGGACTAAACAGAATATTGAAAAGGCCGTCGCGGAATTGGCCAAGGAATTATTGGAGGCCGCCGCACGTCGCGCCGCCGCGCCCGGCACCGCCTTCCCGGCCGACGGCGTCATGGAACGCGAATTCGCCGAAGAATTCATGTATGAGGCGACCCCCGACCAGGCCCGCGCCATCGCCGAGGTCATGGCCGACATGGAGGCGGCCCGCCCCATGGACCGCCTGGTTTGCGGCGACGTGGGCTACGGGAAGACGGAGGTCGCTCTCCGCGCCGCCATGAAAGCCGCGGCGTCGGGCAAGCAGGCCGCCTTCCTGGCCCCGACGACGATCCTGGCCGAGCAGCACGGGCGGAACGTCCGCGAGCGCTTCGCCGACTTTCCCGTGCGGACGGCCACCCTGACCCGCTTCACCCCGGCAGCCGAGGAGCGGAAGATTTTGGAGGGGCTCCGCGACGGGACCGTGGACGTGGTCGTCGGCACCCACCGGCTCCTGTCCAAAGACGTGGCGTTCAAGGACTTGGGGCTGGTCGTGGTGGATGAGGAGCACCGCTTCGGCGTCAAGCAGAAAGAGCGCATCCAATCCTTCCGGGACGCGGTGGACGTGCTGGCGCTGTCGGCCACGCCGATCCCCCGAACGCTCGGGGCCGCGATCGGCGGGTTGAAGGCCCTGTCGGTCATCGAGTCGCCGCCCGAAGGACGGCTGCCCATCGCGACCCACGTGGGGCCCCTGGACGAAAACGTCATCTTGGCCGCCGTCGAAAACGAGCTGCGCCGGGGAGGGCAGGTGTTCTACGTCCACAACCGGGTGGGAACGCTGTCCGCCCGGCGGCAATGGTTGGCGCGGGTCCTGGGGGAGCACGGCCTCACGCCCCGGATCGCCGAGGTCCACGGGCAGATGTCCGGCCCGACCCTGGAAAAGGCCATGTGGGAGTTCATGGAAAAGAAGTTCGAGATCCTCATGGCCACCACGATCATCGAGTCGGGCCTGGACATCCCGACGGTGAACACCCTGATCGTTGAAGAAGCCGAGGATTTCGGCCTGGCCCAGCTTTACCAGCTTCGCGGCCGGGTGGGCCGGGAAAAAAGAAAAGCCTACTGTTTCCTGTTCCACTCCCCCGACGCAGCCTTGTCCGAGGAGGCGGAAAAGCGCCTGACGGCCTTGAAGGAGTTCGCCTCCCTGGGCTCGGGGTTCAAGCTGGCTCTGCGCGATTTGGAGATCCGGGGCGCCGGCAATTTGCTCGGCCCCCAACAACACGGCTTCGTGAACGCCGTCGGCATTGATCTTTATGGGCGATTGCTGGCGGACGAGATCGCGCGCCAGGGCGGCCGCGGCTCCTCCCGCGCCCCCGAGCCGGACCCGGTCTTGGAATTGCCCGTTTCGGCCTACCTGCCGGACGATTACCTGCCGTCGGAGGCCGAGCGGATCGCCTTCTACAAGCGCCTCCTGGACGCCCCCCCGGCGGGGCTCCCCTCCCTGCGGGAGGAGCTGGAGGACCGATGCGGCCGGCTTCCCCCTCCGGCCGAAACCCTCTTCCGCGTGGCGGCCCTGCGCCACCGGGCCCGGCGGCACGGCGCCGTCCACGTGGGGCTCCACGGCGACGCCCTGGAAGTGCGCCTGGCGCCCAAGTCCAAGGTCCCTCCGGACGTCGTCCCGCGGCTCCTGCAGGCGTTCGGGTCCCGTCTGTCCTTTTTGCCCGGCCCCCCCGATGGGCTGAGGCTGGAAGGCCCCTTCCCGGAGGGCCCCCTGTCCGCCGCGGAAAGCGTCTTGTCATTGATGGGTGAATAAGATACAGTCCCGCTTTATTCCTTTTCCTATTTCTATGTCACGTCGTTTCAACCCCCTGTTTTTATTGCTCCTTCTCCCGGCCGCCTGCGGCCGCGAGAAAGGCCTTGTATTGGCCCGGGTGGATCGCACCGCCATCACCGCCGACGAACTTCTTCGAGAAATGGAATCGGCCCCCTCGGGCGCCGATTATCTCCAGACCCCCGCCGGGAAAAGGGAGCTGTTGGAGCTGCTGATCCGCCGGCGCGTCGTCCTGGCCGAGGCCGAGAAATCCCCCGCGGCCTCCCGGTCCGAGACCAAGAACAAGCTCAAGGAACTTGAGGCCGAGTTCCAGCGCCAGCGCCAAGAGGCGCGAGACCGCCTCCTCGTGGGTGAGTTCCTCCGGGACTTGAAGATGGGGCCCCTGAAAGTCACCGACGAGGACGTGAAGATCGCCTGGGCGTCGGAACGGGAAGCGAAGGCCTCCCACATCCTGGTTTCCAAAGAGGACGAGGCCAAGGATTTGAAGGCCCGCTTGGACAAGGGCGAATCCTTCGAGACCCTCGCCAAGAAGTACTCGGAGGACCCCACCGGAAAGAACGGCGGCGATTTAGGGTGGCTCATGCGCGGATCGCTGGAGCCGGCTTTTGAGGACGCCTTGTTCGCCTTGAAGCCGGGGGAAACGGCCGGCCCCGTCGCCAGCCCGTACGGGTTCCACGTCATCAAGAGGACGGGGGAGCGCCCATTGTCCCAGCGGCCGCTGCCCGAGCTGGACAGCCGGATCCGCGCGATGCTCGCGAACCAGAAGTTCCAGGCGTGGCTGGCCGGCGCCAAGAAGCGCCACGGGGTGACCGTGGTCGCCCACGCCGTGGAAACGGCGGGAGCCGCGGCCCCGATATCGAAGAAGTAGAATTTATAACCGTTCACAGGGTTCAGGGTTCCGCTCCGGTGTCATTGCGAGGAGCGATCTTTGCGACGAAGCAATCCCCTGTTTCAAAGTCCCGTGGCTTGAAAGAGGGGATTGCTTCGTCGCTTCGCTCCTCGCAATGACGGGGGATGTGAGACGGTTACGTAGAATTTTGTTCGCGCGCCCCGCCCGAGGCGGGAGCAGGAGGAAATCGTGAAACGTTTACTCGCAATCGTCCTTGCTTTCTTGACGGCGGCCCCCTATGCCGCGGCCGAGGTCGTCAACCGCCCCATCGCCACGGTGAACGGCGAATCCATCCTGCAATCGGAATTTGAAAAGACCTACGCGGCCATGTCCGCCGACATGCCGGACTCGATTCCGGACGACATTCGCAAGGAAAACAAGAAAAAGCTCCTGGACAACCTCATCGACCAAAAACTTCTCCTCCAAGAATCGAAGAAGCGTAAGCTCAAGGTGACGCAGCGCGACCTGGAAAGCGGCCTCATCCAGGTCCGGGCGCGCTTCCTCCCCCAGGAAGGCCAGCAAGTTTTGCAGAAGATCATCGAGCGGCAGATGGCCGGCAAGGGGCCCGAAGCCAAGAACGAAGCGCCGGACCTGGCTTTGGCTTGGAAACAGATGGAGACCGACTATCCCGCCCACGTCCGGGAGGCGCAGTCCAGGTTCCAGGAGGAAATGGCGAAGGAGGGCCTCACCGCCAAGAAATTCGAGGACCGGATTCGGGACCAACTCCTGACCAATCAGTTGACCCAGTCCGAGGTCCGCTCGCGCATGAAACCGCCGACGGAGGCCGACCTGAAGGCCCTCTTCGACAAGGTCTTGGCTGAGCTTCAGAACAAGGCCCCCAAGGACCCGGCCCAGAGCGACGACTTGGCCGAGTTGAGCCGGTATTTCTCATCGCAGACGGGCGAGAAGGTGCGCGCCCGCCACATCCTGATCCGCGTCCCCAAGGACGCCGCGTTCAAGGACAAATCCGCCGCCTTGAAGAAGATCCAGGACATCCGCCAACAGATCGAGAAAGGCGCCGATTTCGAGGACATGGCGAGGAAATACTCCGACGATAAGCCGAGCGCCGAAAAGGGCGGGGACCTGGGCGTCCTCTCCCGGGGCCAGACCGTGCCGCCCTTCGAAAAAGTCGCCTTCGAGTTGGCCGTGGGCAAGCTGTCCCAGCCCGTCGAAACCGACTTCGGGTATCACCTGATCCAGGTGGAGGAGAAGAAAGCGTCCTCCAAGCTCCGCTACGAGGACGCCAAGGAAGACTTGGCCGATTTCCTCATGAACACCCAGGGGCGCAAGATCGTCGGCGAGCTTGTGGAAGGCCTTCGAAAAGCAGCCGTGATCAAGATCACCGTCGACAACCTGGACGGGATCGGAAAAAAATAGTGAGAAATACGGGGACACCATACTTATTTCCCCGCCGGGGAAATAAGTATGGTGTCCCCGTATTTCATGGTGTCCCCGTATTTCACGACTCCCGGCCTTTCCTGGCGTTGACGACCGGCGATCCCGCGGGCGTCGGTCCCCGCGTCGTATCCCTGGCCGCGCTGGATTCGGCCCTGCGCCGGACGTGCCGGCCGCTTCTGGTCGGCGACGCGTGGATCGTCCGCCGGTGGGGGGCCCCCGCCTCCGTCAATCCCCTCGCCGGCCTCTCCGACTACCTCGACCGGCCGGGCGTCCTGAACGTCCTCCACGTTCCCCATCCCCGCATCGCCGCCCTACGCCCCGGCCGCCCCTCGCGCCTTTCCGGGGAGTCGGCCGTCATGTCGGTGCACGCGGCCGTCCAATTGGCCCTGGCCCGCCGCGTCGCCGCCGTGGTGACGGGACCGATCTCCAAGGAATCCCTGCATCTCGCGGGGGTCCCCCATCCCGGCCATACGGAAATGCTTCGAGCCCTGACCGGCAGCCACCAAGTCGAGATGCTCATGGCGGCCGGTCCCTTGAGGGCGCTTCTGGTGACTCGGCACATCCCCCTGAAAACCGTCTCGGACCGCCTGACGACCGCCGGCATCGTCCGGGCCGTGCGGCGGACCGATGGATTTTTGCGGGATCTCCTCGGACGCCGCCCGCGCTGGGCCGTCTGCGGCCTGAACCCCCACGCCGGAGACAACGGCCTCCTGGGCTCCGAGGAAAACCGCGTCGTCGCTCCCGCCGTCCGCCGGCTGGCGGCCGCGGGACTTTCCGTCCACGGGCCCCTTCCCGCCGACGTCGCGTGGTCGCGCCACGCCGCCGGGCTCTACGACGTCTGCGCCTGCCTCTACCACGACCAGGGCATGATCCCTTTGAAGACCCTCCATCCGGAAAAGCTGGTCAACATCACGGTCGGCCTCCCTTTCGTCCGCACCTCGCCGGGCCACGGAACGGCCTTCGACTTGGGCTCCGGCCGCCGCCCGTGGGCCGGCGCGGACCCCTCGGCGACGATCGAAGCCGCCCGGCTGGCCGTTGCGCTTTCCGCCCACATGCCGCATAATTAAATCGTGAAACGGCTTCTACCCCTCCTTCTTCTGGTTGCGCTTCCGGCCCTGGCCGACCAGCATCCGTCCATGATTTCCCTCGGCGTGGAGGCCGGGATGGCCTGGGGAAACATCAAGGACTATCGCTCGGGCCGCCTCTACGGCGGGCGGATCAAGTACGACATCGACGAGCGCTGGGCCGTGGCGGCCCGCTACCAAGGACGGACCTTCTCTTGGTCCCAGGACCAGACCCAGCGCGTGGACATCCGCCCCGTGACGGGCGTCGGGTACTTCAATTTATTGCCGCCGTCGGACGCCGGCGTGGCGCCCTACGCTTTCGCGGAATTGGGCGTCTCCCAAAACCGGAGAATGGTCCCGGCCGTTTCCCACGCGAGCCAAAAACTGGCCGCCGGGATCGGCTTGGGCGTCGAGTGGCGGGAGGGGCCCTTCCTGGCGCTCAGCCTGGAGGCGGGCCATCGCTTCTTCCCGGGGGCCTCTCCGCGGGGAGGCCAAGTCTCGGAAAACAGCGCGGCCGTGACGTTGAGCTTCTACCTTCCGGATGATTGGATCCCCATTCGTCCCGATGCGCCGCTCAAGATTCCGGATGCGGAAGACGTCGCCGCAAGACCATCGGCCCCGCCGCTCCCCGACGTTGAAAAGCGCCAGGCCCAGCTGGAGCTCGACAAGGTCCAGAAGGACATCCGGGACCGCAAAATCCCGCCCATCCATTTCGAGATCGGTCAGGCGGTCCTCCTGGAGGCTTCCCACGAAACGCTGGACATCGTCGGCACGATCTTGCGCCGCTATCCGGCTTTCTCCGTATCGATCACGGGCCACACCGACAACGTGGGCGCCCCGGAGGACAACCAGATCCTGTCCCTCGCCCGGGCGGAGGTCGTACGCTCCTATCTCATCCAAAACTTCGGCCTGCCCGCGGAGAAATTGACCGCCCGGGGGGCCGGCCAAGACAACCCCATCGCCGACAACGCGCTGGAGGAAGGCCGTCTCCTCAACCGCCGAGTCGAGTTCACAATCCAGCCCTAGGAATGGGCGGCCCCCTCGCGGCCCCCTTTTTTCTGGACACGGGCTCGGCAAAATCCTATCGTCTTCTGGTTCCGACGGGCCCGCACCGGGCCCTTTGTCTTAACCTGAACTTTTCAGTTGGCGCGTCGGATCGACCGGCATCCTTCGTCGAATCCGACGGCGCTAGCCAGAAATGCCGCGTGGGAGCGGCCAGCGTCCAACTGAAAAATTCAGGTTAAATCCCGACATTTTGAGGGGGCATCCCATGAAGACGTTCCGTTTCATCCTTGGTTTCGCCGCGCTGGCCGCCGGGTGCGCCCAGCCGCCCGTGCAGGAAATCGCCGCCGCCCAATCCGCCATCGAGACCGCCGTCAAGGCGGGGGCCGAGGATTACGCGGACCAAGACCTCCGCGCGGCCCGCGACACGTTGGCCGTGGCCAACACGCAGGTCGAGGCGAAGGACTACAAAGCCGCCAAGCTCTCCGCGCTGGACGCGAAGACCAAGGCCGAGGCCGCCTCCGCGGGAGTGGAAACCGGCCGGGCCCACTTCAAGGCCGGCGTGGAAACCAAACTGGCCGCCGTCCAACCGGTCCTTGACGAAATTGAAGGCCTCCTCGCCAAATCGAAAAGCCGCAAAGTCGAACCTCTCAAGCAGGAGGTCGGCGAGTTGAAAGGCGAATTGGACGCAGCGCGGGCGGCCTACGACGCCGGGAAATACAGGTCGGCGCTGGACAAGTGCCAACCCCTCGACCTCCTCTTGTCCAACCTGAAAGACCGGGCTGAAGAAGCCGTCCGGAAGGGGCCGAAGGGGAAATAGGCCCTCCGCCCCCCGTTTGATCCCGGCCGCGGCCTGATATTTCGGGCGGCCGGACGGAGGAGGCACCGCCATCTTATGCGCATGATTCGATTGTTGTTCTTGCTGGCCGCCGCACCCGCCGTTTGGGGAGGAGAAGCCGCCCCCGCCGCCGCCCCGGCTGAAACCCCCGCCGCCCTCCGCGCGCAGGCGAGGGCCCTTTGGTCCAGCCGAAAAACCTCCGCCGTACCGTGGCTGCTCCTGGGCAAGGCCGACGAAACGGAGGGACGGCGCGGCAAGGCGCAGGGCGAGTTTGAAAAAGCCGTCAAGGTGGATCCCTTGTGCGCCGAAGCTTATTTCCAGCTCGGGCGTTTCTTTGAGCAAAAGGGGAAGCTGGATGAAGCCGCAAATGAATACCAGGCGGCCCTTAAGGCGGACAAGAACCATGCCGGCGCGGCCGCGGCGTGGAAGGCTCTTTCGGAACGGCTCGACGCGAAATCAGCCAAGTAAGTGTAGTGAGCCACACTAAGTTTTGTCCCGGCCCTGCGCGGGTGGTGGAACGGCAGACACGTTAGCCTCAGGAGCTAATGGGCGAAAGCCCTTGGGGGTTCAAGTCCCCCTCCGCGCAGCGCCGGGACTGTCCAACCTATGAAAATCGTCGCCGACAACCGCCGCGCCCATTTCAAATACTCCATCCTGGAAACGTTCGACGGGGGCCTCGCGCTCACGGGTCCCGAAGTGAAATCCCTCCGGAACGGGGACGTTTCGATGGGAGACGGGTTCGGGCGGATGGACGGCGGCGAGGCGTGGTTGTGGAACGTCCACATCGCGCCCTACAAGATGGGCTCCCTCCACGTGACCCAGGAGCCGACCCGCAAACGGAAGATTCTGCTTCACAGGGACGAAATCCGCCGCATCACGGGAAAGCTGGCGACGAAGGGGTTGACGCTCATCCCCCTCCAAATATACTTTTCGGATTCCGGCTACGCCAAGGTCAAGCTGGGCTTGGCCAAGGGCAAGAACATCGGCGACAAGCGCGAGGATTTGAAAAAGAAGGCGACCGACCGGGACATCCGCCGGGAACATTCCGGCCGCCGCAAGATATAACCGATTTTGGAGGGATGGCCGAGCGGTTGAAGGCGCTGCTCTCGAAAAGCAGTGTACTCTTACGGGTACCGTGAGTTCGAATCTCACTCCCTCCGTTTAGCCGGCTCCTCCGTCGAGAAACGACTGTTTTCCGACGGAGGAGCCATTTTTTATCGGAACTCGTCCCGGAGGCGCGCGACGAGGCGGGGGATGATGTCCAGGGCCGCGTCCACGTCGGCGGCCGTGTTGCCCCGCCCCAGGGAAAACCGCACGCCGCCCCGGACCCGGTCTTTGGACAGGCCCATGGCGGCCAGGACGTGGGAGGGCTCCAAAATCCCCGCCGAGCAGGCGGCCCCGGTGGAGGCCGCTATGGGCGGCAGGCCTTCCTCATGCAGGGTGAAGCCGGGCTGGTCGAGCGCCATGACGAGGGATTCGCCGTCCACCCCGTCGAAGCTCAAGTGGCTCGTGTTCCCCAGCCGCTTCGTCGGATGTCCGTTGAGGCGGGCGCCGGGAATCCCTTCCAAGAGCCCCTTCTCCAAACGGTCGCGCAACCCTTCGATTCGTTTCCCCTCCGACGTCCTCTCGCGGGCGGCCGCCTCGCAAGCCGCGGCCAGGCCGACGGCCCCGGCGACGTTCTCGGTCCCGGCGCGGCGGTTCCGTTCGTGGACGCCTCCATGGATCAGGGCGTGCAGGCGCACGCCCCGGCGGATGTACAAGGCGCCGATCCCTTTGGGAGCATAAAGTTTGTGCCCGGAAATGGAGAGCATGTCCACGGGCCATTCTTTGACGTCGATCGATATTTTTCCTGCGGCCTGGACAGCGTCCGTATGGAAGAGGATCCCCTTTTCCCCGCAAAGTTTCCCGATCTCTTCGATCGGCTGAAGGGCGCCGACCTCGTTGTTGGCCGTCATGACGGAGACGAGGATGGCGTCGTCCGAGCAGACCTTTGCAAAACCCCCGGGCGACACCCGGCCGTAATCATCCACCGGAATATGCGCGACGCGGAACCCGTGCTCCTTTTCCAAATAGTCGCAAGAATGAAGGACGGCGTGGTGCTCGACGGCGCTGGTGACGATCAGCCGCCCCTTGTCCCGGTGCTGGAAAGCGGCCCCGATGACGGCCATGTTGTCGGCCTCGGTACCGGAAGAGGTGAAAACGATCTCCGACGGGTCCGCCGCGCCCAGGAAAGCCGCGACCGTAGCGCGGGCATTTTCCAGGGCCGCGCGCGCCCGCCGGCCCTCCGCGTGGATGCTCGACGGGTTGCCGAACGTCCCGTCCGGCGCCAAAAATGGTCGCATCGCCTCGAACACCTCCGGGCGGATGGGTGTCGTCGCGTTGTGGTCGAAGTAAATGGTCATTTGATCTTCCCTTCGAGGGACCGCATCAAACCGTGGAGCAAGCCGACGTCGACGGCGCGGATGTTCCATTGGTAAAGCGCCCGGCGGATCTTGGTTAGCTTTTGGGGAGACGGGAGACAGGACAGGTACCCTGTCGCCTCGAAAAGCCGAAGGGCTTGGCGGGTTAATCGCGCCACATCGTCGGCCGTCGCGGCGGGCATCCGGACGGCCCGCGCGCCCGCTTCCGCCCGGCCCCGGGCCAGTTCGTAGCAGCAGACGGCGACCGCGTGCGACAAGTTCATGGAGGGCGTCGCCCCGTCGGTAGGGATGGTCAGGCAGGCGTTGCACTTTTCCAAATAGGCGTTGGACAAACCCGTCTTTTCCTGCCCGAACACCAGCGCGATGGGGCCGGATCGGCCCTTCAAGTATTCCGACAACTCCGGCAGCCGCACGACATCCCGTTCCAGGTTCCGCTCCTTGACCGCCGTGGTCCCCAGGACCAAGGCGCAACCGGCGCACGCCTCCTCCAGTGTTGCGGCCGTCCGGGCCGCGAGAACGATCCGCTCGGCATGGGGCGCGGAGGTCACCTCGCGCCACACGGGGCCCCAGGGCTTGACGACGACCAAGTCGTCGAAGCCGAAGTTGGCCATGGCACGGGCCGCCGCGCCGATGTTCAGGGGATTCCGGGGACGAACGAGGACGACGCGGACCTTCATGGGATGGAAGCGAACTCGGCCCGGGAGCGGCGGAGGATGAACACGCCGGCGACGAAAATGAGCCCGGCGCCGAGGAAGGAAAAGGCGTCGGGGACATGATTCCACCAGAGCCAATCCCATAGGGCGGAGAAGGCGACCGCGCTGTAGATCAAGGGCACGACGTGTGCGGGAGACGCATGCCGGTAGGCCTTGGTCAACAGCAGTTGGGCGTAAGCCGCGAGGACGCCCGTGCCGACCAGGAGAATCCACTCCATTCCGTGGGGGGTCCGCCACGCCCAGAGGAGGGGCACGGCGGAGACGACGGTGGACACCGCGGAGAAATAGAACACGATCCGAAGCACGGGCTCGGTTCTCGTCAGGTCGCGGTCGCCCACCTGCGTGAGAGCGCCAAAGAAACCGCTGGCCACCGCCGCGACGGCGACCCCTGTGAACATCCCGAACCCCGGCTTCATGACGAGGGCCACACCCGCGAAACCCATGATCACGGCCGCCCCGAACCCGCGGGGAGGGCGTTCTTTCATCCAAACGGAGGAAATAAACGGGACAAACAGGGGCGACGTGTAGGACAGGAGCATCCCGTCCCCAAGCGGCATCCGCGCCAGGGCGTAAAAGCAGCCCACGATGGACGCCCAGCCCGCCAGCGAACGGAAAAGATGGAGGCCGATCCGAGACGTCTTCAAGGCCGCCAAGCCTCCCGGGACGAGGAAGGGCGCGAGGGCCGCGAGGGCGCCGGCGTTGCGGAAGAAGACGATCATCCCGTCCGGCATCGTCCGGGCCGACAGCTTGACGCCCACGCTCACGAGGGAAAAAAGGAGCATGGAGCCCAGCATGAAGAGCGCGCCCAGGCCGACGCGCTCCCGGTCCGTCACCACGTCAATTTTTGAAGTCGCGCCGCCGCCTCTTGGAGGCGCGGGACGGGGACCGTAAGCGCGAACCGGACGTAGCCCTCGCCCGAGGGGCCAAAACCGACGCCCGGCGTGCAGACGACGCGGGCTTCATCCAGGATCCGTTCGGCCGCCCGGGCGCTTTTCAGCCCTTTGGGCACGCGGGCCCAAACGTAAAATGTCGCCGGCGGGGTTCGCACGTCCCAGCCCATCTTGCGCAGGGCCGGGACAAACATATCCCGGCGCTCCCGATAGACGCGGCGCATTTCGGCCACGCAGTCCTGGGGGCCGGTCAAAGCGGCGGCGCCCGCTTCCTGGACGGCTTGGAAAACGCCGGAATCGAAATTCTCTTTCAAGCTCCCGAGCGTCCGCACGATCTCGGCGTTGCCGCAAACCCAGCCGATCCGCCAGCCCGTCATGTTGTAGGTCTTGGAGCAGGAGTGGAACTCGACGCCGACGTCCTTGGCCCCCGGAATCTCCAAGAATGAGATCGGCGGCTCTTCGAAGTACATCTCGGAATAGGGCGCGTCGTGGGCCACGAAAAATCCGAATTCCTTGGCCAAAGCGACGGCCGTTTCAAAGAAGGCCCGCGTAGCGACCGCCGACGTGGGGTTGCCGGGGTAATTGAGGAACAGGAACTTCGCCTTCTTCATGACCCGCGCGGACACCGACTCCAGGTCCGGGAGGAATCCGTTCTCTTCCAAGAGCGGTATGAAATGCGGCTCGCCGCCCGCCAAGAGGACGGCGGCGTTGTAGGCGGGATAGGCGGGCTCGGGAATGAGGACCGTATCGCCCGGGTCCAAAAAGGCGAGCGGCAGATGGGTCAACCCGTCCTTGGAACCGATCAGGGCGTGGATTTCCGTCGCGGGGTCGAGGCTCACGTTGAAGCGGGATTTGTACCAGGAGGCCGCCGCCTCGCGGAAACGCATCAACCCCGCGCCGAAGGGATATTGATGGTTGGCCGGATTCTCGAGGGCGCGTTTCCCCGCCTCCACGATGTGCGGGGGGGTGGGCAGGTCCGGATCGCCGACGCCCAGAGAAATGACGTCGGCGCCCTTCTCCACCAGGGCCTTCCTCTTGGCGTCGATGGCGGCAAAGAGGTAGGGAGGCAGCCGGCCCAACCGGCGGGAGGCCAAAAACGTCACGACGGTTTCTCCTTCTTGGGTTGGAACACCCACCAAATCCCGATGAGGAGGGCGATGGTCAGGACGAAGGCGACGAGGTTGACGATCCAGCCTTCGAAAATCCCCAGCTCGTAGGGATACCCCTCATAGCCGAAGTCGCGGAGGGTTTTCGACGTGAAAACGACCCGCAAGAAAGGAATCATTTTTACGAAAAGCCCCCCCTCGCAAACCAAGAGAGCCCAAAGGAGCCAGAAGAGGACGCCCATCGCGCACAGGCTCCCCACGATGACGCCCGCGATGTGGACGGGATCGTAAATGACCTCGTCGGGGCCGTCCTCGCCTTCGACCAAGTCCACCAGCCAATCCCACGCTTTCTTGATGACTTGCACGGTCGTTGCCATAGGAACGATTATCCGATTTTTAGACCACTCTGTTTGCGAGCGTCCCAATTTGTTCGATGCGGACTTCGACTTTGTCCCCGCGCTTCAAGGGGCCGATGCCGGAGGGCGTCCCCGTCGGGATCACGTCGCCGGGCTCAAGCGTCATGACCCGGCTGATGAACGAGACGAGCTCGGGGACTTTAAAGGCAAGCTGAGACGTGCGGGAGGCCTGCCGGCGCTTCCCGTTGACGAAAGTTTCTATTTTGAGGTCCGCCGGGCTGATCCCGGCCGCGATCCACGGGCCGATTGGCGAGAACGTGTCAAATCCCTTGGCACGGGTCCACTGGCCGTCCTTCTTCTGCAAGTCGCGGGCGGTCACATCGTTCAGGATGGTGTAACCCAGGATATAGGCGGCCGCGCGACCGACGGGCACGTTCCGCGCCCGCCGGCCGATGACGACGGCGAGCTCGCCCTCATAGTCCACCCGCTTCGAGAGGGAACGGGGCGGCAATCGGATCGGGTCGCCGGGGCCGACGACGGCGCTGGGGGGCTTCAAAAAGATCAACGGCTCCGATGGGATCGGCGTCCCGAACTCCGCGGCGTGGTCGCGGTAATTCAAACCGACCGCGACGATCTTGGTCGGCTCGCAGGGCGCCAGGAGGCGGACCTTTTTCAGGGGCCACGACAGTCCCGTCAACTCGAAAGGACCGAAGGGGTCGGGCAGGATCTCCTCGACTCTCGCGCCGGAGACGGCTCCCCACCGGACCGGGCCTCCCTCGTGGCGAAACCGGACGAATTTCCAAATCATTTCAAGCCGAGCACGTCCCGCATGTCGTAGAGGCCGGCGGGCTTCTTGTTTTGGATGAGCCATTTGGCGGCGGTGATGGCGCCCGCGGCCAACGCCTCGCGGCTGGTGATCCGGTGGACGAGTTCGATCCGCTCGCCCGCGCCCAGGAAGAGCACCGTGTGGTCTCCCACGACGTCGCCGCCCCGCACCGCGTGGATCCCGATCTCCTCCGGCGGCCGCTCCCCCACCAACCCGTGCCGGCCGTAGACGAAGGAACCGGCGCCCTTGCCGCGCTTGACCGCGTCGGCCAGGGTCTGGGCCGTTCCCGACGGGGAATCCTTCTTCAACCCGTGATGAATCTCGACGATTTCATTGTCGTAACCCGGCAAGGCCCGCGCCACCCGCTCGGCGACGTCGAACATCACGTTGGCCGAGAGGCTCATGTTGGAGGAGAGGACGCAGGGGATGCCCTTGACCGCCGCGACGAAGGCGTCCCGCTTTTCCCCCGTCAATCCGGTCGTGCCGACCACCAATGCCTTCCCGGCTTTCGCGATCTTGGGCGCGTTGGCCAGGGTCGCCTCGGGACCGGTGAAGTCAACGAAGACGTCCGCGCTTTTCAAGACCGCGTCCAAGTCCGCCGTGATTTCGGCCCCATCGGAAGCGCGGCCCGCCGCCCGGTCCACAAGCCCGACGATGCGAAGGTCCTTTTCCTTGAGGGCCAGTGTCCGGATCGCCTGTCCCATACGCCCCGCGGCGCCGACGATAACAAGGTTGGTCATGGCAGCCTCAACAAACGGCATGCTCGCGCGCCGGGGACAGTAAGCCTCCGTAAACGCGCAGAGCCGCTTCCAATTTCTTGGCGTTGGCCGCGTCCATGGAACTCAACGGGAGCCGCACCTCGGGCGAGCAGCGCTCCAGCCATCCCATCGCCGTCTTGATCGGGATGGGGTTCGTTTCCAAGAAGAGCGCCTTGATGAGCGGGAACATCTTGAGGTGGATCTCCCGCGCGCGGTCCCAGTCGCCGGCCTCCGCCGCCGCCACCAGGGCGGCGGTGTCTTTGGGCAGGATGTTGGCGACGACGGAGATGACGCCTTTGGCGCCGATGGCCATGAGAGGGAGCGTCAGGCTGTCGTCGCCGGAGAGCACGATGAAGCCGGGCAAGGCCGCCAGGATCTCGGTCGTTTGGTCCATGGACCCGGAGGCCTCCTTGATGCCGACGACCTTGGGCTCCAGCTTCGCCAGTTCGACGACCGTCTGGGGCAGCATGTTGACGCCGGTCCGCCCGGGGATGTTGTACACGACGATGGGAAGCGGAGCCTCCCGGGCGACGGCGCGATAATGCTCGATTAAGCCCTTCTGCGTCGGCCTGTTGTAGTAAGGGCAGATCATGAGAGCGGCGTCGGCGCCGACCTCCTTGGCGTGGCGGGTGAGCTCGACGGCCTCCTTGGTCGAGTTCGAACCGGTCCCGGCGAGGACGGGGATCCGCTTCCTCGCGGCCTTCACGACGATCTCGATCACCCGTCCGTGCTCCTTGTAGGAGAGAGTCGGGGATTCGCCCGTCGTCCCGCAGGGAACGATCCCCTGGGTTCCCTCCGAGACGTGCCAGTCCACCAATTCGCCGATCTTCTTTTCATCCAACTCGCCGTTCTTGAAAGGCGTGACCAAAGCGACCATTGAACCTTCGAACATAAGAACTCCTTGAGGGGACGTACCTAACTAAGTAACTAACTCTACTTCCACAATTTCAAAAGGCTGAGTTAGTTACTTAGTTAGGTACGTCCCCTACCTTAACGTCCTCTACCTTAAAGTTACCATCAAAAACGAACGCCGCCGGGCCGGCCATGAAGACGCGGTTGTCGGGCGCCCATTCGATGTCCAGAACGCCTCCAGGGAGAGTGACGGTCGCGCTTCGCCGCAGCCGGCCCGTCAGGACGCCGGCCACGACGACGGCGCAGGCCCCCGTTCCGCAAGCGAGGGTCAGCCCCGCGCCCCGTTCCCAGACCGTCGCCCGGACACGGTCGGGCCCCAGGACTTGAACGAACTCCACGTTCGTCCGCCGCGGAAAAAACGGATGCCGTTCGATGGCGGGGCCCCACGTCCCCGCAGGGACCTCCGCCAGGTCGTCGACGAACAAGACGCAATGCGGATTTCCCATGGACACGCAGGTGACGATCGCGCGGCCGCCGTCGAACTTGAACGGCGCCTCGATGACGCGCCCCCGGCCCCGCGTGGGGATTTTTTCGGCGTCCAATACCGGCTCTCCCATGTCCACCCGCGCGCGGCCATCCCCGATAAGCCGCGGCCGGATGATCCCGGCCCGCGTCTCAAAGGACATTTCATCCTTCTTGACCAACCCCCGGGTCCGGGCGTACAGGACGGCGCAGCGGATGCCGTTGCCGCACATCTCCGCCTCCGAACCGTCGGGATTCAGGATCCGCATCCGGAGGTCGGCATGCCGCGACCTCTCCAAGATGAGCACCTGGTCCGCCCCGACGCCGAAATGGCGGTCGCAGAGTTTTCGGCTCACGCCGGCGGCCGGGCGGAACGGTTTCCTCGTCGCGTCCACGAGGACGAAATCATTCCCCGCGCCGTGCATTTTCGTGAAGGCTAAATTATTTTGCGGCACCTTTCTTCCCTTGACGCCTCTTTTGGCATTGCCGGAAGACGTCGTCAAATAGACCCCGCTGGAAGGGGTTCCGCGCATCGAGGCCCGCCGCCTGGACACGGGCGAGCGCCCACTTGGTACGGCCCAGAACACCCCCCTCGGCCGGCACATCCGCGCAAAACGTCTCCGTGGGAGCGGCGACAGCCAAACACCCGTTGAGAAAGGCTTGATTTCGCACCGAGCTTAGCACGTCCTTGATCCCGGCGGCGCGACGGACGGCCTCATCCAGGCACGCTTGGTCCTGCCGCCCGGGGCCGAACGCCCTCCCCTCACCGACGGCTTGAAGGAAGGCTTTTCTCTGGCCCTTGGAAAGGGACCTGATCAGGATGAACCCGCTCGGCAAAAGGACCAACGCCGCGGTGAACGCGATCGCCAGGCCGACGGCGATCCACGCCTTTTTATTCGCGCGGGAAGACGCATCCGTCCGGACGACCCGCGTGCCGGCCATGAAGTCGTGCAAAGCTTTTTTTTCGGGACTCCAGCCCGCCCAGAAGAAACCCAGTCCGAACGGCAGGAGGGACACGTAGTACGCCGCGAAGCGGCCGATCCATCGCCCAAGGCCGGGCGCCCCCCCGCCGTCCGCGCGGACGATCTTGAGCGAACAAAGCATCTTTCCCGGCGTGGCGCCCTTCCAAACCCAAAAGGCGATCACCACGACGGTCGCCGCGATCAGTTGAAGCCAAAACGACGCTCTCGAACCCGCGCCCATCTTGGAGAGACCCACCCACAGCGGCCATTGCACGAGCGCGGAATACCAAGCGACATCCACAAAGGCGGCCCCCGCGCGGACCCAAAATCCTCCCGGGCTCAAAGTTTCTGTTTCACTGTCCTGGTTCATCGGCGGCTCCTTTTGACTCCTTTGATCAACGCTTCCGGAATTCGCTCCCCCCGAACAAGGTCCTCGAACGTGCCGCGCTCCCGGACGATCCACCACTTCTTCCCGTCCACCAGGACCTCCGGCGGGCGGGGGCGGGCATTATAGCTGGAACTCATGCTGAACCCGTAGGCTCCCGCGACCATCACGGCCAGGAGGTCCCCTTGTTCCGGACGCGAGGTCAAGGCGCGGCCGCGGGCCAGGAAATCGCCGGATTCGCACACGGGGCCGACCACGTCGGCCGTGTAGGTTGACGCACGCGCGGGCCGCCGCACCGGCCATATCGGATGATACGCGTCGTACAGGGCGGGACGCGCCAAGTCGTTCATGGCCGCGTCCACGATGACGAAATTCTTGGGGCCCGGCTCCTTCCGGTAGAGGACCTTCGTCACCAAAGCCCCCGATTCGGCCGTGAGGAACCGTCCCGGCTCAAAAACCAGGTGCAGGGCCCTCCCCTTGAGGAGCGGCAGGATTGCGCGGGCCAGTTCCGATGGATCGGTGGCGGACTCATCCTCGTAGGACACGCCCAATCCCCCGCCCAGGTCCAAGACGCTCAAGCGGATGCCCAACGCCTCCAGCCGATCCACCAGGGACAACAGCTTCTCCGCGGTCTTCTTGAACGGCCGCACATCCAGGATCTGGGACCCGATGTGGGCCTGGACCCCGACCACCTCGATCCACCGCATCCTCGACGCCTTCAAGTAAAGCGACTCGGCCTGGCGCAGGGCCACGCCGAATTTGTTCTCGGCCAGTCCCGTCGTGATTTTGCGATGGGTAGGAACGGCCACGTCGGGGTTGACGCGGAAGGAGATGCGCGCCCTTAATTGGAGCCCGGCGGCGACCCCATGGACGGCCTCCAGTTCCTCGGGCGACTCCACGTTGAACATGTAAATCCCGGCTTGGAGCGCCGCCCGGATTTCCGCCTCCGTCTTCCCCACGCCCGAAAAAACGATCCGGCCCGGGTTCACCCCGGCCCGCCGGGCCAGGGCCAACTCGCCTCCCGAGACGATGTCCGCCCCCGCCCCCGCCCCCGCCAAAAGGCGCACCACGGCCAGGTTCGAGTTGGCTTTCATGGCGAAGCAGAGGCTGTGCGGATGCCCCTCGAAAGCGCGGTCCCATCGGCGGTACTGGCGGCGGATTTTCTCCGCCGAATAGACGTAGAAGGGCGTGCCCACCCGCGCGGCCAGGAGCCGAAGCGGGACGTTCTCCACGAGGAGCTCGCGCCCCTTGTAGCGATAGGCGTCGTAAGGGGTCATTGGCGAGCCGGCGGAAAATCCTTGATGAGGCTTTTCAGAAAATCGCTCTGGGCGGCGGCCGCGGCCCGGCGGAGCTCGGCAGCCGTCTCGGATGCGTTCCCGGCCTCACGGGCGTCCAGGGCGAGGAAGAAGTGGGCCGCCCCGGTCCCGGAATTTTGGTCCAGCGCCTTCTTCCAGAATGCCCGGGCGCCGGGAAGATCTCCTTTCAACCAGCGGGCCGCTCCGCGGTGGAGGTACACGGCCCCGGTGCGGAGGCCCAGATCCTCCGCGCGCCCGAACGCCGCCTCGGCCTCGTCCCAGCGGCCCGCGCGCGCCCACAGGCGCCCCAGGTCATAATAACCGTCGGGGGAAGGTTCCCGGGCCAGGACCTGCTCCCGGCGCTTGGCCCCCGAAACGGGATCGCCCTCCGCCTCGTCCACCTGGGCCAACAGGAGTTGGCCCGACAGGTCCCGGGGCTCCCATTTGGCGTAAAGCTCCCCTTCCCGGCGGGCGTCCGACCAGCGGCCGGTCTTGAGATAAAGCCGCGCCAAGGCGAGCCGGGCGTCGTGGCGGTCCTTGTCGAGCGAGAGGACGCGCTTGTAAAGCTCCACCGCCTCCGAGTCCAATTCCACCCGCTGGTAAACCCGCGCCAGGTCCAGCAGGCGGTCCACGTCCTTCTCGTTGAACCGCAGGGCCTGTTGATAAGCCGTGAGCGCCTTTTGGTAATTGCGCGCCTGCTCGTAGCACCGGCCGAGCGACGGCAGGCCCCGGCGGAGCTCGCGGTTGGAGGCTCCGGCCCCCAGGGCTTCCTCCCACCTGAGGGCGGCCTCGTCGTACTTGCCGGCCGCCATGAGGGCCCGAGCCTCGTCGGCGGGCGCCGGCCGGTCCTTGGAGGAAGGGGCCGCGAAGGCCGATAGGCTGAACGCGAAACCCGCCGCGACCGCAAAGCCCCGCCGGGATGCCGCCCGGCCTCCCGAGATTCCCCTCATTTCGCGCCCGCCTTGAAAAATTTTCCCACGAGCGTTCTCCTCAGGCCCGGAAGCGCCCGACGGGCCGCTTCTTCTCCGGCCTTCATGCATTCCTCGGATTTCCAAAGCTCGAAGGCGTTGACGTCCTTGACTCGAGGTTCGATCAATACGTCGGCCAGGGCCAGGCGCTCGTCCGCGATGACTTGCCCTTGGATGTAGAGGGCCTGGTTCAGGGTCGTCAGCACGTTGGACGAGGAATTGTTCGTCAGGTCCGGCGGGACGTTGACGCAAATGATGACGTCGGCCCCCAGGACCTTGGCCACGTCCGTCGGGACGTTGTCCACGATGCCCCCGTCCACCAACCATCTTTGCCGATAAGAGACGGGCTTGAAAACGCCGGGCATGGTCGCGCTCGCCCGGGCGGCCAAGGCCACGCTTCCCTCGCGAAGGATGATCCGCTCGCCGGTTCGCAAATCCGCCGCGATGCAGGCGAAGGGGATCTTCAAGTCCGCGAAGGTCTTGTCGCCGAAGCGCCGGCGCAGGTATTCCTCCATTTTATTGGTGCTGAGAAGCTCCTCGGACACCAGAAGTTTCACGATCCCGGATTTCGACAGGTCGGTCAAGTGCGCCCAACCGACGTCGGAGCCCATGCGCTCGATCTCCTCCGTCGGGACCCCGGCTGCCGCCAGGGCCCCGACGAGGGCACCGACGCTCGTCCCCACGATCATGTCGACGGGCACGCCCTCCCGCCGCAAAACCTTTAGGACGCCGATGTGCGCCAGCCCCCTCGCCCCGCCGCCGCCCAGGACAAGGGCCGTTTTGGGCCTTTTGTCCGCCGGCAGGGCCTTGTACTTGGCCCAGAGGGCGTCCACCACGAATGATTCCTCATCGGAGGCATCGAACGCCGACGTGGGTTCCGCGGCCGTCGCCGGCCGGCCCGCGAGACCCCAAGCGAAAAGAAAAAACAACGCCCATCGGCGCGCCGGAAAATCCGGATGTGCGGGGAGCAAGGCTCTCACTTTTCCAAACTCCGGCCCACGGAATTTTCAAGCCTCGCCAGGGCCACCAGGTGGCCGTGGACGGATTCCCAGTAGGCCTGGCCGGCTTCCAAGGCCCAGGACTCGGCGGAGGCCCGGTCGTTGATGTTTTTGGAGCCGGAGAGATCCTTCACCGCGCGCCGGGCGCGGCTCATCTCGTCTCGGCGGAGAGACATCTCCGACTGCCAGTACGTCACCTCCGCGAAGGCGTCGCGGACTTCGGTCTCGATCTTGTCCTCGAGCTGCCCCCTCATCAGGCGGTTCTGCTCGGCCTGGTAGCGCGCCTGCCGGATGCGCGCCCGGCTGGAAAACCCGTCGAAGATGGGCAGGCTCACGTTCAAGGTCGCGTGCCATATTCGCGTGCGAAGCGGGAAGGTCGGGTCGTCGTATTCGTAGGCCCCGCCCAAGGCGACGACCGGAAACCGTTCGGCCTTGGAC
>Ga0182021_10002257_pt1 | contig 22469 bp, 18 predicted proteins | sample 612E3MmetaG_FD_120493 | JGI IMG/M metagenome (GOLD analysis project Ga0182021, IMG submission 120493) | Permafrost microbial communities from Stordalen Mire, Sweden - 612E3M metaG (Illumina Assembly) | ecosystem: Environmental > Terrestrial > Soil > Wetlands > Permafrost | place: Sweden... | reverse complement strand
AGAAACGTTACCTGACCCTTTTTGTAGCAGCTAATTAAATCATTAGATTATATCAACAAAAGGGCCATATCTGTCACAATAATAGGTAGTTACTTTAAAACTATGCTGTGACTGACGGGGCGGGAGCATGCCTGAAGGCAAGGAAAAAGTAAAAAGGATAAAGGCGAAAGTGTTAAAAATTTTGGTTTTATGGATGAAATTGAGCTTCAGAAAAGGCTATTCAGATTTGCGGTTGATGTTCTCAAACTGCTTAGAAAATTATCAGGAGGCATCGATTTAAAGATTATTAGCTATCAATTGGGTAAAGCAGCGACATCTTCAGGTGCTAATTACGAAGAAGCTCAAGCAGCTGTTTTAACGGAAAGCAAACGATAGAAAATGAGTCAGACTATATACCGCAATTTTAATTTGAAATTCACGTTTTGCCCAAAATAAATGTAGTTTGATTTTCTTTCAATAATTTGTATTTTTGATTTTCTCCAAGAACGAAATTAAATAGTGCTTTACAATTGCAAATTACGAATAACTAGCTGCTTACTGGTAATAATATTGATTTCATGTCTGTTATCTCTTCCTTCATGCAGGTATTTTGAGCAATGGGGATTCTTTAGTAACAGATCGCTGAATAAGGCGCTGTTATGAGCGAGACAAGATAGTACCCGTGTTGCTGACTCACTGAAAAGAATTGTGATTGTCAAAAATTCTGAGCAGGAAATTAAACAGGATTCTTTTGGAAATATTAAGCCCGAAATCAGATCTCCTGAGACTATAAGGAACATATATCATATAATAGTTGGCAGTTTTACCAATGTTGAAAATGCAAGATTATGCGAAAGGGAATATTTCAGAAGAGGGTATAAGACAGATATTATTGAGATGACAATCCGAACTGGAAAAAAAGTAGAGTTGGTTTCAGTCAGCACTTTTAAAAATATTTCTGACGCGGAAAGGTATCTGAAAGAATTCCATCATAAGATTGATTCTGCAGCCTGGATATACTCAATCAATTAATTTAAAATTTCGATTTCGATTGAATGATTGTCTATATAAGTTTATCGTTGATCAAATGTATTCAGCTTAGAATTATTAAATTAGCTAAAAAGTAAATTATATAATCCATTCAAATAATTTTATAATTATGATCTTAACCGAGAAGCACCTATTATTCAGTTATAAGAGAACAATTAGTTTGTTAGCTTTTATAGCATTAATTAGTATTTTATCATCCTGCGTTACCCAGCGCAAAGTTGAATACCTCCAGGACAAGAATAATAATACTAAAGTATTTAATGAAGCTGTATTTCCTGATTACAGATTGAAATCCAATGATGAACTTTATATACAGATCAACAGTCTTGATGAAGCAGCTGCCAATGTATTCTCAAACGGAAAGGAGCAATCTTATTACGTTGGAACAATGCAGCCATATGGAGCTTCTTTGATGTCATATTCAGTTGACAAAGAAGGTTATTTGCTTATGCCGGTTATTGGCAGAATTCTGGTCAGGGATAAAACCTTAACAGAGGTGTCAACAATTCTAAAAGATTCTCTGAGCCATATTTTGAATCAGCCGGTAGTTACTGTGAAATTAGTCAATCGATATGTTTCAGTTCTGGGTGAAGTTAAAAACCCTGGACATTTTCCTTATTCGCAGGATAAACTTACAATATATGATGCATTAGGTTTGGCAGGCGATATAACTGATTATGGCAATCGTAATAAAGTGATCCTGATAAGGAACATAAACGGCGAAAATATTCGTATTAACGTTGATATTACCAAATCAGATATCCTTATTTCCGATTATTATAACCTGAGACCTAATGATATAGTGTATGTCAAACCACTCAGGAACAAGTTCTGGGGCATGAGACAATTCCCATTTGAAATACTATTTTCAACGTTGACTACAGCTTTGTTGTTTTATTCAATTTTCAAATAAGTACGGGATTAAGCCTTCGACAAAGGGCAAGCGGAACTCAAATCTCAGACCCCTCACTCTTCAATCTTCATCTATTTGTTGCATATTATTTTATCCACTTCATAATTATTCATCACCATGTCCGAATCACCAAACTTCAATCTCCAGGAAGAGAACGATCTAAAGAAAATAGCAGACCTGATATTAAGAAATTATAAATTATTTTTTGCGAGTATTATAATTACTTTTTGCCTGGCATTTGCTGTAAATCGCTTTATGATTCCTGTTTATAGGATTTCTTCATCTGTTCTTATAAAAGATGATTCAAAACGATCAGGCAGCAGTGGTATAAATGACTTCCTGAATAGCGGTTTATTCAGTACGAACCAGAACTTTCAGAATGAGATATGGGTGCTAAAATCATCTCCGGTACTGGCACAAACACTAAAAAATCTCGATCTATCGGTAACTTATTACCGTAAAGAAGGGATCCGGTATCTTGATGCTTATAAAAATACGCCTTTCAATATAGTATTACAGCAAAATCATGTACAACCCATAAATGTCAAATTCTACATCACATTTATGAATAATGAATATTTTGCTATCAGAGCTGAATCGGGAATAACCTCTTTTTACAATTTTGAGAATAATGAAATTTCATATAGAAAGGATAATTGGAGTTTTTCGAAGAATGGCAGGGTTGGAGAGTTGATAGAGACCAACGATATTGCATTTATTGTTGAATTGAACAGTCCAAAAAAGATCGAGGTGAAAACCTCGTATGGATTTAAATTTACCGATATTCCTTCATTGGTGACCATATATAAAAAGGTACTTCAGGTTAATAGTGTAGATAAATTAGCAACTATTGTGGGAATAAACTTAAAAAGCGGATCCATATTAAAAGGAACAGATCTATTAAATGAACTGATGTATGTCTATTCCGTACAGAATCTCGAGCGAAAAAACCATCTCGCAAGTATTACCATTGATTACATAGATAAACAGTTGAATGAGATTTCCGATTCGTTAAATAAGACTGAAGTTAATCTTCAGACTTTCCGCTCATCAAATCAGTTATTAAATATTACAGAACAGGCAAATGGTATATCAGCGCAATATGTAGATCTCCAAAACAAACTTGCTGAATTGGTTGCCCGGAAAAAATATTATGATTATGTGTCAGGTTACCTTTTGAAAAATGACAATTTCTCCGACATGATTGCACCTTCATCCATGGGGATTCCTGATCCATTGCTGAATAACCTTATGACACAACTCATTGCTGCCCAGGCACAGCAATCGAACCTGGTTCAAAATAATCAGGAAAAAAATCCTTTAGTGCAGAAGCTGTCCATCCAGATTGATAATATTAAGAAAACGATATCGGAAAACATTTCTGCATCAGGAAGAACTACCAGTATTTCTATCGATGAGATGAATGCACGAATCAGAAAAATAGAAAACGAAATCAGCCGTCTCCCTGCTACACAGCGCCAATTAGGGAGTATTGAGCGTAAATACAAGTTGAACGATGCTATTTATAATTATATGCTCGAGAAACGCGCGGAAGCTAAAATTACAAAAGCATCAAATTTGCCTGACAATATCATTATTGAACCAGCAAAATTGGTTGGATTAGGACCAGTATCTCCGAATAAACAATTAAATTATCTGATTGCATTATTGTTAGGATTAATAGTGCCTTTTGGTTATTTAATGATCAGGAATACTCTCAAAAATAAAGTTGGAACGCAGGATGACATCGAGCAACTTACAAATGTGCCGGTACTGGGAAAAATATTGCATAATAAATACAAGACCAGTAATGTGATGTTTGAATTTCCAAAATCGAATATTGCAGAATCTTTCCGGGCCCTTCGTACAAATCTCGATTTTTATGTCAGAGGAGGACAAAAGAAAGTGATCATGGTTACTTCCTCAATTGAGGGAGAAGGTAAATCATTTATTGCCTTGAACCTTGCCATGAGTTATGCCCAGTTAGGCCGCAGAACAATTTTACTGGATTTTGATATGAGAAAACGAAAGATATTTTTTGATGAAAAAACAGAATCTATGGACGGGCTAAGTTCATACCTGATTGATCATGTTAATCTTCAGGATATAATTATCAAATCACCTCATGTAAACCTGGATTATATAATTTCAGGGGTAATGCCTCCCAATCCTACTGAATTAATGGCCCTTGATAAAACCGAAAAGCTGATTACCCTACTAAAGAATGATTATGACTGTATTGTAATGGACGCAACTCCTTTAGCTCAGGTTACAGATGCCTATCTTTTGATTAATTTTGCTGAAGTAAAGGTAATGGTTGCCCGCTATAACCATACCATTAAAAAAGTATTCTCCCTGGTCATGAAGGACCTGGACCAAAAAAACATAGATCATGTTTGCATCGTATTGAACGATAACCGGTATAACCGCGATCAGTATGGGTACGGGTATGGATATAATAATAAAGCAGAACAAAGAAGGAGGGAAAGATCAATTCGTAAGGAAAATGCTATGCTTAAAGCAGTAATAAGGTCGAAGAGATAATAACGTATAAGTAGTAAGCAGAACTATTAAAAGGCCCATTTAGAAAACTACCGTAGAAAACTTGAATATACTCACCGTTTGTCCTGTCCTCACCAGATACTTCCTTATTTTGCGTTTTGGAAAATGACAGGTATCTGGTTTAGGTTTTATAGGCGATATCTGAATAAAGTTCTTGAAAATAAAAAATATTAAGAATTATTAATGTTACACTTTATGAAACAATTTGCATTACTCGTGGCAGGAGATTTTATTGCTCCAAGGCATCTCAAAGCAATTATAGAAACCGGTAATAAACTAATCGCTGCTTATGATACCTATGACGGTGTTGGGATTATCGATAGTTATTTTCCACTGATTTTACGTGCGGATAAGACATTGTTTTGTGATTATTAAGTGAATACTGTAAGCGTGTATGTAAGTATATTGAGAAATATCTTAGGTGAAAAGAATATTGAATAGATTTTCTGTAAAAAGTGAGTTTGCAAAAAATGCTTTCACCCTCACCTTAGGTACTGGTATTGCTCAAGCATTTCCTATGCTTTTCTATCCGATTTTGGGTAGAATTTTTACACCGGTTGAATTTGGATTATTGGCGACAATAAATTCAATTACCTCCATTCTAACAGTTCTGGCTACAGGAAAATATGAAAGTAGTATATTAATAACCGAAACCATACAGGATGCAGCTGATATGATAGTCTTCGTATTATTATTGAGCTTTTCATTTTTAATTATTTCATTGCTGTTTTTACTAATATTTTCAAATCAATTTGGTTTATGGTTTAATATGCCTGGTTTAAAAAAATGGTTGTTTGTTTGTCCGATAAGTGCTTATGCAATAATAATTTTTAACTGTTATAACGAATGGTGCGTGCGAAATAAATATTTTGTAAGTTTATCCTTTAATAAAGTAACAAACTCAGCTGCAACGACATTAAGTAAACTGTTTTTTGGTTTTGTGAAAATTTTTAGTAGCGGGTTGGTAATTGGTGATTTAATTGGCAGAATAATTTCGGCAGGTGGATGTGTTTTTCGGGCAATAAGAAAGGACAAAAGTTTATTTTTTAAAACGTCGTTCAAAAAAATGCGTTTCTTAACTAAACATTACATACAATTTCCAAAATATTCACTTCCTGATCAAGTTATAGATACTGTGAACTCCCAATTACCAACTTTAATTATAGCATACTTTTTTATGTCTGCTGAAGTAGGTTATTACTCAATGGCAGCTAGTCTTTTATCAGTACCAGCAAGTATAATATCGGTTGCCGTAAGAGATGTTTTCCGTCAACGCGCAAATGAGGAATGGGTAAGCAAAGGGAATTGTAGAAACATTTATAACAAAACTGTTAAATTGATGTTTTTTATAATTGTGCCTGTAAGTATTATTTTAATAATTATTTTGCCTGACCTCTTTTCCTTGTTACTTGGTAAAAACTGGCGAATTGCAGGTGTTTATGCCAGAATTCTTATCTCGAATGTAGCAATTCTTTTTATGTTTCAGGTTGTTGCTGCAGTATTTATAATTGCAAATAAAATGAAAGAGTCTTTTTTATGGCAATTTTATTCTATAATGCTTTCCGTGATATCTTTATGTATTGGTTGTTTGATATTTAAAGACATTAAATTAACATTAATATGTTATGTTATAGCCAGATGCATTGCAAACTTATCTCGTTTTTATCTAACTTATAATTTCTCAAAAGGAATTATTAAATAATTATTATCTAGACTTATGATAATCCATCTCAGACTATAAGTTATACATAAACTTAAATTATGAGATTTTTTATAACAATCAGTAGATGTAAATAAACAACATTCGGAAATTAAAATAATGAATTTTTGTTTTTCTTTATAACAGTTGTCATTATGGAAATGTTTAATGATTTTAAAGATATATGTGTAATAATAGTGCTGGCGCTAGATAGAAAATTATTGTATAAACTCCAGTATTTTCATCACAGGGGACGATTTCCGGATCTTAAGAACCCTAAAGATATATCAGAGCGAATTATTTCAACTATGCTAGAGCCATCCTTCGCAGCAGAATATGCTGATTATGCTGATAAAGTTAAGGTAAGGCAATATGTAAAAGATAAAGGACTTGAGGAAATACTTATAAAACATTATGGTGTTTGGGATAATGCAAATAAAATTGATTTTGATAAATTGCCGGATAAATTTGTTATGAAAACAAATAATGGTTCCGGAAAACATGTTTTTTGCAGGGATAAATCGACTTTAGATATTAAAAAGTCGATACAACATTTAAACAAAACTCTAAATCTTCCTTATTTTTTTAATAAAGAACCACATTATAAAAGTATTAATCCTTTAATATTTTGTGAAGAATTAATAGATACTGGACAAGATGATTTGCCTACAGATTATAAATTTACATGCGTAAATGGAAGACCAATTGATATTACCGTTTGTACTGAGAGAAGTAAAAAAGCAAAATATTGTTCATTTGATATGGATTGGAATGTGACAGATAACATATTAAGAAAACATAACCCAGATAAGTTACCAGAAAAACCGAAAAATCTTAAGAAAATGATTGAGATTTCAAAAATTTTATCTGCAGGATTTACTTTTGTCCGCGTTGATTTATATAATATCGGAAATAGAATATGGTTTGGTGAGCTGACATTTACTCCTGAAGGAGGGATCATGAAAGCTTACACAGATATAGGTATAAAAATGATGGGAAGTTTTTTTGAAGATTGATTATTTTATATGATTTAGAATATTTAGTTATATGATGAATGTACACTAATAACTCATGGAATATAGTAGGAAATATATTTTAAGAACGTGGTTATTGTTCGCAAGTTTTATAGTTGCATTAGTTGCTTATATGCCAGATATAATTGATAATAGTAGTGCATATAATACTTTTAGATTTGCTAACTATATGTTATTCGGAAGTCTTTTTTTCCTGACATTCAATATGAAACATAAAGTTTATCAAAGAATTATATTTGTTTATTCTTTTGTGATTTATATATTTTTATTAGAATCTCTGTTATTTTCAAGCTTAGGTTTTAATATAGAATTCAACGATATTCTGGAAATATCGATTCCTTTTATTGCGATTCTGACAGGGTATAATATTAATATTTCCACAAAAAGATATCTTAATTTTCTTATAATATACTGTATAGCGGCTACTATGCTATCTGTATATACAGCTTATTATTATATTGGGGGTTTCACAATTTTAGATCAATCCTTAATTGATAGTAAAAATGCACTCGGTGCTATTTTATCAAATAGCGGTGCAATTATAATGTGCATGATTTTTCTTAAAGACATAAGTAAATCCAGAAAAATTCCATTTGTCATTTTTTTCATAATTATATGTGCATGTTTATTAGTTTTAAGAGCCAGAGCTGCTTTCGTAGCCTTGCTTTTTTGCTTTTTAGTGTTTCTGTGGTTGTTTTTTAGGTATAAAAAAAACAAATATTTAATACTTGGCGTTATCATTATAATTTTAGGCCTCATATACCTGTTCGGCTCCATAAATATGCCAGCATTCCTGAAAGACTTCTTTTTCGGAACCAGTGATTTAAATGACCTGAACATGGTCAGTACAGGTAGAATAGATAGAAATTTAGCGGCAATAAAGTTTATATCTGATTATCCAATGTTGGGGCAAATAACCAACTATGAGTATTTGGAATGGGTTCATAATTATGTGTTGCTTAAAGTTTCACAATATGGTTTGCTGGGTTCTTTCCCATTGCTCTGTTTATACTTTTATTTAATTTGGACTATCATAAAAAAGATAACAAGAATCAGAGAATTCAGTATTGATGATTTTGGTTACATGACTATGATAATTCCTATTATTATAAGTATTATGGAACCCTCATTTCCGTTTGGTCCCGGCTCCGTACAGGTTATAGTTTATTTTATGTTTGGGTATTCTTTAAATAAATCCAAATGGATCTTTAATAATAATTTCAATTGAAAGTACTTCATATCTGTCCAGGTTATTTTGGTACGAAGTTGTATGAAAATCTATTCGCTTCGTTGCAGGAAATGAAAATCATAAATGAGGCTTTTACCCTGCCCTTTAAAAACATAAAGCATAATGGAGTGAGTGCGAGCAACCTTAAGGTATTTGACAGAAAATTTAACTTTTTTGATCGTTTTGTTTTTTTTCGGAAGCAATATGTTATATATAAACGAATTTGCGCTGAATATTCTTTAAACGAGTTATCCCTAGTACATGCTCATACATTATTTTCTGCCGGTTTCTCTGCATATTTGCTTAAAAAGAAATTTGGACTTCCATATATCGCTTCGATAAGGAACACTGATATTAACACTTTTTATAAGTATATGTTACATTTAAGAAATGTTGGAAGTATTATATTGAATAATGCGCAATACATTATCTTCATTTCTCCCTCATATCGTGATCTTGTATTGAATAAATATGTTACTAAGAAGAATAGACAATCAATCTTGGATAAATCATTTGTTATTCCTAATGGGATTGATGGATACTTCCTTGATAATAAATATGTTTTAAAAAGGAATATAGATATACAGAATATCAAACTGATTTATATCGGGGGAATAGATTCCAATAAAAATATTAAAACAACTATAAAAGCCTGTAAACTACTGATTGATAATGGATATTCAGTGAGATTTACAATTGTTGGGGAAATTATTGATGTCAAATACCATAAAATATTTGCTGATAATAGTTTTATTAGCTACTATCCCAAATGTTCTAAGGAGCAAATAGTTTTTTATTTAAGAAACTCAGATATATTTATAATGCCCTCTATTCTGGAAACTTTTGGCTTGGTGTATGCTGAGGCTATGAGCCAGGGAATTCCCATTATTTATTCAAAGGGTCAGGGATTTGATGGGCAGTTTGACAATGGTATAGTTGGTTATGCTGTTAATTGCTTTGATTATAAGGATATTTCTGAAAAAATAATTGATTTGTATAATAATTACCAGCAGTTTTCCGAACAGTGTCTTTCTATGGTAGATAAGTTTAACTGGTCAACAATTGCACAGGAATATATGAAAATATATAACTTGTGCCCTAGGAACTAAATCATTTAGTGTCCTAGATAAATTTGGTCGAACTATTTATTATAAACTCTAAGTCTTTGAAAATAGTAATCTCTCACGATGTAGATCACCTTTACCCTTCCGATCATATTTTCAGGGATTTAATTTTTCCAAAATTATGGGTAAGAAGCCTTTTAGAGTTTGTAGAGGGGAAAATTAATTTTCTGACCTTAAATCATCGTTTAATTTCAATATTTGATAAACGATTAAACCGGATTCCTGAATTAATTGAGTTCGATAAAAAGCATAGTATTCCTTCTATCTTTTTCTTCGGTATGCAAAATATCTTAGGAATGTCATATGAGAAAAAAACTGCTGCAAACTGGATTGAATTTGTCCTAGATAAAGGATTTGATATAGGTGTACATGGTGTTGAATTTGAAGATGTTAAAAAAATGCAAATTGAATTTAGGGATTTTCAGGCAATTTCGAACTTGAGTTCATTCGGTAATAGAAATCATTATGTTCGCTATAATGATAGTACGTTTAAAAAAATGGCTGATATAGGTTATTTTTTTGATACATCAGAGTTTAACAAAAGTGAAATCGAATTTAAACCACCTTATAAAATTGGCAATATGTGGGAGTTTCCTCTTTATATAATGGATGTCTATGTTATGAAAGATAAATTAGAGCCAGCTAAAGTACATACTATTGAGGCTTTATATAAAGCTCTAAAGTCAGGTTTGGAGTATTTTACATTTTTATTCCACGATTATTTGTTTAACGAAAAAACTTATCCTGAGCATAAGGCTTATTATGAATGGTTTGTAGATTATTGCATAAGCCAGAATTTAAAATTTATTTCATATAGGGAAGCAATAGCTGAATTGGAAAGAGATTAATAACAAATTAATGGATAGCAATATATCTGAGTATGTAAATTCCGTTTTTGAGCAGCCTTGGTGGTTAGATATAGTTGCACCAAATGCATGGGAAGAAATATTGATAGAAGAAGATGGCGAGATAATTGCTCGTTGGCCTATAGTCATCAAAGGTAATCGTATAATTATGCCTGAAATGACACAAACATTAGGTTTTTGGTTATCCGAGACTAAGTTAAATTCGGACCCATATTTAAATGAAAGAAATAGAATTACAAATTTACTATTAGAGAAACTTCATAAAAATAAGAATATAAATATTAGATGCGACTCTAAAGTAAATTATTTCCTGCCCATGTATTGGAAGCATTTTATAGTATCTCCTTGCATAAGCTATAGAATTAATGATTTGACTGATGTTGATGCTATATATGAAAGATTTAATAACAATGTCAAAAAACATATCAAAAGTGCTAAAAAGAAAGTGATAATAAAGGCAATAGATGATATAGAAATATTGCTGATGCTTTTAGACAAGACTTTTAGTATCCAAAACCGAAAAAATCCTTTTTCAAAAGACCTAATTAGAAAAATTTATGGCGCTTGTAAGGATCATAATGCAGGTAAATTATTGTATGCAATCGATAGAGATGGCAATGCACATGCCGGGACATTTTTTGTGTATGATAAGAATGTATGTTATACTCTGTTTGGAGGTACAGATCCAAAACTTAGAAGCAGTGGAGCACGCTCTTTGCTTATGTGGGAAGAGATAAAATTTGCATCAACTGTTTCTAAATACTTTGATTTTGAGGGTTCTATGATTGAAGGAATTGAGGATTTTTTTCGACAATTTGGAGGGGCACCCATAGTTTATTATCAAATTCGAAAGCAAAATATAGCTTTAGAGTTTTTCGAACTGATGAAGCCAAGGATAAAATCATTTATAGGCTTTAAACAATAATAATAAGTTAAGATATGAATTGGCCGCTAAATAAGGAGTTTGCATTTACAATTATTGATGATACAGATAATTCAACTGTTGAAAACATTAAACCTATTTATGAATATTTTATTAGTAAAAATTTAAAAACAACAAAAACAGTTTGGGTTTATACGTCACGAAATCGTTTTACAGGGCAGACAATTCAGGATAAAAATTATCTTGAATTCTTAGAGAAAATTAAAAGCGAAGGATTTGAAATTCAAATGCATAATGTTGGAAGTGGAAATTTCAAAAGGCACGAAACGATAAATGGATATGAAATTTTCAAAGAAATATTTGGCAGATATCCCACATTACAAATTAATCATGAAAATAATCTTGAAAACATTTATTGGGGTTACAAGAGGTATGGAAATGTCCTGGGATTTCTGGTAAAACTTTTTAAAGGTAAATCAAGAAGATTCTATGGTGATGAAATTAATAACGATTATTTCTGGGGAGATTTATCTAAAGAACACATTAAGTATATTCGTAACCGGGTTTTCAATGGGATCAATACTCTTTCCTATGATCCTCAAATGCCTTATAGAGAAGAAAACAAGAAATACAGCAATTATTGGTTTAGTTCATCCGATGGCCATACGGTTGAGGAATTTAACAATCTTCTAACTGAAAAAAACATCGATAAATTAATTAGAAGAAACGGCTTATGTATTGTTTATACCCATCTCTCAAGTGGTTTTCTAGACAAAAATGGAGAGCTAAACAGAACATTTAAAAAAAATATTGATTACTTGACTTCTAAAAATGGATGGTTTGCTCCGGCATCTGAAATTTTAGATTATTTGTTGAAAAGTAAAAGAAAAAATACGGTAAGTTCTTTTTATATCAATTTACTTGACTTAAAATGGTTGGTTCAGAGGATTCAGAAAAAAATAAAATATGGCAGGTAACATTTATAACACTTTACAATCGCCGTCGAGACAGTGATATAATCAAATAATACGATTTTTAGGAATTAGCAGATTATCCATTTTTACTTCTGTGAATATTTTAATCATAAATCATTATGCCGGATCTCCGTTGCTGGGCATGGAATTCAGGCCCTACTATTTAGCAAAAGAATGGATAAAACTAGGTCATAATGTAACTATTATTGCTGCTGATTTTTCTCATTTAAGGTCTAAACAACCGGTAGTACACGCTGACTTACAATATGAAAAAACAGATGGAATTTCCTATCTCTGGCTAAAAACGCCAAAATACGAATCCTCTGGATTTAAACGTATATTGAATATACTTATGTTCAATATTAAGTTGTTAATTTATTACAATAAAATACGGGCATTAGCTGACCCGGAAGCTGTGATTGCCTCCTCTACTTATCCTTTGGATATTTATCCTGCTCATCTTATTGCAAAGAAAAACAATGCAAAACTGGTATTTGAATTACACGATTTGTGGCCGCTTTCACCTATGATAATAGGTAATTTTTCAAAATATCATCCTTTCATTTGGCTAATGCAGAGAGCTGAGAATTTTGCAATCAGGAAAAGTGAATGTTATGTTTCATTGCTGGGAAACGCTAAGGAGTACCTTATGCAACATGGATTAAAAAGAGAAAAATTCTTTTTCATACCCAATGGCTTCTCAAATGATGAAATGGAATTGAAGGACATTCAAATCCCTAATGAGTTTGAAGAATTACTTGGAAAACTAAAATCTGAATCAAAAATAATCATAGGATATGCAGGAGGCCATGCTCCATCCAATGCTTTAAAGAGTTTGATCGCAGCTTCCGGTTATTTCACTGACAACCATAATATTAAGTTTGTTCTGGTAGGAGAGGGCTCCTGTAAGAATGAATTAATTAAGCTTGCGATGGATCAAAATCAAAAAAATATCTTTTTTCTTCCCCCGGTATCCAAATCCCGGATTCCTGCATTGCTAAATCAATTCGACATTTTGTATGCCGGTGGGGTCAGGAGCATTTTGCACAATTATGGCACTTCTTTTAACAAAATTATTGATTACATGCTTGCTGAGAAGCCGATTATTTTTGCGGTAGATGAGCCAAATAGTTTAGTAGAAAAAGTCGGGTGCGGCATTCGAATCCAGGCAGAAAATGAAACAGAACTTGTTAATGCAATCAAGCTTCTTTCAGAACTTTCTGTAGAGGAAAGAACTGCTATGGGGGTAAAAGGTCGTGAATATGCTTTGAAGGAATTAAATTACATTTCTCTGGCTAAGAAATTTATAGAAGCTATTGTACAATCCCGCCTTATAAACCGCTGAACTGACAGGAAAAATAGATTTAAGAGGCCTAACCGATGAATATTATTCAATTTTTATCTAAAATATTTTACTGTTGGTCAAAAATATGCTAAGGGGATATTACTGCATTATCAGAATTCGTTAGGTTCGTATATGTCTGATTATTAGTATTTTAAAATGTTTAAACCAACAGAATTATACATATTTTCTTAAATCATTAGTAAATTTTGCTGTTTATTGACCAATGATACTATTCAGATTATTAAGGGACTTTTTTCATAGATATTGGTGCATTGTTCTTAGGTAAACAATAAGCAGGAGCATACTGTTTTTCAGTCAAATAGGATTCGGCATATTAATTCAAGTCTTATTATTATCTAATTTTATTTTTGAAGTTGACAGCGTTTTCATGAGAATAATGTTAGCAATGGGTATGATTGCAAAAGATCGGGAAACCGATATAATTAAGATTGAATAGAGAGGTCCTGTAGAGTTACGAATCTATAAATGCTTCATAAATAATAAAAAATAATGAAATTATGTTAGGATCTAAAACTTCCAAATGAAAAGACTCTTTGATTTTATCATAGCCTTGCTGGGACTTGTTATATTATTACCATTTTTCATTGTAATCGGCTTTCTGATAAAGATATATGACAATGGGCCGGTATTCTTTAAACAAAAAAGAGCAGGGAGACACGGCAAGCTATTTACAATCTGCAAGTTTAGCACAATGATAATTAACCATGGTGGAAGCACTGTCTCAGTGAAGGGAGAAAAACGTATCACGACTTTTGGAGAATATCTGCGTAAGTATAAACTAGATGAATTGCCAGAACTCTGGAATGTTTTAAAGGGAGACATGAGTTTAGTTGGCCCGCGACCTGATATGCCTGAATATGCTAATAAACTTATTGGGGAAGAAAAACTTATTCTGAAACTTCGACCTGGAATCACCGGCCCTGCTACGCTTAAATACTCCAATGAAGAGGAACTTCTTACTTATGCCCAGGATCCGCAAAAATATAATGATGAAATTATATGGCCTGATAAGGTCAATCTCAATCTGACTTACTATTATAACAGAAGTTTCTTTGGGGATATTATTCTTATTCTTCAGACAATCTTTATTTGTGAAAAAAATGCGCATACTAAACCATCAACTCTACCAGAGTGATATTTTACTGAACGTGAAACCAAAAATTTTGCTTTCAGCACCCCACATGGGAGGCACAGAGCAAAAATACATCCAGGAAGCCTTTGATTCCAACTGGGTTGCTCCACTTGGCCCTAATGTGGATGCTTTTGAAGAATCACTCTCCCGATATACCGGGTTAAAGCATGCAGCGGCGCTGAGCTCAGGTACGGCAGCAATTCACCTTGCGCTTATTTTGCTGGGTGTTGAAAGAGGTGATGAGGTTATTGCATCTACCTTCACCTTTTCTGCAACTATTAATCCTATTGCTTATCTGGGTGCAATTCCTATCCTGGTGGATAGTGAACCTGAAACCTGGAATATGTGTCCTGATACCTTGGAAATTGCAATAAAAGATCGCCTTTCCAAAGGGAAAAAACCAAAAGCAATTATTCCAGTTCACCTTTATGGAATGCCTGCTAAAATGGGAAGAATAATTGAGATAGCTAACCGATATGAAATACCTGTAATAGAGGATGCAGCTGAAGCGCTTGGAAGTCGCTATAATAATAAATCTGTTGGCTCATTTGGAAAAATGGCAGTGCTTTCATTCAATGGCAATAAGATTATTACCACATCAGGAGGAGGTGCACTTATCTCTGATGATGAAAAATTGATTACGAAAGCCAGGTTTCTTTCGACTCAAGCCCGTGATCAAGCTCCCCATTATCAACATAGTAATATCGGATATAATTACCGGATGAGTAATATTTTGGCTGGTATTGGGCGCGGCCAAATTGAGATTCTTGAGCAGAGAGTAATGAAAAGAAGAGAGAATTTCTTTTTCTATTATAGAAACCTTAAAAAATATGGTATTGATTTTCTAAAAGAACCTAACGGCTCTTTTATTTCAAATCACTGGCTCACAACTATTTTGATTGATCCTTTAAAAACTGGCAGATCTCGGGAAGATTTAAGAATTGCATTGGGAAACGAAAACATAGATTCAAGACCACTCTGGAAGCCAATGCATCTTCAACCTGTTTTTTCAGCCTGCCCTTCCTATCTGAATGGTTGTTCTGAAGAACTTTTTAATAAAGGTCTCTGTCTTCCTTCTGGTTCAAACATGTCTGATAATGATCGCCAAAGGGTTGTGAATGTCATTATTAAATATCTGATGAAATAGATTTATTAAGATTTATATCTTATAGAAATTTAGAAAGATAATTTGCGAAAGTTTTATCATTAATTTTGAGTAGTTGTAGACGATTAAACTAATTTTGATCTTATAATTTCCAAGTGATTATTAACCAATCCAAGAGTGAATGAATCATGTTTGATGTATATCCAAAATGGCTGGAAATCATTCGAATTAAAGCTATAGAGTTTTTTGAGAGGTACTCAATTCCCAGGTGGATTGTGTTTGGGTTGGATAACCTAGCAGTATTCTTTATCTTTCTTTTTGCTTACATACTTCGCTATAATTTTGTTTTGACTGATTTCGAACTAAATATTGCAATTGACCAAGCTTTCATATCAGTGAGCATCTATGCAGCATTTGCACTTATATTTCATTCATATTCAGGACTTATACGTCATACAACAATTATTGACATTTTTATTGTATTTATGTCCACCAGTTGTTCCTTAATGTTTCTTCTGGGACTTACCATACTAAGTAGAAGGGCAGGTTGGAGTGAAACGCTTAATATCCCAGTATCAATAATCCTGATCCATTATGTTACGATTACCTTATTACTGTTTTTTGTGCGTATCATCATTAAAATTGGGTTTCAATTAATCAGCACTTCTCGGAGTAAAAAGAATGTATTAATTTTTGGCGCCGGCAATATGGGAGTGATTGTTAAAAGGCTTATTAATAGTGATATACAAAGCAGTTATCAGATTTCAGGTTTTCTAGATTTCAACAGAAAATTACAAGGCAAAAAGCTGAATGGAATACCTGTTTTTAATCCCGATGTGCTTAATTCAGTATTTCTGATTAAGCACAAAATTGATACTCTAATCCTTGCACTTGAAAATGTTTTACCAAAAAAGAAGAGTGAGATCATTCGTACGGCTATAGATATGGATCTTAAAATTCTTGAAACGCCAGCTGTGGATAAATGGTTAAACGGCCAGCTTCAAATGGCTCAGATTCAAAAGGTAAAAATAAGTGACTTACTAGGCAGAGATCCTATTAAACTTAACCTCGAGAAAATCGGAAAAGGGTTAAAAGGAAAAACCATTTTGGTGACAGGAGCTGCCGGTTCAATTGGTTCCGAAATTGTTCGCCAGCTCGCCAGGTTTGCAACTAGAAGAGTTCTCCTGGTCGATCAGGCTGAGACGCCGATGTTTAATATTGAAAATGAGCTTCGAGAACGATTTAGTAATTTGCAGTTTCAAACAATTTTAGCTGATGTTACTAATTTTGAAAAAATGGAGTACATATTTAAGGCGTTTTATCCTGATATTGTTTTCCATGCTGCAGCCTATAAACATGTACCACTAATGGAAGAAAACCCTCATGAGGCTTTGAGAGTGAATGTAGGGGGGACAAAAACTATCACTGAGCTTTCTGTGAAATATGGAGTTAAGAAATTTGTTATGATCTCTACCGACAAATCAGTGAACCCTTCCAGTGTAATGGGAGCATCGAAGAGGGTTTGTGAGATGGTTGTACAATCGAGAACACAACAACCTGGGGTAAAGACGCAATTTGTCATTACAAGGTTTGGGAATGTCCTTGGTTCAAATGGGTCAGTAATTCCTTTATTCAATAAACAGATCGAAGAGGGGGGGCCCATTACAGTTACTCATCCTGAAATTACCAGGTATTTCATGACAATACCTGAAGCATGCGAGCTTGTATTGGAGGCGGGATTCATGGGAAGGGGGGGGGAGATATTCGTTTTTGACATGGGTAAACCAATTAAAATTGCCGACCTTGCTCACCAGATGGTGAAACTTTCAGGGCTAATGCCCGGGAAAGATATTCAGATTGTGTATACAGGTTTACGGCCAGGTGAGAAACTTTACGAAGAGTTACTATCTGATAAGGAAAATACCATTCCAACATATCATCCAAAAATAAAGATTGCACAGGTGGAAAAGAATGATTATTCAGGGTTGACATTAAGAATTGAGTCCCTTTTAATAAGAATATATACTCTTTCAAAACTTGAAGTAATTGATTTTTTTAAAGAAATAGTTCCGGAATACAGAAGTAGCAACGGGAAGTACAATGGAAAGACAATAAAAAAAGAACTAATTGAAGTTGATAGAATTAAATGAGATAGTATTTAAAATACACCATAATTCTTGGTTTTTTAATTAGATAAGTAAGCACTTAAGTGCTTTTTAAATCATATTTGATTCTTTTTCACCTGTAATGCTTCTATTTAATAAATAATTACCCAAGTCTAAAATACAAAGTAATAGGGAATAAATAACCAACTTAAAAATGATTAACAAGCGAATGCATATGTTTAAATATTTGTTCAGACTTTTAAAGGAAGAGATAGATTTGGTTCCTTATAAAAAAGTACTGAATTCTTTGACAGAGATGGGGCAATTTCAAAATTATATACTTAAATTTCAACCAAAAGAGTTTTTGTTTTACCAAAAGCGTCCCCTCAAAAAAGATTAGAATTCGAATCAGTTATAAATGAACTCGGAATAAACCTCAATGGCATAACGTTCTTAGATATTGGTCCTGGATATGGAGATTCACTTGATATCTGTCATGAGAATGAAGCTGATTGTGTTGATTTAGTGGAAACTGACCTCTTTTTTTTCACTTACAACTGACTTAAAGGATATACAAAAGGTTATCCTATTAATCACCTATTTTGGCTCAGTAGATTGTATCCCAGAAGTATGACTTTATCTGGGTTAAAGGATCTGTTAACGCAGATCATTTCATAATTAATGATAAGTTAAAAATAAAAAGTCTTTTATTCTCGTCATGGCTAACTCACTTAGATAAGTTGGCTTCTTCAACATGTCAAATTATTATTTGTCCAACCTGGTTGCATGATACTAAAAAGCGCGATATTGAAGATCTTCAATGTAATTTATTTACTGAAACTATGTTAAATAGGGGATATGTGTGATATTTCCAAAAATAAAAAATCATAATGTTGAACTAGCTTACCCGATTACATTCTATAAAAAAATGTCTCAAGATTAGTACATGAGTAGATAAAAGAGTCACCTCTACCAGTAAGAATTTATTAATCTCCCGTTAGTCAACAATCAGTTTTTGAGTGAACATGGTCGTATTTCCTGATCCCATCTGCAAAATGTAAATACCTTCAATCAGGTTCAGAGGTATATGTAAATCCGTGACATCCGGATTCACCTTATACTGTAAAACAACCTTTCCTGATAAACTAAATATTCTTATAAAATCAGGAACCAGCTTCTGTTCAACAATACGAATGTTTATATATTCATGAGCCGGGTTCGGATAAATTGTTACCGGCTGTCCTTTGAAATTTGTTGAATCAGAAGTCCCCTGGTTTGTTATTGTAATAAAAAGCGTGCCATAGACACCCGAACCATCAGTAACTGTTGCCATGGCCGTAACAGTCCCATTGGTTATTGCCGTAACAAGACCAGCCGAACTAATGGACGCCTGGCCTGTATCATTTTCAATCGACCATGTTACGGACTGATCCGCAGGAGAAGCAATCAGCTGCAAGGTACCCTTTTTAGTTGTTATAGACCTAGCCCCTCCTTTTCCAGTAACCGTAATGACGATATTAAGGGTACCCTGGTATGAGATAGTAATAATAAGTGTGCCATAGACACCCGAACCATCAGTTGCAGTAGCACGTGCTATAACAGTTCCATTGCTACTGGCTGTAACAATGCCTGCTGAACTAATGGAAGCCTCTCCGGTGCCGTTGACTATTGACCAGGTCACTGTCTTGTTTGCAGCATCGGATGGTGATATTGTAGATATTAGCTGGAGTGTTCCTTTCGCTGTAGTTATTGTGTCGGATCCACCTGCTCCGGTCACTTTTATCCCTTTAACTTGTACTATATACTCATAAGCGCCTATATCTGGAGTGGCATCACGAGGGTTCCCAAAGAAGTCGCTGGTAACTTCACTCACCATCGTTCCTTTATTTATTGCCGGAGATGTGCTTTGTAAAACAAAATCAAGACTTTCTGAATATGATCCGCTTTTATTAATAAAAAGAGGATCAGTATTGATCAGACTATGGGTATCATATCCCAGACCCTTCCATGTGGACCAGTTTTTCGCATTATTTAATTGATAAAATGGGGTGGAAGATATACTATTCCAATATAAATTATAATCGCATATAAATGTTCCGGAGATTGTCTGAGGTGCTAGTATATATATCCCATCTGACGCGGGTGAACTAAATCCGATAATATTATTCAAAATAGCCAGAGATGCACCTTTTGCTATAGTTACTGAACCATTCCCAATAAAATCAAATACATAAGGCTGTGGTGGAGCGGCTGCTGATAAAAATGTATTATTATAAAATTTGAGATTATATGAGATTGTTCCTCCTTCTCCAACAAAGGGACGGTTATGAGAATAAACAATATTGTTATAAAAAGTAAGATCTCCATCAATACTCCCTATTGCAACATCAATACCTTTATCCCAATTATAAATCCAATTATTTCTTACAATAACATTTTTTACTTTTTTTATTGCGTCACTACTAAGACCAATGCCCCCACTTGAACTTCCTAGTGGCCCATTGAAAATACTATTTCCTTCAACGGTTACTCCATCAACATTATAAAGGCTAATTCCATAAGCACCACTTTCACCTGAAGGTCGTGAAGAATAAAAAATATTATTATCTCTGATATAACAATTAGTAGCTCTTTTATCAACATTCTCTGCTACCACAAATATAAAATCATGATAATCTCCTACAATGGTATTACCTGAATTTTCAATTGTATTCCTTTCAACGTAAACATTATCAAGAATAGCAGTTTCTGCATACGATCTATCAGCTGCCTGAGCAATAATTCCATGCAAACAATCATAGATATAATTATCAAGAAAATATATATTCTTACCCCCGTGACAATCAACTCCAGTATGTCCGGGAACATTTTCAACACGGTTATATTTTGCTGTACAATTATTAGGCCATCCGGTCGAATATCCTTGTCCTATTCCAACTGTTTCAGAAGAAAAGGCAATTCCGTAAGAATCACGGAGCACTCCAATATTATCAATATCATGGATATAATTATAACATACATCCCAATTAGAAGTATTAGTTACGGGATTACGACCAAGTAAAATGATTCCTCCATATCCACAATCATAAATGTGATTGCTGAAAGATAGCGCTGTTGCGCAGGAAGTGGCTGATTTATTGCCAATTATTATGTTATAAGAATCGTCATGTCCATAGATACCAATATATGGAATATTGTGAATATTACAGTTTGTAATAACCCAATCATGAGGTACATTATTATTTGCATCTTTGCCAAACTTAATTCCGATTTGATCATTATTTAAATCTTGTGCAGCACTATAGTGTTCAATTTCAAGATTGTCGAATGTGATAAATGATTTTCCATAACCCTCGATAACAGAATATGGATAATCGCCGGTAATCTTAATGACAGGCTTAGAACCTGATGTTCCATACCAGGTAGTTGTAATTGGATTTCCACTACTTCCACTTTGGCCCACCTTCATATATGGCGAATTAGGAGTTGCAATGCTCCAGATATTATCCCGTTTCATAAAAACATTATCGCCGGCCACGAGAATAACATGTCCTGTCCAGGTACTCATCCAGGGATGATGTGCCCAGGCTGTTGCATCGGAAGTACCGGAGGCAGCATCACTGCCTCCATTTTTTACATAATAATTAGTGGCAGATAATACTGAACTTATAGCTAAAAATAAAATAATAAGTACCTTCCTCATAAAGAAACATTAAGTATTATTTTGATGAATGAAGGAAAATCATAGATTAACATTAAAATTATAACGATTAAAAACAATAAATGTTACATTAAGGTGTACTTTTCTATAATTTTTTATTAACCACACTCCTTTAAAAATTTTAAAGCTGAATTTATTGAAATTTATTTAGTTATCAATAGTTAGTACAACAATTTTCATTATCAGAAGCTGCCCTTTTTTATTAAACCGAATCTGAATCCTATATTGTTCCCATATAACTCCCCTCGATCGATTCCAACAGCCAGGGTTGCACTGAGACCCCATGGTAACTTGTCAACAATTTGCGTTTGTAACAGGAATGAATATTGTGCTAAAGCCGGTTCTAAAGGATACGAATTTGTGCCATAATTAAGATACCAGGTAGCGAATAGTTTATACTCCAGATATTTATACTTTCCTTCCAGCGCAAAATGATGGCAAATAACTTTATTGTTCCATATATATCCTGTTGCATTGTCATTGACCTTTAATACTGCAGGGGAGGTAATGAACGGTGTTCCGATCACCATACCATGATAGGTCCATCCAAACCTATATAAGCCATTATTGAAATAATCATCATCACCACCTACCCAGTGTTGTGTTCCTCCGGAAACAGGATAAGGATATTTTATTCCATTAAGTGACCAATATGTTTCGTACTTACCACTCTGGTCGGTTGTATGTATAAACTCATATACAAATCCATTGATTAAGCAATCCTTGTT
>Ga0182021_10002256_pt1 | contig 22471 bp, 18 predicted proteins | sample 612E3MmetaG_FD_120493 | JGI IMG/M metagenome (GOLD analysis project Ga0182021, IMG submission 120493) | Permafrost microbial communities from Stordalen Mire, Sweden - 612E3M metaG (Illumina Assembly) | ecosystem: Environmental > Terrestrial > Soil > Wetlands > Permafrost | place: Sweden... | reverse complement strand
TAGCTAGCTATTCCACACAGAGGGCACAGAGGATGCAGAGAGCGCATGTCCGATCCCACCCCATCCTCCTCCGACTCAGCGTCCTCTGTGTCCTCTGTGCGGAAAGGGTAACTACCTGTCGCCGCCCATCTTTTCGATGAAGTCCAGCGAACGCAGAGGCCCGGCGATGTGGCTGCGTACCAGCCCAAGGATTGCCCGCCGGCATCCGGAATTCGTTTCCCGGTCCAAGGTCACCGCCGCTCCGTCGGCCAACGCCATCCGAGCCAGGCGGGCGAGCGCCCGGCGTGTTTCTGCGGTCAGGATGTCGCCCCGGTGGGCGCAGGATGTACACACAACCCCCCCCCGCTCCGGGTGCCAGCGCGTATTCTCTCCGCCGAGATCGCTGCGACCACAGACCGCGCAGCGGTCGAGCGCTGGGCCGAGCCCCAACCGGGCGAGGAGGCCAAGCTCGAATACGCGCAGGCGCTCCGCGCTGGCCCGCCCTGCTTCCAACCGCAGCAGGAATTCTCGTAGCCAGTCGAAAACCGCCGGCTCTGCGTGCCGAGACGGGCAAAGGCGATCGCACAATTCCAGGGCATAGGCCGCGTGGGTCGTTTTGCCCATGTCGCCCGCCAGTCCGAGGCGCGCCTCTTGCACATCGAACTCTTCCAACAGCAGCAAATCCGCCCCTGGCCGTTCGCGCAGCGCCGCCTGGCCTTCGGCACCCATGCCCAGACCTCCGCCAAAGCGCCGGGTACTCCTGCGCGCCCCACGGGCCAGGGCCGAGAGTCGGCCGGTGGTTGGCCCGAGCAGGGTTACGACCCGATCCGACTCGCCGTAGACAACGGTCCGCAGGACAATGGCTCTCGTCGCGAACCTGGATGCCACGGGATCAGGCTACCACGCCGCTGGGCCGGCTGGCGCCCATGCACCGTCAGAGTCTGGCAATCAATTGGGGAGCAACCTTGGCCGATTCGAGACTCAGGCCCTCACCTGATTGCGGCTGCTGACGCAGGAACAGGGAGAGCGTGATGGTCGCGATGAGGAGGACGATGATCACGAAGACCGCCAAGCCAATCCCATGTCGCGCCCCTTGCGCGTCGTCTTCGCTGTTCGGTTCGGGTGGCGGGACGACTGGCGCCGTCTGCACACGCGGGGCACGCGACAGACTGGGCGGAGTCTCGGCGTTGCGACGCGCGGCCACGGCTTCATCGAAAAGACTGAGCGGCTCGATGTGGGATATTCCCACGGTCCGAGCATATGAACGGATGAATCCACGGACGAAGGTCTCGTGGGGCAAATCCGCGAGCTTGCCCGCCTCGAGAAACTGCAGCGCAGAAACCGAAACCTTGGTCTGCCGGGCGACGTCTGCCAGCGATACCTGGCGTCGTTCACGAGCTTCCCGCAGCACCGTGCCGAAGTTTGCTGTTTCCATTCGCCAAGAACCTCTTATCTCACTGGATCAACTGTGCGTAGCGCCGGCACTCGCCCGCGATGCAACTGCGCGGGGCCATGTCGACGCAACGCTGAAAGAGTTCCCGTGCCGGCGCCAGCTCCCTCTTGCGTTCCTTAAGCAATCCGCCCAGAAGCTGCGCCTCCTGGATGGGACATCGTTTGACATCGGAGATCACCGGCGCCAATGCGTCCAACGCCTGGTCGATTTCGCCACGGTCCACGTAGACCTTGGCAAGCCGGTAGCTCGCCACGCAGAAACCGGGTGCGCGACTTACTGCCTCGTGCAGCTCCTTCCACGCATTCTGGATGTCCCTCTTCTGGTAGTAGGCCCACCCCAGGTTCGCGCGCGCCATTTCGGGCGTGCCATACGCGGCATCCCTCAGCGCGTTCTGAGCTGCCTCTATGGCCGCATCCCACGATTGGAGTTGGAGTTCGCCTACCGAGAGGTTGTTCCAGGCCTCGGGAAATTCCGGTCGCAGTTCCACAGCCTTGCGCAGATTCCTGACGGCTTCCTTGAACTTCGCTTGGGCCTCGTTGCGAACCAACTCGGCGTCCTTGGCCTTGAGACAGGATTCCGTTTCGAGCTGGGCTACGTAGTCATGCCCCTGCCGGAGGGCGATGATTCCGAGCATGTTGTAGGCGTCAGCGTTCTCCGAATCGGCTTCCAGCGCCTTCTGGAGCTCCTCTATGGCGGCTTCGACTCGCTGGTCGCGGAAGTAGCCGGCCGCGAGTTGGTACCTGATCTGCGATTGCTCGGAATCCCGCTTGGGGCGCGAAGCGCACCCCGAATCGATCAACAGAGCAAGACAAGTCCCCATTGTGATCAGGAATCCTCTTGAGCCGCCGGCAAAGTTCGTCGTCTTTCCCAAAGGTTCTCGCTAGGTTAGCTTACCTGGCGCGGCTGGACGCTAGCAGGGCACCGGATCTACTGTCAATGCGAAAATGGCGAGTGGGCGCACGCTTCGCCAGGGGCATGGGATTAGCGCAGCTGTTCCATCATGCGCCCCGCGTCTCAGCACCCCAGATATACTTGTGGAGTTGCAGGTTGAGCCGCACCGGAAGCCGGTCGCGCAGGATCCACGCCGCCAGGTCGCGGGGGTCGAGCTTCCCCGCGGCTGGCGAGAACAGAAGCTCAGCCCGTCCCCAAAGGCCACGGCTGCGCACCACCTCGGCTGACCACAAGTAGTCGACCTCGTCGCACACGACGAACTTGATCGCATCCTGCGGTCGCAGGCCGTGCAGGACGTCCCAGAAATTGTGCTCAACCTCCCCCGAGCCGGGCGTTTTGATATCCACGATGCGTATGACTGCAGGCGCCAGATGGGCCACCGGATGAGCCCCCGACGTCTCGAGCGTGACTCGGAAACCCTCGCGCACCAGACGCTCGGCAAGGACGGCAATCTCCGTTTGCAGCATCGGCTCTCCACCGGTGAGAGTCACCGTGGTGAGGCCGAGCCGGCGAACTTCCAGCATGATCTCATCGACGCTCATCTGTCTTCCGCCTGAAAAGGCGTAAGTCGTGTCGCAGTATGAGCACCGCCGATCACAGCCGGTCGTTCGCACCAGGGTGCACGGGATGCCCGCGTACTGCGTTTCGCCCTGAATGCTGGCGTAGATCTCGGTGATGCGCATCGGGGACGGATTGCACTATGGCCTGCGGCCAGCGTCGCGTCTATGGTATCCGGTGGCTATGGACGCGGTGTGTGAGCCCAGCTACGAAGAGAGCATCGATGCGGGAGGCGTCGCGCTGCACGTTGAGCACTTTAGCCCCGCTGTCCCAACCAGGCTGGTCCTGGTGACGGTGCACGGATTCGGTGTCCATTGCGGGCTCTATCGCCACGTGGCCGGGGCGATGATCGCGCGCGGGATCGCGGTGACTCAGTTCGACTGCCGCGGCCACGGCCGTTCAGAAGGACGGCGCGGACATGTCGACCGCTTCGACGACTACCACGTAGATTTGAGCTTGGTGGCACGCCGGGCACGCGAGCGAACACCCAGGGTGCCCTGGGCCCTGATGGGACACAGCCTGGGCGGCGCGATCGTTCTGGACTATGTACTGCGAAGGCAAAGTCAACCCCAGCCTGACCTGTTGGTCGCCGCCGCGCCGTGGCTGGAGCTGGAGATGAAGGTATCTATGCCCAAGCGCGCCGCGGCAGAGGTATTTGCCCGCCTGAGCCCAACCCTGACGATGGAGAACGGCATCAAGGCTGAAGATATGTCGCGAAGTCCGGCGGTGGTGGCCAACCTTCTTCGCGATCCTCTTGTCCACCACGTGGCCACCGCAGGGTGGTTCGCGGGCGTTCTGCGAACCCAGGCTGCGTTGCGTCTCATGGCCGCCCAATTGCCCGTGCCCACCCTGATTCTGGTCGCGGGCCAGGATCGCATCGTGTCGACAGAGGCGTCGCTGGCCTTTGCGCAGGCCTCGGGCAGCACGGCAGAAGTTCGTCGCTATGAATCGCTCTATCACGAACTGTTTCTCGAACCGGAACGCGAGCAGGTCGTCCACGACGTGGCAAACTGGCTCCTGCAGCTGCGGGCGTAACGGCGGGCTTGTGGCCCGCGGCTGCAATCCGCTGGCGTCCTTGGACCCAGGGAGTTTCCGTCGCTGATCAAGGCAGCGGCGCCTGCGGGGGCCTATACTTAGTTAAGGAGATACCGTGAGCCGGCTGGTTGCCTACATCGGAAACGACCCAGACCGTCTTGCGTGCGCCCTCTACCCCGCACGCCATGCTCTGCACATGTCTTCGGCGGGACCGGCGGCCGATTGGGGACTCGGCTTTGTCCAGGGTGGCGACGTGCTCCTGCAGAAACGATTGCGCAGCGGCTCGTCCCAAGTGGACTTCTACGATCTGGCCCACGACCTGCGCGCCGACGCCCTCCTGGGCCGAGCCACGCAGGGCGAGGATGAGCGGGCCAGCGCAGCGAATGCGGGCCCGTTTCGCTTTCGCTACTGGCTTTTCGGCGCGGTGGGCGAGTTCGGCGACTTCGCGCAAATCCACAGGCGGCTGCTCGACAGCATTCCCGAATTCCTGCGTCGAAATATCCGCGGACATTCGCCCAGTGAGCAGGTCTTTCATCTCTTTCTAGCCTTCCTTCACGACGCCGGATTGCTCGAATCGCTGTCAGCGCAGCCGGAGCCGGCCCATCGCGCGCTCGGCGAAAGTCTTGCCTTCGTTGATCGGCTGCTGGCGGCGTCCGGCGCGGCGTCCACCAGGCTGGCGGCCGTGGCGACCAACGGCCGTTGCCTCGTGGCGCTCTCGCACGGTCATCCCGTCCAATACCTCGAGATCCGTGGCGTTTCAGCCTGTCTGGTCTGTGGTGGCAAACGATCCGAAGGACAACGCGATCGCGTGATTTCGCACGATCAACTGAAGGCTGTGATCCTAGAAGCCGACCATCGCGCGGGCAAACGCGCCGGCTGGTGCTGGGTCCCAGATGGGGGAGCGCTCTTGGTGGGCCCGCAGGTCAGCGTGGAGACGGTGTCGCCCCGGTGAAACTTTGTACGTCCGCTCGATGGTCGCGCTTACTCCGTCGGTTTCTTGGGCGCAAGCGCGGCAAGCTTCTCGCGCATCACATCGCCGAGGGTGGCAGTGGGAACGCCGGCGCTGAACCCCTGGGCGTCAGCCACCTCTTCGGCGCGTGTAGCCCCTCGGAACGAGAGGCCAATTTTTCGTTCAGCGCCGTCGACCGAGATGATCTCGGCTTTCAGCGTCTGGCCGGGCTTGACGAACTGCTTGGGATCCTCCACGCGCTCGTCGGAGAACTCGGACACGTGGATGAGCCCCTCGACGCCCTTCTCGATTTCGACGAAGGCCCCGAAGTCAAGCACCTTCAGGATCTTGCACTCGACAATCTTGCCCGCTGGATAATCGTAGGGAATCCGATCCCACGGGTCGGGCACGAGCTGCTTGATGCCCAAGGAGACCTTGGGTTTTTCGCCGTCAAACTCGATGTTGAGCACGACGGCCTCCACCTCGTCACCCTTCTGGTACAGTTCGGATGGGTGCTTGACCCTTTGGGTCCAGGAAAGATCCGAGACGTGCACCAGGCCGTCGATGCCTTCTTCGATCTCCACAAAGATGCCGAAGTCGGCAATGTTGCGCACGACACCCTTGACCACGGTTCCGGGCGGATACTTCTCTTTGAGCGACGCGAACGGGTTGGGCTCGAGTTGCTTGATCCCCAGACTGATCCGGTTCTGGCGTGGGTCGATGTCGAGCACCACCGCCTCGACCGTGTCGCCGATGGCCAGCATCTTGGAAGGATGCTTGACCCTGCGAGTCCACGACATCTCGGAGATGTGGATAAGGCCCTCGATACCCTGCTCGATTTCGATGAAGGCCCCGTAGTCCTTGAGCGACACCACCTTGCCGCGCACCACGGTGCCGGGCGGATACTTCTCCTGCGCGTGGGTCCAGGGATCCTCCATCATCTGCTTGAGGCCGAGTGAGACCCGTTCGGTCTCGGAATTGAACTTCAGGACCTTGACGCGGACGTGGTCGCCCACCTGGAAGAGTTCCGACGGGTGAGTCACCCGCCCCCACGACATGTCCGTGATGTGAAGCAGCCCATCGATGCCACCGAGGTCGATGAAGGCTCCGTACTCGGTGAGGTTCTTGACGATACCCTCGACGATTTGTCCTTCCTTGAGCTTGTCGAGAGTCTGCTCTTTCAGCTCTGCCCTCTCCTTCTCGAGGAGCACACGGCGGGACAGTACGATGTTGCCGCGTTTCTTGTTGAACTTGATGACCTTGAATCGATGCGTCTTGCCGATGAGGGCGTCCAGGTTGCGCACCGGCCGCAGGTCCACCTGCGACCCAGGCAAGAACGCCTTCACGCCACCACGGATGGTGACCGAGAGGCCACCCTTCACGCGCGCGCTGATGGTCCCATCAATGAGTTCGTCGCGCTCGCAGGCCGCAGAGATCTCATCCCAGACCTTGAGTCGGTCCGCCTTCTCTTTGGAGATGATGCAGAGACCATGGGCGTCTTCACGACTCTCCAGAAAAACGTCGATTTGGTCCCCGACCTTGACCGTGATGGTCCCATCTCCTGCCATGAACTCGGAGGCCGGGATGCTGCCTTCAGACTTGTAGCCGATATCGACAATAATGTTGTCCGCGCCAACGTGAATGACCTTCCCTTTGACAATATCGCCCTCTTTGACCTCATCGCGCCGGAGGGATTCCTCGTAGAGCGCCGCAAAGCTCTCCTCCGAGGTTGAGGGTTGATCGCCGGAAGAAGAGGAAGTCGAAACCATGAGGATCCTTTTTGCTGCTCGCCGCTGCCCGACCCTTGCAGGTCGTCTGGTCCGAGAAGTCCGGTTGCCCCAGCAGACTGGCTCGGCGCTTGTTGTCAATATCGAACACTCCGACCATCGGAGTGGCGAAGGGCGGCGAAAACTACCGCTCCGACAGGAGCCTGTCAACGTGAGCCGAGGCCGAATGGCTCGCTCTGGCTCAGCGTGCTCACGGAGGCCGATCGCGGCCCTCGTTCAGCCGCCGCGCTCGCGCACAACGGCAGCCATGCGCGCCACCACTTCTTCGGGCTTCAAGCCGGCCGTGTCAATCTCGATGGCATCCTCCGCGCGTCGCAGCGGCGCGACATCCCGTGTGATGTCGCGCCGGTCGCGGAGCCGCATCTCCGCGAGCACGACACTAAAGTCCTGCGGCCGCCCACTTCCTGCCAGTTCGAGGGTTCGCCGCCGCGCGCGCTCCTCGATGGGCGCCGTGAGGAAGAACTTGGCGCGGGCGTCGGGGAAGACGATTGTGCCCATATCCCTGCCCTCCGCCACGACCCTGCCGGTGGTGCCGATGCGGCGCTGCAGCGCGAGCAAAGCGGCGCGCACCTCAGCGAAAGCCGACACCTGCGAAGCACCCTCGGAGATCTCTGGCCGACGAATCTCATCGGTGACATCCTCGCCGTCGATCGTGATGTGATTCGCATCGCCGCGGGCGTCGAATCGAATGTCAAGACCGTGGATGAGCTGGCCGAGCGCGTGACCATCGGACCAAGCGATGCCTTGGCGGCGCGTCGCCCACGCGCCAGCACGATAGAGCGCACCTGAATCTAGGAAAGTGTACCCGAGTCGCTGTGCGAGGGCCCTTGCCGCGGTTGATTTCCCGGCGCCCGCGGGACCATCGATGGCGACTACAAATGAATCGGCCTGCGCGGACATATCAGGCCGGCCAAGGTAGCAGCCCGGCCTGGAAAACGCCACCTGGGGCGCTGTCCCCGATCTGTTAAGATGACAGCGTGAAGTTCTTGCTGCCGGCGATCCTGGTTCTGGGCAGCTTTGGCTGCGCGAGGCGGGGTCAACCACCCGAGACCCCGTGGGTTCCCGAGCCTGCCCCCGACCTGGGCTCGGTGGTCGCGCGCGTCGCCTCGGTCCCCATCTATGCACACGAAGTGGAGGCCCAGGCAGCTCGCTCCAAGGGCACGCCGCGCGAGGCTCTGGATGAGCTGGTTTCTCTGCACTTGCGGGCTGAGCAAGCCCATCGCGAGAACCCATTCCGACCCGACTGGTCTGATCCTGAGCTGAAGAGCGCGCTGGCGGAGCGTCTAGTCGAGCGCGACATCTTGCCGCAGATCCAGCCGGACAGCGTGCCAGACCAAGACCTGCGCGCCATCTACCAAAGCGCCATCACGGCCTTCGTTCACCCCCGTCTGGTTGATGCCGGCTTTCTCATCGTGTTCACGGGCCCCCGCATGAAGCCGGGGCTACGGGCCGAGCGTGCGGAAGTCGCCAAGGCTCTCGCAGCCACGGTGGCCTCGCGGAGCATTCGCGGCCCCGAGGACTTCGAGGCCATCGCCAGCGATCCCGCTTGGGGAATCCGCAATGTCTCCTACCGGCGGAGCCTTCAGGGCCCGGACCAGCCCTTCTCGCGCAAGGTCGGCGCCGAGGTTGTCAAGCTAAAGGCTCCTGGCGACACGACGCCCCTGATCGAAGACGAGGACGGGTTCTTCCTCGCGACCTACGCAGGGGAGAAGCCCGCCGCGAACACTTCATTCGCCGAGGTTCGGGAGGATCTGCGCGAGCGCTACCACGACCGCTGGCGCACGCAGCGGCTTGAGCAGATCGGCCGAAAGCTGGCTGAAGGCCACCGGGTGGAGAGTCACCCGCAGTTGCTCAGCCAAGCCACGCCCGGGCGCGGATTCTAACCCTTCCGGAAGCGAGAGAGTGAGGCTGGCAGGCTGGCGAGGTCCGGGAAGGTCTTGTCCGGGTGGAGCTGCTTGACGCGCGCCAGGAGCACTTCCTCAGTCTCGGGGTTTTTCGGATCGGGAAGGCAGCATTCCACAGGGCACACCGACTGGCAGGCCTCGTGGTCGAAGAACCCGACGCATTCACTGCATAGCTTGGGATCGATCACGTAGATGCTTTCACCCTCGCTAATCGCATCGTTCGGACATTCCGGCTCGCATGCGCCACAGTTGATGCATTCCTCGGTAATATACGTAGCCATTGTGCTCCTTTCGCTCAGGCCCTCTGCTCACGCGGTTCGTCGGCCTCAGAAACGACGGAAGTGTAGTGAGGTGAGGCCCACCCGTCAACCTGGTTTAGGGAGAGCTCGGCTGCGCCACGCCGTCGGTTTCGGGCGGGGCCATGTCTCCGGACAGAGGCGGCGGCGCCGACGTGCGCGAGGCCCGCAGGTTGACGGCGACCAGCTTTGATACGCCCGGCTCTTCCATGGTGATGCCGCACAGGCGATCCGCGATCTCCATCGTGCGTTGGTTGTGGGTAACGATGATGAACTGCGAACGGTCCGTCATTTCACGCACGGCTTGGTTGAAGCGGCCCACATTGGCCTCGTCCAGCGGGGCATCCACTTCGTCGAGAACGCAGAACGCCGATGGCTTCACCAGGAAGATTGCGAAAAGCAGAGCGACGGCAGTGAGCGCCTTCTCGCCGCCCGAGAGAAGCTCGATATTCTGCAGAATCTTCTTGCCCGGCGGGTTGGCGGCGATCTCCACCCCGGTCTCGAGCAGGTCACTCTCGTCGGTCAGAGCCAGGGTGGCCCGCCCACCGCGGAACAGATGCGGGAAGACCTCCTGGAATTTGGCGTTGACGGCATCGAAGACCTCGCGGAACCGCTTGCGTGAAGCTCGGTTGATCTTCTCGATGGCCGATTCCAGCCGCGCGATGGCCGACTCAAGGTCGGCCTTCTGGCTGGTGAGGAAGTCGTAGCGCTTCTGCAGTTCTTCCGATTCTTCGATCGCCGTCAGGTTGACGTCGCCCATGCGATCGAGCAAACCGCGCAATTCCTTGAGCCGGCTCTCTTCCTTTTCGCCGGCCAGGGGCCGGAGGTGGAAGTCGATCAGAATATCAGCCAGCTGCCTCACGTCCGGATGGCGTTCCCTGACCTGCTCTTCGAGCGCACTGAGGAGCAACGCGACCTTCTGGCAGCGCAGGTCGAGCGCCGCGAGTTCTTCGGCTAACTTGGTGACCCGCGCTCGGGTTTCCCGCAGGTCGGCCTCTCGGCGCGCTAGCGTGCCACTGCGTTCCTCCACGGCGCTCTGGCGCTCACCGTGAAAGTGGGCTCGTTCGCCGGCTTCGGCCTGCAACAATGAAGCTTCGCCTCGGAGCTGCTCGGCGTCGGAGCCCAGGGTCTGAGCCCGCAGCAAGTCGGCGGACACCTCGGCTTCAAGTTGTGTGCGGCGGCGTTCATGATCGGCCATCTCGCGCTCCAGGCGGTCGAGATTCTGGCGAGCCGTCTTGCGACGGTCGCGGGCCTGAGCCGCAGCCACGCTGTGCAATGACAGGTCAGCCGCCAGCCCGTCGACCCTGGTTTGCAGAGTCTCGGTCTCTGCGCGCAAGGTTGCGGCGCTGGCTTCGTGGACAACCGAGGATTCGCGCAACTCGGCCAGCGTGGTGGTGGCCTCGCAGAGACGCCTCTCGTTCTGTGCCAAGGCAGCGCGCAGGTCATCCACGCTCGACTGCAGCTGCCCGCGACGGGCCTCCAGTTGCTGCCGCTCGCGCAGCACCCTGTCGCCGTCCTTCCGCTGCGCCAGCATCTCCATCTCGTTGTGACGAGCCGCGGTGGTCAGCTCTTCGACGGTCTTGCTGACCTCAGCCAGAGCCTGTTTGTTGCGCACGTGGCGATCGAGCGCAGCCTGATAGTCCACCTCTAAGCGCGCGACCACTTCTTCCAGCTCGCGCATCTCCCGCTTCTGAGACAGCACACCGGCCAGGGCCGATTCACGGGAGCCCCCGGTGACCACGCCGTGCGGATCAATTACTTCTCCGTCGAGAGTAACCAACGTCTTGTCGGTGTGGGTTCGGCGCCACAGATCCAGAGCCGAGCGCAAGTCCTCGACAACCACCACGTCGCCCAAGAGGTAGGCCGCTACCCGGTCATACTGACGGTCGTAGCCGATCAGTTCGAGCATGGGGCCGCGCACGCCATCTCCTTGCGGCAACCTCCCCGGAGCCTGCGGCTCGCCGGACAAACCGTCCCCAGTGTCAAAAACGACCGTGCCGACGGGAGCGGCCGCAATGGCCGCGGGTGAACGCAGAGCCACGGGGATGAAGCTGGAACGGCCTTCGCTCTTGGACTTGAGGTACTCGATGGCTTCCACACCCACGTCATGAGAATCGACGATGATATTGCCCAGTCGTTCACCCAGCACAGCCTCCAGCGCAGTCTCGAACTCGGGCGGGGGTTGAACGATATCGGCCACCACGCCGCGCACCCCGCCCATGCTCCAGGTCCGGTGGCTCGTCACGCTGCCCACACACTCTTGGCCCGGCGCGGGCGTCTGTTCTTCGTCGCGAACCCGTTGCATGATCGCGCGCACGCCCCGCTGAAAGCTCTCGTAGCGAGCCTGGATCTCGGCCAACGACTGAAGCCGCGAGCGTCGGCGATGGGCCTCTTCGCGCAGGGTCTCCAACTCCAGCTCGCCCCGGGTGACTTCTTCGCGCAGGCCAGCCGCCCTGCCTTCCGCAGCGGCGCGCTCTACAAGAAGCTCCTCAGCGAGTGCCTGGAGTTGGGCGAGCCGCTCCTCCACGGCAGCGCCCTCGGTCACCAAGTGTTCCGTCTGTTCGACGGCGAGGCCATCGTCGGCCATCGCCACTTGCAGGCGCTGGGCAAAATCCTGAGCACGTCCATAAGCCGATTCGATGTCCGCTTCCAGACGCGCAATCCGCGTGGCAGTAGAGGTAGCCGCCGCCGTCGTCTGATCCACCCCCTGGCGCGCCGTCGCGAGGGCGGCGCGGGCCGCAGCGTAGGCCTGCTCGGTCGCGTCCAGCTCTCGGCCGCGCGTCTCGGCCTCTTCTTCGAAGCGACCCACCTCACCCTGCAGCTCGGCGCGCGCCCGCGCGTTGTCTGCCTCCGTCTCGAAAAGCCCCTCAATCTCGCGTCGCGATCGCTCCGCCCTTTGCGCCAAGGTGGTAGCTTCGTCCGCGTAGTGTTCGGCCTTCTGGGCGGACAGTCTTGCCTGGTTGTCGATCGCGAAAAGCTCTTCTTTGGCAGCGGCCAATTCGGCCATCTCCTCGCCCAGCGCCAGGCGCTCGGCTTCGATCGCGGTTTCCTCGACGCGCAAGTCGGTGGTCAGCAGGGCGTGGCATTCCGCCGTTTGCTCGCGATTTCCCTGCAAGAGCTTCTGTTCGGCGACGAGACCAAAGTATTTCTGCGTCGCGGCGCACAGCTCAAGGTCCTTCAATTCCGCTTTGTAGCGCTTGTAGCGCTCGGCTTTTTGCGCCTGCAGCCGCAAGGAGCGCAGGCGTGTCTCGATCTCCGCGACGATGTCTGAGACGCGCAGGAGGTGCTGGCGTGAGGTTTCGATGCGCCGCTCGGCCACCTTCTTCTTCGCCTTGTACTTCGTGATGCCCGCGGCCTCGTCGATCAGCGCGCGACGTTCCTCGGGCCGTGACGAGACAATGAATCCAATGCGTCCCTGTTCAATGATGGAGTAGGCCTTGGAGCCGACGCCCGTACCAAGGAAGAACTCCACGATGTCGCGCAGGCGACAGGGCACACCGCCCAGCAGGTACTCGCTTTCGCCGCCGCGGTACAGGCGCCTGGTCACCACGACTTCTGCGGGGCCGGCCGCGCCCCAGGAAACGCCCCCGGCTGTGGCGTCCCCGGGCAAGCTGGCGGCGTCAAAGGTCAGCGACACTTCCGCCACGCCCGCCGGACCACGCGTCTCAGAGCCAGCAAAGATCACATCGTCCATGGCTCGGCCGCGAAGATGCTTGGCCGACTGCTCGCCCATAACCCAACGGATCGCGTCGACAATGTTCGACTTGCCGCAGCCATTGGGACCAACCACCCCCGTAATAGGGTCTTCAAAGCTCAAGACGGTCCGGTCAACGAACGACTTGAAGCCGCAAATCTCGAGACGTCTTATCCTCATCCTGGCACCACCAGATGGCGTGACAATACATGACCATACGGGTCACTTCATGACTGTCATTAGGTACCATTCGTCGCCAGCAATTGCAAAGGGCTTCGCGACCCCAGGCTCCACTTTTCCCACCGGCCCGGAGAAACGTCAAAAAATTTACCACGTTGCGACCGGTTGTTTGTTAAGTTTCGCGCCCAATGGAGGGAGGCTTCCACACCGATCTAGTCGCCGCCCTGGTTGCCCTGGGCGGCTTGGCGGGCCTTACCGGGCTTGCCCTTTACGCCATTCGCCGAGCCAAGGCCGCAAGACGCCGACAGATCGAAGAGGTGGGAGCTGCCGTAGCAGCGCCGCGGCCCAAACGGCGGGCCCTGCGGCCCGAAGACGTCGAGGGAGGCGCGGCCGAGGCTGAGCCACCTGCGTCAAAGACTCCGCTCTCAACAGCGCCCTGGCTTGCGCCGTCTCAACCCTCCCCCGCCTCTGTTTCGCCCGCCGCAGCCCCTGAACCCGTCTCTCCTGAGGCGCCCGGACCCGTGCCTCGCGAGGCCTTGCTGTCGAAGGCTTCGACCGCCGTGTTGTCCATCGAACCAGCCACCCCGGTTGGGCGGCCGCCCAGCAGGGTGCCGAGCCCTCTTCTGGTGGAGAAGCCGCGCGGACCTGAGCGCCTTATGCCCGTGAGAAAGCGGGATGTCGCTGCGCTCGTGCCCGGGCTCGAGCCCACTCGTTCGGGCTGGGTCAAGCGTCTCGGGCAGCTCTTCGCGGGGAAGAGGAACTCGATCCGGTACTGCTCGACGAGATCGAGAAAGTCCTGCTCACCGCCGATATTGGCGTGCGTACCAGCCAGAAGCTCCTGAGCGAGTTGCGTGAATTCTTGGACAAGAAGGCGATCAAGGATCCCGCCGCCGTTTGGGGCTACCTTCGTCGTCGGAGCGTGGAGATCCTGACCATGGATGCTCCCGCTATCGACTTCGCCGCTGCCCAACCCTTCGTGCTCCTTATCATAGGTGTCAATGGGAGTGGCAAGACGACGACGATTGGGAAACTCGCCTCCAAGTTGCAGTCCGAGGGCAAGAAGGTCTTGCTGGCGGCGGGCGACACCTTCCGCGCGGCAGCTACCGAACAGCTTGAGGTCTGGGGCGCGAAAGTGGGGGCACTCGTCGTGCGCGGGAAGGATGGTGGAGACCCTTCGTCGGTGGTGTTCGACGGCGTCAAACGTGCACGATCGGAGGACATCGATGTGGTCATTGCAGACACAGCCGGCCGTCTCCACACCAAGAAGAATCTGATGGAGGAGTTGCAGAAGGTGCGTCGAGTGGCTGGCAAGGCCCTGGACGGCGCGCCCCACGAAACCTGGCTGGTCATAGACGCAACCAGTGGCCAGAACGCCATCGCTCAGGCTCAGGAATTCACCAAGGACATGTCTGTGACGGGAATCGTGCTCACCAAACTCGACGGTACCGCCAAGGGTGGGGTGATTCTCGGGATCGCTGACCAACTCCGCATCCCGGTTCGCTACATCGGCGTGGGTGAACGGGTCGAGGACCTGCGCGAATTTGAGGCGGAGGACTTTGTCGAGGCCCTTTTCGGTGAGGCTCCGACGGGTACAGAGGATGTGTCGTAGACCCCGATCGTCTGGGCGTCGAAACAATACCTAATTTTAGTTGATCTGCAGATTTTGCCTGTGTTACATTGCCCGCACCTCGCTCTTCATAGCCAAGCCTTTGAAATCAAAGCGATTTTCGACATGGGGTGAACGGCGGGCCCCAAGCAAGGAACCGCATGAAACGTCTTGCGTTCGGCCTCTTTCTAGTTCTTGCAAACCCACGGTCTCTGGCAGCAGCAGAGGCACCTGCGGCTGGCACGGAAGAACCTGCGGACGAGAAAGCCTCCGAGGCGGAGGCTCCCGCACCCGAATCGCCGGAGGCGAAGAAGGACGAGCTTCCCGACCTGTCCGACGAGGTGAAGGAGGCGGCCGCCGAGAAAGAGGAGGTTGCCGCCACAGCCACCACCGCGCGGCGGTCGTGGGAGGACATCGTGGTGGTTCCGCGCAAGGCATTTCTGAAGGGCGGTCGCGTCGAGTTGCAGCCGTTCTCGGCGATCTCGATAAACGACACTATGATTCGCCACTACGCTTTTGGGGGCGATCTCACCTACTATCTCACTGACGTCTTTTCGGTGGGGGTCGAGGGACAGTACTTTATCAAGGAGCGCTCCGAACGCGAATCGCTGGTCGGGTTCCAGTTCAACCGCGTGACGACGCTGAACCGGTTCAAGTACGCCGGCGCCCTGGTCTTCGGCTACGTGCCGGGCTACGGCAAGTTTGGTCTTTTCAACAAGTATGTCGTTCACTGGGATGTCACGCTGAACGCGGGCATCGGCCTTATCTGGACCGAGATCATCCCGGTGTTTCCGGACGACGCCACGTGGGGCAACCGGAACATCAGCCCCCATTTTGCAATCTCCACTCGGGCGTTCGTAACTGATTGGCTCGCGCTCAGCATCGGTCTGCGCGACTACATCTTCTTGGACAAGTTCGAACCTCTGAATCGTCACGACTACAATCCCCCGGATGGCTCGGCAACCAGGGCCATGACGTTGCAGGAAGCGAAGACCAACGCCACCAGCTCGCTCACTCAGAACATCATGGTTTTCGTGTCGGCCGGGTTCTACCTGCCACCCTCCTTCCAGTACAAGAAGCCCCGCTAGCGAGTCGATGCCATGACGAAGAAAGCGCATACCATGAAGAGAGGAATCGCGTTGCTCGTCGGATGTCTCGTTGGCATCCCTGCTGGCGCGCAGGCCGCACAGGAGCGCAGAAGTCCACTGGCCGACGCGCCAGCGATCCGCAAGCGTTTCGAACTGCGCGACAAGCGCTTCGAGCTTGGCGTTGGTTTGACCTCAACTGTGGGGCAGGATTTCTACAACGCCTTGATGCTGAATTTGCGGCTCGGGTTTCACATCACGGACTGGATCGGCATCAGCGTTTCGGCCGGGGTGGTCAACATGACCCAGAACTGGCGAAGCGCGTTCAACGACCAGCTAAACACCGCCCTGGGGTCGTCCTGTCGGGATCCCGCCAACCAGGGAAGTCCCAAATGTGTGGGCACGACTGCCCTGACTTCGGTCGCCGCCGACAAGACGCCCACGCAGGCCAATGCCGCGGCTGCCGAAAACCGCATAGGCCAGGTGATTCTTCCTCAGGTTGATGTCGTGCCGTTTACCGGCAAGTTCTCGCTCTTCGGCAAGCTGTTCATGAACTACGACGTCTACGTGATGGCCGGGCCTGGCTTCGTGAACCTGGTCAAGAAGGGATCGATCGACAACTCGTACTGCGACACCCCGGCAAACGGCCAGCCGACCTGTCGGCATGACAATGCAACGCCCTACACCGGGATGAAGCTGGCGGGCAATGTGGGCGTGGGCATGCACGCCTTTGCCAACAACTACTTCGCAATCAACCTTGAGCTACACGATCTGATTTTCAAGAACAATGCCGCGGGTCGGGATGTGACAGGCAGCTCTGAAGTGAACTCTGCGGACTTGCAGTGGACCAACAACTGGATGGTGGGGTTGAACTTCATGTTCTTCCTTCCCGCCCAGGTCAAAGTCAGCCACTAGCCAGAACGACCGGGAGGCTGTTGTGTCCCAGAAGAGGAAGGTCACACTTTATTTCAACGCCGCGATGCTGGCGGAGACTCAAAAGGAGGCCCTCCGGCAGGATCGCTCAATCTCCTGGATCATCCAGGCCTCTTGGCGGATTGCCCGGGACGTGGTGAAGCAGATGCCATCGGCCGTGCCGCCCTCCTCGCATGCCGAAAAGGGCGCTCATCCCGTCCAACCCGCTCTGCAACCCGCTATTCCCAGCCAGTCCTCGCCTGGCCGTGCGGTAGCGGCCCGCACCCAGGCCTAGCCCAATTTCAGCGGCAGGGTGTGTCGGCCAGACCCTCACGTAGGGGCCTGCACATGGTCTGACTGGCTTCGCCGTACGGAGCACCGAAGCCGAACTCGATCCAGTCGCCGGGCTGGCCTTCTGCTTGCGTTCTGTAGGAGCCGTCCTGGGCTGCCTGAACGCTCGCGCCGACGCCCATGTTGAAGTTTGCTAGATACACCCACAGATCACTCAACTCCGAGCTCGGGGGGCTGGTCACCTTCCAATACGTGTGAGCGATCCCATCGCTGTCGATCTGCGAGGTCGCCGGGCCGAAGGTTGGATTGGGAGGAGGAATGGGAATGAACGGCGAACCAATGGCGGGTGCGTTGCAAGAGGCTCCCACCGTCAGCAGAAGCGGAAACAGCACGGCCGCTACTAGGCGCACGATGGACCTGCCGCGGATCGAGTGTGTCATATCTGAATCTTCTGGCATGCAGGCAACGCGCCAACCTCTTTCGTCCGGAATCTTGCCATATCTTCTCCGGGTTACGCCAACTATCGTGCCACGCAGTGGCAACTGAGTTGTCACGTGACGATGCGATAGCGACGCAGTTTCTTTTGTAGGCCAAACCGCGAAAGGCCCAAGACCTTGGCCGCCTTGGTCTGGTTCCCGCCACATCTTGTCATGGCTTCTCGAACCAGCGTTCGTTCCAGCCGTTCCACGCGAGGACGCAAGCGAATTCCGTCCCGCTCATCGGCAAGGGTGGCGGCTGGATCGGATCCGGCGCGCACCTGGGGCGACAGATCAGAGACAGTCACGACGGGGCCGGAAAAGGCCGCGGCGCGCGTGACCTCATTCTCAAGCTCGCGTACGTTGCCGGGCCAGCGATAGGAACAGAGTGCGGCCATCGCGGACGGGTCGACCACTTTGGCGGCGGTACCGGACGCCGCAGCCGCCTTTTGCATGAAGTGCTGCACCAGCAGGGGAATGTCTTCACTTCTGTCCCGCAGCGGAGGCAACACAAGGCGCACCACGGAGATTCGGAAGAAGAGGTCCCGCCGGAACTTGCCCTGCTCCAGCAGACGATCCAGGTCCTTGTTGGTCGCCACCAGGACACGGACGTCTACTTTCTGCGGGCGCTCGCTTCCCACACGATGGAATTCCCCATCCTGGAGCACACGCAGCAGCTTGCCCTGCATGGCGGGCGACATCTCCGCCACCTCGTCGAGAAACAGGGTCCCACCGTCAGCCACGGCAAACAGCCCTCGCGCCTCTCGATCCGCACCGGTAAAGGCGCCTTTCACATGGCCGAAGAGCGTAGACTCCAGGAGCGTTTCCGGAATCGCCGCGCAGTTCTCGGAGACGAAGGGCCGGTTTCGTCGAGGTCCGTTGAAATGGATGGCACGTGCGACCAATTCCTTGCCCGTTCCGCTCTCACCCTCGATGACCACGGGCAGGGCCGTGTCGGTCACCCGGTCGAGCAGGTGAAACAAGTCCAGCATGCGCGGGGTTTGCCCCACGATCTGCCGATAGTCATAGCGCAGGGCTGCTGCGTGGCGACTCTCCTTCAGCTCCTCGCGCACGCCTTGCAGAGCCTGCTCCTGTACGCGCAGTTCATGCTCCAGGCGCCGGTTTAGAGCCTGGACCTGGTTTTCTCGGCGGCGCAGCTCGGAGACCAAGCGTGCATTCTCGATGGCGATGGCGCCTTGCTCGGCGAAATCCATGACCATGGCAAGCGCCTCATCATCGAAAACCCCTTTGCGTAGACGATGGTCCACGTAGATGGTCCCGACCACGTTCCCCTTGACTGACAAGGGCGCTGCCAGCACCGAGCGGAGATGCAGATCACTCACGGAGGCCGCTTCGCGAAAGCGTCGATCCCCCGCTGCATCCACGGTCACCACCGGCTGCCCGGTTTCGGCGGCTTGTTTGGCGATGGAGCGAGACAAGACGAAGTCCGGCGCGTCCAGGGTGGTCTGGTCGATATTGCGCGCCACCTTGACCACCAACTCACCCGAGCCGTCCTTGAGCAGAAGGAATCCCCGTTCTGCGTCCGTCATTTCGATCGCGGTGTCGATGACCGCTTCGAGCACTCGCGCCAAGCGCAGATCGCTGTTGAGGCGCTTGTTGATGCGTTGGAGGCGGCGCAGTCGGCCCTCGGCCCTCGCCGCCCGTTCGACCAGCAGCGCGGTCGCGGTTCGCGCATCACTCGAAGCCAGACCGAGCGAGGGAGCGTCGGGATCACGGTCGAGGCCAGAGCGATATTGCGTGGGCGTGTTCATCTTGACCTCCTCGAAGAGTTGCGCGGCGCGGGCCTGTTCGTGCGAAGCGGAGGCATCGCCGATGCGACTGAAAAGCCGCGATGCCAGATGCGCCGCTCGCCAGGCAGCTGGCTTGCGCCCCTGCGCCAGGGCCGCGTCGGCCAGAGCCGAAAGACGACGGCCGAGTTCCCGATCTCTTTCGGCGGTTTCCGGTGGCAGGGCCAACACGATGTGCCCCTGTGCCAGCGCAAGCATCTCATCGCCCAAGGACGCGGCGGCCGGCGAGACGACCGGGCTCGCGGCGGTCGAGCGGATACGGCCCCATGCGATGAGGGCTTCCGCGGCCTGTCCTGCCTCGGCCATTGTCTCGGCCCGGGCCAGCGCGCTGGCTTCGGCCATGGGTTGATTTCCTGCACACGCAAAAGCTTCTTCGGCAGCGAGGTAAAGGGGCAAGGCGGTGCGAGGCGCGCCCCGGCGGCGCGCGATATCAGCATCAAGCGATGAGGCGTAGGCCATGAAGGCTTCCGCCTTGCTCGCGCCCGCTTCGTCGCGCAGGCGGCGGGCCGTGCGGCCTGCGGTCTCCAGATCTCCGAGCTGAAGGAGAAGCAATCCTGTGTTGTAGAGCGCCAGGGCGAGATCGGTCACGATGCCCAGACGGCCGAGATCACGCAGCGCACGCCGGAAGGCAGCGAGCGCCTCGTCGAATTGACCCGTGTCAGCCAGAACACAGCCGAGGTTGAAGACAGCGGCTGCCTGGCCGTGAATGTCGTGAAGCTCCTCGCACCTGAGCGCAGCCTCTCGATAGGCTTGGGCAGCAGGCATAGGTTGGCCAGTCAGTTGCCAATACAGCCCGCGCAGGGCCGGCACGCGGGCACCGAGAGGCCTGTCAGGGGAAGCCTTGGCCGTCTTTTCCAACCCAGCGATGAGCGAATCTGCGTCGGGGAGTCGCCCCGCGTAGGTGAGCGCAAGGGCAGCCGCCTCCTGTGCGAAAAGCCCCGCATCAGACGTCTCCCTGAGCGCCGGCTGAGCAGCTTGCAGGGCCTCCGAGTACAGACCGCAGGACACCAGGAGACGCGCCAATCGCGCACGAAGCCGCAAGACCTGGGAAGCCGACGGCCCTCCCAATGGCCCAACTTCCGCTAGCACGGTTTCGAGTACCTGCCGGGCGGCGACTGGATCCCCTCTCCGTCCGAGCAGCCAGGCCCGACGTTCTGCCAACTCGATCGTGACCTCCGTCGTCCCGTCCCGCGGGGACGCGTCCAGAACGGTGAGGGCTTCGTCGTACTTGCCCACCAGCGCCAAAGCCGTGGCCCACGCGATGTGTTCGGCCGGTGTACCGATCTCCGGGTCGACCGCCCTAACTCGCATCGCAAACCGTGCCACGTCCCCGAAGCGACCGGCCTGGTCGGCGGCCTTCGCCGCGGCCCGAAAACATGCTGTGGCCAGCTCTGGTTCTCCCAGGGCCAGGTGCGCCTCGGCTCGCCGAGGCTCTGACTCGGACAAAGGCTGGATAGCCCGGCGCACGAGAGGATGCAAGGTCTTGTCGCGTGTGACGGCACGAAAAACCGCAACTGCATGGGATTCCGTGGGAACTGTCGACTCCGGACCGCCGATCCAACCCGCAGATACGGCTTCGAGCGTCGCGCTGGCGACGTCTAGGTGGGCCCAATCAACCAAGTCAGCGGCCCGACTCGGCGACGGCGCAAAAACCAGAGCCGTGAGCCAAGCGCGGGCGTTGCGGCTCAGGCCAGCGAACGTCGTATCCAGAAGACGACCGAAGTCGGCATCACCCTCGTCGACACGAAATGCCTCGGACCGGCCTTCGCGGACCTGTTGTACCCAGCGGCGCACGAGCAACGCCGCCGAAGCCGCTAGCCCGCCGGAAGCGCGCACGATTGCCTCGAGCACTTGGGCAGTGGGCTCGGTCCCTGCCGCCTGACCGGCGAGCGCGCGAATATCCTCGGCCTGAAGCGGTCCGAGTTGAAGATCGACGGCCCCAGCGCTGCGTAGGGCGTGTTCAGTGGGCAGGATGACCAGTAGGCGGCCCCCCGGCGCTCCTCCTGCTACCGTCTCGGCGACCAGCTCCTCTTCACGGCCGAGTCCGAGAACCAGGCAGAGGGGTCTCTGCTGCGCTCGCGCTTCAAGTGCGTCGACCAGCGCGACCGTACGAGCCTGCAGCCAACGGGCAGGCTCGTCCCACGGTGCCGCTGGCTGGCTAGGGAGGGTTGGCAGGTCGGCTTGCAGCGCGGTCAGCCCGCGCTCGTCCACGGCAAAGGGCGGCAGCGTCTGGGAAAGAAGGGCCAGCCGCACATCGCGCAGAACCCGCCGAATCAGCGCACGACGACCCGACCCAGGTGGACCGGAAACACTTACCACGGCGGCGGGGGCATTTCCGTCCGCGAGCCGCTCCACGAGCGCCCAGAGCGTTCGTTCCTCGTTGGTGCGGCCGACTAGGAGACCTGCCAGGGGATCCCCGGCGGGATACGGTACGGAGAGCTCCAGTTCAATCGGCACGACACCGTCCGGAAGAATGCGACGGATCTCCCGCAGCAGGTCGCGCGCACTTGCAGGTCGCATTTCGGTCGCAAAGGCTATCAACCGGCCTAGGAGAGCGTCCCAATCTGCCGGCAGCCCCGGACAAAGCGAGGATGGCGCCAGCGGCGGGCCTTCCATCAGACGGCGAACAGCCTCCATTCCCACACCGAACGGCGGTACCCCTGTCCACGCAGCATACAGGGTTGCTCCCAGGCTAAAGAGGTCAGCCGCCGGGCCGCGCTCACCAACCAGCGCCTCAGGTGCGATGAAGCCCAACGTGCCCGAGGCGCCCGCCGCAACGGTCCCCAGGCCGCCCTGAATGCCCGGGACCAGTTCGGACAGCCCGAAATCGATGAGCACCGGACGCCCTTCATCGTCGCAGCGCACATTGGCGGGGCTGATGTCCCCATGGACTAGGCCACGGCCATGCAAGTAAGCCACGGCGTCAACCAGGTCTTCCGCCGCAGCGACAAAGCGACGGAAACGCTCTTCGCCATGGGCGGCGGCCAGATGCTCCGCCAGGTCGGGCCCTGACAGGTGGTCGGTCACCAGGAAAAGTCGCCCAGCCAACACGCCATCGGGAATACATCCCGCGTCCCGAACCCTGACGATGCCGCGGTGGCCAAGCCCACTGAGGCGACCAAACTCATCGAGCAGGCGTGCGACGACGGCTGGTTCCAATCCGGCAGGAAGAAGCTTCACCGCACAGGCTGCGTGGTCAGCTAGGTCCTCGGCAGCGTAGACCTCGCTGCTGGCTCCCGCCCCGAGTCGTTTGCCGATCCGATAGCGATCCGCGACAAGGGGCCCTGGGTGATCACCCGTCCCATTCGAGGTGCCAACTTCATTGACCACTACCACCTAGGCTCATTATACGATTTTCAACGAGTCTCGGGAGCCAGCCTATTTTGTTGTCACATTCAACGCAATAAGCTAGGCGTTATGAGTCATTCACGGAGTCGCCGATTTGACAGGGTCCCTGCTTCTCAGACGCAGAAGAGCTGCCTTCGCCATGGTCCTGATCTCCTCATC
>Ga0182021_10002255_pt1 | contig 22471 bp, 18 predicted proteins | sample 612E3MmetaG_FD_120493 | JGI IMG/M metagenome (GOLD analysis project Ga0182021, IMG submission 120493) | Permafrost microbial communities from Stordalen Mire, Sweden - 612E3M metaG (Illumina Assembly) | ecosystem: Environmental > Terrestrial > Soil > Wetlands > Permafrost | place: Sweden... | reverse complement strand
GGATGATCGATCCGGAGACCGTCGACGAGCCCCTCGTCGAACCAGCGCGCGATCTCGGTGTGCGACAGGTCGAACCACTGAGGATCCTCGACGCGGATGGCGACGAGCGTGTTGATGGCGAAGAACCGCCTGTAGTTGAGGTCCTTGTCAGCGTCCCGCCAGCTCACCAGGGCGTAGTGCTGGCGGCGCAGCACCGCGTTCGGGTCCTCGGTCTGGGAGCCGTCAGCCGTACCGGGAGCGAGCGGGAAGCGGTTGCGGCGGTAGTGCAGCTCGCCGCCGAGGACCCGCAGTTCGTCGAGGTCCCCGCCCTCGTCGAAGTCGCCGTCGGCGACGACCGGGATACGGATCTTGCCACCGCCGAAGTCCCAGTCGATGTCGAACGCGGACGCGTACTGCGAAGCCTGGCCGTGGGTCAGGACGTGCCACCACCACTCGTTCTCCCAGGGACGCGCAACCCCGACGTGGTTAGGCACGATGTCGACGAGGACACCCATCCCGAGGCGCCGCGCCTCAGCGGACAGGGCGGCCAGGCCGGCACCGCGACCGCGCGACGGATCGACGGCCGCGTGGCTCGAGACGTCGTACCCGTGGTCCGACCCGCTCTCCGAGGCGAGCACGGGCGACAGGTAGACCCAGTCCACGCCGAGATCCTGCAGATAGCGCAGCGTCTTGGCGGCTTCGAGCAGGTCGAAGTCCTCGGTGATCTGGAGCCGGTACGTGCTGGTCGGCGCTCTCAAGCGTGCCTCCTGGGTGGTCGCGTAACTGCTCACTCTGCCAGTTCGACACAACCATTCTGAACCCCAGCCTTAACCGGACCTTTCTCCATGGGTGCCGTGGGGCGTTTCGCTGGACGCTCCAGAGCCCTGGTGAGTCGCCTCTGCGATGGCCTCGAGCCCGGCGCGGAGGTCGTCGATCGGGACGCCTCCGTAGCCCAGGACGATGCCGCCCGCTCCCTTGGCGGGGCGGGACCAGTAGTCGGCCAGACCGGCGACCACGACGCCTCGGTCGCGGATCCTGGTGATCAGCTCGGACTCCGGGATCTCGGACTCGACGACCGCGTGGAGGCCGCCGTCCATCGCCTTGACCCGTACGTGGTCGAGGCCGCCGAGAGCATCGAGTACGAGTCCGCGGCGACGGCGGTACTCACGACGCATCCGCTGGGTGTGGCGGCGCAGCTCGCCGCTGGCGAGGTAGTCGGCCATCGCCCACTGCGCGACCTGCGAGACCGGTTGGCCGAGGTCGGTACGGGTGCGTCTCAGGTCCTCGACGAGCCGCTCCGGTGCGACGAGGAAGCCGACGCCGAGACCCGGTCCGAGCGTCTTGGCGAACGTGCCGAGCGTGACGACGCAGCCGTCCTCGGGGTCGTCGAGCGCGGCGAGTGCCGGCAGCGGCGCGGACGTGTAGCGGAGCTCGGAGTCGTAGTCGTCCTCGACGATGACCACGTGCTCGCGGCGCGCCCAGTCCAGGAGCGCTTGTCGGCGGGCGATCGGTAGCGACCCGCCCAGAGGGTACTGGTGGCTCGGCGTGACGACGACGACCTCCGGCGCGTTCGTACCGGTCGGCAGGTCGTCGCACACCAAGCCGGAGTCGTCCGTCGGAAGCGGCATCACCGACGAGCCGAGCCGTGGCGGCACCCGTCTCAGGGAGGGGTAGCCGGGATCCTCGACGCCGACGATGAGCCCCGTCCCGAGCATCGCCAGCAGCAGACCGAGACCGTCGCGAGCGCCGGCGGTGACGAGTACGTGATCGGCAGCCCTCCGTACGCCCCTCATCCGCCGCAGGTGATCCGCGATCTCGGAGCGCAGCCCAGGGAGCCCGGCAGCGGGGATGGGCGCCAGCGGATGCTCGGCAGCCCGACGCCAGGCCGCGCGCCACCCGGCATTGACGACATCCGCGGTCCAGGGCTGGCCGGGCCGGAGGTCGATGACCCGGGCTCGGGTGGGAGCGGGCAGTTCCGCGTGCCGTCGGGCGGTGCTCGGCGGATGCACGTCGCGCAGCGCGGGGTTCACGACGGTGCCGTGGCCGACGCGCCCGAGCAGGTAGCCCTCGGCGAGCAGCTGGTCGTACGCGGCCACGACCGTCCCCCGGCTCACACCGAGGCGCTGAGCGAGGGCTCGAGTTGCTGGTACGGGCTCGCCGGCAGCGACGAGGCCGTTCCCGATCGCCGTGCGGAGCTCGTCGGCGAGCTGGCGGGGCAGGGGACGAGGGTCTGTACGGTCGATGGCCAACGCCAGCGTGACGTCGCCCGCAGTCCTCATCGCGTGGCCGTCCCGGGCGCTCGGTTCATCATGTTCAGTGAGTGAGTTGTCACTTCACATGGCCAATTCGCCATGAGAACCTCCGATTCGGCTGCTTAACATGATGAACCGGCGAGCGGCACCCACGAGCGGATCACGGCGTGAGCTGTCCTTAATGGTCCACTCCAGCCCGTACATCCCGGCACTGGTTCTGGACCATTGTGACTCATCGCCAGCTCGCTGGGGCTGGGGCAGGATAGGAGCGTGGAGCGATCGGTGGAGATCGTCGTGGCCGGCGTGGTCCAGGGCGTGGCGTTCCGTTGGCAGGCGAGCGCGGAGGCCGAGCGGTTGGGCGTCACGGGCTGGGTACGCAACGAGCCGGACGGTACGGTCCGTTGCCGTGCAGAGGGGCCTGCCGAGGCGGTGGCTCGGTTCGTGGACTGGTGTCGCCGCGGGCCGCGGTGGGCGACCGTCGAGCGGGTCGAGGTCACCGATGTCGATCGTCGCGGTTTCGGAAGCTTCGAGATCTCTGGCTGACCCGATCGTCTCGTCGGGTAAGCGGTGCGGGACAGAGAGGACGACCAAGAACGGTCCGGCGACCTCCACCCATGAATGGACTAGTGAATCACGGGCATTCTGGCACTGGCTCTGGACCATTATGACTGGTTCGATGCAGACGTGACTGAGACAACTGGAACCCCATTGGTGAAGCGCGGCCTGGCCGACATGCTCAAGGGCGGGGTGATCATGGACGTGGTGACCGCCGAGCAGGCGAGGATCGCCGAGGACGCCGGCGCGATCGCCGTGATGGCGCTCGAGCGCGTACCGGCCGACATCCGAGCCCAGGGCGGTGTCGCACGGATGAGCGACCCCGACCTGATCGACGCGATCACGGCCGCGGTATCGATCCCCGTGATGGCGAAGGCCCGCATCGGCCACTTCGTCGAGGCTCAGATCCTGCAGCAGCTCGGCGTCGACTACATCGACGAGTCCGAGGTGCTGTCCCCCGCCGACTACGCCAACCACATCGACAAGCACGCGTTCACGGTGCCGTTCGTCTGCGGCGCGACGAACCTGGGCGAGGCGCTGCGGCGCATCACCGAGGGCGCGGCGATGATCCGCTCGAAGGGTGAGGCCGGTACGGGCGACGTGTCCGAGGCCACCCGCCACATCCGTACGATCAAGCGCGAGATCGCAACCCTCGCCGCCACGCTGGCCAACGATCCGGCCGAGCTGTACGTGGCGGCCAAGGAGCTCCAGGCGCCGTACGAGCTGGTACGGGAGGTGGCCGAGCGCGGTGAGCTGCCGGTCGTCCTGTTCGTCGCCGGCGGCATCGCCACTCCGGCCGATGCGGCGATGATGATGCAGCTCGGCGCCGACGGCGTCTTCGTCGGCTCGGGCATCTTCAAGTCGGGCGACCCGGCGAAGCGCGCCGCGGCGATCGTCAAGGCGACAGCACTGTTCACCGACCCCGAGGTCATCACGCAGGCGTCGCGCGGGCTGGGCGAGGCGATGGTCGGCATCTCGGTCGCGGACATCCCGGCGCCGCACCGCCTGGCCGATCGCGGGTGGTGAACCGGCCCCGGGTCGGGGTCGTCGCCCTGCAGGGCGGTGTACGGGAGCACATCGAGCTGCTCGCATCGCTCGACGCCGTCCCCGTACCGCTGAAGCAGCCCGCTGACCTCACGGGTCCGGATGGGTTGCGGGTCGATGCCGTGGTCCTGCCCGGTGGCGAGTCGTCCACGATCGACCGGCTGCTGAAGCTGTTCGGGCTGGGCGAGCCGCTGACGGATGCGATCCGGGCGGGCCTGCCGACGCTCGGTACGTGCGCGGGGCTGATCCAGCTCGCGGCACACATCACGGACCCGGCGCCGGGTCAGACGAGCTTCGGGGTGCTCGACGTGACGGTGCGCCGCAATGCCTTCGGCCGGCAGATCGACTCGGCGGAGATGGGCCTCGACACCGCCTGGGGGCCGGCGTGGGTCGCGTTCATCAGGGCCCCGGAGGTCGTCTCGTACGGCCCGGCCGTCACTCCCGTCGCGACCCTCCACGACCGCATCGTCGCCGTGACCCAGGGCTCCATCACCGGCATCGCGTTCCACCCCGAGCTCACGGGCGAGACACTGTTCCATCGCCGGCTGCTGGAGTCGATGGCCTAGTCAGCGGGTGATCGGCTTCTCCAGCAGCACCACGCCGGGACGCCACTCGCCGATGAGGTGGTAGCCCCGCCGCTCGTACCGGCTGATGTTCCGCTCGCTCCTGGCTCCGGTGAACAGCTCGAACCTCGTACAGCCCTCGGCCGCACGCGACTCGATGTGGTCCATGAGCCAGTCGCCGAGGTGGTTGCCGCGGAGGTCCGGCACGACCGCGAGTCGGCCGACGTCCCACGTGTCATCCGTACGGCCCGCGCGAACCATCGCGACGAGCCTCTTGTCGAGCCACAGACCCCACCCCTCGAGCTCGCCGAGCCACTGGGCGACCTCGTCGACGGTCTCGCGCAGCGCCGGGATCCACCAGTCCTCGTTGGTGAGCGCTTCCTCGACCCAGCAGGCGCGCTGCAGCACGGTGACCTGGCCGGCATCGGCAGGCGTGAGGCGGCGCAGCTCAGCGCCGGAAATCGGGCAGTCGGACACGGGCACACCGGGAACGTACAGCAGGTCCCGCCGGCGTGGACCGTCAGCGGTAGAACGTGAAGATCTGCCGGCCCGGTACCAGCGGCTCGGGCGCCGCGGTGAGCTGCTCGACGCCGACGCGCATGCCTGTCCCCTCGATCCACTCGTCACAGGCGACCTCGTCGAAGCCCGCCTGGGTGAACCAACGCCGGATGTCCGGCCCCAGGTCGGGATCCTGAGCGCCGCGGGTCCACAGGACGGTCGCATCCGGCGCGCAGAACTGGCGGGACACGCGGACGAGCCGCTCGATGTCGTCCGGCGAGATGTTGCCCATGATGCCGCTGAGGAGGACGAGGTCGGCCGGTACGAGCCCGGCGTATGCGCTTGTCGTGCCAGCGTCGGCTTCAACGACATCGAAGGCGACGCCGAGTCTCGCGATCCGGTCCCGGGCGGCTGCGGCGTTCGTCGGATCGAGCTCGATGAGCGCGCCGGAGACCCTCGCGCGGTCGTACGCCCTGTCCTCGAGAACGCCGAGGATGTCGTGGCCCTGCCCCGCGCAGGAGCTCAGCACACGGACATCGCCAGGTGTGCGATCGAGCCACGCGGAGATCTGCGCCTGCACCTGGCGCAGGCGGGCGGACAGGCTCGATGACGGGTCTTGGTACGCGTCGTGCCAGGCCACGTAGTCGCGCAGCCCTGGCTCCTCCGGGGTGCCGCCCTGGTCTTGGGACATGCCCCGACCGTACAACCGGCGCCTACAGTGTGCGGCGTGGCAGAACGTGAGGGCAGCGTCGTACGAAGCGTCCTCGCCTGGTACGAGACCACCGCGCGCGACCTTCCCTGGCGGAGGCCAGACGCGACGCCGTGGGGCATCCTCGTCTCCGAGGTGATGCTCCAGCAGACGCCGGTGGCAAGGGTGCTGGGCCCGTGGTCGGTCTGGTTGCAGCGGTGGCCTACGCCTGGCTCCCTGGCGGCCGAGTCGTCCGGGGCGGCGGTCGCGGCATGGGGTCGCCTCGGTTATCCCCGGCGCGCGCTGCGGCTGCATCAAGCGGCGGTGGCGATCGTGGAACGCCATGGCGGCGAGGTGCCCGGCACGTACGAGGAGCTGCTCGCGCTGCCCGGTATCGGCGACTACACCGCGGCTGCCGTGGCGAGCTTCGGTTTCGGGGCGCGCCACGTGGTGGTCGACACGAACGTACGGCGGGTGGTCGCACGGGTCTCGGCCGGCGTCGCGGACCTGCCTCCCTCGGCCGCCTCGCGCCGCCTCGCGGAGTCGTACCTGCCACAGGACGCGGACGCTCCCCGCTGGGCTGTCGCCTCGATGGAGCTGGGCGCCCTGGTCTGTACAGCGCGGTCCCCGCGATGCGAGGCCTGCCCGATCAGCGACTTGTGCGCGTGGCACGCGGCGGGCCATCCGGCCCTGGACGTCCCCGTACGCACCACGCAGTCCTGGCACGGTACCGACCGCCAGTGCCGCGGTGCGCTGCTCGGGGTTGTACGGGAGACTGCCGCTCCGATTCCACGAGAGTCGCTGGTGTCCGGCTGGGCAGATGCGACCCAGGCCGAACGCTGCCTGGCGGCGCTCGTTGGCGAGGGTCTGTTGTACGGCGACGAGACGATCAGCCTGTACGGATGATGATGCAAGCCGTACGGATGCACGACGTTCCGCGCGACGGATGGGGATCCGACGGCGGGGGCCGGGCTGCACTGCCAGAACCCACCCACGCCGATGGCGACGTCATGGACAAGACGTTCGCCCACGTGCCAGACGTAAGTGATGGAGGGGAATCACTCCCTCGTGGATGTCAAGGATCGTAGAACTGAACTCTTGTATTCGTACGTACGTTCTGATATAGTCTGTCTATGACCCACCCCGGTTCATCTGCTCGGCCCGCCATGACGGCGGCGATCGAGCACGCGCTCACCGATGTGGATGCGGTACGTACGGGGATGGGCGAGCCCGTGTGCGACAGCGAGATGGTGCATGCGCTCGAGCTGATGGTGGCGTTGCAGAGGCGGGTGAACGGAACCGTCAGCGTGCTCATAGCCGCCGCCGAGTCGCGCAATGCGGCGCAGCGGACGACGAACTCTCCGCTCGAAGTCGTGCTGACGGCTTCTGGGCAGGAATCGGTGCCGCATGTACGCAACCAGGTGTTCCAAGCGGGGATCCTTGCGACCAGGCCGAAGGTTCACGACGCTGCTGCCACCGGGCGGATCACGCTGGGTCAGGCGCGTGCGATCCGAGACGTCGTCGAGGAGCTCCCCCAGACTCTGAACGAGTCGCAGAAGACGGCAGCCGAGGAGATCCTGCTTTGCGCGGCCGAGCAGATGCCCGCCGACAAGCTTCGGGCGATGAGTGATGCAGTGCTCGATCAGGTCGCGCCCGAGGCGAAAGACACTCCTGAGGAGCGGCAGGCCAAGCTCGAGGCACGAGATGCGCGAGCGATTCGGCGCCGCAGCTTGAGGTTCTCTCCCCCGACCGACGGGTCGATCGACTTCCATGGATCGCTGCCGGTGATCGAAGGGACACGGCTGAAGAACCTGGTCGACTCGATCAGCTCACGCGACTACCGGAAGGCCAAGGACCACGCAGACCGCGACCGGCTGGCCGCTACCCCGGATCAGCGCCTCGCCGATGCTCTCATCAAGGTTCTGGACGCGGCTCTGCAGAAGGGCGACGCCGACAGCGGAGGGGCTATCCCGGCGGGGTCAGCTCAGGTCACCGTGCTCATGCGCGAGTCCGACCTGCGCGATCGTGCCATGGCGACCGGTCTGCTCGCCGACGGCACCCAGCTTTCGGCGGGAGGTCTTCGCCGCCTGCTGTGCGACGCCGAGCTCGTCCCGGCGGTGCTCGGCGGGTCGTCCGAGCTCCTCGACCTCGGTCGTGGGCGACGGCTCGCCTCGCCGGCGCTGCGTCACGCGGTTGCCCTGCGCGACGGACATTGCGCGTTCCCGAACTGCACGGTCCCCCTCAACCGCTGCGAGCTGCACCACGTCGCGCCGTGGCAGCAGGGCGGTCCTACCAAGCTCACCAACCTCATCGCTCTGTGCGTCCATCATCACCAGCTCTGCGAGCCGGCTCCCCCGGCGATGGACCAGGACGGGTACGCGCGGGCCGTCGACCAGTGGCGCGTACGGATGCGGAGCGACGGCATGCCCGAGTTCATCCCGCCGGTCGCATGGGTGGCTCGTACGGGTCCGGCGGAATCCTTGGAGCGTGTGGACAACGCGAACCACGAGGACGGGCTGGCTGCACAAGCGCCGTCCAGGACCCTGTACGCGCTCACGCTCTTCGGCGATCCGGAATCGGCAGATGCTCGGGCACGGGCTGGCGCAGAGGCGGGTCGGACCTGATTGCTCGTGCATGGGTACCGACCCGACGCTCGCGGGCGGAACGTACGGACCGCATGGTCGCGATGGGTCGAACCCGTGCTCGCGGGCGGAGACCGAACCCGATGCTCGCGGGCGGGAAGGACCCGATGGCCATGCGTGAGACGAACCGACCTCATGGTCGCGGGAGGGACGAACCCGATGCTCGCGGACCGGGACAAACACCCGATTGTCGGGCGCGGGCCGAGCATTCGGGGCGGTCGTATACTCGGGCACGAACACGGGAGTCCGGAGACGCCGGGCTGAGAGGAAGGTTCGCTACCTTCGACCGTCGAACCTGATCTGGGTCATGCCAGCGCAGGGAGGCAGCTCGAGACGCCGATAGCCGGCGTCGACCCGTGCCCGAACCTACAAGGGGACAGGCACATGGCAACAGCAGCAGCACCTCACATACCGTCGGCGACGACGCGTACGTATGGGTGGCGGGTCGTCGACATCGTCGTTGCGGCCGTACTCGGAGTGGCGACTGGCATCATCTTCGTCGGCTGGAACTACGTCGGAGGAGCCAGCTACGCGCTCTTGGACGCAGCAACGCCAGGATTCGGCGGATTGGCCGTCGGGATCTGGCTGCTCGGCGGCGTCCTCGGCGGGCTCATCATCCGCAAACCGGGCGCAGCTCTCGCGGTGGAGCTGATCGCCGCCATCGTTTCGGCCCTCGTCGGCAACCAGTGGGGCATCACGACGCTGTACTCAGGCCTCGCGCAGGGCCTCGGCGCCGAACTCGTCTTCCTCGCGTTCGCCTACCGACGTTGGGGTCTCGTGCCGGCAGCCCTCGCTGGCGCAGGCGCCGCCGTGGGCGAATGGATCCTCGAGCTGTTCATACCCGGGAACATCGCCAAGTCCGTGACGTTCAACGTGATCTACCTTGCGACGATGATCCTCTCCGGTGCCGTACTCGCTGGCGGCGTCGGCTGGGCCCTGGCCAAGGCGCTCGCCGCGTCCGGGGCGCTGTCACGCTTCGAGGCCGGCCGCGAGGCTCGTGCGGACGTCTGAGTGAGACCAGCGCAGGTACGCCTCGACGGCTGGGGCTGGCGGCACGCCGGACGTGGCGCCTGGGCCACTTCCGGGGTCTCGCTGCGCATCGAACCCGGTCAGCGGGTGCTCCTGCTCGGGGCATCGGGCTCGGGAAAGTCGACGCTGCTCCACGCGCTCGCGGGCGTGCTCGGGAGCAGCGACGAGGGCGAGGAGGCCGGGTCGCTGACGGTCGACGGCGACCGACCGCGGCCGGGTACGTGCGGGCTGGTCATGCAGGACCCGGACGCCCAGACCATCCTCGAGCGCGTCGGAGACGACGTGGCGTTCGGGCTGGAGAACCTCGCCGTACCGCGCGACGAGATCTGGACGCGCGTCCGGCAGGCCCTTGCCGAGGTCGGTCTCGAGCTACCGCTCGACCACAGCACCGAGCGGTTGTCCGGGGGCCAACGCCAGCGGCTCGCGCTCGCGGGCGCGCTCGCGATGCGACCGGGCCTGCTGCTCCTCGACGAGCCGACGGCTAACCTCGACCCGCTTGGTGTCGAGGAGATACGAGACGCGGTCGGGCGCCTGGTCTCCGATCGGTCCACCACCCTCGTCGTCGTCGAGCACCGCATCGCGACCTGGCTGCCGATCGTGGACCGGGTGGTCGTGCTGGCGGCCGGAGGCGGTGTCGTCGCGGACGGCCCACCCGACCAGGTCTTCTCCGTACATGGCCACGAGCTCGCCGCGCTCGGCGCGTGGGTGCCGGGGATCGGCCACGGTCTCGTACCGCGCGTGACGCCCATGTCGCGGGGAGCTGTCCTGTCGGCCCACGACCTGACGATCGGCTACGAGGCGGACCGGCCGGTACGGACGGTGGCCGCGCTCGACATCCCCGAGGGCATCTCCACCACACTCACCGGCGCCAACGGCAGCGGCAAGACAACCCTCGCGTTGACGCTCGCCGGCCTCCTCCCCTCGCTGTCGGGCCACGTCGAGGCGTCCCCCGCGATCGCCCCCGCGGGTGGTCGGTTCATCATGTTAAGCAGGCGAGTCGGAGGTTCTCATGGCGAATCCGCCATGAGAAGGTACGAGTCACCCACTTATCATGATGAACCGGTGACTCCGACGAGCCGCGAGCCCATCCGTACGGATCCAGGGCAGTGGCGCTCCAGGGAGCTGCTGACGCGACTCGGGACCGTGTTTCAGGACCCCGAGCACCAGTTCGTCGCGGCCTCCGTCGCGGACGAGATCGCGATCGGGTTGCGCGCGCTGAAGCGACCAACGCCCGAGATCACCACCCGCGTCGCCGAGCTGCTCGAACAGCTGCACCTGACGCGGCTCGCCAAGGCCAACCCGTTCACGCTCTCCGGCGGCGAGAAGCGCCGGTTGAGCGTCGGTACAGTCCTCGCCACGAGCCCCGCGGTCATGTTCCTCGACGAACCCACGTTCGGGCAGGACCGCCGAACCTGGGTCGACCTCGTACGGCTCGTCACCGCCCAGCTCGACGCCGGCACCACGGTGGTTTCCGTCACGCACGATCGCGATTACCTCGATCTACTCGGCGAGCACCACGTACACCTCGAGGCCGCCTCGTGAGCGTCGTCAACCAGGCCCCCCACACCGCGCTCGACCGGGTGAACCCCGTGACGCGGATCGCCGCTGCGGTCATCGTGTCGCTGCCGCTGCTCGTCACGCTCGACTGGGTGAGCGGTGCGACGATGGTGGGCATCGTGCTCGTCACCGCCCTCGCGCTCGGCTTCGGCGCAGGCTTCATCGCTCGGCGGGTCTGGCCGGTGCTGGCGCTGGCGCCCCTCGGGGGTCTGAACATGGCGCTGTACGGGAAGCCGGGCGGCGCCGTACACGTCGACTGGTTCCTCGTCCACGTCACCGACAACTCGTTGCGGCTCGCGGTGGCTGTGATGCTGCGCGTCCTGGCACTCGGCATACCCGCGATCCTGCTCTTCACCGGCATCGACCCGACCGATCTCGCCGACGGACTCGCGCAGGTCTGGCGCCTCCCGGCACGCTTCGTGCTCGGAGCGCTCGCCGGCTTCCGGCTCGTCAGCCGCTTCGTCGACGACTGGCGCTCGCTCGCCCTGGCACGCCGGGCGCGGGGGCTGGGAGACACAGGGGCTGTACGACGATGGGCCACGATGGCCTTCGCCATGCTCGTCATCGCGATCCGGCGCGGGTCGAAGCTGGCGACGGCGATGGAGGCACGTGGCTTCGGAACCGCTGCCCGCACCTGGGCGAGAGAGTCGACAGTGAGCCGCGCCGACCTCGTACTCATCGCATCCTGCGTTGTCGCCGTGGCCGTCGCGCTCGTCGCCGCCGCGTCCGCCGGTACGTTCTGGGCGGTGTGGTCGTGAGGGCTGTCAGCCTCGCCGAGGCGCCTGCCACGATCCTGTCGTACGCCACCGGGGCCGGGCGTCCCGTGATCCTGATCGACGGCGGCTCGGGCGCGGGCAAGACGTCCCTGGCAGCGCTGGTTGCCGAGTCCTGGCGCACACACCGTGGCGAGGACCTACAGGTCGTCTCGCTCGACGACGTGTACCCGGGGTGGCACGGGCTCGCAGCCGGCTCTGCCGCGGTGCCGCAGATCCTCGCGGGCTCGGGCGCGGGCTACCACCGATGGGACTGGGTCACGTCCCAGCCATCCGACTGGGCCAGCGTCGATCCCCACCGCCCGATCCTTGTGGAAGGCTGCGGCGCGCTGACGCTCGGGTCGGCCTCCCTGTCGACCTGCCGTGTCTGGTTGGAGCTCGACGAGTCCGTACGGAAAGCTCGCGCGCTCGGCCGCGACATGGGCGGCTACGACCCGTACTGGGACATCTGGGCCGCGCAGGAGGGGATCCACTGGCACAAGAACCACCCGTGGGATCTGGCGGACCTCACGGTCCAGGACGGCTGAGACCGTTCGCCGTCAGCCCACGGGCTCCTCGTCGGGGCGCATGCGGAAGTCGTACTCCGCCGGCAGAGGACGGTTGGTGCCCCGCGCGGCTTCGTACGCACGCCAGACCTCGGTGAACGTCGCCGCGCCTTCGCGGAAATCAGGGACGACGAGGTGCGACTCGAGGATCGCGCCGGCCTCGTCGAGGCGTCCGAGTGCCACGTATGCCTCGGCGAGCAGCAGCCCGAACCTTCCAGCGCGCGGCCCTTCCTGGTCGTGCCCGTGCAGCCGCGCGACCACGTCGGCCGCGCGTCCGGCGGCGAGTGCTGCCGTGGCGTACTCAATGAGCAGCGACGGGTTGGCGTCGAGCTCGATCGCCTGGGCCAGGTAGTCGGCCCGCTCGTCGGGCTCGGTGGATGTGAGACCCAGGGCGCGGTAAGCCTCGGCGCTGGGCGTCCCGGCGATCGACGACCGCCAGTACTTGCGCGCCTTGCGTACCTTGCCGCGCTCCAGCGCGAGGTACCCGAGGTGCAGGTCGCGCTCCGGGCTCGACGGCGCCTCGTCGAGACGGGCTCGCCATCCTGGCCCAGCAACCGGCGCGGCGGGACCCGCGAGCGCCTGCCCGCCGAGCACCGCAAGCCACGGTCGCTGAGCAGCACCGAGCGTCTCCGCTGGGAACGGCGTGGCGGGGCCGGCCGGCAGGTCCCCCGCGGCCACGGCGAGGGCACCCCAGCCGTCAGCGGTGACCTCGATCGTGACGGGTGCCTCCTGCATGCGCGAGAGCGCCTTGTCCGCCTCGGCCACCTTCGTCGGGCGCGGCGGATGCTCGCCGTACGTGCCGGAGAACGTCAACGGTCCGTACGCCTCGGTCCACGTCCAGGACTCCCCCGGTGCGAGCGGGAGGTGGTGCAGCTGTGTGGGCCCGAGCCCCGCTTGGATCTCGCAGTAGCGACCTGTACCGCCGAGCCACGACTGCCACGTCTCGCCGCCGGTCGCGGTGCCCCACACGAAGAGCTTGCGTCCGCGCAGCCGCGGCGTCGAGGTCTGCTGCAGCCCGATGCCCTCGGCGTCCACGGCCGCGACCCACGGCTCGTCGAAACCGGCGAGGTCGGCGAACAGGTCCGACGCGTACAGCTGGCTCGTCGGTTCGAGCCGCTCCGCCGGGATGTCGATGGCCGAGAGTTCCTTGTAGCTCGACGACACGGCACGCTTCGTCGGCAGCAGCACGCGTCCACCAGCCACCTGCGGCACGGCGATCGTCGACCACCAGTACACCGGCACCGCCCGGTCGTACGGGTTGTCGAGCACCATCCGCACGTACAGGTCCTCGGCGCCGTCGGGAAGCCAGGCGTCGATGCGCCACACCAGCCCGAGCATCCGCTCGTACGCCCACAGGCGGAGCACATCCGTACCCTCGGGCCCCACGACGCGCCCCGCTGAGACCGGGGAGCTCGACAGCGGCCAGTGCCCGGTGAAGCCGAGGTTCCACTCGACGCCACCGGAGAACCACGCCTGACGCAACGCGAGGTTGCCGTGCATCAGCGCGTCCGGCTGATAGAGGAGCTCACGTCCGGCGACCTTGTCGTACAGGGTCCACAACCGCCCGCCGAGGTCGAGCAGGAACGTCGCCTTGAGACGGTCGTTCTCGAGGACGGCGACACGAAGCTCGCGCAGCTCGACGTGACGGTCGAACGAGTCCTGCGCATCGTACGGGAGGACGGTCGGATAGCGGTCGACGTAACCGGCCCTGCCCCCGAGGACCGCCCAATCGGCATCACTCACAGGTTTCGCCCCACCCGCATCGAGGATCGGGAGCCCGTTGGCAGGCCCAGGTCCCGCGATCGGTGTGGACAGCGTGGTGAACGTCAGCACAAGGTCAGGCTAGCGATCCGGCGCCCCGGCGCATACGCGAGGATGGGAAGAGGGCGGGGGCGGGGGTTTGCGGTTCATCACGTCAAGCAGCGAATCGGAGGTTCTCAGGGCGAATCCGCCAGGAGAACGTCCGAATCAGCGGGTTGACATGATGAACCGAGAGACGGGTCCGCCGCCCCCTCAGCGCCCTCAGCGCCCTCAGCGCAGCCCACTCCACTGCTTGTGGCGACGCACGGTGGACACAATGAAACCGACGACCCGCTGCGATGTGTTGGCGATCTGGTAGTCGTCGGGGATGACGATCGGCTCGCGGCTCATGGCAAGACTCACGGCCTCGATGACGTTGTCGGGATCGAGGCCCGTCATCATGATTGCACCGGTGTCGAGCGCCTCTGGTCGCTCGATCGCATCGCGCAGCGTCACCGCAGGGAAGCCGAGCAGGCTCGACTCCTCTGCAATCGTTCCCGAGTCCGAGAGCACGCACGCAGCGTTCAGCTGGAGCTTGTTGTAGTCGAGGAAGCCAAGCGGCGGGTGGAACGTCACACCCTCGAGCGTGCGGCCGAGCGCGTCGAGCCGCTTGCGGGTGCGCGGATGGGTGGAGACGAGGATCGGCTTGCCGTACGTCTCGTACACCCTCTGCAAGCAATCAAGCAGCGCATCGAGCCGCTGGGGCGAGTCGACGTTCTCCTCGCGGTGGGCCGAGACGAGGAAGTACGAGCCGGGCTCGAGCCCGAGCCGTACGAGAACGTCGGACGCCTCGATCGCATCGCGATGCGCATCGAGGACCTCCTTCATCGGCGATCCCGTCTTGATGATCCGTCGTGATTGCAGGCCCTCGGCCAACAGATTCCGCCGTGCATGCTCGGTGTAGACGAGGTTGTAGTCGGCGACGTGGTCGACGAGGCGCCGGTTGGTCTCCTCCGGCACGTTCTCGTCGAAACACCGGTTGCCGGCCTCCATGTGGTAGACGGGAACCCGCATCCGCTTCGCCATCACCGCGGCAAGGCACGAGTTCGTGTCGCCGAGCACGAGCACGGCGTCCGGCGCATAGTCGCGGATCGCCTGCTCCGTACCCGTCAGCACATCGCCCAGCACCTGTCCGAGCGTGTCTGTACGAACGTTGAGCAGCCTGTCCGGCGGGCGAAGCCCGAGGTCGCGGAAGAAGATCTCGCCCAGGAGGGGATCGTAGTTCTGTCCGGTATGTACGAGGACGTGGTCGAGCGAGTCATCGAGCCTCTTCACCACCGCCGACAGCCGGATGATCTCCGGACGCGTACCCACCACTGTCATCACACGAGTCACGGCCTCATCCTCCCATCCCGGCTCACACCTGTCCGTCGGCGACTATCCGGACGCCGGCCCGCGTGTCGGTTCATCATGTTAAGTAGGTCAACCTGACGTTCTCATGGCGGATTGACCATGAGAACCTTCAACACACCCACTTAACATGATGAACCGAGAGCCTGGGCGAGCTGCGACCTCACGCCCTGAGCGAGGGGCGGACGTTCTCCCAGTACGTGTCCGGGTGGTCGGGGTCGAAGAGCTCGTTGGTCCAGAACATCGTGGACACCTGGCCCTCGAGGGCAGTGATGTTGTGGGTCCACATGGTCGGCATGTCGATCGCAACCGGCTCATCGCCGCTCACAACGAACGAGACGACCTCGTCGGTCAGCTCGCGACGCAGAGCGATCTCGGCGCGGCCGGACAGTACCGCGAAGCGCTCGATCTTGCGGAGGTGGAAGTGCTCGCCGCGGGTGAAGCCCTCGTTCGTCGTGGAGACGAACGCCTGGCCGCCCGCGCCATGGCTGCGGATGGCCTCGACGAGCCCGCCCCGCTGGTCGGACCTGACCGTCAGCGCGAGCGGGTAGCCGCCCGGGAAGAGCCCCGCCCGGTAGGTGTTGAACAGGTCCAGCCGGAAGTCGTCGGTGACATCCGGCACGTCTGCACCCGCATAGGTCGACCTGAACTCCGCCAGCGCGTCCCACACCTGCGCGACCGACGTCTTGTACGGGACCGGCTCGCTCACACCCGAGCCGTCGAGCCCGTCGAGCAGCGCTTGCGCGGCCTTCTGCGCGTGGAGCAGCCCGATCGGCCGGTCCACCAGTGAACCGGGTGTCTCCCCCGCCACCGCGGCGGCGACGAACGTGGCAACGAAAGAGTTGTATTTGGGCCGGCCGTGCTCGCCGAACAGGTTGGGGAGACGGACATCGGTGTACGAGGTCCCCCACGCCGCCGCCGCGTCGCCGAGCACGTCCGACGCGCCCGCCTTGCCGATGGCGTACGGGGTACCGTTGCCGACCTGGATGGAGTTCGCGTAGACGAGCCGCGGCCGGCCGACGCCCACCGCCGCCACGACATCCCTTGCCAGCGCGATGTTGCCGTCTTGCACGGCCTCATCGGTGTCACGGTTGATCCCGGCTACGTGGATCACGGCCTCGACGCCGGTCAGCAGCTCACTCAAGCGCGGCCAGTCGGCCTGGGCGACGGGAACGATCTCCAGATCGGGGCGCAACGCCTTCGCGCGTACCTGCAGGTGCCACCCGAGGAATCCGTCGGCGCCGGTGACCGCGACCTTCACAGTCCTGCCTCCGCCTCCGCGCGCATCTCGGGCACCGTCAGCAGCAGCTCTTTGGTCTGCTGAAAGTCGAGCTGGGTCGTGTTGGCGCTCGTGAAGTCCTTGTCCCGCGGGATGCGACGATCGCCCTCCTCGAAGTACAGCTCGTACTGCAACCCGCGCGCATCGAGCGGTACGCGGAAGTAGTCGCCCTGGTCGTAGGACTTGGCCATCTCCTCGACGCTGAGCAGCGTCTCATGGAGCTTCTCGCCGTGACGCGAGCCGATGACCGCGATCTCAGGATCGTCGACGCCCATGAGCGACGCCACCGCGCGGGCCAGCGTCTCGACAGTGGCCGCGGCTGCCTTCCGTACGAACAGGTCACCCGATGCGGCCTGGCTGAACGCGTGCAGCACGAGCCCGACGGACTGGTCGAGACTCATGAGGAAACGGGTCATCGTGGGCTCGGTCAGCGTCAGGGGGCGCCCGGCGCGGAGCTGCTCGATGAACAGCGGGATCACGGAGCCCCGCGAGTACATGACGTTGCCGTACCGGGTGACGGCCACCCTCATCTGCGAGTCGGGGTGGTTGCGGGCGAAGGCCTGCGCCGTCTTCTCCATGAGCGCCTTCGACATGCCCATCGCGTTGACGGGGTAGACGGCCTTGTCCGTGGAGAGTACGACAAGGGCTTTGACGCCGGCGTGCGCTGCCGACTCGATCACGTGGTGGCTACCGGTGACGTTCGTCAGCACGGCCTGCTGCGGGAAGAACTCGCAGCTTGGTACCTGCTTGAGCGCGGCCGCGTGGAAGACGAAGTCCGCGCCCTCCATCGGCGCCTCGAGGCTGTCGATGTCGCGGACGTCGCCGAGGAAGAACCGCATCCGCTCGTCGCCGAGGACCCGGCGCATCGCATCCTGCTTGGCCTCGTCGCGGCTGAGGACGTTGACCTGAGCCACCCCGTGGGCCAGCAGGTGGCGCGCCATCGTGGACCCGAACGATCCCGTACCTCCCGTGATCGTGACCGTCTTGCCGGCGATCGAGTCGATCGCCTCGATCGCTTCCAGGGTGTCTGTCACGTGCGGCCCTTCCGCTTGGCGGTACGAAGGATCTCGGTCAGCCTGCGCCCGCCGATCGCTGACGACATCTCGCGTTCGTACAGGTCACGCCCCCGACTTCCCATCCGGCGCAGCATATCGGCGCCGGTCGCCTTGGCCTGGCGAAGGGCCGTCGCGACGGCGGCGGGATCGTTCGGGGAGGCGGCCATCCCGGCGCCTGCCGCCGTGACGACGTCCGCCGGGTCGCCTTCGGCGACGACGAGAAGGGGATGTCCGCCGGCCAGTACGGACGGGATCTTGCTCGGCATGTTGACCCGGAACAGCGGCGTGTCGGAGATGCAGACGAGCTGCAGGTCGGCCGTTGCCAGCAGGCTCGGCATCGTCGCCATCGGACGGCGCCCCAGGAAGTGGACGCGATCGGTCACGCCGAGGTCGTCGGCCAGGCCCCGAAGCCGCTCGCCGTCGATACCGTCGCCCACGGTCACGATGTGGATGCGCTCAGCGGGATCGATGCGTGCGGCGGCCTCGACGAGCACTCCGAGGCCTTGCGCGATGCCATGCGCCCCCGCGTACATCGCAACGAAGTCGTCGTCGGTCAGCCCGAGTGATTCACGCAACGTGGGATCGGGCTCCGCTGGCGCCGCGAACAACGACTCGTCCACCCAGTTGTAGACGAGGCTGATCTTCTCGGGCCTGACGCCCCGGTCGACGAGCACCTGCTTCATCGAGGGCGACAGTACGGTGACGTGGCTGGCGAGGCGGTACGACAACTTGGCGAACGTGCCGAGCACCGCGTCGGCGATCCGGCGTACGGGCCCGGAGGTGAGGAATCCCGACTGGAACACCGAGTCGGGCCACAGGTCCATGATCATCGTCACGTACGGGGTGCCGAACAGGACCCGGGCAACCATCGGTGCGAGGTTCGCGGTGACGGGAGAGGAATGTACGACGGCGAGGCCGGCTCTTCTGATGTCGCCGATGCCGTAGTAGGTGCTCGACAAGGCCCACGAGATGTAGTTGAGCATCCGGCCGACGGGGTTCGTGTCGTGGCTCGGGTACAGCGGCGTACGCCTCACCTCGATGCCGTCGATCTCCTCGCGGCTCGCCTCGCTGGCCCGGTACCCGTCGGCGACCACGCCGGTCGGATAGTTCGGCACACCGGTCAGCACCGTCACGTCCCAACCGATCCGCTCCAACTCCTCGGCAACCCAGCAAGCCACCCCGACGTTCTCAGGGTGGTACACCTGGCTGACGTAGCAGACCGTCTCGCGCATGGGGGACAGTCTGCCGTCTCCTCGGTTCGCCCGCTTCCCCGCCCCCGAGCGCGGTACACCCTCTCCCCGACCGGTACAGGTCCTCTCCCCGACCGGCTACCTTCTCTCCCCGAGCGGTACAGGTCCTCTCCCCGACCGGTACAGGTCCTCTCCCCGAGCGGTACAGATGCTCTCGCCGAGGGGACAGATTGTCCGGATAGGGTGACGGCATGCAGGTGGGTGCGGCGATCGTCTCGTACAACCCCGCGCCCTCATTGCTGCGGCTGGTCACGGAGCTGATCGCCGCCGACATCCCCGTCGAGATCGTCGACAACGCGTCAGCGAGCGGCTCGGACGTCCTCGAGGAGTGCGCCACGGTCGGCGCGACGCTGACGCTGCTGGACACCAACACTGGGGTCGCGGGCGCCCTGGGTCACGCGCTCGCCAGCACTGCCGCTGAGTGGTTGCTGACCTTCGACCAGGACAGCACTCTCACCGCGCACACGCTCAACCAGCTCCTCGACAGCGCCGCCACCAGCAACGAACGGGTCGCGATCGTCGCGCCCGTCGTCCGGGACGAGGCCACCGCGCGACCGCTCCAGGGGGACCCGGGGCGGAGTCGTTGGTACGAGACGGAGCGGGTCTTCACCTCGGGGTCGTTGTGCCGCGTCAGCGCGTTGCGGCATGTGGGCGGCTTCCGCAGCGACCTCGTCATCGACTTCGTCGACTGGGATCTCTGCGTACGGCTCCGCGAGGCCGGCTGGCAGATCGCCATCGAGCCGACTGCGGTCCTCGAGCACTCCATCGGCCGCGACACCAGCCACCGGCTGCCACTGCTCGGCGAGGTCACGACGAGCAATCACAGCGCCGATCGCCAGTACTACAAGTACCGCAACTACCTCCTCCTGGCCCGCTCCGGCACGCTGGCGCACGACCCGCGGTGGTCGGCGCGTACGGCCCTCGGCCTAGGGCTCGGCGTCGCCAAGGTAGTGGCCTTCGAGAGCGACAAGAAGGCCAAGCTCGCGGCGATCGCGGCAGGTGTACGGGATGGCGTCGTCGGCCGCGGCGGTACGCGGCGGCCGACGGTTCGTGCCGCCGGCCGGCCCAGTCCCGCCGTTCCGCACGCATCGCCAGCGGACCTGGGAAGCGCCCGTACGCCGGTTTCCGTCTGCATGGCCACGTACAACGGGTCGCGCTACCTTCTCCCACAGCTCGAGTCGATCCTCGACCAGCTCAGGCCCGGCGACGAGCTTCTCATCCAGGACGACGGCTCCTCCGACGACACCCTGGCGATCATCGGCGCGTACGACGACCGGCGCATCCAGCTCGTCGAGAACGCGTCCAACCTCGGCGTCATCTCCACGTTCGAGCGCTGCCTGGCGCGTGCGCGCCACGACATCGTCCTCCTCGCCGACCAGGACGACGAGTGGCTTCCGGGCAAAGTCGACGCGATGGTCGCGCCCTTCTCCGACCCGCACGTGACCGGCGTCGTCACTGACGCGCTGATCGTCGACGCCGACGACGCGGTGACGGGTGATTCGATCTTCGCCTACTTCCGCAGCGGCCCGGGCGTGCTGCACAACTTCGTCAAGAACTCGTACCTCGGCTGCTGCATGGCGGTCCGGCGCGACGTGCTCGGTGTCGCCCTGCCCGTACCGCGCAGCGTGCGGACCCACGACGGGTGGATCGGTATCACCGCCGACATGATGGGCGAGGTGGTCTTCCTACCGACGCCATACGTGAGGTACCGGCGTCACGGCGGGAACCTGAGCCAGATGGAGCCGTTCGGGCTCACCGACGTCGTCAGACGCCGGCTCGCCCTCGCCGCTCACCTCGTGGGCATCACTCCCGCCGTGCTCAGGCGGCGTGCCGCTCCGGAACGCTGACGAGCTGCGGAGCCGGTGCGGCCTGTACGGGGAGTATCCCCACGGGGCTGAACCAGCCCGGCTGCGGAGCAGGCGCGATCGCTGCCGGACCCGTTGCCGGACCGCCCGCCTGCGACCGAATGGCGTCGCGCCGCGCCGACAGCACCATGAGGGTGACGAGGATCGCGACGCTGACGACCGCCAGCACGATGTGGGCCGTCAGATCGTTGGTCTGGTCCCACAGGTAGTGCAGGCCGACGGCAACCGCGAAGGCGGCGACCAAGCCGGTCACCGCGAACCGGCGCCGCTGCGCTGAGCCGATCCGCCACAGCGCCCACGCCACCATGCCGGTCCACGCGAGGTGGCTCGCCGGCGCGAGGAGGGCGCGCTCCTGGAGCGTCTGCTGCATGGCTGCCAGGCCGCCGCCGCGGGAGACGAGCGCGTAGAACGCGTACCCCATCGTCTCGAGGACCGCGAAGCCGGCGCCCGCGGCGATGCCGAGCGCGAGACCCGCCCCGGCTGTACGACGGCGGGCGATGAGGAAGATGACCAGCGGGACGATGAGTTTTGCGAGCTCTTCGATGACCGCGACACCCAGGTAGACCTGATCCTGCGTGCCGGTCAGCGAGCTCTCGAGCGTGCCCGCGACCGTGACGCCGACGATGCCGGCCATCACGGCCGTGCCGATGATGAGGCCTCCGTGGCCGTCGAGGCCCTGCCCGATCGCGTACTCCAGCAGCAGCACCCCCGCCGGCACCGTCACCGAGCCCACGAGCAGTACCGTCGGGAAGAACAGGACGTTCTGGGTGTTGATCATGGTCTGGTTGACGACGAGGTACGAGACCAGGCCGCCCACCAGCACGAGGAGCCAGCCCAGTCGGCGCATCCAGCTACGGCGCGAGATCGGGGCCGGCAGGACAGACGCCGGCGCGGCGTAGGCCGGGGACTGTACGACTGGGGCCTCCTCCTGCCAGAACTGCCAGCCAACAGGCGCGGGTCCCCACTCCGGCGCGGGCTGCCACCCCTCCGACGGAACCCAGCCCACGGGAGGTGCGGGCCACATGGGCGGAACCACGAATCGCGTTGCCATATCGATCTCCTTCGGTCGTCTTCGACGCTAGGCACGCGATCTGTGCCTCCGCTGTGCCGACTCGATGGATTCCGTGGGAGCATCCTGCACTCTGCCCGCTCGTACGCCCTGTCGCTGGTCCCGGACAGCGCAGCGCCCCGGACCTAAGGCCCGGGGCGCTGTCGTACGTGCTGTTACTCGGTCGCCTCGCCCTGACCGGCGAGCTCGATGAACGGGCTGTCGGGAAGGTGCTTCTCCGTACCGACGAAGGTGAACGGGATCTCCGCACCCTCCTCGGCCACGTCGACGAGCACGATCTGTCCCGCACCCAGCTCTCCGAAGAGGATCTTCTCGGCGAGCGTGTCCTCGATGTCCCGCTGGAGCGCCCGGCGCAGCGGCCGTGCCCCCAGGATCGGGTCGAAGCCGCGCTTGGCGATGAGGGCCTTGGCGGCCGGGGTGAGCTCGATGCCCATGTCCCGGTCCTTCAGACGTCCCTCGATCTTCGCGACCAGGAGGTCGACGATCTCCTCGATCTCCTCCTGCGACAGCTGGTGGAACACGACGATGTCGTCGACTCGGTTCAGGAACTCGGGACGGAAGTGCTGCTTGAGCTCGTCCGAGACCTTCGCCTTCATCTTCTCGTAGCCCGACTCGGCGTCCGAACCCTGCTGGAAGCCGAGGTTGACCGCCTTCGAGATGTCGCGCGACCCGAGGTTC
>Ga0182021_10002254_pt1 | contig 22473 bp, 26 predicted proteins | sample 612E3MmetaG_FD_120493 | JGI IMG/M metagenome (GOLD analysis project Ga0182021, IMG submission 120493) | Permafrost microbial communities from Stordalen Mire, Sweden - 612E3M metaG (Illumina Assembly) | ecosystem: Environmental > Terrestrial > Soil > Wetlands > Permafrost | place: Sweden... | reverse complement strand
GTTTTTGGGTTTTTCTGTGGTTTCTTTGGTTACTGTGGCTATGATGGCTTTTAGCTCGTTACAGAAGCAACGAGTAGGTGCTAACACTCCTCTCGGGACGGTGCTTGGTGTCCCTTTTATTTTTCCGACCTTTTATCTTTCTTTTATTGGATTTATCCCAGAGCTCATAGTCTTCCTGTTACTTTGTGTTTTAGCAGGCGCCCTGTCAGCCGGGTTGCTTTTGCTGTCGAGCAGGCTTATTAGAAGAGAAAAAATGCTACCCTGAAAAGTTACTATTTGAATTTCTCGCGCTTGACACGCTATGCTGGTTGAGCATTCTGGTCACCTAGCTCATAACTACCCGAGGGTTCAAACGAGCGCTCATAGCTATCCGCGCCCGCCACTGTTTATAAAAGTTCGATGGGGTAACCTTTTGGCTGGAGTTTTTTATATTGTGTCTCTTCATCGGCTGTAATGCAGACTGTTTTTTTGTTTTCAGCGATGGCGACTGGGAGGGCGTCATAAAACGTTATTTTTCCTTCGTAGACTATCTCGCCTGTTCTAGTTGTGAGGTTTTCGTTTAGGTGAGTCACATTCAGGTGGAGGTTGAATAATTGAGTGAGGGCGGTTTTCCATTTCTGTTTGTCGTAATCTGGTTTGTATCTTAAGGCGTTGCCAACCTCGCAAATTAGAATTTCTGAGATCGTCAACTCAACTGTTCCTTGTACGTACGAATCTAAGAATGTTAGTGCTTCATCTGATTTTGTTTCTGTACTAAACCATTTGACGACTACTGAAGAGTCTAACACTATGTCGCGGCGTCTCGCCATTTTCTTATCTCCTTAGCGCCATCCCATTCAGCTTTACTTTCTAATCGAAGATTTTTGATTGCCTCTGCAGCACATTGCATCTCTTCTCTTAGTGCGGCATCTTCAAACGCTTTTCTTGCAACCTCGCTCCAGTTGATTCTCTTGTGACGCGCCATTCGCTGTTTCAACTCTTCCGGAACTCTTACTGTTACGTTACTCATGCACATCACCTTTACACATATTTATTGTACATACTAATTGTTAAGACTGGGTAAAAAACCTACCCATTCCAGAACAAGAAAAAGACATCGGCGAGATGAGCACCAGCCTCCTAAGTTGGGCGGTCAAGGGTTAAAATCTCTCCCTGCAAGCACTTTTGTTATTATGAGCCGATTTCACTAGCGCTGATTTCTAAAGCTTGCCATGGCAAGGTATGCTAACAAGCCAGCGATTTGTTATGCACTGTTTGGGATGGGCTTACTAAAGGTTAATAAACAAAATAGCAGCAACCGCCAATGGGGAGAGAGTTCAAATGCAAAAAGCAAAAGTCACCAATTTATTCTTTAAGTCTAGGAGTAAGATCTTTACTCCTTTTAAGATTATTACTCCAATCATTATCACTGTATTGCTGCTTTCAGCACTAACAATGCCTTTACATGCTGCGCTGAGCCCCGCTAGGGATTTAACTGGAACATGGAAAAACGCGATTCCTGAAATATACTATGAAATGAATCCTTCTGATACAACTACGCGGATGAATGACGTAAACGTCACCTATAGTATGGTTATCACTCAAAGCGGCAGTGCAATGAATATAGTTTTGAATATTTATGAGTCAAGTTGGATTACCGATACAGCATACTGGAGTGAGTATGATATGTCAGGTGTTCCTCCAGTGGGATTTAATCAAATTGTGTTTGCTGGTACGGTTTCAAGCGCAAGTTTTACTGCTGATGAGATGGGTGCAGCCACAGGAACTGCGGAGCATTTAGCAGGTACCTTCACCACCGATATCATAACAGCGACTTTGACTGGAAATGCTGAAACTACAGATACCAACGGTATAATCGTACTGCGGTCAGGGTCATCCGCCACTGTGCCTCCAATGGCCACTCCAACCCCAACTCCCACACCGACCCCCGCGCCTGCCCCGCCACATCAACCAATTTAGGCAGCGTTTCACTGGTTCAAGGGTCCGCAGTGTTTGCGGACACTGGCTCAGCGATTACTGCACAAAATTCAATTGGCACAGGAGTGGAAATATTAACAGGCAAGATAGCAACACAATAGTCGGTTTCAACTATCCTGACAATGGAGGAACAGTTTATTTGGGCGCGAGCTCCGACGCGGCATGGGTATATCTTCAGCCGCAAATTGATCCAATAACCGGAAATATATCATACTGTTGTGCCGTCACCGACAACAGGTTCTGTTCCATTTGAAACAGGACTGGAATCTGATGAGTTTGGTCAAGTCGCAATAACTCTTCCAATAGAAATTGGAATTGGTATGCTATTATTGGGCGAGACGCTACCAATAGCTTTAACGGGCGCAGCAGTAGCCGAGGGGTCATTATTGTTAGGATCAGGCATCGCATATGTCCATGAGCAGTTATCTCCGCAACAAGGAACCTGCGACGTAAGACCAGTTCAGGTGCCTCAAGGATTAGTAATGGGTGAAGGAACCGACTACGTCGTAACTGTTTCCAACGGATCGACGACAATCCAGGTTATTGATGGCTCAGTAATATTTGTTGACCAATACACGAACAACACCATAACCGTCGGCGCAAACCAGATGCTGGCACTTCCCTCTGGAGTAAAAACTGGATTCAGCGTACAAGACCTGCAGGTTAGCTTGTCCGCATTCGACGCATCTTCATTAAACCAATGGTGGACACAAATAACACCAACATCAACAGTCACAACCACCATTACAATTACTGCGACGCCAACAACAAGTTCTGCAAATCGCCTCACGAACTTTCCGTTACAATCCATAGTTTTACCGGTAATACTTCTGGCAGTAATGATTGTAATAGCCGCAGTTCTAGTTACCACCCGCAGAAAAGCACACCAGAGAAGGTTCAGTTCGTCTAATCAAAAGTCGAATGATCAAAATCCAACTCAACCTTCAATACCCAACCCACCCATGAACGAAAACCCAAAAACACCTGCGACAGCCGCGGAAATACCACCTTCGTCTTCTTCTGAAACAAAAGTAAAACAACCAATGATCGCCTTCTGTCCCAAATGCGGAAATAAACTTGTTAATCCCAAAGAGTTCTGCGCCTTCTGCGGCTTAAATCTCAGCCAATAATCGCAAACACCAAAAAATAACTATCACTAGACAAAAAAGGAAAAAGTTTGCTGTCTGCCTTTGATTTTTATCGCTCTTCCATTTAGTTTCTTCTTTATTGCAACTAATTATTAGATTTCGAATAACTTTGTTGCAACTTCGATGAGTTCTGTTTCGCTATTCGCGGCGGCTCGGCGAACATTTTCGATAACTGGCAGAAACATTTGCTTGAGCATGATGCTAGTTAAGTCGTTGACAATCTTTCTCTGTCGTTCATCCAGGTCATCCATCATATTGAGGGCTTTGGTAAGTTCTCTTTGGCGGCTTTTTTCAATCTGAGAAAGCAAATCCGAAACGATTCCGCGCACGGAATCTGCTCTGACGGCACTCTCGAGCACTGAAACTTCCTCGTCGATTATGTTGAAAGCTTCCTGTACGTTTTTCTGGCGCTCTTGTCTGTTACGCTCAGCAATCAATGTTAAGTCATCGATGTTGTAGAGCTTCACTTGCGGTAGCTCCTTGATGGCTTCTTCAACGTTCCGTGGATTCGAAATATCGATCACTAGAAGGTCATTTTTGTTTTTGCGTGTAGTTACAAGTTTAGAAACTATTTCTTTTGTTAGAAGATAATGGGGGGCGGATGTTGAACAAAATACAACATCGGCGTCCACAAGGACTTCGCCCAACTTATCAAATTTGACTGCTTTGCCGCATAGCTCCTCTGCTAATCTAAACGCGCGTTCATAAGTTCTGTTTGCTATGAATATGGGGCTTAGGCAGCGTCGAGACATTGATTTGGCGACGAGAGTGCCTGTTTCGCCAGCGCCCATTATGAGGATTTTCTTTTTATTAAGGCATCCTAGCAGTTTTTCGGCGAGTTCCACAGCCGCTGAACCTACAGAGACAGCGCCTCTATTGATTCCCGTTTCTCGCCTTACGCGTCTACCTACATTTACTGCCCGATTAAACAGAAGACTAAGAACTGGACCTGCAGCATTTGTTTTCTCAGCTTCAAGGTAGGCGTTCCAAAGCTGGTTTATTACTTGGTCTTCGCCTATCACCATAGATTCTAATCCGGAAGCAACCCGCAACAAATGGCTAAGCGTACCACGATTAACGGCGTGCTCAATTGCTTTATACGCCTCTGCGGTATGTGCTGACGCGCGATTCGCAAAATAATCCAATGCAGCTTTGAGTGTTTTATCGCCATTTTCGCTTACAAGATAAAGTTCAATGCGATTGCACGTTTGGACAAGTACTGACTCCTGAACACCATCAAGCGAGCATATCTGAGTATATGCGCTCTCCTTGTCTTTGAAAGATACAGCTTCTAAAAGTGGAACATGCGCTGTTTTGTGAGTGATCCTTACATTTATTATGTCAACGGTCTTAACGGAGGACTGCATAGCCGGATAAACCACCAATACTTAATTTACTCGAGGTATCTCGCATAACTTGTTCAGAAGATTTCCATGTCTCTTTGACTACCTGCTGGATCTCCTTGAGGACTAAAGCTAAACTTTTACCTTTGCAAGTTAAATCATAGGTTTTCGGTATTCTTCTTATGAACACGAGTTTTTTGCCCTTAAAACATCGCAAGTACTTGTAAGTTTTTCTTATTGAAAGCCCTGTTTTTTCTGCAAGCTTTCCGACGGAAATTCCTGCGTATCCAATCGCATCGTAAATTTCGCGTTCGTTATCTGTGAAGGTTTCTTTGTTTGGGTCTCGTTTTGAGGTAACGAAAAATATATAATCCCTCGCCTTTGGAGTTTCTATCAGATCGGCCGAGCGTAAGCGTTTTAGAATTCTTGAAACGGATTTTGGCAAAATAAGTTTTTCTATTTCTTCAAAGGTTTTAGGTCCTGAAAGCAAGGATTGTAAAAGAGTTTCTTCGTAGCATTCTGAGTGCGTTGGTAACTTTTCTGCAAATTCTGGGAAGCTTCCGAGCATTTCCGTTAGACGACTACCGAATGTGGTCGAGTAATATTCGTCTCGTACTTCGGCTGCTAGGCCTACCGCGATTAGAGGCTGCAGGTACTCTTTGCTTATGATGTCTTGAGTGCATCTGTAGCCAGTTTTTTTTAATTCCCCTTGAAGCTTACCCCTCGAATACCTACCATTTACAATTGTCTGCAGAATTTGGAGTCTTGCAGCATTTTTTAAGACATTTAAGAGATCTTTTATGTAGTTCGGGTTATCCATCGTTTCACGTAGAGTCCTTAGCTCATTTTTTAGTTTGTATACTTTGCATCGGCTTATGCATTCAAGGGGGGTTATTGGCGTGCAGTTTCTGCATTCTGCGTCAAACGATTTTAGTATTCCAGATAAATCATGGTTGTTTTCAATTTTTCGCGGTGGTGAAACGACAACGACCATTTGTTTACTCTCCTATAGCGTATTTTTGGGTGGAGGAAGGGAGCGATTGGTTGTAAACTCGGCTTTTACTTGCGATTGATAGCCCATTATCAAGATTAGCGCTTACATATTTGCTTGTTTTCCAGAAGAAGACCGCAGCAATAGTTACTAAGCTAAACGCAGCCATAACTTGGACTAATATAACAGCGTCAAAAAGCTCGGGAATCAAAGAAGCTGCTAGAAAAGTTAAAGCCAAACCTTGGAAGACCAACTTGTCCATCCGCTTTTTCTCCAAAGTACTTTGAATTATTTTACCGTAAAAGGATTCTCGTCAAGGATTCTTGACCTACGTTTAGTCAAACTTTCTTGACTAAAATTTACCATCTATTTTCTTATTTGCAAAACAGAAACTGAGCTTCTAACATTTTAAAAACCTATGAGCAACTACATGTCAAGAAAAATAATTAACACTAAAGCCATAGCAGAGTTTAAACAAAGGACTCAAACAATTCTGGGTGTAATATTCTTACGATTATCAGAAACTAAGCCTTTTGTTTCCAACAAGAAATTAATAAAATATAGAGACGACCATTCTGCTGTTTAGTTAGCGTTTGATCGTAAGCATATGCCCTTTATGGCTAACCATTCTGTGGATTCTTAATTCTTCAGGATTTTGAAAATGAGCCGAGCATATTCTGCATTTATAATTTTCTGTACATAAATTTCTGTAATTTAACATAAATGTATCACTCGCCGTTTGGTTTGTAAAAATTGCTTCCTCTACAAGCCTTATTATATATAAAGCCAGCCACTTATAAACAAAATCATTAAACATTATTAAATTGATATCCCAAAAAAATCGTCGATTAAATTCAGGTTCTTGACTTTGTTGCTGTCTATTCACAGTCAATCGTTATTTATCAATCAAAATGTATTAAATGTATCAGTCACGCTAAAGATTAATTAATTTTAATCAAAGCGTGAAAAAAATGAACGAGGGTTAACTTAAGTGCAAGCTACTGATTCTCCCTCTCTCTTTTCCTGAATTTTTGGTTTGCGCTTAAGTTGACCTTACTGTGAAACACCCCTTACTTTACGTTTTTATAAAAAAACTTTTTTCGATTAACTTAAGCTTTTGTTTCAATTGTTCCGTTTGGATGTTTTTCCATCCAGTTAAGCGCGAAAGTTTCTGTTTTGGGCTGAGTTGGGAAATCAGGTGAGATTATTTTGCTCTCTTCTTTTTTAGTTTGCTTTCCATTGAATAGCAGCACATGATAGTTTTGGCTAAATTCTTTTTTTGAAATAATTAGAGTTTGCCCTGTGTTTTCGTTGACGTAGCCACCTTGATTGCTGATCTTTTTCCACCCTTTAATTAACTTCATTTTTTCTCATTTCACACATATGCTTATAGTAACTCCTTAAATAAAAGTAAAATAAAGTATGTCTAATTGTTAGGGTTGGAGTCAAATCAAGTTCTGACGTGTGCATCACACATGCTCTTTTCAGCAGCAACTTCTTGAGCTTTATTCCTTTGGGCCTTTTTTGGGAGAATCCAGAAGAATCAGGTCGAAACAGGTCTTTTTTAGTCTTAACTAGTCAATTTGGGTCGTATGCAGTCGAGCGCAGTCGTTTAGAGTCGCAACCTGCAGACGTTTTAAGCTTTGATTCAAAAAAGCAACTTAAAACACGTTGATAAAAAACATCGCGGGCAACTAGACACTGTGCATAAACGACGAATCCAACCGTCAAAGAAACACTAATCAAAACATAGTTGAGTATAATAGTATCAAATTTGTCACAGAGAAAATCAAAAAAGGAAAATAACAAAACACATCTAAAGACGGCAGTACAAAATTGAACCATTTGCAGATTGAATATAAAAAGTACAAGAGATTAGATCGAGACACATGCTAAATTTAGACTTAAAATAAATTAAGATTAAGATAGCATGGATAAAAAATATTTTTGACTTATTGTCTTAATATAGCTGGCGCATCCTTATTGGTTCAATTGTTAGAATTCTTTAGAGGAAGAGTCGGATCGACTAAACGCTTTAACTTTTTCTCAAATTATTCTGATTGTTTTGGCGCAAGCCAATGAGAAGTGGAAAAATGGGAAAAAGAAAAATTACAAATGAGGGCAACCTCGATAGTATGGTTTTACCTTCTTCAAATGACGTATTAGGTATGGCTGTTAAGATGCTTGGCGCAGAACGAATCACGGTTAAATGTCAAGATGGTAAAGAAAGATTATGCAGAGTTAGGGGCAAATTAAAAAGGCGCGTTTGGATCCGAGAAGGAGACATCGTTTTAGTTTCACCCTGGGATTTTCAGGCGGACACTCGAGGAGACATCTTTTGGCGTTACCGAAAAAACCAGTCGGATTGGCTAAGATCCCACAATTACCTCAAAATGGAGTAAAAAGAGGCCTGATACTATTATCTTAAAATGTTCAGAATGCGGAAACACTTTCCATCGTGATGGGCTCAAAGATGGCGAAATAGTAGCTTGTCCAATTTGTGAAGCTGACTATACAATAGTGGTTAAAGATGGCAAAGTCCATTTAGAAGATTATATTTATGAAACCAAGGACTTAGGCGAATTATAAAACCCAGTTCATTATTTCTGAAAACTGCCCTAAAATTGGTAAAGAATTTTTACTCTAGAACTGTTGGCTAACATCAGAAAAGTTTTTTTAAGAAAAACCTAACTTGTTAATTTAACAATTGATCCTATGGCTTGTCCTGGGACTCCTTTTGGGAATCTTACTCGAACCATACCGTTTTTGCCGTGTGCACCCCTAATTTTTCCAACAAAACTATTATTGCCGTTTTTCCAAGTTACTTTTTGACCTATAAGTTTGCCTGCTAAAGATGCTGAATTCACTGCTTCAAATTCGATTAAGCATTCTCTTGATGACTGCGATTTTGGTCCTGTTCTGTAATTAACTATTCTTCCCTTGACGGTTTGGGTCAAAAATATTCACCAATTAGGTTACCCTGTTAAGGTGTTCTTGCTAATAAAGGTGTTATGCTTGGTTTTGTGGTTCTTAACCATTTTTTAAAAGCTCGTAGGGCAACTTAAACTTGGAAGAAAGAATTTGCAGAAATAAGCGTCCGCCTCATAAGTTGCGGTAAATGTTCAAATCTATTCTCTTATGAGGAATGATTTCCCCCAGTGTTTTATGATGTTAAAGAAAGCAAAAAGTGGGCAAGACATGGGATTTGTCTCGATAAAATCTGTGGTCACTTCCAATAAAAGGAGACTTCATAAGAAAAGTTCTTTCGAAGTGGAAGGTTTAAAAAAAACTGCTCATCTTGAAAAAAACGCCCATTTCGAGATTTTGCCGATGTATTTATAACATGTATTTTTAGTAATTGAAGACATCCAACGGTCTATCACCTTCGCAAAAAAAGGCGAATAATCTTTGAAAAAGAATGCAATTGCAATAGTCATGATTTCAATATGTATTTTGATTTTAGTGATTACTCCAATTCAATCATCCAACGCGGAATCGTCATCAAAAATTCAGCATCTAATCTTTATCGTACAAGAGAATCATTCATTTGATAATTACTTTGGAACGTATCCTGGCGCTAACGGTCTTCCAGCAAATACCTCACTTCCAATGGATCCAAATGATGCTCAGCTCGGATCAGTCTCTTCCTTCCATCTTAATGATACTGTTCCAGTCTCGATAATAGGGGATGAACTTCCACCTGGTGTAGCTGACCCTTCAGACCTTACTCAATCTGACAATTCTTCTGTATCCCCTTATCACCTTATCGACCAATCAATAGGCCAAGATATTGATCATTCAGCGGAAGCGGCACTGCAAGCTTATGACAACGGGAAAATGGATGGATTCATCCCTGCCGTACAAAGTACACTAACGATGGGCTACTACGATAGAGCTGACATACCTTACTATTGGGACTATGCTGATCACTACGTTTTAGATGACAATTTCTTCTCCTCAGAAATGGGCCCGAGTTTTCCAAATCACCTTTATATCGCTTCAGGTACCGATGGCCCTTATAATTCAAGTGAATCATGGATTTCTAACTCAAGCATAATCGACAATCCACCTTGCACCACCATTGCAGGTGGCGATGCACCCATTGTGAATTGGCCAGGAGCGAGTTTTGATTGGTCAACTTTAGCTGAAGAACTTTCCCTTTCCAATGTATCTTGGACTTGGTACGATGGGAATACAAATCCTCTTGCGCCCACACTGTGGAATGTGCTTCCCTTGTTTAATTATTTCCAGGTTAATCCAGACCAGCTAAGCGAACACGTAAAAAGCACCGAGAATTTCTCCGCTGACATTCAAAATAACAATCTGCCGGCAGTATCTTGGATTATGCCTGGTAGTTGGCATCCTTCAACTTTGCCCTCAGTTTTCAATGGACAGTCAGTGAGCGAACACCCACCAGCCCGCCCAGATGCTGGAATGGACTATGTTTCATATCTCGTTAACCAGATCATGCAAAGCGACCTGTGGCAATCAACTGCCATCGTTATAACTTGGGATGACTATGGAGGCTTTTACGACCATGTAGCACCGCCTCAAATTGATCAAAGCGGTTTAGGCTTTCGAGTTCCAACCTTGGTGATCTCTCCATGGGCGAAGCACAATTACATCGACCATACTGAATACGAATTTTCGTCACTACTCAGCCTCGCAGAACATACATTCCACCTTCCAAGTCTTGGAGTAAGAGACGTCACAGCAAACGACATGATGAATTCCTTTGATTTCAACGATTCACCTCAACCCGCGTTAATTGAACCAGCAACTTTTGTTGCTGACCCTCCCCCAGCTTCTGCCACTCCTTCACCTGTTCCTTCAGTTACTCTGTCTCCTCGGGCTTCAACTTCTCCATCACCAATCCCGTCTACCACTCCAGCTCCGACTTCTTCAACTTTAACTCCTTCAACTTCAACAATCGCCCCCTCACCCACACCATCAACATCGCCCAGCTCAAAACCCAGCTTTGCAACAGATATAACACTGCCACTTATGACTACAGCAATTATAGTGCTACTTCTCGTCTTCTTTAGCGCAGTTATTGCGAGGAAGCGCGTATTTTGGCGTCAAAAATAATTAATCCGCATAAAAAGTAAAGGTCTACTAGAATGCAAAATTCGATTGGGAAACTTCTCAGCTTTAGTCTATACATAAAGTATAATTTATGTTAGAACTAATCCCCGTTTTTGACGTCATGTTTTTCGCCATTTTTCTTTTTCCTCAAATAAACAAAAGCGGCAAGTGTAACAATCAATATTGGAATTATCACAAATGCAAGATCAGTTATAGTTATGAATTTGGTGGAGCGCACTGAGGCTATGGGTGGAATGCTTGATAGAGTTTGTTTAGGCGATGCTGAAGGTGTTAAAGTGGGCGGCGTAGTCGGTGATGCAGTAGGAGGGGCCGAAGTCGGTGAATTCGTTTCTATAGAGGGTGGCGAAGTTGATGATGGAATAGGTGATAGGGTCGGATTAGGAATTGAAGTGGTTTGGCTAAAATTTGTTGCTATGTCTATTCGGTAAATAGACCAGCCTGTTGGGAAAGTTATAGTTCTCACTATTTCTCCTGCTGGATTCACTTCAATTAATACTGCGCCTGTATTGGTGAAGTTCCACGGTTGATTTTGGGGAAATTGATGCGTAGGACTGCCGAAATCTCCTATCCAGTCCCCGTTTGGCAATATGTCAGTTGCCCCCAAGTACTGCGTATAGTATTGCTGTGGGGCAGTCCAGCTCCAGTTTAATTGAGCTGTCATGTTTTGTTCGTTTAGTGTGAACTCAATCATTTGGCTATTGGCGTCATTAGGATTGGTAATGTTGTCAAAATCATTATTGAACATCGTGAAAACATCTGGGGCAACCTCTTCAAGATCATGGCCGTGATACCACAGGTTTGGTACGACATTCCCGTTTTGATCCAGAAGTGTGAAGTTGCCAAATTGGCCGCAGGCCCAAATTATATTTCCCGTTGTTTGGTTGATCTTGTAGAAAGTGTTTGTATTGCGCAAGTTCAAGTAAATAGCACTGTTATTGTAGTCCCAATAAAGGGCGTTGGCATGGGTGAAATCAATGACGGTTTGTCCGTTAAACGTGGAAGTAAGATTGAATGGATCAGCTTCGCTGAGAGGTATGTAGTTATAAGTGTCCCAGCTCCACAAAACATTTCCTGTTGGGTCAAGCTGTACAATCTTATCATATAGGATCGAGTTGTTGCCAACTTGTCTGACGTAATCCTGCAGAGTTAGAAAAGTATTGTTTACAGGGTTGTATTCCACATCATGTTCCCCAATAATGTTTGGGAAGTCTTGAGTTGTGTTTGAAATAACGTTCCAGATGTGCGTTTCATAATTCGGAGCGCTACTGGCCCCGTTTACCTGAGGTTCCCCTTGAAACAAAAGCGTGTTTTGGTCAATGTTTTTTACGACCCCGTAGCCACCACTCGCTGATGTACGAAGGTCTAGTAGTGTGCCATTGGTTTCCATGACCACCAAATAACTATTCACTCCAAAAGCCAATACTCCATCCCAAGCATTTCCATAAGTATCAACGGTGTAGGGCAAAATGGATTGAGATTCCTCTTGCTGAACTGATACTTGCAGAACTGCAGCTTGATGAACTATGAATATGCTAATTGAAAATACAAGAATTATAATAAGTGCTATCGTTCCAAAGATAGCTAAATTTTTTTTCATCAAGTTATAACTCCATTTTAAAGAATTTGTGGGTAATTTCCAGAATAAGCGCTACAAATATTGTTTGCATTTCTCATCTTATAAAGCCATGTGATGACTTATAATAATCACTAATCGTGTATTGCCGGTGACGAACAGAAAATAAAAAAAAGAGTATTATACTGATTAGATTGTTTGGTTCCAGAAGTAGATTTGTTGGTATTTTCCTTGAACAGGAAACTGTTGGTCGTCGTAAACTATGTCTAGGTTTAAGCCGTATTCTGAGAGAAGTTTGCGCGAAATATTCCAAATCTGCTCTGATGTGTTATCGGGTTTCCATACTCCCCAAATTAGGTCTTGCTGATTTCTCATAGCCCACCCGTAATTATGCGGTAAAACCAAGGCGACATCGGGTGCGTTGTTCACTTTTAGCGTTGGTATTTTGTTCCAGAAGTTTTCAAGTGCCGAGAAATGCTCATCTGTTAAGATTCCATAAGGATTGTTTTGGATTTGGGGATAATCGAAAACTATCTCGTATTTTGCTCCCGCAATATATCCTGTCACAAGGTCGTTGTACATCGCTGAAGCATTCTCAATGTAGGGCGGTTGGTCGTACGTCCAAGTTATTATGGCTCCCCACGTTTTGTTTTGCATCTGTGCTGCGCCTCTGTCGAAAGTTATGGCTTGGGCGGCACTCTGGTTGGAGCCGAACTCAGCAAAAACTGTGTCATAGCCACCTATGTAGTCAAACCAGTAGAGCGCATAATCAGACGTGAAAGAATGAATTGACCGACTCTGCAGCTGATTTAGGCCTAAGCCGTTTTTTACATCGGTGATAAAGTGGTATGCTGCATTATTATTATCTATGGGAAGGGAACCATTCAATGCAAGATCTATCGATTGTGCATGTTCGCTGTACTCTGGCATGTTATGGATTCTTAGTTGATTAAAGACTCCACTCCAGTTTAAGTCAATGTTTGTCCTCCAGGTTCATCATTTAAATAGACTCCTAAGAAATGGATGCCCCACTGCTGCTTGGCATAATCAAGCCAGGGGACCTGCCAGGAATAATTAGTATTAAAATAGCCAAAATAAACAATAACATCCAACCCTGAAATGACTGCGTAATTCACTATTTCATTCATTGCAGTTTCATTTACGCTGACAGGACCAGATTGTACCACAAAAAGGTTAGTATAACCTTTAACTCTGTCAATCAGCAGTTTTGCTTGTGCTGTCGTGTTACCGCAGAAAGAAACACCCACGTGAAAAACAGATTTGTTAACTTGTTGGCTGTCGCTGTTGACATCGAAGTAGGGCAAAAGTAACACCATCGAGGCCAAAACTAAAACAACAGATATAGTGACTGCCAACGTTATGGTTACGTATCTCTTCACATGGACGCCTCAAAACCAAATGCAAAACTTTTGAGCTTGCATTAAATATTTAGTCCGCGCATTAAAAAAACTTATTCAAAAATTCTTAATAGCCCAAATCAATAACTCTAGTTAGTGAAAGCTCATGAAGTTTGGGTAAAGAGTTCTTCTATTAATGAAGATTTTGGGCTTAATTTTAGGAGTAGTTACGGTAATTTTTGGGATTAACGAGGCTACAGTTGATATCTTTGATAAGATTGGATCAAATTATTGGCTTGCATTTAGCGCCGTAATTTCTGGAGAAGTATTAATCGGCATAATTATAGTATTATCAAGACGTCGATAAGGCATCATTCAAGTTAGGTTTTTGCGGTTTTGCTGAACTTTTGAAATTTGTGGATCGTCTGTAATCAAACGCGGCAACCAATTCTTTGAAGTTTACCACAATTAATGCCAGCAAAGTAAAGAAGGGTATGAGAGAGTAATAGTAAAGCGGCGTTGTAACAGCGGATGCAAGAACCATATTTAGGAAGTTAGATGCCATGCCGGGATAAAGAAGCATCGCATTTGATAAAGCTAAAGATCCAATTATGCTTGTTGTTGCTGCTTTGAGATTTTTGCGGTTATACATAATGAAGAGAGGCAGCGCCAGCAATCCAAACCTTGGATCAAAAAACCCAAATGCTAACGTAACACCAGACAGGTATGGTCTGCCTCGGCTGCCAAAGTAGAAGCTTAGCAGGAAAAGGAAGGTATCAAAAACTTTAGCTTGTCCTTCACCCCACTGCCAATAGTAGCTTAGCGAAAAACCATGCTGTGGAGTTGGGAAAGGAAGCACTAATGCGATAGCCATCACTACGAAGGTTACTGCAAGGGGCTTATTGCCTAAGAGCTTGTAGATAAGATAAGCCATCAACGGGAGCAGTGCGAATTGAGCTATATCAAAGGCGAGAAGTGCTTGCTGATAATTCATCGAGAGGAGCGGCGAGATGATTAGCAAAAAAGATGGTAGGTATTTGTACTCCTCGGGGTGGGGCAGAATTACCGGTTCTCCGTCGTTTAAAGCTCCGAAATTATAAATGTGCGCTGGGTTATTCCATAATCTCCAGGCGCCCATGTAGTAAGCTGAAAAATCTTTTGCCAATATTGTACCTGATGTGTTAATTCCTGGGTTAACTGCGTAAGTTTCGGGATAAGCCACTGTGAAAGTATATGCATTCAAAATTATGAGGACTGCAACTCCTATGACGAAAGCAATCTTGATTGCACGAGGCTTGTTAATCATTTATTATCCGACGGTAAATTTTTGCAGTCTAATACGTCAACACTGCTGGAACATTTATACTTTGGTTGAAAGTTCTTGAGGTCGTCGTGATCAAGCGATTAACTTATTTTTGCAATTTAATTAAAAATGATTGTACTTTTGTATTACTATTGTAACACAGACGATAACGCTTTTATTCAATTTCGCCAATCAAGAGTCATCACTTATCCATAAGGCTCGAAAATAAAATGGTGCCTCAACAAAGTAAAGCTAAAAAAGTTGCAATAACAGCAATGGTAGCCGCAATTTATGCCATATTATTTTATGGGTCAGCGCCAGGTATGTTGCCAGGATTTACACTTCTTTACCTACCCGTCATTCTTCTAGGTGTCTTTCCTTTATGGTTCGGGTGGAACGGGCTTGCGGGATGCATGATTGGCGCATTTATTGGCGGAGTGTACGTTGAGCAAGTTGCACCTTACGCTGCCTGGGTCGAATCCATCACCGCATTAATTATTTTCGGATTAAATTGGGTTCTTATTCCACGAAATGCTGCGCAAATTAGAACCAAAAGAAATCTCATTCTCCTTATGGCTGCGTATGCTATCTCTCTGTTCATCGGAACCGCCTATATTCTGTGGCAGTATACATATCTCTTTAGCATTGGGGTTCTGGCATTCAGTATCCTCGGAGGATTTTCCTTCGTCATCGTCCTTGCATCCACCTATGGGCTAAATTTAGTTATCCAACTTGCCGTATGCCCAGCTTTGTTAAGAACAGTTACCCCCAGGCTGAAGAGCTGGGGCGTTTACTCTGGCACCTTTGCTGAATGGAGAAGCCTCAGAGCCAAATCCCAAATAAAACAACCATAAATCCTTCTTTTTACTTGTGCAAAAGCAACGAGGGGTTAGGCAAAAAATAGAAAATACTTTTAAGTTATCACTTACCTAAGGCAGTTCTGAGTGGCATCAATGAAGGTAAGAATAGTAAAAATAACTCCTGAATTTCTTATTCAATTATTGCAGGGCAAACCATCCGGCTTTGCATCCAACTTGCCCAGCGATGCGGAAATACTAGATTTAAAACTTGATTTGTTTTCAAAGCAAGTATCCATTATAATTAGAAGTGATAGTTTCGAGGATATTGCTGAATCGTATCCAATCCCTGAATTTAACCTAACAAACTTATCAGAAGCAAAAGTCGCACCTAAACCTGTTGTTGGCGCCAAAGCAGATCTAAAAACTGAAGCTAAAGTTGCAACTCCAAAACCGGCGGTTCAACCAAGCAAAACTGCAATCAAAATGGAAAACGAATTCAGCCCCGATCAACGTAAACTTCTTAGTTTCACTGTTAAGGGCGACTACGTTGTGGTAAAGCCAATTCAGTTTTTGAAGGCAGAATGGGATGACATCAATGAAGTTGTCAGAAGTTTAGGCGGCAAGTGGGTAAAAGGTGACATTATAAGCTACTGGGAAATCCCACTTGAACAAACTTGATGCTTCACAAAAAAAGAAGCATTTAACGTTTCATTTTTTATGTAGCTTCAGTTGGTAGAGGCTTTTCCAGTATTGTGATTGAACCGTTTCTTCCAAGGCGTAGTTGATTTTCACCTTTAAACGTAGCTACATGTACATTCTTTACTTCAATACAGTCGCCTACTGAAACCGCATTTACTTGTTGGTCCCAAAGGCAAAGCATAACTTTTCCTGTCTCATCTCCAATCCAAGCGTTGGACACAAGGGCGTTATCTCTAAATTGAGTATGAACTTTGGATGGTTCAGAGGTCTCCAGTACTTCTGCAATGACATTTACTTTTTTCATGCCTGCATGTAAATCTCCTACCTTCGTGTGTGCAGGCTTTGGGTTTTGCTTTGCAATCTCCTTGCGAACTCTGCTTGTGTCCATCCAATTATCAAATGAAATAGCTTTTTGTCCGAGAGTTTCTTCAGGAACTCGGAATTGAGCTACTACTTTACTGTCCTTGGTTATTAGGAAGATGGCTTGATTGTTGACACTTCCGCGGTATTCAATCGTTAAATCTTGACATGTGGACTTGTTTTGATCTTTTGCTTGAAGTAAAGCTTGAAAGAGTTCTGAAGGGTAAATACTGTGTTGAGCTGAAAGAACCGCTAGTTGGTCTTCTAATGTCGGCTTTCTTGGTTTCATATTATTATTTTTCTCCTTCCTTATCTAGAGAATTACCTTGAAAAAAGCAAACGATGGCTTTCAAAATTTACTTTTTCTTGATTAATTCTATCAATCAATAGTACCATAATTAGTATATAGGTTTAGCGACAAGGAAACCAGTTTATTCTCGGTTAATATCAAAAATTCAGTGTTTGTTTAGCTGGCCTTATTTAGCTAAGAAGTACTTGCGTTATATGATTTTTGTGTGCTGACAATATCCCGATTTTTTGTTCTTTGTATTTTGGGTTGCTTTCTTGATTTAGGGTTTGTTCAGGTATTCGTTTAGTTTTAGGTTTAAATTAAAACCTGCTTCTTACAGAGAAGACAAATCAGCCAAAGTATTTTTCAAAGACCAGAATTACAATGCATAGTCTTTTCTCTCGAAGCCAACAAATGGGTATACATCAAGTGATATAGCTAAAATATTAATCCCTTAGGCTTTAGCTCAATGGACGTGGTTGTGGTTGACCGTGCGTCCACCGCCATTGCATCGTAAAGAAAAAGAACAAGAAAACTATTGAAACCACAACTAGAAATAAACCTAAAACTAAGAGTGGCAAAGAATACAATGAACCTGTAGGCAAATAGACTTGCGAAATTGCTATTGACAAGATGCCTGAGATACCAAACGGAAGAGCCATTAAGCCATAGGTGCGAGAATTAAACCATTTAGTAGACACTTATCTTTCCTCTAATAACACGAATAGTGTTTTTCTTTTTAAGTTTTTGTGCCAAAAAAAGCTGTGTCCGTAAATTTAAACCAAAATTATAACGAAAAGCTTGGCAAATTAGGGTTTGAATCGTTTGTAAGTCGCGTCCTTTACCATCAATTACCGTCTTTTAACGTTCATTACCGTCAATTAACGTCCCTTAAAGTCGATTAACGTCATTTAAAGTCCATTAACGTCTCTTAGCATCTATAAACATTGAAGTAACTGATGCAGATTTGTTGTGGTTTTACAGGAAAACTGTTCAATTTGTTGAATTCTTTTTAGGTCTTGAAATAATTGAAGACTGCGCCAAAAGTCACTAAAAACAAGCAATTATGAAAGAACCTCCTTTTGCAAGCAATAGCATCTATTTTAAGAGAACAGCGGTAAATCGGCTACATATACAAAAATTAAAATAAATCACTTCTAAAGGATGATCCGAAAAGACGCCGCCCAGCACATCTAAGTTCAAGATGCTTGTTGGTTGAAAGCCAAACATAAGTTTTGGAGATGGACTCAAAAGAAATCATATGGTTCTCTCAAGAGTAGCAATTTTTGAATTTAGTAACACACATTTCTATTATTTCTTTAATTCGTTTATGCGCTATTAAGTTGAGGTTGTGATTGTTGAGCAGTTTTATTTTGCTTTATAAGTTTGAAATGAATTTGCATCATTATTTTTTTGATCTAGAATGGTCATAAAATTTTTGGTTACTAATGCCATTAAAAATTATCAATTTAAGCGCGTATTCTCAGGAGCTGAATGTTTAGGTTTTTAAATTCTTTATCGCTGCCAACTATAAGCTTGGTTTTGAGGTTTTCAGCTGTAGCAACTGCGAATGCATCTGCAAGTGACATCGAATGGTCACATTTTATTTTTGCAGCCCCACGCCACAAACCGTTATCATTTATGGGAACAATCTTTAGACCATATAGGCGGAGGTTTCTTTGCTTTTCCTCAGCAAGTTTAGGGCTTACTCTTGACAAAATATAGTAAATTTCTGTTAGATTTATTATGTTTATGTAGCCTTCGATCTCTCCCTTCTGAACCTTTTCAAGATTGCCGCTAACAAGCTCGGCTCCAGATTCACCTAGAAAGAAAGCTAAAATAGCTTCAGAATTAAATGTCAGACGGTCCGACACGTTTAATCCAATCCTTGTCTTTTGCGATTTCTTCTCTTCGGGTTTCTTTTAGTAATTCTTGTGCAGTTTTTCCTTTGAAAACTGTTTTCAATGAACCAAAATCATCTTTAGGTGAAGGAAGAGGTTTTAGAATTATTCCTTTTTCATTTTCTTCTATAAACACTTTATCTTTAATTCCATATTTCGTTCTAAGCTTTTTTGGAATAGTTGCCTGTCCCTTCTTTGTAACGTTAACAACTTCAACCAATTGATACCACAGTAATACCTACTGTTTTAGTAACACTTAAAACTTATTATCCGACTATTTCATTATTTCCTACGTTTCTGATAAGTTCAGCTTTTAAATCGAGAAAGCTATTTTTTCATTGCCAATTATGTAAAAAAAGCAATTATATAATCTCTACCTTCTAGAATTCTACTACGTTTTGGCACGCATCCAAAAAATAAAAAGACTAGATTTACATTACTTTACTAGAATATTTTTCAACTAATTTTTGGTGCAATAATTATGGACGAACTGAAAGAATTAACAAAAGTACATCTGAAAAATCTGGACAAAGTTTTTTACCCTAAAATCAAGGTTACCAAGGCCCAGGTGATTGAGTATTATATTAAAATGGCTCCCAAAATACTTCCGGTTATAGCCAATCGACCATTAGTTTTGACTCGATACCCTGAAGGCGTAGATGGTGGCTCGGTTAGTTTTTTTGAGAAAAATGCTCCTGAAGGCACGCCAGATTGGGTTAAAACAAAAAAGATTTACTCTCCAACATCCAACCGTGATGTCTACTATATCGTTTGCAATGACTTAGACACTCTTATTTGGCTTGCAAACATGGCAGCGTTAGAAATTCATATGCCATTTTCCAAAATTGACGATTTAGATAAACCGGATCTACTGTTTTTTGATGTTGACCCTGAGCCTCCGGCTACTTTAAGCGATGCAGCAGAAGTCTCGCTTTTGCTTAAAGACAAACTTTTGGATTTAGGACTAACACCTTTCATTAAGACTTCAGGCAAAAAAGGTCTTCATGTTGTAATTCCGATTGTTCCAGACCATGGCTTTGAAGAAACAAGGGCTTTTGTGCATAAAATCGGGATCGACTTAGCAAAAGACAGCGAAATTGTTGTTTCTGAGTTTAAGGATACGAAGAAACCTGGGAAAGTTTTTGCAGATTACCTTCAGAATTCACCTTTGCGAACGATGGTGGTTCCTTACAGCTTAAGACCTACGCCTGGAGCCACTGTTTCGGCGCCTTTAGACTGGAGTGAAGTAAAGAAAGGAATAAACGCTTCCGACTTCACTATTTCTAGTGTTGTAAACCGGAAGAGCGATTCGTGGAAAAATATTTTTGAAAAAAAATGTAAACTGGAGATTTAGTTATGGAACAGGAAAACGTAGAAGAAACTTCTGAACTCGAAAACGAAAAAGTTAGTGCCCCCGCACCAAGAAGGTCTATTTGGTCAGGAAGTGTTACTATCGGTTTGGTTAATGTTCCAGTTAAGCTTTACTCGATGATTTATGATAGAGGCATAAAGTTTCATTTTCTGCATAGCGTTGATGGTCAACCTCTCAAGTATGTTAAAATGTGCACTAGAGACGACAAAATAGTCCCGTGGAATGAAGTCGTTCGAGGCTATGAAGTTTCAAAAAACGAATATGTAACGTTAGAACAAAAAGAGCTAGATGCAGCAAAACCTGAATCAGATAACAGAATTCGAATTAGTAAATTCGTTGATTACTTCTCTGTTGACTCAATCTACTTTGATAAAACCTACGCTCTGATGCCCAAGAAAAATAAGGAAGCTTACAGTTTACTCTTAACGGCGCTTGAGAAAAAAAATAAAGCAGGCGCTGGACGCATAACGCTTCGAACAAAAGAATATCCTGCTCTACTGCATACTTACAAAGGTGCATTGGTTTTAACGACACTACGTTATGGCTATGATGTAGTTAATCCCCAGGATTTTGAAGAAGTGCAAAAGTTAAAAGCGCCAGAAAAAGTCGAATTAGATATGGCTGTAAAAATAGTTAGTGACCTTTCAGGCGATTTTGATATTACTCAATTCGAAGACTCATACATGAAAAGAGTTGAAGAGCTTATAGCTCAAAAAGTTAAAGGCGAAAAGGTCCATATTGAGAGGCCTCCAGAAGTGGAAGCTAAGGGTCTAATGGTTGCCCTGCGGGAAACTCTCAAGCAGCTGGAACAGAAATGAGTCACCATATCTACAAACCTATGCTAGCAAAAGTTGCCCTTGATGCTTTCACCGATAAAGACTGGATTTTTGAAATTAAATGGGACGGTTTTCGCGCCATCTCCTACATTGACCAAGGATTTAGTATAAAAAGCCGTAATGAAAAGGAACTAAAACATAATTTTCCAGAACTTTTAGAGCTAACAAAATTAGCTAGCAACATAGTTGTCGATGGTGAAATTGTCGTCATGAACGAAGGCAAACCCGACTTCCAAAGCTTATTGGAACGTGGACAAGCAGTCTCAGCGGGAGAGATCCAAAGACAAATCCAACGAGCGTCCGCAACATACATTGTTTTTGATATATTGGAAAAAGATGGAAAACCGGTTACCAAGCTTCCTTTGATGGAACGGAAAAAAATTTTAAAAGATTCGTTGAAAGAGGGGTCTCGTATATTTTTATCAGATTTTATTGAGGAGAGAGGTGAAGCTTACTTCAAATTAGTTTTAGAGAAGGGCTTGGAAGGTGTAATGGCAAAAAGGAAAGACGGTCAATATGAGGAAGGTTTACGGACGGGGAGTTGGCTGAAAATTAAGAAATTGAAAACTTGTGATTGCGTAATTTTCGGTTACACAATGGGTGCACAATCGAGAGGAAAAACTTTCGGAGCCCTACTTTTAGGTCTCTATGATAAAGATGGCAAACCTGTCTATGTTGGCAAGGTTGGAACAGGCTTTACACAGGAAATGTTGGGAATTTTAATGGATAAGTTTGGTAAATTAAAAACTGGCATTGCCCCCTTTAAGTCAGAAGCTGGTGACAAGGTAATTTGGGTTGAGCCAAAGTTGGTTTGTGAAGTTGCTTATCAAGTTGTGACACGGGATTTGAGGTTAAGAATGCCCCGTTTTAAACGTTTAAGAGATGATAAGTCACCTGCTGAATGTACCGTTGATCAACTTGTTGAAAACAAGAAAGTTGATGATTCGCTCTCAGAGTACGCTTCAAAACGCAATTTTCAACAGACCCCTGAACCTGCAGGCGGAGAGAAAAAAGATGAAAACTTGATTTTTGTGGTTCAAGAGCATCATGCCCGAGCGCTTCATTACGACTTAAGGCTTGAAAAGGATGGTGTTTTGAAAAGTTGGGCTGTTCCAAAAGGAATCCCTGAAACATCTACACAGCGACATTTGGCAGTGGAAACGGAAGACCATCCCTATGACTACGCCAATTTTGAAGGTTCAATTCCTGAAGGGCAGTATGGCGCTGGAACAGTAAAAATCTGGGATAAAGGAAATTACACAACCAAGTTTTGGGATGAGAACAAAATTGAGGTTACGCTTAACGGTCAAAGGCTTAAAGGACGTTATGTTTTGGTTTGGTTGAAGAGGGCTAAAGGAAAAGAGAAAAGTTGGCTGTTGCTAAAGGGTAAAGAATAAAATGCATAATCTCCATTTAG
>Ga0182021_10002253_pt1 | contig 22476 bp, 10 predicted proteins | sample 612E3MmetaG_FD_120493 | JGI IMG/M metagenome (GOLD analysis project Ga0182021, IMG submission 120493) | Permafrost microbial communities from Stordalen Mire, Sweden - 612E3M metaG (Illumina Assembly) | ecosystem: Environmental > Terrestrial > Soil > Wetlands > Permafrost | place: Sweden... | reverse complement strand
GCAGTTCCGCACGGTCGAGCCGCCCGATGTGCCCGTCGCCATCAGCGAGTCGCCGCGACGGACCGAAGCGGCGGGGGACGCGCAACGGCTGCTGAATCTGATCGAGGCCCTCGACTGGGCGGGCAAGTATTTGAAGTAGGGAGCACCTAATACTGGAAGATCTGCAAGTGGAGCGCCTTGGGAGGGCCACCGGCCAGCCGGAAACCTTGCCCGGACTCGTTCTTGATGGCTTTGTTCGGGGCGTCGTAATTCAACATGATGTCGTCGCCGTTGAGGCGGCGCCCCGGCACCCAGCGTCCCTCCACGTAGATGCCTTCTTCCAGTTTGGCGATGGCGGCGGCCGATGGCCCCGGGCCATTGAAGGTGGCCTGGATCCCGCTGCCCAGGATCAAGTAATCGTCTGGTCCGGTGGCAATCAAAATGGCGTACGAGGACGCCGGCGCATTGCCGCCGCCAGCCGCCGGTTGAGGCGGCGGCTGCCGCATCCTCCCCATGGCGAAGGCGAACGTGTAGTTGCCCAGTTGCACGGTTTCGGTGGGGTGCTGCGCGTTCAGCGAGACCGCTTTGATGGCGCCTGTGGCTTGTGCCTCCAGAATCTTCGGGGCCGCCTGGCCCAGCAATCCGTACGCCTGGGCGAAGGGCGTGGAAGCGTCCGCCTGGCGCTCTATGCCGAAGGGCGAAATCCCCATCGCGGCGTGGTTTCCAATCGCATAGAAGGCGTTGGCGGCATCCCCGCGGGTTTCCGGAATCCACAGCGGATTCCCGGACCGGTGGTAGCGCGCGCACCATTCGGCGAAGTTCGGCAGATAGATGTCGGGAGCGATGACATCGATGGCCGGCGCGCCCTGCTGCCACACATTCAAAGTGATGGGCAAGGCTCCGCCGGCAGAGTACTGGCCAATGCCCTCGCCCAGGTCCACGTTGATGAACATGGGCAGCGGATACTCGGCCTTGCCGGCCTTGGCCACCTGGTCGACGTACAGCGCGTAGTGCCAGGCCATGAAGAGCTCGTTGGTCATGGGCTGGTTGCCGAATACTTCCGCCCACGTTCCGGACGTCTTGGCCCCGGCCGCCTCCCAATACTGGCGAAACTCGGAGACCAGGTTCCCCTTGTTCTTCACCATGTATTCGATGAGCTGGCGGGGCACCGGGGCGTTGAAGGCGGCCTTGCCCTCCGGCACCTGATCGCGCGTGCCGCCCGGGCAACCCACCTCGTTCTCCACCTGCATCATGATAACGGTGTGGGCGTCGCCATCCACTTCGCGTATGTGGCGCATGAGCGCGGCATAAGCGTTGGCGTCCGCCTTCCAGTTGGCTTCCCGGAACACCGAGAGGTAGGTAATCAACTGTCCGTTCTCAGGCAGAAAGAGCGGATACTGTTTTTGATCCTTCTTGACCCATAGCGGTGTATAGGAAGAAACACCGTTCTTCCAGCTTCCGAACCACAGGAATATCAGGCGTAAGTGGTTGCGGCGGGCCTCGCGGATGGCGCCGTCCACCAGCGCAAAATCGAATTTGCCCGGTTCCGGCTCGACCAGTTCCCAGGTGACGGCCGCCAGGACCGTGTTCATGTTGGCGGCAGCCAGTTTGGGCCAGTACGGCTCCATGTACTCCATGCTGGAGGATGCCGAATTGGTCAACTCGCCGGCCAGGATGAGAAACGGGCGGCCGTCCACGATCAACTGCGTGGCGTTGCCGCGCTTCTCCAGGCGCGGCATGGAAGAGATGGCAGCGGATTGGGCATCCGCAATGCCGAGACCGAGCAGCGCAACGGCGCCGGAAAGCAGGTAGCGAAGTTTCATGGTGCCGACACGATACCGCCTTGCGCGGTCTCGCACAAGCGGGTGGGTGCGGGCGAAGACCTATCAGTAATCGTAGTGGAAGTAATCTATGTCGACATAGCCGGCGTCTACCTGGCCGCTGTAACTGTTGGCCGATCGATCTCCGCCGGCCAGTGCCGAAGGTTCATTTCTTCTCGCCCGCTATGAGGGACACGGAGAAGCCGCCCTCGAATACGGCCGCAGAGCCTGTGTCCAGACGGTACTCGGGAGCTTCCGGGCGGCGGTTCTTTTCGTTACGTCCCACCACGGAAGGCAGCACGCGCAGATTCCGTCCCTCCAGCCGTATGTAGGGCGAACCTTCCACGCGCACGCCGGCGCGCTGATCCGACGTTACCTCGGCCCAGCGCGCCGACTTGGTTCCTTTCGCCGTGTCGCTGCCCGCGCGCCCGGAGTAGACGCCGAGAATCGGCGCGACCTTCTCGTTCGGGTAGGCATCGAGCGGTCCCAGGCCGAGCCACCGCAGATTGTCCAGCCCGGCGGCGGTCTCAAACTCCATGCCGATTTCGGGCAGCCACGGCATCTCCACGTGCGGCCGCACGGAGTAACGCACGCGCAGCACGCCATCGCGGCTCACCTCGTAGATATAGGACACGGCGAAGGCGTTCTTCTCATTGACCGTGTGCTCCGCTTCCGCCTCGATGCTTACGCCCGAAACGCTCTCGGTGACTTTCCAACTCTTGACCGCCGTCGTGTACTTGTTCAGATCGACGTCCGCCGGCCGCGACCGCATCACCACTACATCGTTGGCGCCGAGCGGGCGCCACAGGGTGAACCGTGAACCGGTGACGATTTTCTGTGCAGCGATCGACGCCGCGACCAGCCGGGCGGATGCCGGATCGAATTCATAGGCAGCCGGTCCGGCGGTAATCGCCACCGTCTTCCCATTCCGCACGCGAACCTGCGGCTGGCCGGTGCGGACGGGCTCGAGCGCCGCCGGGGCGCCGGGCAGAAGTTCCACGGCACGTTGCACGATCTCGGAACCATCCGGGCGCAAAAACGTAAGGTGCGAATAGTAGGTCACACCCGCCTCGATGCGCTTGACAGAATCGAGCGGCAGCGCGAGGTATCCAACGGTGTGCGGCGCGGCGTTCACCTTGGCTTCTCCCTTGGCCAGTTCGCGATCGTCCGCCATCACCGTCCAATGGATGCCCACGGTGGAGAACTCGGTAAAATCGTAGTCGTTGCGGAGGGGAATCCGCACCGAGGCCTGGCCGGGCCAGAAGCGAACGGAATCCTCCGGCAACGTCACGGGCGCATAGACAGCCTTGGTTTCCCAGTAGTCGCGCTGCGGCTTGCGGTCCGCGCTGACAATGCCGTCCCAACCATCCAGCACGATCTGCATATACTTCTCCGGCTGGCCGTTGGCGCCGGTGCGCGTGCGCGTGAGTCCTTGATCCTGCCACATCCAGATGGACCCGCCCGCGCCAGAGGGGTGACGGGTCAAGGCGCGCCACGATTCTTCCAAGCCGCCGAACCCCGCCTCCCCATAACCGTGCGTGTACTCCGTGGTGATGATGACGCGGTTGGAGCGGGCCGCCAGTTGATCGAGGTTGGAGGGCGAGCGGTAGTGGGGCGCCAGGATTTCGATTTCGGGCGGCAGGAAGTCGTCGGCGCGCCACGGCATCAACATGGGCCGCGTGGGGTCCGACCCCTTGACCAGGCGGATGGCGGCCAGGTGCATGGCGGTGAAAGGATCTTCGTTGCCGATGGACCAGACGATCACGGAAGGATGGTTGCGGTCGCGCTGGATAGTCTCCTGGGCGCGGCGCAGGCCCGATTCCATGAACGACGGGTCGTCGCCGAACTCGCCGCCGTAGCCCATGGGAACCTCGTCGATCACATACATGCCCAGCTCGTCGGCGAGAGCGATGAAACCCTCCGCCGGCGGATAGTGCGAGGTGCGGACCATGTTGATGTTGGCGGCTTTCATGAGGCGCAGATCCTCCAGCCATTGCTCGCGGCGGGTGGCGCGGCCCACGTCCGGATTTTCGTCATGGCGGCAAACGCCGCGCAGCTTCACGGCCTGGCCATTGATGCGGAAAACTCCGCCGGCGGTGGAAACCTGGCGGAAACCGACCGCCGAGGTCCGCGCGTGGGTGACGTTGCCGCCCTGCGCCAGCTCCACGGTGACGCGGTACAGGTTGGGCGTTTCGGCGGTCCAGTGCAGGGGACCGTAGACGTGCATGGCGAGCAGCGTGTCGCGCGCGGTGGCGCGATGGGCCGGCACGGCGAGGCTGGTCCGCTGGACTTCCTTGCCGTCCGGGCCGGTGAGGATGGCGCGGATTTCGTAGGGCGCCTGCTGTGTTCCAGAGACCAGCACGCGCAGGTGCAGATCGGCGTCGCGGAACTGGTCGTCGAAGGTGGTCGAGGTCTCGACGCGGTCGATGTAGGCCGCCGCCGGCATGGTTTCCAGCCACACGTCGCGGAAGATGCCGCCCAGGGACCAATCGTCGTTGGTATCGAATGCGGAGTCCTTGGTGAGCTGGCGGACGCGCACGGCCAGGCGGTTCTCCGCACTGGGCTTGAGGATTCGGGTGACATCGTAGGCGAACTCGGTGAACCCACTATCGTGGCGTCCCAGCGGCGTTGAGTTTAGCCAGACTTCGGCCGACGCCCAGACGCCGCCGAAGTGCAGCAGGACGCGCTTCCCGCTGAGGTTTTCGGGCGCCTGGAAGCGGCGCAGGTAGAAGCCTTCGCCGGGATGCTTTGGCGTTCCGTAAATGGGCTCTTCGAAGCCCAATAGCGACCAGTTCGATGGCACCGGCACAGGTTGGAAGGCGGGGCCCTGGAAGCCGTCTTCGTAGAAACGGGCCAGGCGGTCCGCCGCCGCGCCATCGGCGGCAAAGGCGAAATCCCATGTCCCGCTGAGCGAGGTCACCTGCGAGGTCTGCGCGCCGGCTGACGCCAGCGCCGCCAGCAGCAGGAACCATCTCGCGTGGCGCACGGCGCCCGGCCAAAATGTAATCGGACCCGGTTGTTCAAGACTCGGCATGATGCGAGAGTAACACCGCACACGGTGCGATGGCGGCGGTGTGAGGGTGCAGGGGAGGTGGACATCCAGACCGCCAGATCGTAAAATGGGCGCGCGATCAGCCATTTTCCTGAGAAAGGGAGTCATGCGTACTAAAGCTAACCTTCGCGCAGCGGTCTTGTTCGCCGCCCTACTGCTCCTGTTCATGCCGGCAAATGCGGCAACACCATTGAAGATCGACACCGCGAACCTTCTGGTCACTGTCGATGCCGCCGCCTGCCGATGGTCGGCGCAAGTTAAAGGGACGCCGATGGGGATCAACGACGTCTACTTCCTTGCCGGGGACGACCCCTCCGGCTGGAAGGTGACCAGCTCCGTCAATAACTCCGATTCGAATAACTTCGGATCGTTCGTTACCGTTACCTTGCACGGCACGAAAGCCGGACATCTCGATTTCGACTATGCGATCTCGGTTAGCAAGGCGGGAAACGACATTCTGGTCAGCTTGGGCCGATCGAACAAGACAGCGAAGGAGATCGACTTGGGCGACATGGATTATTTCGTGTCGGACGATGCGCGGCTGGGCGGCACCACGGATAAGTGGATCGCCCTCGGAACCCATTCCCGCAATCGCGACCTATACGAGCTCAACGCCGTCATCAACTTAATTACCCCCAAGTCCTACGCGGTGAATCACGTGGTCAGAGACAGCGACACGGGTAACAGCCTGCTGATGGGGCATGTGACGGCACTCAAGGGTGCGTCGAGGTTCGACGTCCGGTCCGCCTGGCAAGGCAAAGGGCCCGAACGGATGCAGGTTCGCGGATATTGCAGCTACAAGATTACCGTTCCGCCGAGAAAGAGCTTCCCCGGAGAGAGGTTGCTGATCGACTTTAGCCAGGACGCGCTTCGCGCCATGGAGCACCAGGGCGACCTGATCGCGATCGCGCACGATGTGCGTCTCAAGACGCGGCGGCCGATCAACCTGGACGACCGGGAACAGGTGGCGAACGACTACAGCCGTTTCCACGGCTGGATGTCAGGCGGCAACAATGCCGATGCGAAGAAGTTCTTCCAGGAAAACGGTCTTGTGGATTTCTACTGGGGGATGGGCGGACCCGGTCCGCAGGGGAGTTTTGGGATATATGGCTCGGGTGGCGGCACGCAGGGGCGGCCGGCCAGGGTCAATTATCCGGCGGAGTGCTATCTTCCGGTACACACGGTCAAATACGACGGGGAAAGGGTCATCGATTTCTCCAATCCTCTGACCCTCAAGCTGGAACGCGAGCGGATTGCCAAGTGGATCGCCGGTCAGGAAAAGGACACGGGCCGGGCGGAGATGGACTTCGCGGATTGGTGGGACAAATGGCCGGGACAGCACGACCCGTTCATGAGCGCGCTGGAAACCTATCGCGCGGCGGGGATCCCGTGGCGCGAGGCGCTCGACCAGAAGGCGCCGCGCATGGTCATCCGCTCGAACATGCAGCCAGTGGACCACTCCTACGGAATCGTCGACATCTGCCGGATTTCGGAGGATGCCGACCAGGGGTATGAAGATCCGGGGTCATCCCTGCAGGGAAAGGAATTCACGGGATTGCTCACGGAATCGGTGCTGGGCTCGGCGAACCGCTTCTTCTACAATGGCCGCGTGTTCTGGAACGATGGCGACGGTTTTCACATTTACAAGTACAAGGCTCCGGATGGAAAGAACTTCGATGCCGGACAGGCAAAGGTGGACGCTAACTTCCACGCCATGGTGGGGAACACGCTATTCGTGTCGGAGGCGTTCAATGTGCCGTATCCGGCGGACCGGATCGAGTTACTGAAACGGATCAGCCCGCCGACCATGGATGTATCCTATCCGGTGGATCTGTTCGCACGGCGGCCGGCGCGGATCTTCAACATGCCGGTCGACCGGCCTTTCGGCAAGTGGTCCGTCTTATCGGTGTTCAATTATACGGGCACGGGCACTCGTAAGTTCAGCGCTACCTTGGACGCGGCGAAAGACTTACGCCTCGACGCGAACAAAGAGTATATCGCCTACGAGTTCTGGAGCAAACAACTGATCGGGACGTTCAAGGGGAAGTTCGCGATCCGCCCGATCGGCGCCTACGACGCCGATATCTACAGCATCGTCGAGAAACAGGACCATCCGGTGCTGATCTCCACCAGCCGCCATGTCCGGCAGATGGCGTTTGACATCAAGGATCTCGCCTACGACGTCCCGCAGAAAGTGCTGCGCGGCACGTCGCGCGCGGTGGCCGGCGATCCGTACCAGTTGCGTGTCTACGTTCCGGAAGGCTTCACGGCTAGCCGCGTGGAGTTGTCCGGCGGTCTGACAGGGAAACTGGCGATGGTGGGACGTCTGCTGACGGTGGACTACACGGCAACGTCGGGCGCGGATGTGGAGTGGAAGGTCTTGTTCTAAACTGACATGCGAAATACGACTGGTATTTGGGTATTGCTGCCGCTGCTGGCGCCGTGTCTGCCGGCGGCGGCAGCGGAGCCAATTCGCATCGACACCAAGAACCTGCTGGTGTCGGTCGATGCGGCCAACTGCCGGTGGTCGGCGGAAGTCAAAGGGACGCCGATGCGGCTCAACGACGTTCACTTTCTTCCCAATGACGACCCGTCGGGGTGGACGGTAGTAAGTTCAGTGTCTCCAGACAACTCCAGCAACCTGGGATCTTTCGTCACGGTGACGCTGCGCGGCACGAGGCCCGGACAACTGGATTTCGACTACCGGATATCCGTGAGTAAGACAGGGAACGATATTCTGGTGAGCCTGGGCCGTTCGAATAACATCGGCAAACCCGTGGATATCGATGGCATGGACTATTTCGTGTCAAGCGATGCGCGGCTGGGCGGCTCCACGGATAAGTGGATCAGTCTGGGAACCATGACTCGCAATCGCGACTACTACGACCTGAACACGGTGGTCCATCTCATCACGCCCCAAATGTACACGGTAAACCATGTGGTGAGAGACGCGGAATCGGGCAACAGCCTGCTGATGGGGCACGTAACTGCATTGAAGGGGTCGTCGCGGTTCGAGGTCGGCCAGGGCTGGCAGGGGAGGACTCCGGACCGGATGCAGATCCGGGGATACTGCAGTTATAAGGTCACCATGCCTCCCGGAAAAAGCTTCGCCGGCGAGACATTGCTCATCGATTTCAATACCGACGCGCTCCGCGCCATGGAACACCAGGCGGACCTGATCGCCGTCGCGCACGACGTGCGTCTGAGGCAGCGCCGGCCGATCGATCTCAACGACCGGGAGTTGGTGGCGAACGACTACAGCCGCTTCCACGGATGGATGTCCGGCGGCAGTGGGGCCGGCGCGAGGAAATTCTTCGAGGAGAACGGGCTGACCGAGTTCTACTGGGGACTCGGCGGACCGGGCCCTCAGGGGAGTTTCGGCGTGTACGGCGCGGGAGGAAGTACGCAAGGGCGCCCGGCGCGGATCAACTATCCGGCCGAGTGTTATCTCCCAGTGCGTACGACAAAATACGGGGGCGAGCGGGTGATCGATTTTTCCAACCCCCTGACCATTAAGCTGGAGCGTGAGCGCGCGTTTCAGTGGGTGGCGGGTCATGAGAAAGACACCGGCCGGGCGGAAATGGACTTCGCGGATTGGTGGGATAAGTGGCCCGGGCAGTACGACCCGTATATGAGCGCGCTCGAAACCTATCGTGCGGGCGGCGCCCCCTGGCGCGAGGTGGTTGACCAGAAGGCGCCTCGAATGGTCATCCGCTCCAACATGAATGTGGTGGATCATTCCTACGGAATTGTCGACATTAACCGGACGTCGGAGGATGCCGATGGCGGCTATGAGTTGGGTGTGGGTTACAAGCACCTGTTGACCGAGTCGTTGTTCGGCACCGCCATACGGTTTTTCTACAGCGGCCGTGTGTTCTGGAACGACGGCGACGGCTTCCACATCTACAAGTTCAATCCGAATCTCGGATCCAGCGGGAGGTTCAGCTATGGCGAGGGGAAGGTCAGCGCCAACTTCCATGCCATCGCCTCGAATGTGCTCTTTGTGTCGGAAGCGTTCAACGAGAAGTACCCTGACGACCGGATCGAGTTATTGAAGCGGATCAGCCCGCCGACCATGGACGTATCCTACCCGGTGGACTTATTCGTCCGAAAGCCTGCGCAGATATGGAACATGCCGGTGGAACGGGCCTTTGGCAAATGGTCCACCCTGGCTGTGTTCAACTACTCCAACGCCATGGCGGCCAGCCAGAATCCTCCCCAGTTCAGCACTTCGCTGGACGCAGTGAAGGACTTGCGCCTGGAGCCGGACAAGGAGTACCTGGTCTATGAGTTCTGGAGCAGGAAGTTCATTGGGACTTTCAAGGGGACCTTCGTTACACGCCCGCTGAGTCCTTATGACTGCGACATCTACAGCATCGTCGAAAAGCAGAACCGGCCTGTGCTGATATCCACCAGCCGGCATGTTCGGCAGATGGCGTTCGACATCAAGGATCTCGCCTACGACGGTCGGCAGAGGGCGCTGCGAGGCGTTTCCCGCGCGGTGGCCGGCGATCCGTATCAGTTGCGCATCTACGTTCCGGAAGGGTTCACGGCGAGCCGCGTGGAGTTGTCCGGCGGTCTGACCGGGAAACTTGCGGTAGACGGGCGACTGCTGACGGTGGACTACACGGCATCTTCAGGCGCCGATGTGGAGTGGAGGGTTTTCTTCTGATGAGCAGATTCTCAAGTTGCGCGGTTGCTGTGTTCGCCTTCACGGCACTGGCGGCGTTCGCCCAGGTGAAGGAGCGGCCGATTCCCCGCTTGGTGAAGAAAGATGGGCGCTTCGCCCTGTTTGTCGATGGCGCCCCCTACTTCATGTTGGCCGCGCAGGTGAATAACTCCAGCGGCTGGCCGGCCATGCTGCCGAAGGTGTGGTCGGCCATGGAGTTCCTGCATGCTAACACGGTGGAGATCCCGGTCTACTGGGAACAGTTCGAGCCCCGGCAGGGGCAGTTCGACTACAGCCTCGTCGATACGTTTCTTACCCAGGCCCGAGCCCATCGAATGCGGCTGGTCCTGCTCTGGTTCGGCACCTGGAAGAACGGTAACCCGCACTATGTGCCGGAGTGGATGAAGTTACAGCCCGAACGCTATCCGTACGTGGTGGATAAGACCGGCCACCCGGCGGATTCCCCGTCGCCCTTCGCCACTGCCTCGCTGGAGGCTGACGCCAAGGCCTTCGCCGCCTTCATGCGCCACCTCAAGGCGGCGGACCCCGAGCGCACGGTGCTGATGGTCCAGGTGGAAAACGAACCCGGCACCGGGGGCAATCTGCGCGATTACTCTCCGGCTGCGCAGAAGCTTTTCGATGGCCCGGTCCCGGCCGATGTCCTTAAGGCCATGCAGGTGCCATCCAGTTCGCCTGCCCCGAACTGGCAGGAAGTCTTCGGCCCGGACGCCGATGTCTGCTTCCACAACTGGGCCGTGGCGAAGTATATCGGGCAGGTGGCAGCCGCCGGGAAAGCGGTGTATCAGCTTCCCCTGTATGTCAACGCCGCGCCGGGAACGCACCGCTGTGCGGTGTTGCGGGATCCCGGTAAGCCGGCGCTGCTCAGCTACAAAGACGGGGGCTCCAGCGACAACATTCTCCCGATCTGGAAAGTGGCGGCTCCCGCGCTGGACATGATCTCGCCCGACGACTACGCCAGAGACGCAACGGGCTATGTCAAGATGCTGGAGATCTACGGCCGCGGCGACAACCCGCTGTTCATTCCCGAGACCGGCGGCAGCCCGCGATTCTTCTTTTTCGCGCTGGGCCATCAGGCCATCGGTTTCTCCCCATTCGGCCTGGACTTCACCAGGATTAAGGAGATTCCGGATGCCGCCAGGCCGAAGGAGGAGTTACTTTCTCCGTGGGCGCTTACCGGGACCAAGGAGTTTGTGGCTCCGTTCGCACCCACTTACCGCATGATGGCGCCAATGACTCGTGAGATCGCCCGTCTGAGTTTCGAAGGCAAGCTCCAAGCCGTTGCCGAAGAGCAAGGCAAGCTCACGCAGACACTTAGTTTCGGAGCGTGGGATGCCACCGTGTCCTACGGAGTTTGGGCGCGGTATGGCCGCCCGGCGGGCAATCCCCAGCCCATGGGAGGCGCACTGGTGGCGCAACTCAAGGACAACCAGTTTCTGGTGGCCGGATTCTACAGCCGTGTCGATTTTCGTCCCACCGTGCCGGATAAACACCGCCGGTTTCTGCGCGTCGAAGAGGGGAGCTACGAGAACGGCGTCTTCCAATTCCGTCGCCTCTTGAATGGCGACCAGACCGATGGGGGACTGGATTTCAGCTCCGAACCACTTGTCCTCCGCGTCTCCGTCACAACCTACTGACGCAAACGGAGGGCTTGGCAACGCCGCTTCATGGAGCTACTGTATTTGGCAGCGCGTTGCCGGGAGTTTTTGAATCAGGCTGTTTGATACAGGAGAAATCGACATGAGAAAAGTCACCGTATGGATGAGCGGTTGGTGCCTCGCGATGGGCATTGCCATTGCCCAGACGCCCGCCCCGAACCAATACCAGTATCCATTTCAGAACCCCAACCTTCCGGTTGAGGAGAGGGTCACCAACATCATCTCCTTGCTGACCCCGGAGGAGAAGGTGGATGTGCTGGGCGCCAATTACTACCTGGGCGGGCGCAACGGTCCCGGTCCCTCATTGACCCGCCTGGGCATTCACGGTTATAACCAGGCAGAAGGCTTGCACGGGCTGTCGCGAGGCAAGTCCGGCAGCCCCAATGCCGTCCCCACCACGACGTTCATCCAGTCCATCGGGCTCGGGGAGACCTGGGATCCGGAACTTCTACAGAAGGCCGCCGCCGTGGAAGGCTACGAAGCGCGCTGGCTCAACCAGACCGCGAAATACAGCCGGGGCGGCTCCCAATCCCTGATTATGCGCGCGCCGAACGCGGACCTCGGCCGGGACATACGCTGGGGCAGGAATGAAGAATGCTACGGCGAGGACGCTTTCCTGAACGGCACGCTGACGGCCGCGTTCGTCCGGGGGCTACAGGGCAACGATCCCAAGTACTGGCAGACCGCCTCCCTGTTGAAGCATTTCCTGGCCAACAGCAATGAGAACGGCCGGATGAGAACGTCTTCCGACTTCGACGAGCGGCTCTTGCGCGAGTATTACTCCGTGCCCTTCCGCATGGGCTTCGAGGCGGGGGCCACTTCCTACATGGCCGCTTACAACGCTATGAACGGCATCCCCATGACCGCCCATCCGATTTTGAAGGAAATCACCATTAAGGAGTGGGGAGTGAACGGCATCATCGTTACGGACGCGGGCGCTCTGGACGGCATGGTGAGGGGGCACAAGTACTTTCCGGATCTGCCTACGGCCGCGGCGGGCGCGGTCAAGGTGGGCATCAACCAGTTCCTCGACGGCATCTACAAGGACTCCATCACACAGGCCCTCCAGAAGAATTTGATCACCATGGCGGAAATCGAGAACGTGATGAGAGGCAGCTTCCGGGTGATGATCAAGCTCGGGATGCTCGACCCTCCCGAGATGGTGCCGTACACTAAGATCAAAGACGGTCCGGAGCCCTGGACGAGGGACGAGAACAAGTTACTGGTTCGCCAGGTGACGCAAGAGGCGGTGGTGCTGCTGAAGAACCAGAACAACCTGCTGCCGTTGGACAAGTCCAAGCTGAAGTCCATCGCGGTGGTCGGCCAGCGGTCCAACGACGTCGCCTGGGACTGGTATAGCGGTGCGTTCCCGTATGCCATTACTCCGCTCGATGGAATCAAGAACAAGGTTGGCGCTGGCGTCAAGGTGAACTTCGCCCTGAACAACGACAACAACGCGGCGGTGGAAGCGGCCAAGGCATCCGATGTCGCCATCGTCGTCATCGGCAACCACCCGACCTGCGACGCAGGCTGGGCCAAGTGCGAACCCCTCAGCGACGGCAAAGAAAGCATCGACCGCAGGGCCATCGATTTGCAGCCCGCGCAAGAACAGTTGATCAAGGATGTCTTCCAAGCTAATCCGCGGACCATCGTGGTGCTCAAGGCCAGTTTTCCTTTCGCCATCAACTGGGCCCAGGAAAACGTGCCCGCCATCGTTCACATGGCCCACAACAGCCAGGAGGAAGGCAACGCCCTGGCCGACGTCGTGTTCGGCGACTATAACCCCGCCGGGCGTTTGGTCCAGACCTGGGTGAAATCGATGGACGATTTGCCGCCCATGATGGACTACAACATCCGCAACAACCGGACTTACATGTATTTCAAAGGTCAGCCGCTCTACCCGTTTGGTTATGGGCTGAGTTATACGACTTTCGCCTACTCAAAGCTCCGGGCCAGTGCTTCGCGTGTGGCCAGGGACGGCCAGGTTACCGTCAGCGTGGACGTACGCAACACCGGCAAGCGGGACGGCCAGGAGGTGGTCCAGTTGTACGTGAAGCACATGGGTTCCAAGGTGGAGCGGCCCATCAAGGAGCTCAAGGGCTTCCAGCGTGTCACGCTGAAGGCGGGCGAGACGAAGACCGTCCAGATTTTGCTCAAGGCGAAGGATCTTGCCTACTGGGATGCGCAGAAGAAACAGTGGGTGGTGGAGGACGAGAAAGTCAACCTGATGGTGGGCGCCTCCTCGGCCGACGTCAAGTTACAACAGACGATCAGCCTGGGATCGTAGGTGAAGGAAGAAGGCACGCTATGAAACCTAGTCGAGTAAGAGATTTGAGCCGGCGAGCGATGCTTTGCCGGACTGCCGTCGCCAGTGGTTTGGGCGGGATCTTTGCGATGACCGCTTCGGGGCAGCAAGGAACCCCCGCCCGTGTGCCCACCGGCGGCCCCGGAGCGCCCGCACCCCCCGCAGGCGGACGCGGCGCCAACGTGCACTACGGGCCCATCAATAAATACTCCGCGCCCAGCGACCTGAAGATCACCGACATACGGGCGCTCAGGATCGCGGCCAATTTCGACTACCCCATCATCAAGATTTTCACCAACCAGGATGTCTACGGCTTGGGAGAAGTACGCGATGCCGGGAATGAGAACCTGGCTCTTGGCATGAAACCGCTCCTGGTCGGGAAGAATCCCCTGAACATATCCGGGATTCTCCAAACCGTGCGCCCCTACGCTGGCCCCGGACGCCAGGGCGGCGGCTTTAGCGCCATCGATATCGCCTTGCACGACATTACCGGCAAAGTCTTCGGCGTGCCGGTCTGGCGGCTGCTGGGCGACAAGAAACGCGATCGCGTGCGCATGTATTGCGACACCACCGGAACCCCGGACCCCAAGAAATACGGGGAACGAATGGTGGCGCGCATGAAGCAGGGATTCACCTTCTTCAAGATGGATGTAACCACGAACTTCGTTGGCGTCAAGCCCGGCTATCTGGACACCGAAGGCGTCCCCACCGACAAAGGGCTGGAGTACGGAGGCGAACTGATTGGCGCCGTGCGCGATGCCATCGGCTGGGAAAAGCCTCTCTCGGTGGATGCCTCCAGCCTTAAGTGCGGAACGGTCCACGATGGCATTCGCGCCGCCAAGGCGTTTGAGAAGTACCGCCTCTCCTGGCTGGAGGATCTGTTCTACACGGGCGGCTTCTGGCGGTGGAAGGACTTCAAGGAGATCAAGGCTCATACCAGCACGCCGCTGCTCACTGGCGAGGACGCTTTCGGGCTGGAGGAAGGGTTCCAGCCGCTCATCGACAATCGGGCCATCGATATTATCCACGCGGACCACGGCACTTCCGGAGGATGCCGCGAGACCAAAAGGATTGCCGATTACGCTTACGACCGGGAGCGCATCCCAACGGCCATTCACATGGCGGGCTCGCCCTTGGCCACCATCGCCGCCGTTCATACCGCCGCCACGCTGGATGACTTCGTCGCCATGGAATGCCATGCGGTGGATTTCATCTCCTGGTGGTCGCAACTCGTCACGGGAATTTCGCAGCCTATCATCAAGGACGGCTATATAGCCGTGCCCGACGCTCCGGGTCTTGGCGTGGAGTTAAACGAGCCGGTGGTGAAAGAGCACCTGCGAACTCCCGGCTTCTTCGACCCGACTACGAAGTGGGACGACAGCATCACCGGACGGGGCCTCGGCGGACCATGGCCGCATTTCAACGTGGACGGCGTCTGGGTCAACGAGCGAACCACGGATTATTGAGCGGGGGCGTTTTGCCCTCGGAAACATCTGAGGCTGCGCCCGGCTCATGCAGGGAACGGCGGTATGTGGTCATTGCGGGTGTAAACGCAGATCCGCTTATTGGTTGCCTTGTCTTCTGCCAGGCGCGCCTGTTTCGCAGTACGGAACTGACGGCGGCCATACCACGCGGCGTTGCGAAAGCGCGAACGAGCGGCCCATAATCAAGTGGCCCCCAAACGGGCGCCAATCCACTATGAAACGAATGTCGAAAGTGATGCAGTGTCTCGGAACCCTGAGCGCGGCGGCGCTGATCCTTGGCGCGATTTCCGGTGGGGCCCCGGCTCAAACCGCACCCTATGCTGCGCCGCTGTCGCCGCGCGCTAAATTGAATTTTGACCTGAATTGGAAGTTCATCCGCGAGGACGTGCCCGGCGCGGAGGCGCCCTCCTTCGACGACAAGGCTTGGACGACCGTCGCCACCCCGCACACGTTCAACGACGTCGACTCGTTTCGTCAGATCATCTCCCATAGCGGCGGCGACCGGGGCACCTATAAGGGGCTGGCCTGGTACCGCAAACATTTCAAGCTTCCCGCCAAATTCGCCGGCAACAAGATCTTCCTCGAATTCGAAGGGATGCGGCAAGCCGGCGACATTTTCCTGAACGGCAAGCAGGTGGGCCTCTACGAGAACGGTGTGACGGCCTATGGCGTGGATATCTCCGGCGCCGTTCACTTCGGAAACGAGGAGAACGTCCTGGCGGTCAAGGTGGACAACCGCACCACTTACCTGGAGCGTTCCAGTAATACCGCATTTCAATGGAACGTCAACGACTTCAATCCCGATCACGGGGGCATTAACCGGCATGTCTGGTTGCACGTGACCGGAAAGATCTATCAGACTTTGCCACTTTATTACGGTCTGGAAAGCACCGGGGTTTACATTCATGCCGCCGATTTCAATATCGCCGGAAAAAGCGCCGGCGTCACGGTGGAGTCGGAAGTCCGCAACGCGTCGGGCGATCGCGCCACGGTGGAGTTATCGGCCGTGGTTGTCGACCGGAAGGGGCAGGTGCGCGCCCGGCTCGACGGCAACTCTGTCGATATGGTGGATGGCGAAAAGACCGTCTTGACCGCAACCGGAGCGCTCAAGGACGCGCGCTTCTGGAGTCCGGAAGACCCCTATCTTTACGATGTCTACACGGTTCTCAAAGTGGATGGCAAGACCGTTGACGTCGACAAGGTGGCTACCGGGTTTCGCAAGACCCAATTCAAGGGGGGCGCCGGCACGGGCGGCGTCTATCTCAATGATAAGTTCGTCTACTTGAAAGGCTTCGCCCAGCGTTCCAGCAACGAATGGGCCGGCCTGGGCCAGGCATATCCGGACTGGATGCACGACTTCCAGGCTCAGTTGATTCGCGACAATCATGCCAACTACGTGCGCTGGATGCACATTGCGCCGCAGCGCGTCGATTCCGATACAGCCGACCGTTTCGGCATCATCCAGATCTGCCCCGGCGGCGACAAGGAACGGGACGTGGAGGGGCGCCAATGGGAGCAACGCCTGGAAGCGATGCGCGACACCATCATCTACTTCCGGAACAGTCCCAGTATCCTCTTCTGGGAGGCGGGCAACACGGTGGTCACGGTGGAGCACTTGCAGCAGATGGTTGCCCTGCGCAAGCAATGGGACCCCGATGGCGGGCGCGTCATGGGCGCTCGCGGCAATGACAACGTGGAGTTAAACACCGCCACCACTCCTATTGCCGAATTCTTTGGCGTGATGATTGGCCAGGATCCGCGGACTGACGCACTCTCCGGTCCCACCGCCATGTTCCGCGGATACAGCGCGGTCCGCCGCGATCGCGCGCCGCTGATTGAAACCGAGGACTTCCGGGAGGAAGGCGCGCGCCGCTTCTGGGACGACTATTCGCCACCCTATTTCGGTTTCAAGAAGGGGCCGAACGATACCTGGCAATTCACCTCCGAGAGCTTCGCCCTGGCCGCCGTAAAACGCTATCGGGCTTACTGGGATAACCGCATTTCCAATCCGGCCCCGGCGCACTCCAAGTGGTCGGGTTACGCCTCCATCTATTTCTCCGATTCCGACGCCGATGGACGGCAGGATTCGAGCGAAGTCTGCCGTGTGAGCGGCAAGGTGGATGCCGTCCGCCTGCCCAAGGACATCTACTTCACCCACCGGGTCATGCAGAATGAGCAGCCCGATATACATATCCTGGGGCATTGGAGTTATCCGGCTGGTCCGGACGCAAAGAAGACGGTGAAAACGATCTACGTCATTGCCAATACCCAGTCGGTGGAGTTATTCGTCAACGGTAAGTCGGCGGGAGTGAACTCCCAACCGGTGAGTGGATACATTTTCGAGTTTCCCAACGTGGAGTTTGCGCCGGGAAGCCTGAAAGCCGTGGCCATGAACGATGGCAAGGCAGTGGCGCAAGAGGAGATGGCCACCGCCGGCCCGCCGGCCCAAATCAAGCTGACGCCGATCGCCGGTCCGCAGGGTCTGCAGGCCGACGGGCAGGACGTGGCGCTGATCGACGTGGAAGTTCTCGATGCCAACGGGCACCGTGTCTCAACCGACGACGACAGAATCGACTTCACCGTTGCCGGACCCGGCGTCTGGCGCGGCGGCTACAATAGCGGCAAGATCGATACCACAAACAATCTCTACCTGAACACCGAGGCCGGGATCAACCGTGTTTCCGTCCGTTCCACTCTTACGGCCGGAACCATCACAGTCACGGCCAGCCGCCGCGGCTTGAAGTCCGCTCAAATCACGCTGGTCGCCAAGCCGGTCAAGATTGTCGACGGGTTGGCCGCCACGGTGCCGCAACATCTGCCTGGGCCGGCCGAAAAATGACGGCGGGCCTGTAGGCGGATGTGCTTTGGCCGTGACATAATAATGGCACTTGGGGATTCAAGGAGGTTTCGCCATGCCTAACGCGATCTCGCGCCGCGAAGTACTGGCCACTCTCGGCGCATCCGGGCTGTTCCTTCCGCGCGCAGCATCCGCTTTCACCGGGACCGCGCCGGTAGCGCCGGTGGCTATCGCGCGCTGCAAGACGTATGAACCCTCGCTGCTGGTACCGGTTCTCGACGGCATGTTCGACAAGTTGGGGGGCCTGGGACGCCTGGTTCAAGGTAAGACCGTCGCCATCAAACTGAACTTCAACGGCGGGCCGACTGTCCGGCTGGGACATCTGCCGCTGGGAGATACTCACTGGCCTCACCCGAACCTGCTGACCGCCGTTATTCACCTGATGGCGCGGGCCGGGGCATATCGTGTCCGTTTGGTGGAGGGAGCGGCCGCGCCTCGAACGGATCCCTTCGAAGAGCACATGCTGGACGCCAACTGGGATCCCCGGCAGTTTCTCAGTGCCGCGCCCCGCGTGGAGTTCGAAAACACCAACTATGCCAACGCCGCCAAGAAGTTTACACGTCTTACGGTGCCCCACGGCGGGCTCCTGTTTCCCGCCTACGAGGTGAACCACTCTTATGCGGATTGCGACGTCTTCGTCAGCATCGCGAAGTACAAGGATCACCCCACCACTGGCGTCAGCACGGTGATGAAGAACTTATTCGGACTAACTCCCCTCACCGTCTATGGCAACGGCGCCGGTAAGTGGGAAGACAACGACCTGGTATTCGGCAACGATCGCATCCAGGTCCTGCACCGCGGAGCACGGCAGCCCGCCCTGGGCGCGCTGCCCGAGATCGACCCCGCGTCCCCGCGCGACGATGCCTACCGCGTGCCCCGCGTCATCGCCGATCTCTGCGCCGCGCGGCCGGTGCACCTGGCCATCATCGACGGTGTGAAGACCATGGCCGGCGGCCAGACGCCGGACCCCTGGTGCACGCCGGTGGAGCCGGGTGTCCTGATGGCCGGAACCAACGTGGTGAACACGGCCGCCGTGGCCATGGCCGCCATGAACTACGATCCGTGTGCGCCGAAGGGCACCGCACCCTTCGAGCGCTGCGACAACAAACTGCTGCTGGCAGAGCAACTCGGCGTGGGCTCGGCCGACCCGAGCCGGATCGAAGTGATCGGCCCGTCAATTCGGGAAGTGATGTTCGATTTCCGTGCCCTTCGCGAGCAGCGGCGCGCTAGTGGCATTGAACGCCCCCACCGGAGGCCGAGGCCGAACCCACCACAGAACTGAAGATCGCCAATGCCCACACCTGCGAATTGGATTCCTTTGCGCTGGCCGTCCGCCTGGGTCGACCCCGCGCTGCTGGGGCTGCTGGAAGGTACCCCATTCAACTGCCTGGCCATGGAATGGAGCGCCGCGCTCGCCCCCGTCGCCGCCAAAGCGCGCGCGGCCGGATTCTCCCTGGTGGCCATCGGCAACGAAGCCGCACGCTCGGCGGCCGCCGGCGCCGGCCTTGCGCCGCCGCCCGATTCCGTGCTCGTCCCGGCGGATTCCGTGTGGCCCGGCATCGTCGGCCAGGCTTCCTTCAACGGCCAGACCAATGTGGCCGAGCTATCCGGTCCCACGGCCGATCCGTGGATCGATTCCAACGGCTGGCTTCTGCGGCTGGCCAATGTGCGTTCGCCACAGAAGACCGTCTGGCTGATGTTCGCTCCGCCCGCCGCGCCTCGCGTGGTGCTGCTCGACGCCTACCTGCGCGCCATCGCCGATACCGGCGCCTGGGGTGGCAGGTGGGTGGTCGCGCTGGACTCCGACCTGCAAGGCGGCCTGGCGCGCGGCGACACTAAGGCGATGGAATCCTGGAAGGCGATTGCCGCGGCCGTGGCATTCTTCGAGCCGCGCCGCGCCGCCTGGAGCGCCCTCGAACCGCTGGGCGTGGCCGGGGTGATTTCGGATTTCGCCGGACCGAATGAAACCACCAGCCACGAGATCCTCAACCTGATGGGCCGGCGCAGCCTGGCTTACCGCATCCTCGAAAAATCGGCCGCCGCGACTGCCTCCCTGGACGGTTTCAAGGCCTTGATTTGCGTGGATGAGGGCGCACCCTCGCCGCCGTTGCGCCGCAAGCTGCTGGCCTTCGCGAACCAGGGCGGGCTGCTCCTTGTGGGTGCGGCGTGGAACCGGCCGGAGGGCCAGCCCACCGGTACGGATCACCCGCGGGTGGATGTTCGCCGGCTCGGCAAGGGCCGGCTCGCCGTCTCCAAAACCGATTCTCCGGACCCCTTCATGATCGCGCGCGACGTTCACATGCTGCTCGGCCGGCAGTACGACGTGGCGCGATTCTTCAACCTCTCGGCGTTTCTTTCGCATTGCACGGCGTCGCCCGACCGGACGCGGGAGTTGGTACAGATCGTCAGTTTCGCCATCCGGTTTCCCAACGACCTGGCCACGGCATGGGTTCCCGGGAAATATGCGTCGGCGCGCCTGTGGAGTTTGGGCGCGGCGGACTCGTCGCCCGTTGAAATGGTTCCCGAAAACGGCGGCACCAGCCTTCTTCTACCGGCCGTGCCGGTGTATGCCGGCATCGAACTCTCCGGCAAGAAGGGTTAGAAAAAGAAAAACTCCCTCACGATCGTGGCTCCGAGGGGAGCCACGATCGTGAGGGAGTGGTTTAGCAACTGCACCGCGTCTCGCGGCTAAGAACTAGAAACGCAGCCGCAACGACAACTGAATGTTGCGCGGGTCGTTGACTTGGTTCATCGTGACCACGCCGGCCGAGGTCGAGGTCAGACTCGTGTTCGGACCGCCGAATCGCGCCGAGTTGGTGGCGTTGAACGCTTCCGCGCGGAACTGCAGGTTCCAGGTCTCGTGCAGCTTGAAGGCCTTGAACATGGAGAGGTCCGCGTTGGGCACTATGGGTGGACGGAGGGTCGGGAACATGCCGCTCAGCACGCGCAGCGTGTTGTTCTGCTGCTGGATGAAGGCGGGCTGCAACGTCTGGCCGTTGAAGGTGCAGTTCGTGGTGGCGCCGGTGGTCAGGATCGTGCAGGTATTGAAGAACTTCGAGTTGTTGCCATCGGGCAACGCGGGGTCGATTCCGGTCGAGAGGAAGCCGCCCGGCGCGCCCAGCGGGAAACCGTTCTCGCGCATGAAGACGCCATTGAGCGACCAGCCCTTCAAAAAGACGCCCAGAACCCCGTTGGTATGGCTGAAGATGGGCAGCGTCCAGTTGCCGCTGATCACGATGCGGTTGGGCGTATCCTGGCCGGCCAGGGTGCGATCCGGTGTCTGCGTGATAGGCTCCTGAGCGTTCAGCCAACCGGTGGCGTTCAGCCACTTGGCATGGGTGTAGCTCACCAGCACGTTCAAGCCGCGCGTCACGCGCTTGTCAAAACGCACCTGTAGCGAGTTGTACCAGCTCTTGCCCATGGGAAGATTGTTCTCGGTGACGCCGGTAAACTGCGGGTAGGGCAGCAGCAACTGCTGCCTCGTGGTGCTGGTGGCAAGGCCGGGACCGGCAGGCAGCAGGCCGTAGAACGGATTGGCGTACTTGCACGTCGTCGAGGTTGCCGAGCAGGAATCGGCCAGGTTGGGAACGCCCGATACAACATTGCCGCCGTATTGCAGGAAATTCGCCATGTTCACCGCGTCGAGGTTCTGCGAGACGTTGAGCTGCTGGCTGCGGCTGCCCACGTAGGAAACTTCCAGCACCGAGCGGCCGGGTAACTCGCGCTGAATACCAATGGAGAACTGGTGCACCCTGGGAATCACGCGATCCGGGTTGGTGAAGGTGACAGACTGCCCCAGGAACGTGGACAAACCGCCCTTGCTGCCGGTGGGCGTCAGTATTCCCGTCGGATAGGGGTTGTTGAGATAGTTGCCGGAGAAGCTAATACCGCCGTCGGGGCTGGAGTTGTAGGGAGTGGATTGGCTGAATCCCTGGGTGCCCGACGGGTTGAAGGTGGCGACGTAGCTCAAGCCATAGCCGGCGCGCACCACGGTCTTGTTCGCCGGATGCCACGCTATGCCCACGCGCGGCTGGAAGTTGTTCAGGTCGCGCTGGTAGGGCCGCCGGTTGCTGGAGCTGGCAAACAGCAGCCCGCCTTTCTGCGTAACGCCCGGCTGCAAGGGGTTATTTACCTGTACCGGACTGGCGGCGTTGAGATCGAAGCCCGCGTTGATCTGGTTGTTGCGCTCGGTAACGGGGGATTCATAGTCCCAGCGCACGCCATAGCTCAGGGTCAGCTTGTTGGTGGCGCGCCAGTCGTCCTGGAAGAAAACGCCGTAATAGTGATAGCCATAGGCCAGCGCCGCGTTGATGGGCGCGCTGCCGCCGGACGGCATGCCCAGCAGCAGGGAGGCGATCGAGTTGCCCGCGGCGGCGTTCGCGGTCAGCGCGTTCTGTTGCGTCCAGCCGGCGCTGAAGCTGTAGTTGCCGAAGTTGGTGGTGGGTGAATTGATGTTGTCCAGCATCACGCGGAATTCCCCGCCCAACTTCACCTGATGGCGGCGGACCGTGCGGTTCACGATCTCCGACCACGACCAACTGGCGCTCTCGGTGAACTGGTTCCCGAAGCTTCGCGAGGCCCCAAACGTCTGGTAGCCGCTAATGCCGATGTTCGGGAAGTAAGGCGGCAGAGTG
>Ga0182021_10002252_pt1 | contig 22477 bp, 9 predicted proteins | sample 612E3MmetaG_FD_120493 | JGI IMG/M metagenome (GOLD analysis project Ga0182021, IMG submission 120493) | Permafrost microbial communities from Stordalen Mire, Sweden - 612E3M metaG (Illumina Assembly) | ecosystem: Environmental > Terrestrial > Soil > Wetlands > Permafrost | place: Sweden... | reverse complement strand
TGACTTCTCTCTTGTTGTTCTTACTTCCGCTTTCGATTGCTCTGGGCGGATCTACCGGAAAAATTACTGGAACAGTGAAAGATAAAAAAACCGGTGAGGCTCTTATAGGCGCAAATATTCGGTTAGAGGGTACGAATCTTGGCTGTTCGACAGACCCTGATGGAAAGTACTTCATCATTAATGTCCCACCAAATGATTACACGTTAACCGCGACCTTGGTTGGCTATGGGACATCAAAAACAACTAATGTACGTGTCATGGGTGATTTGACCACAAGCATCGATATAGAACTTTCCGAGACCGTTCTTCTAGGACAGGAAGTTGTTGTAGTGGCTGAACGGCCGCTCGTACAAAAAGATCTCACAGCAACAACGGCGATCGTAAGCGGTAAGGAAATCTCTACTATGCCGGTAACAGAAATAGGGGCGGTTGTTAAAATGCAGGCAGGATTTGTTTCTGGGAGCCTTCGCGGCGGACGCAGCGGTGAAGTAGCGTATTTTATCGACGGCGTACCTGTAACGGATGCATTCGACGGCGGTCAGATTGTCGAAGTGAATAAGAGCATCGTGCAGGAACTCCAGGTCATCTCGGGGGCATTCAATGCCGAATATGGCCAGGCGATGTCGGGAATCGTAAACATTTCGTCAAAAGAGGGAAGTGAAAAATTTACGGGTGGAATCGGTATTTATGGCGGTGACTATGCTCCGAGCGACAAGACACTCTTCCCGGGTACAAATTTCAAGCCAACGAATATTCGTAATATAGAGGCAAACCTGAGCGGGCCGTTGTTGGGCAACGATCTAACATTTTTAGCTGACGGACGCTATAACTACTTCAATGGGTATCTCAACGGGTACCGTCGATTTAACCCCAGTAATATTTCCTATACAGACAGCGCAGGCACATTTCATTTAAACAGAGATGCATCCGGGATCGGAGATAGTGCACTGGTCCCTCTGAAATGGAGCGAACGCAGGTATGGACAGGGAAAACTGACTTGGAGGATCTCACCGACTATTAAGCTTACTGGTGACTACATTTATGATTACACCATTGCAAAGGCTTATGATCGGGTCAAAAATGGTTCTAATATTCAACCATACTTTTACAATCCTGACGGCTTTGGCAACGAGTACACTACCACCAATACCTTCATTGCCCAGTGGAATCACTCGCTGAGCAACACTACTTTTTATACGCTCGGCGGTTCATACTTCATTAAAGATTTTAAATACTATTTATACGAAGATATCCATGATCCTCGCTATGTTCATCCGAAGGTTTTCCAAAGCAATGATACCTATAGTTACCTGACGGGTGGAACTGACCTGTCTCGATTCTATCGTGAGACAACGACGGGCCTTCTCAAGTTTGATCTGACGAGTCAAATCACCGAGACGCACATGATGAAAACAGGATTCGAAATTCGTAAACATCATTTGACATACGATAATATTACACTTCAACCGATCCAATCGCAAACCGATATCAATCTTGCAACAGCGAGTCCATTTATTCAAACTCAGGTGTTGGACATTTCCTCCACATCTCATGACACGTATGATCATCATCCATCCGAATATTCAGCATACATTCAGGATAAAATGGAGTTCAAAGACATCATTGTGAACGTGGGTGTGCGGTTCGATTATTTCCAGCCTGATGGTGTCGTTCTCACTGATCCGTCCGATCCGAACATCTTCAATCCGATTAAACCGGGGAACAGATTCAATGATCTCAATGGAAACGGAATTCAAGATCCGGGAGAAGCCGATAAAACATATGCGGACCGGGCTGCATACTGGTACAGAGCTGCAACTGCGAAGTCTGCAATCAGCCCGCGGCTTGGCGTATCATTCCCCATTACAGCGCGAGGGATTGTACACTTTTCCTATGGATACTTCTTCCAAGTGCCGAGGTTTGAAAGATTATACGAAAATCCTTATTTCAAGATCGGTACGGGAACAGGTAATCAGGGAGTGGTAGGCAATGCTGATCTTTCGCCTGAGCAGACGATTAACGGTGAGCTTGGTGTTCAACAGCAACTGACGGAGGACCTGTCAATGGATGTTACTGCATATTTGCGCGACATTCGGGGTCTTACTGGAACGCAGGGCGAAGAGATTATTGTATTCGGAGGTGCTGCGAAGTATAGCCGATATACCAATAGCGACTTTGGTTTTGTCAGGGGCATTGTATTGACCCTCAATAAACGGTTCTCCGCTGGCCTTACTGCAAGACTTGATTATACATTCCAGGTTGCACGAGGTAGTGCATCGGATCCACAAGAAACACGAAACGCCATTGCGGGCGGTGCTCAGCCTGAAGTCCAATTAACGCCGTTAGCCTGGGATCAACGCCATACACTCAACGTTTCAGTAAATTATTCGAGTACTCATTGGGGAATCAGTTCAATTGGCCAGTATGGCAGCGGAACACCGTATACACCCAGGAACACGCAGGACATTTCTGCGATCCTCACGAATAGTGAGATAAAACCTGACTTCTTCAATCTTGATCTGCGTTTGTACTATGAAGTAAGTTTCAGTTCGACTCGACTTATATTCTTTACTCGCATTTTTAATGTTTTGGATACGCGCAACGAAACAAGTGTTTTCAATGATACAGGCAGTGCTGGATTCACAACCGATGAAGCCACTGCACGCACATCAAACCCCCACCAATATGTCAATACGCTCGATCAATGGTTCCGGGTGCCGTGGAATTATTCGGAACCTCGCAGAATTGAATTTGGTGTGAATTTGGAGCTAGGATCATGAAGAAGAACAGTCTTTGGTATTTTTTATTTGTTGCGATTCTTCTTGGAGCATTTCTCTCAACATCGAATGGCCAGAGCGGTCAACAATATCGGCGATTTGCTATCATGAATGGCAATCAGGTCAGGACTGTGTTCGGCAACTGGGGTGTTATTGGACAACCCGCTGAACAGGGAAAACGCGGCGCATGGAGAAACGATAACGATGGATACATCGGTGACGTTACGCCGCTCGTTGGAGCAGAGATTACTTTTGCCGGCAAAACATTCCATTCGGTCGCAACGTGCCCCGTCGCTAGACCTGCACAAGTGCAGGATCAAGATCCCGTGACAAGCAAGTGGTGGACATTCGAACCGGATGGCGGATATTTTAACACCAACCAGCAAAGCGTCGCGATGAGTAACAACCCGAATTCCTGGCCTCCAAGCTGGCCGGATAAATTGAGTGATCCAAAAGATCCGGGATGGAGAGGTTCCTGGAACGGATATTTCGGCAAAAAGGCAAACGCAGATCTTGAGACCTACTTTGTGATGGATGATAACAATGATGAACGTTTCAATATAGCAACAAACAACACGCTGGGTGTTGCATTCAAGCCGGACTCCACCAAACCGCAGAGGAATGGAATGGGATTAGTGATGAGTGTTCGGGCTATGCAATGGGCACAATTTCTCGCGAAAGATAATATTTTCTGGCTCTATGAAATCACAAATACCGGAACAACAACATATAATCGTGCCGTGTTCGGGATGCTGGTTGGTACTTACGTCGGAGTTACTTCCACCGAAGATTATCGTGAGTATGCTGACGACTGGTCGTTCTATAGTGCAAAATACAACATCACTTTTACTGGAGACTACGGAAGACAAATTTCGAATCCATTGTGGGTCGGTCCTGTCGGGATGGTAGGGTATGCATTCCTTGAAAGTCCGGGCAATCCCTATGATGGCATTGACAATGATGGCGATGCAGATTCATCTGCCGTTGGGCAGTTCGCTCCGAAGTTTACTGCCGCAAGTTTTGACTCGACATTGATCACCTCCGGCATGCAGTTGGTTCTCATTCGGGATGATTATAGCAGATATCTCTATACTGTCCCAGCTGTTAAATCCGGGGATTCTGTACTGATAACAACACGCGGTTTATCACGATGGATCAAACCTGGAATTACAAAGGTTGCCGAAGGGAATGTATTGCAGCGGACAGTGGCCGATCCAACGTATGGTTCGATTCAGGTGGACTATATCAATCCGAATGCGTACGACGGAGTTGATAACGATTATGACGGACTTATCGATGAGAACTACTATGTTCACTACCGTCAGCTGAAACGCTCAAAGAATCCTGCAAATCCACCTCTGATCGATCAATTGAGGCCGCTTCATTATATCAATTACTTAACGGGAAATGGAACGAGCCCGTACAGTATGATCGATGAACGCAGAAATGATCTCATCGACAACAACAACAATTGGAACATCGGTCGCGATGATGTCGGGAGAGATGGTATTCCAAATACCGGCGACTATGGCGAAGGCGACGGACTCCCAACATCGGGTTATGACTTCAATGGCAACGATACAGGATTACCGGGCGAACCTCACATAGACAAGACCGATGTACGTGAATCGGATCAGATCGGTCTCACAAACTTTTTCTACTTTGCCCCTGCAAATCAGGTACGATTAGGAGATGACGAATCGATGTGGAATAATCTTGCACCGGGTTATTTCGATGTTCCTCCGTCGATCGTGAACAATGAACCGACCGCCGGCGAAGATGGTGACTTCATTTATGGTTCCGGATATTTTCCATTGCTTTCGCATACAACTGAGAGGTTCTCGCTTGCGCTTGTGTACGGCGGCGGAAAGGGCGGCAGTGTGGATGATGACATTGCAGATCTTCTGAAAAATAAACAAACGGTCCAGGAAATTTACGATGCGAATTATCAATTTCCGCAGCCTCCGGATAAGCCAACGCTCACAGCTGTGCCAGGTGATAAACAGGTTACTCTGTATTGGGATCGCAAGGCAGAGGCTTCAGTTGATCCGGTTCTGCAGACCAGGGACTTTGAGGGCTATAAGCTTTACAAATCAACAGATCCAAATTTCAGCGACATATTCACGATCACCGATGGATCTGGATCGCCGCAGGGATATCGTCCCCTGGTGCAATATGACATCGTTGACGGAGTGCAAGGATATTTCCATGCCACAGGAGATGCCTTTACTGCAGCTGCCGGCTATGCCTTTTATTTAGGAAGTGAGAGCGGGTTGCAGCATAGTTTTGTTGATCATGAAGTTGACAATGGGCGTCGTTATTACTACGCTCTCGTTGCATATGATAAAGGAGACGAGTACCTCGGAATATTTCCTTCGGAAAATACGAAATTTGTTACTATTTCCACAAGCGGAGAAATTACTCATGATATCAACGTTGCAGTCGTAACGCCGAATGCAAAGGTTGCGGGGTATGTCGTTCCGCCGAATGGAGTGAAGCTCACGAATCCGATTCACTATGGAACGGGAGACATTTACTATCAGGTACTTGATCCTGCAAAGATAACGAACAGCACGTATCGACTAGAATTTCTTGATACGCGGACTGATGGAATCGATAACAACGGCAATGGCTTGATTGATACTTTTGATTCCACAGAAGCAATACGGACAACAACGTTTTATTCTGTCAGGAATATGAATGATATCACTGAGATCTTTAACAGTCTCGATACGACCATTGTTACTTTGGAACGGGCAAACCTGATTCCATCGACAATCGTTGTAAGAAACAGCTCCAATGCCGTCGTTTCACCATCGAGCTACACCCTCGATCCTGTTCGTGGTACTATTCTTGGCTCTTCTCCGGGAAGTATGCCGCGAGGAAGATATACGATCACATATCAATACTATCCTGTGTACCGAAGTCCAAATATGTTTGGGTCACCGTATGTCTCAGAAACAAAAGATGCCGATATTTTTGACGGGATCGAGCTTTCGTTTAATAATTATTGGCAGGCGAATAGAATCGATTCATTATCTGTATGGACAGGCAAAGATGCCTATCGTTTTGGCTTCACGCCGCTCAATGTTCAGGTAGGGCCCCAATTGTTCAAGGGAATCCAGAAACCAAGTGATTATTCTATCATTTTCTCGAACACGATTGTGGACACTTCGACAGGAGACCCAAGCCTTCAGCCTGATGCAATTCCAGTGAACTTCCGAATCTACAACGAGACGGACAGTACCTATATCAAATTCATCTATGCAGATATTGATGGGAATGGAAAACTTTCGCCTCAAGATGAAATTGTCTTCTTGGAAAAAGAGCCGCGCGGCAATTATATCTACACGTGGGATATCAAATTTTCCAACAAACAGAACGATCCTATCGATACGGTCTATGCGCTGGGAACCGGCGATAAGCTTACGATAAAAACTACGAAACCCTTCCGTCAAGGAGATATCTACACCTTTGCTCCGGTACCTGCAAAAGTGGATGAAGCGATAGCAACCAACGCTCTTCGACGTGTCAGGGTAGTTCCGAATCCGTACGTAACAGCCGCTTCATTCGAGTTGCCATTGAATCCAGGAGTCACAAGCGGTCGCGGACAGAGAAAAATAGATTTCATCCACGTTCCATCGCATGCATCAATTAAGATATTTACATCAAGGGGCGATCATGTCATCACTCTGTATCACGATGGGAATATCGAAGATGGAACAGTGTCATGGAATCTCAAGACTAAAGAAAACCTCGACGTGGCGTACGGCGTTTATTTTTATGTTGTTGAATCAACTGCAGGCAACTTAACCGGTAAATTTGCAATAATAAAATAGAGAATGCCATGCAAACAAAGATCTCAAACACACTAAAGTTGCTTGTTGCTCTTATAATTTTTTTTGCAATGTCTCATTCCGTCGGTACAGCGCAATCAAAGGTGGGAACAACAACAGCTCAGTTTCTTGGTATTGCGGTTGGTCCGAGAGCGATCGCAATGGGAGGGGCATATGTCGCCTCCTCAGAAGATGTTACTTCGCTGTTTTGGAACCCCGGGGCTTTCTCCCAAGCGCCGAGTTCGGAATTCGTTTTCTCGAACACCGAATGGTTGGTTGGTTCTAAGTTTCGCTGGTTCGGATTCATGCTCAATCTTGATGGCATGAATGCGCTTGGATTAAGCCTCACACAACTCGATTATGGTGAAGAAGATGTCACGACAGTCGAAGCTCCGGATGGCAATGGACAGCGATGGTCTGCCAATGATCTTGCCATCGGTCTGTCCTACTCTCGGTGTCTGACGGACCGGTTTTCAATCGGGGGAACGGCAAAATATGTAAGCCAGCGCGTGTGGAATGAGTCCGCGAGCACTATAACGTTCGACCTTGGGCTCTTGTTCGTTACAAATTTCCACAATATGAGACTCGGCATGTCCATGGCAAATTTCGGAGGCGATATGACACTTGATGGGAAAGACTTGTTTCAGCGTGTCGACATTGATCCTTCGAACTCAGGATCGAACAAAACACTCATTGGGAAACTGAAGACGGATCCTTGGGCAATGCCTCTGCTGTTTCGTGTTGGAGTAGCAATGGATTGTATAAAGGATGACGCCATCACCGCAACCATTGCGGTTGATGCTCTTCGTCCGAATGATAACAATACCTCAATCAATGTTGGGGGAGAAGTGGCATGGATGAACATGCTGTTCTTGCGTGCCGGTTGCGCATCCATCCTTACCGATGGAGGAGGATACGCACAAAGCACGAGTCAACAGGGTGTCTCGTTCGGCGCAGGATTTCGTTATACACTCTCAAGTATGGGCGCACTGGAATTCGACTATGCACTCAACAAGTTTGGACTCTTTGGAAATCTTAATACCATTGCGGTTTCAATAAGGTTCTAATATCTCACGGGACTTCATATTTATTTTTAATGAAAGGAGGAGGGCAGATCTAAAGAAAAATCAATTTGTTTTCTTTTAAACACGAATCAACTAACAAAATCGTGCCATATCAGAAAATATGGAACGGTCGTCATAGAAAGGAAATATCTATGAAACAGATTTTTATGATTTTCGTTGTACTGGTTCTTTTACTCCTCATCGGAGTGCCGGTGTCAGCACAGGTTCTAGAAGATAATTTTACAGCCGCTGCCGGTACAGCAGTGTTAAGTGCAGGATGGACGATCAGCGGCACATCGACGACGAATCCTCTTGCCATTGCTTCACCGGGGTTGACGTTCACAGGCTATGCATGTTCAGGAATCGGTAATGCCTTGCCGATGACATCTACTGGACAGGATGTGTTTAAAAGTTTTACCCCTGTAAGCTCCGGACCAGTATATCTCGCTTTTATGGCAAATATTTCAGCAGTTGGAACGGGTGATTATTTTATTGCTCTTTCACCGTCTTCTACTCAAACAAATTATTATGCCCGATTACATGTGAAATCCTCCGGCAGCGGGTATTTGGTGGGTATTAGTAAGAATAATGAAGTATCTGGTGGTGCACAGTATGGAACCACCGTATTCTCACTCAATACAACCTACTTGTTTGTAGTGAAATATTCATTTATAGGCACGACCGCGGCTGATACTCTGAATGATGCTATCAATGTCTATTGCTTGCCGGGTGGCACGAGTCTGGCGAGCGAACCGACAACACCTGAGATCGTAAATTATATTACGAATACAAAAGTTGATGCTTCCGATCTCGGCTTTGTGACGCTGCGTCAAGGATCATCGGCAGCTGCACCGACATTGACGATTGATGGAATCCGGGTTGCAAAATCGTGGTTATCTCTGACCCAAGCCGGTGCAACTGCGGCAAAACTTACATTCCTCGTCAACACAGCGACAGTACCTGATACCGTCAATGCAAGTTATAATGTCGTATTGGTTGGCAGTGGAACAGGTTCTGCCGATACTGCTCTGACAAGCTGGGGTTCAGGAAAAGCCCTCACGAATATCGGCGGCGACTATTGGAAGACGACGTTTAATGTCAATGTCGGCGATACAATGAAGTACAAAATCAGGATCGGTGCCAACGGATGGGAAAAAGACCTATCGGACGGATTCCTGGGCCAGGGTCATAGAAATTACATCGTGGCAGCGAAGGATACAACCTTCCCGGTCCAATTCTGGAACAATGCACAAACTGCCCAGCCTCAATTCTTCAGGCCTTGGACCGCTGTACCGGATTCGTTCATCAGTGTTTATGTTCGTGTGAACATGCAGAATGTGATGAATAACGCATCCTTCGGATGGACGGCAAAAGACAAGGATTCCGTTGGTGTTCGCGGCGGCGGAAACGATGGTGACGATCTCTCATGGGGCAATACCTTCTATCTCAAGCAGGAATTACCCCCGGGCGATGGCGGCGGACAGTTTACTATTCCTCCGGGAACATTTTTCTCCGGACGGCTCAAATTTAGGAAGAGCGCGGTGCATGTTGGTGATTCGATCCAGTTCAAATTCCTCCTTGGCTGGAATTGGGGAAGAGACGAACTGCAAGGCGGCGCTCCGAACCGGATATTGAGAATTCCTATTGGCAAAGCCGATACTACTCTGCGATGGGTATGGTTTAATAATGATGTGCCCATTGTACGTGCGAATGCTGACACGATCAATGTGGCGTTCAATGTCGATATGACAACGGCGATTCAAAAGCAAAGCTTTACTATTGGTGATTCGATTACAGTACAAAGTGGGTTCTTTGCAACGGCTGATTCAACGAGGACCCTCACGCTTGTTCGCCAAGGCTTGACAAACAAGTACAGCGGAAGTATGAAGATGGTCAGTGCCTTGAATAAAATTCTTGATTACCAGTACTACCTCCACAAGATCAATAATGACATCCGTGAAAACTACTTCAACTTTGGTTACACCGGACTTGTTGCAGCAGAACAAGAACGGCGGCAGATCAATGTTTCTGCCAAATCGCTGACGGTCAAAGATACCGTCGTGAGTGTGTCAGATCCCCGACGGCAGCCCTACTTTGAAAACCAACAGAGACTCAATAAGACAGTCCTCGTTACATGGACAGTCGATATGCGTCCAGCCTACTATCAGCTTAAGTTTGGCGACAGTCTCGCGGCAATTCAGGGACCGCGCACTGTATTGAAAGCCGACAGCATCAAGAAGTGGGGTGTTGGATTCAATGGACCGGCTTCAGATCCTGTAGCAGGCGGCTGGGCTGCATGGGATAATTTTATGGTGGCAGACACAAACCATCTCCATAAAATGTGGGATGATGGAACCCATGGCGATGCAGTAGCAAACGATTCTATCTACACAATCCAGGAAACCTATACCATTGCGAATAATGTTGGACAGACATTTAAGTTCGGTATAGGCGGATCAGATAATGAGACAGCGTTCGGGTTGAACCACCTCGAGAATATCGATGGAACAAATCCGACTGCAGCGATCAGTACGCAATTCGGAAGCATTAATCCCGGGAAGTACAGTCATTGGGACTTCACGAACAAAAAGCCGATACTGACAGGCGTTGTTAATCAACCAGCAGGGAGTCCAAAATCATTTGTTTTGGACCAGAATTATCCGAACCCCTTCAATCCATCGACCGTTATTCGTTACTCAATCCCGAATGACGCGAACGTGATGTTGAAAGTGTTCAATGTTATAGGTCAGCAAGTGACAACACTCGTGAACCAGAAACAGGTAGCCGGGAACTACTCGGTTACATTTGATGCTTCAAAACTCTCGAGCGGAGTGTACTTCTACCAGATTAACGCTGGACAATTCATGAGTACAAAGAAGATGCTTTTGATGAAGTAATTCTTTCACATCTTCAACGATGCATCTCTGTTTTTGACGAAGGTGGGAAGCAATTCCCGCCTTCGTTGTTTTTTTCTATATGAATCGGATTATTTTTAATACACAATATATTTTAATGCGGCGGGAAAACCTTCAAAAGATTGTTGCGGAGGTTCTGTGCCGCGCGGTAGCCGGGATTGATCCGTAACGATTGATCGACATACTCGAGTGCTCTTGTCATCTCTCCTTTGTTGGCTGAGAGAGCAGACAGCCCGTAGTAAATACTGGCTTGTTCCATTGGCAGGGATTTGTTCTCCGTAAGTGTAAGAGCAGTCTGAAGGTCGCTGGTTGCTTCCACGAGCATGCCTTTGTTAATCTCGAGTAACCCGATGTCGATTCGGGAATACAGGTAGTCCGGATTGAGTTCGATGGAGCGTTGATAATGAGCCAACGCTTCCTTCATGTTGCTTGTTTCTTTGTGCAATACGCCGAGCAGATAGTGCGCATAGTAACTATAAGGATAATCTTCCAGTAAAGCCTCGAGCGTGGTTTGAGCGGCGCGTATATTCCCCGATCGCTCAAAAGAGAGAGCGGATTTGTAACATCCTTCACTCCACGAGAATTTTGACATATACGTATCAAGGGCGATTTGCCGGAGCTGGTCATCGGCATTCTGCATGACAACCGATGGAACCAAATAATTGCTGAATGGCCAATTGGTCGTGAGATTTCGCATGGCAATGTCTCCATATGCAAGATCCAGCCAGCAAATACTTAAGGAATCGGTATTCCAGGGCAGAAGGGTCGTTGCGATTTGCTCCTGTGGTCGATCCGGAAAATAATTTGACGTGAGCAGAGTGCGCACAAACATGCACGCGATTTCATAATATCCTTTTGCGGTAGGATGGAGGTGTTCCCAAAATAGATTCCTGCCGGCGATGCCGTCAGGACTTAGCGCAGCGAAGAGAGAATCGGAGGAAAAAAATTGGACCTGATTGGATTCACAAAGGTTCCAGATGATAGAGTTCATTACTTTCGGCGCGCGAAATTTCAAGAGGTCGTTGTCCCGTGCAAGAACGAGGAAGGAGCGTCCGATTTCGGGTTGTCCGAGTTTGCGATACGTTTGTCCAAGCCAGTAGTTCACAAATGCATTCGTTGAATCCTGGTGTTCCAGGACGCTCAAGGTATCGCGCAGGAATTTATATGCGCCCTGTTGAAAATTATTTTTAACACGGACACAAAAGCTCTCCCAATCCCGGATTCCATTGATATTGTCCGAGAGAAATGGGGGGAAGTCCAAATTCGATGTAAGATCACTCACGATCAGTGGAATATGACGGTCCTTGCACATGTGTATGAGAGTTTCAAAATTGGACTGAAACAGCTTCAAGACACGTTCGGCATCTGAAGATGAAAGCGATATCGCAGTATTGCGGGAAACAATTTTCATCAAATTCCGTTCTCGGTGATCTTCAGTATCCCCGTGCGGTGTTAAGAAACCTTGAAACAATTTGAACACTCGCATATCACGAAGAGAATAAATGAAAGGAATCGTCGATGGGAACTCACGCTGAAGATAAGATGCTCCAACACCATCGGGACCGTAGAATTCATTGTGTCCCATATAGACCAGGACGAGATCAGGTTGAAATTTGCTGATATTCTTAAAGAGATCAAGAATGACATTGCTGTTAATTGCGGATGCGCCCAAATTAATAACCTCAATCTCTTTTTCCGGATAGAGATGTCTGAGCTGTTTGCGGACGATCGCTGCAATGTTTGCATTCATTTCGTAAGGAGTGCCGAACATAGACGAGCTTCCCAGGCAGACGATGCGAAAGGTATTCCGATTCTTGGTTTTTCGAAACACAGTTGATCTGAGCTCAGGAACAACGCTTTGTTGGGAAGGAAAGTACTTTGTTAAATATCGCCGATTGATTTGATACCATTCAATTCCGTCAGCTTTCATTTCGCGTACGAAGGTATGGTCAAGAGAAGGAGCAGTGTATCGAAGAATGAATTCTGCAGCAATAATAAGACCGAGTAAAAGTACCGTGGGTGCGAGACTGAAGAAAATCGCTTTTTTATGGGACAATGTGGTTTTTTTCATGAATATTTTTATAGATGTGTTTCAATATGGCTGATGGATAAATGTTTAAGGGTGATGGTTGTACCATTTCTTTCGAGAGATGATAAAAAAATGTAAGAAGATGCGGTCCAATGTGCAAGCAATTTCAGGAAAACGATCATCTGTCTTGAACAAAAACAACGCAATGGGTCCTGTATACCCGTTGAGTAACCGTTGGTATTTAGGTACATTACTATCCAATTATGGATCATAGATTAACCGGAACGACCAAAATGAACGCAATCAATCGATTTATTGCTTGTAGCACGATGATGATTGATTGCGGGAAGCTTGGACGAAATGTCCTGATGTTCTTTTTTCTTGATGGTTTATTTTTTATCCATCCGGTACTTAGTCAGGTGAATAACGGTTTGGAATCGTATATTGCCAAGGCCGGAAAGATTTATGTATCAGAATCTGAATTTCGAGAACGCTATGAATTGACGCCAGGCATTGGAGGCCGCAATAAAGCACAACAGTCGATCGAGAAACAGGAGTTGCTCTATTCCATTATTGCCGAGAAATTGCTGGCACAAGAGGCACTCGAACAAAAACTCGACAAAGATACTGTATTTGGTCATGCACTCACAAATGTTCGGAAGCTGCTTTCACGCGATGAGTTATATCGGCAGGAAATAATGAGAAAAGTGAATGTAGCACCCGCGGAAATCAGCCTCGGAATCTGGCGAGCACAGCGCGAACTGCTCATAGAGTATTTGTTTTTTGAAAAAGAAGACGACGCCCGTTTTATCCATAACCAGCTCAAGGATGCGAACAGCCTAAGTCGTCTCCGCATAGATTCATCGTTTTCAGTGGTGCGGGACACTGTCACCTTGATTTGGGGTGATGCTGATCCTGTAATAGAAAACGCCGCTTATAATCTGCAAGCCAACAAAGTATCCTCGGTTCTATCTGTCGGAGAGGGGTTCTACATCATCGCCATCAAGTCGGTGAAAAGGAGTGCCTATTTTGCATCGATGCAGCCCGATGTCCTCCGCAGTAAAGTAGAGAATAGAATCCGCTTAAGGAAAGAAAAGGATAGGCTCAATGAATTTGTGCGAACGATATTCAAAAATAAAACCGGGTATGGACGTCCGGAACCATTAAAACTTTTAAGCCGGACCTTATCTGCCATTGCATCGAATGAGCGGTATGATTCTGTTTATACAATCAATGAACAAAGAGCGGATCAAGTTCGGCAATTTTGTGAGAAATCTCTTTGCGATACTGTGATCGTTGCCGGCAGGGAATCATGGACGTTTGAAGAAATTCTAGAGAGACTTGCAAATACAGGTTTCAATATATCGAATCGCGAACCGCGGGAGATATTCGCAAAACTCAACGCACAGTTGAAAATTTGGACACAGCAGGAACTGTTAGCTCAAGAAGCTCTCAATCGGCAGTTGGATCAGGTTCCGGCGATTAACAGAAAGATTGACATGTGGTCTCAGTACTATTTGGCAGGGCAAATGAAACAGAAGATGAGACGCGATATCAAGGTATCCGATGTGGAGGTTTGGTCGTTCTTGAAGGAACGTGATAGTTCGCTCGTAGTCCCATTGGTTCAAATCCGTGAACTGCGGACGGCAACTTTGGCTGTCATGAGCGATGCAATGAATGACCTTGAGAAAACAAAATCACTTGAACAGACAATTGTGAAATGGTCATGCGACCCGCATGCAAAAACAACAGGCGGACTGACGGAATATTTCTCAATCTTGAGCCGGTCGCCGATTGGTTCAATTGCCTGGCAGATGCAGAAGGGGGAACGATACGGGCCAGTGACACTCCGTGATGGACCAGTACTATTCGAGCTCATTGACAAGAAAAATCCGGCCGTAGTAAGTGATACAGGATTTATTGCACAGTTCATTGCGGCCAGAGATGAATATATGCGGCTGAAACAGAGAGGTGTCCTTAATGTCTTTCTTTCGCGGCTTGGTCAGAAAATGGGATTTTCAATCTATCAAGAACGCCTCGATAGGATCAAACTTACTCCTTTGCCGATGATGACGTATCGAATACTTGGATTCGGAGGAAGGATGTTTGCTACTCCGCTTGTAAACCGGCAGGTTGATTGGATCAATATTGAAAACCCTGAAACGATTCCATTGCCATAGAGCATACCTTGCATGAGGTTCAATGAAAAATAATCTTATCATTTCGGCGATTCTTTTTTTGTTCTGTGTGATCAATACGGCTGCACAACCGACAGTACAAATTAAATTTCGCTATTTCCCCGATGCTGTCTACCCTCGAATACATTTTCCTGGAACATTTAATAATTGGGGATCAAATAGCAGCGGTGCTATTGCCGCCGGAGATGTGTCACAGGCTGACAGCCTTGATTCAGACACAGGGTTTTGGGTAAAGACGGTTACGCTTTCTTTTAACACCTATCAATATAAAGTATATCGACAGCTCAGTTCAACATCAACGAATTGGAGCTGGATTATTGATCCTCTCAATCGATCTATCTTTACGGAGGGAAATGGAAATCAAAATTCATTGTTGGTTGTAGATAGCCTGGTGTTGTTTCAGGTCTGCGCATATCCTTATTCTATCGAAACGAGTACCGGCGGCACAAAATTCGTCTGCAGATCAAGCGTTCCTTCGCTCTCCGCAGGGATATTTCAATCTGCAGGAAGTCAATCCGTTGCGATGACTGCTACGATCGATGGTACGGCTATTGATAATCCATCTTCCTATTTTCAGGCAGCTTCAGGCATCTTTACTTACAAACCGGCTGGCCTTGCAGATGGTACCCATACGTTTAAACTTCTCGTCTCGAATGGGAGTGTCACCAAGTTGGACTCTGTCCGATTTGAAGTGCGTGCTCGGCCGGTGCAAATTCAAACACCAGCGTTTACAACCCGGAAGCCGACCTATATCACAGCCGGTATTGTATTGAAGCCGGATGGTTCGGGATTGGACAGTTCTCTCTCCTCCGTCAAAGTTACCGTGAACGGAACGGCGAAAACAGTTCGTGTCGTGAACGGATCATTTCTTGATACCACAACAATTTTGGAAGGACAGAATTGGATCGTTGTGTCGACAGCGCTTGGACAGGACAGCGTTTTCGTAAAGCGCATTGTGAACCATACTCCTTGGGCATCAGCGAGTGCACAACTCTCCGGTAGTTCTGTGAAGTTGGATGCATCAAACAGCACCGATCCGGACGCACAGACACTCACAAATTTTAAATGGATCGATGACCCAACGTTTCCGCTCGGCCTGAATGGTCAGACAACAAGCAGTGTGTCAGTGACGAAACCGGCCATGCCGGGGGAATATTATTATGGATTGATAGTGAGCGACCCGGATGGCAACGCAGATACAACGCGTTCCTATTTTGTCGTACGACCTGACGGAACGATCACGAATCCAACAATTGCAAACAATCCTGATTGGGCGAAACGCGGCCGGATCTATTTCCTTTTCCCGAAAGCGGCATCGAGTGCGGGAACAATAAATGCGGCAGCGCTGCGGTTGCAATATATCAAAGATCTCGGATTCAATATCATTTGGATGATGCCGGTGATGAAAAATGCCTCTCCGATAAACCAGCAGAGCGGGCCCGGTTATAATATTATTGATTTTTATAATGTCGCACCGGAATATGGTACAAATCAGGATTTCAAAAATTTTGTTTCGCAGGCTCATGCCCTTGGCATCAAAGTGATTCTGGATGTGACACCAAATCATACGAGTCGTTTCCATCCTTGGTCTCTAGATGCGCATGCGAACAAACAAAAGTCGCCGTATTGGAATTGGTATCAGCACACTATTATTCCACACAACGATAATGGGCTTGGTCAATCGCTGGACGCTGATGGTTTCAACTACTACACCAATTTCAGCGATCAATTATTGAATTACAACTGGACGGATGTTGATGCGCGGGAAGAAATGATCAACGTGTATAAGTACTGGATTAAAGAATTCGGTCTCGACGGTTACCGGTTTGATGTCTACTGGGGACCGCACCGCCGGTACGGTGACCAGTACATGGGCAAACCTGTCCGTGATGCGTTAAAGCATATCAAGCCGGATCTTCTGCTCCTGGCAGAAGATGACGGTACCGGTTCAGGCACAGAAATGATTTATGCCGATTATTCAAGCGGAGGTATCAATGGCGGTGTGGATGCAGCGTACGATTTTAATTTATTCTTCAATGCGATCCGAGGTTTTGATTTTACTTCGACTGCAGTGGATAATTTAAACGGAGATATTATCAATGGTGGTTTTTATCCGGGGCCGAATTCACTCTATATGAGATTTATGGAATCTCAGGATGAAGATCGAATTGCGTATGTATATTCTGCGAACGGCGGTATCGATGCAACAACAACGTTCATGAAGACGATGCCGATGGCAAGCACTCTCTTTACGGTTCCAGGCATTCCCATGATTTGGAACGGCCAGGAGGTCGGAAAAGGATATGGAGACAGTAATTTCGACAGCCGCCGGCGTGGCACAATAGATTGGAATTTTTCCGGAAAGACACTCTTGACTCCGCATTATCAGCGCCTTGCGTTCTTGAGGGGCCAGTTCCCCGCCTTTACAACGCAGCAAATGACCCGGATCAATTCGGGCCGGCCTTTGGTATATTCATATATCAGACCTTACAGCGGCGGCAACGCTGTTGTCGCTGCTAATATGAATTATTCCCCCGAACAAGTTTCGCTCCCCCTCAGTTATATGAATATGGCGGCTCCTATCCAGGATGGCAAAACATATTTTGCAAATGATATATATAATGACAGCTCCTATGCTCTTCAGTTTTCCGGCGGGGCAGCTGTACTATCGTTTGGTTTAAAGCCATATGGCAGCGCAATCTTTATTGTTGCTGATTCACTCATACAGCTGCACGTTCCGCTTCTCACCGCAATTGAATCGGAAGGAAAGATGAGCACACCGGGGACTTTCAAATTAGAACAGAATTACCCCAACCCGTTCAATCCATCGACAACGATTGAGTACACTTTGCCGAAAACATCCTCTATCAATATCAGGATCTATTCTGTTTATGGGACTGAAATTGCCGTGCTCAAAGAAGGTGTCGAGCACGCTGGTACGTATTCTCTCCAATGGAATGGAAGAACAAATACCGGCGTGCAAGCGAGTTCCGGTGTTTACTTTGTCCGCCTTGCAGCCGGCAGTTTAACAGACACGAAGAAGATTGTTCTCATGAAATAAATAATTGCGAGCGTATTGTATGAAGTACAAATATTTCACGTTGCTTGTTCTCACACCGTTGCTTTTTTCGCAGCAGCAGAAACCGCTCTATCTCAACATCATCTGGCACCAGCACCAACCGCTCTATCTTGATCCGGCGAAGGATCAATTACAGGGTCCATGGGTGAGAACGCATGGGACAAAAGATTATTATGACATGGCAGCGCTCGTGGGGAAGTATCCGAAAATTCATTGCACGGTCAATCTTACGTCATCACTGCTGTATCAACTGGACGAGTATTATGTACAGCGCATGAAACCGTTCGTGGATGTGAAAAATAATCGTATCGATGCAAAAAGGTTCCTTGAAATGTATGCACGCAAAACTGATCCATGGATCGATCTTGCATTGAAACCTGCAGCAGAATTCACCGGCGATGATCTTGCGTTATTGTTAAGCAATCCATGGAATGCCTTTGGTATCAGCGACATTATGATAAATCGCTTTCCAGAATACAAGGCGCTGAAGGGAAAATATCTCCAAGCCGGAGCTAACGGCCTTTCTCAACTAGAACGGCGGGAGATAAAATTCTGGTTCTATCTGGCATATTTTGATCCGGATTTCTTTGAACAGCGTGTAACGCTTGCGAACGGAATGACGGTCGATATACGTGACCTGATCAAGAAACAACCTGATGGTACATATATTCTGAAAAAAGTCATTACAGAACATGATTGCAACAGGATTGTCGCGGAGTCATACAAGGTGCTCTCAGCGATCATTCCCTTGCACAAACAATTGATGTACCATCAAGACACGCACAAGGGTCAAATTGAGATCCTGACGACTCCTTTTTATCATCCCATTCTCCCGCTCATTTATGACAGCGATTTAGAAAAGATTTGCCAGCCGAATGATCCGGCGCCTTCTCGATTTCATTATCCTCAGGATGCTGATGCTCAGGTTGAAAAAGCAATAGTATTTTTCACTCGACAATTCGGTGTACCGCCATCCGGCATGTGGCCTGGCGAAGGATCGGTCGCCAATGATGTTCTTCCGATTTTTAGCAAACATCATATCAGCTGGATTGCTACAGATGAAAAAATATTGAAGCGATCTAAGCCGAATGCTCAGCCGAAATACTATCCGTATTATCTCAAAAACGATTCACTCACACATGGAGTTGTCGTAGTCTTCCGGGATACAGAACTATCGGATAAAATTGGTTTTATATATCAAAACTATCATGGTGCAGACGCAGCAGAGGATTTTATACAGAGCGTCTTGAAGTATATGCCTCAGAAAGATGAATCTGACCGTCTTGTAACGGTCATTCTGGATGGTGAGAATGCCTGGGAGAACTATCGCTATGATAGTGACGGGAAAGAATTTCTTAATGCATTGTACGATAAACTTTCTAGGCTCTATGAATCGAACCAGGTAAAGACGGTAACCGTTACAGAGTACTTGGAAGGAAATACCACAAGAAACATTCCCCCGCATCCGGCAGAATCGATTCCAAAGCTCCAATGGCTCTGGCCCGGTTCCTGGATCAATGCGAATTTCGATACGTGGATCGGAGAGAAGGAAGAGAATCAAGCATGGGAATATCTTCTCACAGTAAGAAACGATCTTGAGCAATCAGGAGTCAGGGCTCCTGATCCGAAAGCGTCGGCACCAAAGATGGGCACAACATCATGGTTTGTATATAAAGCATGGGAATCAATGTATGCCGCTGAAGGCTCCGATTGGTTCTGGTGGTATGGAGACGATCAAACTGCCCCCGGGGGTGATAAACCTTTTGACTTTGCGTTCATTACATTAATAAAGAACGTCTATAACTATGCGCTACAAACAGGGGCTTCGATGCCTGAGAGAGAATTTTCACCCATCATCAAGGATGAAGTTGCAGGATCAAATCATTCGCAAGGCGCGATGGCGCAAAGTCTAAAAGAAACGGCGACTATCCTGTTCCAGGTTGATGCCTCACATCTCCAGGTACCAAAAGCGATTTACATCGTAGGGAACCAGGATGTGCTGGGAAACTGGACTCCTAATCAAGTCAAGATGTACGACGATGGGACTCATGGAGACAAAATAAAATCCGACGGCAATTGGTCGCTTGAGGTGCGCGTACCGCTCGGAATAAAAGTGGAATACAAATATACAAATAGCGGTGTTGAAGGGATGTGGGTGCCAAGCGAAGAGTTTCCCGGGAACAATCGGGATATCATGGTGCCCGTAAAACTCTCTGAAAAATTTATGGTTCAAGATACTTTCGGCAGGAAATAAAAACTTCTTCATAGGGAACAACATCTATGCTTCGTATCCAGGAACGATTAACAAAATCATTTTATGTTCTCATCAGCATGCCGGCAACGGCGATGGGTTTTGCACTTTCCATTCAGATATCTGCGCTCAGCTGGCTCCTGACGACAAAATATAATCTTCACATTGATGAAGTGGGGTTTGTGTGGGCTGCGGGGCCGCTTGCAGGTATTTTTGGTCAGGTGATTATCGGATTAATCAGTGATAAGGTATGGTTCTGGGGCGGACGCCGCCGGCCGTTCGTCTTGATTGGCGGTGTGCTGGCTGCTGGAATGCTTATCGCGCTGCCGAATATCGATGTGATCACTGCCTGGCTCGGCATCAAGAGTCTGTTGGTCGTTGCGATCATTGTAGCATTGACACTCGATCTAGCAATTAATATCAGTTTCAATCCTACACGTTCGATCATCGCCGACGTAACGCCGGAAGGAAATTCGCGCACGAAGGGATATACCTGGATGCAGACTATTTCAGGTTTTTTCGGCGTGCTTGCATACCTCATCGGTGCTACACTGGGCAATTATGTTTTGATTTATGCAGGTGTCGTACTGGTATTCCTGTTTTCTATTGTGCCTATGTTTTTCATTACGGAGAACAAACAACTTCATGGTACAGCGGATGCTGAAACAAAGGACAAGAATGCTACCGTAACGGAATGGGGACAGCTGTTCCGTATATATTTTGCACATGGCTTTTCTTGGATAGGCATTCAAACCATGTTCGTGTACATTATCGCATTCATCCAGCAAAAATATTTTAATGATGGTACTGATCAAAGCATTATCAACGCACACTCAGGCCAGATAATCGCTGTCGCTTTTGCCGTTCTGAACACTGTTGGATTTATTCTTCCTGCATTCGTTCTCGAACCCATCGTGGAAAAGATCGGCCGGGTAAAAACGCATCTCACGTGTGTGGCGATTATGTCCCTAGGATATTTCGGTATTGTCTTTTGGGGAACGACTCCTTCCATGCTGTACACCCTGATGGCTGTTGCAGGTATCGGCTGGGCTGCGGTGGTGAGCTTGCCGTTTGCTATTATGACAGAAAAGATCGATCAGAGCCGTACAGGTTTCTTCATGGGTATCTTCAATCTGTCTGTCGTTTTGCCGCAGCTGTTCGTGAGTCTCTTCATCGGAACGATCATCAAAAATGCAGCCGATAAGAATATTATTTTTATTATCAGCGGTATATCTCTGGCGCTCTCGGCGATCTTCTGGATCATGGTGAAGGAAAAACGAATACCGGACACATTGAAAAACAAAACGCCTGATTCTCCCCGATAAAATTGAGAAGGAGATAAAACACGATATCTTCCCTCTGCGATCTCTGCATCTCTTGTAGACTATTGCTTTTCAGTATATCTTGGATGCATACACAATCATTATTAACGTCTTGAGCAATACTATGAAATTAAGGGCAAAGCAATTTCTTTCGATCTCGATCATTCTCCTGGGCCTGATAGGGACGGGCAGTGCAGAGGAAATTCATGATATTATCCAGCCGATAAGAATTCAATATGGAAAGTCGGATACAATTCTCGTTACCGATCTGTTTTATGCGAAGGATTATAATCTGAGGTTCGGTGATAACGACAAATTCATTATCTCTTTTCTCGCGAAAACTCACACAGCAATCATTCAGCCCAAAAACGATTTTCATGGGGCAGCGCTTGTTGACTTTACACTTCATGGAAAACAATATTCCCTGCCTGTCATAGTGCAAGGCGGGGCTGCATCGCAGCAGATGCATACATTTGTCTATCGACCTCTGGGAAAAGTCTCAAAAGTTGTTGTCTCTGGAAGTTTTAATAATTGGAATAAAGAAAAGGATCAGTTGCTTGACACACGAGGGACAGGAGTGTATGAGCTTCCGGTGCCGCTCGAGCCAGGTAATTATATCTATAAATTCCTGGTTGATGGAAAAGAGATTCTGGATCCAAGCAATCAGGAAAAAACCCCGACAGGTTTTGACGATTTCAATTCTGTGCTGCGTATAAAAGACACTGACACGGCACTCGTGTTCCTCCATCTCGACGAACGGACAGAAACACCGAATGGAATAGCTTTTTCCTTCAATTATGAAAACACAGGCTGGACATCTCCGCTCGTCCGTGATGACATCCTTGCCCTGATTGATAATGAAAGAATTGATCCTGTGAATATTGTTCTCCGTGAAAATAGGTTCGAAGTCAAGTTCAAGAAAAGCGAGCTCAAAGGAGAAAAGGTTCTGCGGGTGATGGTTTCCCAGCGCGGAAGAGTAACCAATATTCAACAAATTATTCTCCAC
>Ga0182021_10002251_pt1 | contig 22496 bp, 15 predicted proteins | sample 612E3MmetaG_FD_120493 | JGI IMG/M metagenome (GOLD analysis project Ga0182021, IMG submission 120493) | Permafrost microbial communities from Stordalen Mire, Sweden - 612E3M metaG (Illumina Assembly) | ecosystem: Environmental > Terrestrial > Soil > Wetlands > Permafrost | place: Sweden... | reverse complement strand
GCCAAAACAGCCAGCACATCTTGAGAAGAATCACGGAAGCCAATACCGCGTGCGCCGTAGCCCAACTGATAATAGGAAAGATAGCGCGACCAGGAATGGGTGGTCCAACATTGACGGATGTTGAAGATATTGACCATGCGGTTCAAATCCGGGTCCGGGGTATTCACCTGAATGGCAGAAAGGCGCTCGTTCCAGGTTTCTTGCAGTGCCTGGAATGCCGCTTCCACCTGGTCATCCGTTTGCCAGTGCGCCAATAGTGAATAGACAGCCTTTAGGTTGGCAGCCTGCCCCAGCACGGTGATAAATGATCTGGTTTCACCGGGGGCAAGTTTGCCCGGGTGCAGCATGAGAGCGGCAATAGCATCGCCGCGGTTGGCCTCATGGTTACCAAACTCTTCTGCCTCCAGGCTCAAGGGGTGCTGCCATGTGCCGTATTCATTGGCCCCTAAAAATTCCTTGCGGTCGGTCTCAAAAGAGCTGGCCGGTATATTTGCACTGAAGAAATTGAGTTGTGAATCGCGGTTCATAAAGGCATACTGCATCAGTACGCGTCGTTTTTTGAACAGGGAAGCGCGGCTCACCATAGTCTGTGGTACCCAGTCCGCATTGGTAAGCTGTTTGAGCGCGTCGAAATGGGTGTATTCCACCAGCGGGATGGCATCAACCTCTACCACATTCTGCTGCAGATTTGTGATCTTCACCTGGCGCACTTCCACCGGCTCGCCCTCAGGCACAAACACCAGGATCTCGCAATGCAGACCGTAAAATTCGGAGACAAAGCGCGAATATCCCAGCCCGACATGGGTTTCGAAGCGATCGAATGAATCCAGTGTGGGTACGAAAAACGGAGAAAATACCCGTTTTCCTGTTTCATCATGCAGACGCAGATAAAGGGTCTCCCCTTTCATTTCACTAGAAGGAGTTTGGGTCAGATATTTGGTGATGCGGTTGAGCGCCGGGTCTGAACGGCACAGCAAAGCGCCACCTGTGTGATCGATGAAGCCGCCAAAATCCAGACTGCCAATGTAGTTGATCCATTTCACCGGAGTACGGGGATTGGTAATCACATATTCGCGCGCTTTATCATCAAATGAGCCAAATTGCATCGTCGTCCTTTTTTGAAAGCGGGATGTTCCAATTTTTAGTCAACTGGTATTGTTTACGATGTTCGCATTCGTGGTTTTAGCCAGCAACAACAGATCCTTACTCTCTGCTTTTTTTAATCTGGGCTGGCTGCGGAAGTTCCCTGTTAGTGCTTCCGCAAACCAGCCCGGTATAAGCGCAAAAGGGAAATAACGCGATATTTCCTTTTGCCTGAGTTAGTGACTTCAAAAAAGCCGGTCAGCCATGCAATTTGTTCATCTTAGCAAAATAATTCCATCTCGTTCCGTCTTCAGAGAGAAGTGGATTCACTTCGGGTCACCCGACCTCGACCGGGCAAACCAGAACCCGTTCTTTTACATCTGCCTTTTCTGCACCGATAACCATAAAATCACCATTGAGACGGATGTCTTCTGAAGAACCGCCGACCATGACAAGGAACTTCCCAGCTTCAAGGACCAGTTTCAAATCACCATCATAGAATGCCATCTGATTAACAGGCAATCTGAAAGTGACCCGGCGTTTCTCCCCCGGTTGGAGAGATAAACGGATAAATCCTCTCAACTCTTTGACCGGACGTGGATAGCTGGCATATTCATCGCGGATGTATAACTGCACGACCTCATCCCCGGCAACAGAGCCGGCATTGCTGACCTGCAGCGAGATCGTCACAGTATCATCTACAGCAGCTTGCTTTTTATCAATGACCAGGCTGCTGTATTCGAAATGAGTATAAGACAACCCGTACCCGAAGGGGAATAAGGGAGTGACCTTTTCTGAAACATAATCGCCATAGATGTTCGAGCGCATTCCCGAGGGTTTGTGATTGTAGAAAACAGGAACTTGCCCAACCGAGCGTGGAATGGAGATTGGCAATTTTCCGCCGGGGTTCACATCCCCAAACAGGATGCTGGCCACAGCTTTGGCACCTTCTTCACCGGGTACCCAGGCCTCAAGGACAGCATTTACTTTTTCGATGACTTCGGGGATGGCGGCTGGACGACCATTGACAAGGACAAGCACGACCGGTTTGCCGAGCGCAGTAATTGTCTCGATCAATTCTTCCTGCACACCCTGCAAACGCAAATCATCACTGTCGCGGAACTCCCCGGTAGTGCAGTTCGGAGCCAGACCGGAACGGTCGCCCATCACCAGGATGACAGCATCAGCGGCCTGCGCAGCACGAGAAGCTTCATCGAACCCGGATCTATCCTGAGAGAGCAAGTCGCAGCCTCTGGCATAGGTCACTTTGGTTGTAACTGCCACCAACTTTTGGATGCCCTCTAAAACTGTCGGCACCGAGACGGTTGGGGTTTCGAGAATTTCAGATGTGAGATCGGTGAATGCCGAATCTTTGGGCGGATCAACGTTCATCAACTCGGAGAGCGCCGCAAAGGAGTAATCGCCCATAAGGTTGCGGCTGGATTTGGCATTGGGTCCGATCACTGCTAGCGAAGCGATCGTCTTTTTTAATGGGAGGAGACCGTCGTTTTTGAGTAACACCATACTCTTGGTAGCAATCTCGTACGCCAGGGCACGGTTCTGCACGGTTTCAAAAACAGCCGCCACTTTGCCTTCGTCCACATAAGGGTTCTCAAAGAGACCCAGTTCAAATTTCTTTTGTAAATGGCGTTTTACGGCAGTATCGATCACCTCCAGAGATATCTGGCCTGCATTGAGCGCAGCTAACAGATCATCGCCGTAACAGGTGACGGTGGGCAATTCCACATCGATACCTGCAGTGAGAGCTTTCACTGCCGCTTCCGATTTGGTCTGAGCAGCATAGTGGTAACTGTGAATCATCATGACTGCATCGTAATCAGAGACGACGACACCGTCAAAACCAAGCTTATCGCGTAACAATTCTGTGAGAATGCCCCGCGAGGCGGCGACCACTTCACCATCCAGTTCCGGATAGGCGTTCATCATCGAGGCCAGGCCTGCATCGCGGATCGCTGCCTGAAATGGAGCCAGGTAGGTATCCCAGATATCACGAAGGCCCAGATGGACAGGTCCGCAGTTCAAACCGCCCTGAGAGAAGGAGTGTCCAACGAAATGTTTCCCGGTTGCCATCACCCCCTGGCTCAGATCATCACCTTGCAGCCCTTTGATGTAGGCCACACCAAACTGGCTGACCACAGTGGAATCTTCACCAAAGGTCTCTTCAACGCGACCCCAGCGGGGATCGCGCGCCACATCCAATACGGGGGCGAGGGCCTGTTGGCCGCCAACCGCGCGCATCTGCTGGCGGATCATTGTGGTCATTCGGGTTGCGTAATCTGGCGTAAAAGTGCTGGCCAGACCTATCATTTCAGGAAATATGCTACTCCCTGGAGCCATCAATCCCGCGCAACATTCTTCGTGGTTGATCGCAGGAACTCCCAGGCGGGTCTTTTCCACAAGAAAATGCTGAATCTGATTATAGGTTTTGGCTATCTCAACCGGCATAAACCTGTTGGCTCCCCCAACCCGTGAAATTTGTCCGATACCATTAATCAGTTTTGTCTCGATCTTGTGAGGGTCCAATTTCCCGGCAGATTCCAAATCGTAGGCATAATATGCCCCCAATTGGGCGATCTTTTCTTGCAGGGTCATTTTTGCCACCAAAACTTCGACCTGTTTCTTGATCTGATCTAAAGTTGGGCGAGTAGTCATAAGACTCCAGTCGAAATATCCAATTGCTAATTATGGGAGAAAAACCCACTCTTCTTTAGTGCAAACTAACCTTAACGTGAACGGTTTGAGTGCCTTCAGCCGGCAAAGGAACAATATCGCCGGGCACCGGTTTACCATCCACGGTCAACGAAACAGCATTACCAGTTCCAAGCCGTTCCACCTGAATCTGATAATTCACGCCGCGGAAAATACGTTGAGCCTCAAATTTTTTCCAGTCCGCCGGAATGACCGGGGCAATCTGCAAACCCTCAAAGGTGGGGCGGATTCCCAAAATCCATTGGGTGATGGCAACCAGGTTCCAGGCGGCCGTCCCTGTAAGCCAGGAATTCTTGGCTTCGCCCGGAGTGTAAGCGTCTGTTCCAGCAATAGTTTGAGCATAGACGTAAGGTTCGCAGCGATGAACTTCACTGATCACTTCGCGGGCAGACGGGTTGATGCGCAGGTAGTAATCAAGCGCCCGGTCTCCGTGACCTTCTTTAGCTTCGGCGATCATGATCCAGGGGTTGGTATGACAAAAGACGCTGGCGTTCTCTTTGTAGCCGGGAGGATAGGAAGAGATTTCTCCCAGGTTCAGATAATAGTGATGGTAAGCCGGCTTTTCAAGGACAATGCCATGCGGAGTCGCCAATCTTTCAAAAACCGAATCCAGCGCCCGCTTGGCTTTGCCGTCGTCATGACCGATACCTGCCATGACACATATTCCCTGAGGCTCGATGAAGATCTTGCCCTCGGCACAGGTATCTGAGCCAACCGGGTCACCGAAGTCATCATAAGCGCGGCGGAACCAGGCACCATCCCAGCCATGTTCAAGTACGGTCTTGTTCATCACGGCTGCATCGCGTCGGTAGGCATCGGCTTTACTCTTGTTTTCACGAATTTCAGCCAACCCGGCCATTTCTGCAGCGGCTAAAACAAACAGCCCGCCAATGAAAACTGATTCGGCCGTGACCCCATCCTTGTTGGTCGTGGTCTGAAAGGATTGGCCGGGAGTATCCGAGAAGCAATTCAAGTTCAGGCAATCATTCCAGTCCGCGCGACCGATGAGAGGCAGTTGGTGCGGGCCAAGCCGCTTGAGAGTGTAATTAATGCTGCGCTGCAAATGTTCATATAAAGGTGTTTCACTGCCAACGATATTCTCAAAGGGAACTTTTTCGTCGAGAACCTTCCAGTCACCGGTCTCTTTAATGTAGGCTGAAACACAGATAACCAGCCATAACGGGTCATCGTTGAAGCCGCTGCCGACATCATTGTTGCCACGTTTGGTCAGCGTCTGATATTGGTGAAAGGCACCGCCGTTAGCCATTTGTGTAGCAGCCAGGTCGAGGATACGTTCGCGAGCGCGTTCGGGCACCATATGCACGAAGCCTAGCAGGTCCTGTGCCGAATCTCGGAAACCCATCCCTCTGCCTATACCGCTCTCGAAATATGAAGCGGAGCGCGACATGTTAAATGTAATCATGCACTGGTAAGCATTCCAGATATTAACCATGCGATTGGTATGTTCACTGGGAGTGTTGACGTTCATGCGGTCAAGTAAAGAATCCCAATATTCTCGCAGATCGTTGAAGGCCTTATCGACTGCACCTGTCGTTAAATATTGACTGATGACAGGTTTGACAGTCACTTTATTAATAGTCTGGCTATCGGGCGGATCAAATTTGGCATCGACCGGGTTTTCATGGTAGCCCAGTACAAAGAGGATCCGTTTTGATTCCCCGGCTGCCAGGGTAACTTTCACATGATGTGAGCCGATCGGTTGCCAACCGTGTGCAACCGAATTTGCTGAGACTCCGCTCTTCACAACCTGTGGAGAGTGGAATCCGCCGTAAGTACCTAAAAAGTCTTCACGCTGAGTATCAAAACCGGCTAACTTCTCTGAGCAGGAAAAGAATGCAAAGTGATTGCGGCGTTCACGATATTCTGTTTTGTGATAGATAGTACTGCCTTCAATTTCGACTTCACCGGTAGAATAATTACGCTGAAAGTTACTGGAATCATCCAACGCGTCCCACAAACAAAACTCGACCAGAGAAAACAGGTCTAGATGTTTGGGAGACTGACTGGTATTGGTGAGGGTCAAATCCCATACTTCGAGTGGCTGATCAAGCGGGACAAAATAACGAATTTCAGCTTTGACATCATTTTTTGTGGAACTGATGATGGTATAGCCCATACCGTGACGGCAAGAATAGTCTTCCAGGCTGGCCTGTACTGGCTGCCAGGTGGGAGACCAGAAATCACCGTTTTCATCGCGGATGTATAAATAACGGCCGCCGTTATCGAGCGGAACATTGTTATAACGATAACGGGTAAGCCGACGTAATTTGGCATCTTTATAAAAACTGTAACCGCCAGCGGTGTTCGATATAATACCAAAATATTCGCTACACCCCAGATAGTTGATCCAGGGCAAAGGGGTATCAGGACGCGTGATGACATACTCACGGCGTTTATCATCAAAATGACCAAACTGCATAAAAACCTCGAAAATTTAGATTATCGCACCGGCTTGAATTACTCAGTTACATTTGCACAAATAAACAATAATCAGGGGACCTTAGAGATCTAAAATCCCCTGAATAATTTACTCTTTTACCGCACCCAGAGAGATACCATTCACAATATACTTTGAGAAAATAAAGTAAACGATGATGATGGGAACAACAGTCGCGGCCAGGCCAAGATAAATGGCTCCATATTCATGCCGGTAAACATCACCGCGCAATGTTTGCACCAGCATCGGCAAAGTATATTTGTCTCTGGAGGTGATCAATATGAAAGCATTGAAGAAGTTGTTCCAGGCACCGACGAAGGAAAAAATACCCAAAGTAAACGCACCCGGCGCAGCGATAGGCAACATGATGCGGTGGAAAATGCCGAGTTCACTACAGCCGTCGATACGGCCCGCATCCACCAGATCATAAATCACAATAGATTCAAGATACTGCTTCGAGAAGAAGACTGCCCCTGCCGAAGCGATGCTCGGCAAGATGAGGGATAGATAGTTATCGGCGAGACCTATTTTGGACATGTATTGGTAAAAACCAATAATGGAAAGCTGCATTGGAATCATGACCAATACCAGAATTGAATTGTAGAGGATTTTCTTCCCTTTAAAGTTGTAAACGACAATTCCATACGCAGTCAGCATCGAAAAATACACAGTCAACACTGTAACTGAAGCCGCAATTGTAAAGCTGTTTAAAAAGCCCAGCGGCAGGTTTAACCCTTTACTCAATAGAATCTGGTAATTTGAAACGATGTAATGGCTCGGGATAAAACTGATGCCCTGCTGGATTTGTGTCGTTGAACGGGTCGCATTGACGAGCAGTAGCCACACAGGAACAAGGGTGATGACCAATAAAATCACCAAAAAAAGATAGATAAAGAAACGTTGAAAAGTGTTATTGAGTCTATAATTTTTAATCATCTCATCATCTCCTTATGACTCTTCAACAACATTCTTATTTGATTTTTCACGCAGAGCATAAAAGATCAAAAGCGCAACAAAGGAAGTCATAATAAATACGACAACACCGATCGCGGAAGCAGAACCGATCAGACCCTGGCTGCTGCGGAATTTAATATACATTAAGATGTTATTAGTTAAGATCGAATTGGATGGACTACCGCGGCCGTCGGTCAACAACATGGGAACGTCGAACATCTGCATACCACCCACTAATGAAGTGACCAGTACATAGATCATGACAGGTTTGATCAAGGGTAAAGTAATGAATCTGAACATCTGCCAACCATTTGCTCCGTCTGCGAGCGCGGCTTCATAGATGGAAACAGAGATCGAAGTCATGGCAGCCATCAAAACAATGGTTGTCTGGCCAAACCACATCCACCATTGAATAAAGACCACCAGAAACCGCATGGTGGGTGCACTTTCGATAAAATTAACTGCTGCAGGGATTATCCCTTCTCGAACTAAAAACTGATTGACAGGACCATAATAAGAAAACAGGCTGAAAAATAATGCCGCAATCGCCGCGGGCATCATTAAATTTGGCAAATAGAATAACATTCGGAAGAAACCACCACCTTTAATTTTCAGACGTGTGTCTGTAAACCAAACCGCTAACAGTAAAGCGATACCAATCTGTGGAATAAAGTTCATTATCCACAGAGACCAGGTGTTCTTCAAAGCTGTCAGAAATGTATGATCAGCAAAAAGGCGTGTAAAGTTGAGCAAGCCAACAAAATCCGCGTTGGGTTTCATCATGCTCGTATTCGTAAAGCTTAATGCAATCGTGTTATAGACTGGATATAAACCGAATAACAGGAATCCAATGATGAATGGGGCGACAAATAAATATCCGTAAGTATTTTTTTTGACTTTTGAAAACATCGCATACTCCCTTCAAGATGAGTCAGTGTAATAAATATACACTGACTCATCTCATTGCAAGGATTACCGAACTATTTTACGGTCAGGTCCGGGTATTCGGTTCGAACTGCATCTTTGAAGGCGCTCCACATCTGATCTTCTGTGGTGGTACCAGCAAGATAAGCATTCAAAGGATCATTAAGAGCACGTTGAATCGAGTCATCAGAGCCCTGCATCAACTTGGCAGACACATTGGGGGCTGCGGCAGCAAAAGCACCGTAGGAGTTCTCGCCACCCAGGAAATCGCTGAGGGTTGATTTATCGAAGCCCTTGGTGATTTTCTCGACAACAACCTGGCTAGAAACGAAGTCGCCACCAGCCTGTGCCTGTGAATCAGGTACGGTTGGATCAATGGCTTTGAGGTATTCATTGGTATAGACGCCAGTGGCCCAATTGGTCAGGTTAGTCTGATCCAAAGTAGCGAAGCGAACGAATTCTTCAGCTAGTTTTTGTTGTTTGGTGGCTTTCATTACACCCATCCAGGTGCCGCCCCATTGATAGGGGAGGGGTCCAGTGATCATCGCCCAGTCACCAACGGTGGTGGAGGATTTATCAGCGGTCGTGGCATTGGGGGACAAAGTATAGGGAAGACCCCAAGTGGGCAGTAAGTAGCAGAAGACCTGTTCCTTAGTGCCAGAGGCATCTTTCAAGGAATCATTCATACCAGCGAACCAGCCCTCACCCCATTGGGTGGCCTGAGCTTCGAAACCATTGTCGCGGAATGTCTTGGCAGTCTGAACCATTTTCTCGACCATTGGATCAATGGTGAGAGTGTTGGCGACTACCCATGGTTGTGCGCGGTTGGCATAGTAGAGGTTCATGAAATCACCACTGGAAGCAACCATGAAGGTCTTGCCACTGGATTTATCGTGAACAACTTTGGCTGCGGCAGTGAATTTGTCCATATCAGAGAGAAGGGCCTGGATCTTTGTGGGATCGTCAGTGCCAAAATATGACTTGGCTAAACTGCGGCGATAGAACAAAGCGCCTGGGGTTGATTGATAGGAGTATGCTTTGGTGACACCTTTGTAAGTACCAACATCGATGACTTCCTGATAGGTTTTGTCAGCGGCAGCATCGGGTGCTAAGTCTTTGAGGTCAGCCAAGAAATCGCTCTCGACATAGCTTTTCACGAAAGAGGCTTCCAAAGCGACAACATCCGGTTCGTTGCCAGTTCCGAGGGTAGCCATCAGTTTGGTCTGATATTCACCATTGGTCATTGGGATCATGGTGTAGTTGACCTGTACATCAGGATGAACCTTCTCGAACGCAACGGCCATGGTCTTGATTTCATTGGTGAATGACCATACATTGAGGACGGTTACTCCAGCTTTAGCAGGAGCAAAGGTCGGCAACGGTGTTTCGGTGGGGACCTCGGTTGCAGCAGGGACTGCGGTGGTAGCAGCAGCAGCGGGAGCGGCTGTGGTTGCAGCAGCAGCAGCTTCAGTAGCAGCGGGTGCTGTCGTTGCGGCAGTTTGAGCACATGCAGATAACAGCATGGCAAAAACAACCAAAACAGACACAACAATCATTGATTTACGCATCTTTCTCTTCTCCTTTTTTTGATATTTCGGTCCAGCAAGATTGCCGGTTACCTACAATTTGGTGTGCCCTCAGAATCGATCTGGAGCAACGTCTTTCCGCTAATTTCATGCGGAACCTCAGGAAGAGCGAACAATCAGTTCAGTGCCTAACAACAGGTGGTGTGTTTGCTTTTCAGGATGCCGGATGATTTCAATTAAAGTATCTACGGCCAATGACCCCAATCGATCGGTGGGTTGTCGAATGGATGTCATAGGTGGAATAACCTGCGACGCGATCGGCAAATCATCAAACCCGACCACGGAAATATCTGTGGGAATATTTAACCCTTTCTCACGAATGGCGCGGATGGCGCCAAGTGCCATCATATCGCTGGCAGCAAAAACGCCGTCAGGGTGCAAGGGCAGCAATTTGCGCATGGCTGTATAACCGCTGTTCTCCGTGAAATCTCCCTCGATAATCAATTCCGGGACAACCTCTTTTTTATGCAATTGATGCGCCTTCTGATACCCTTGCAGGCGATCATATCCCGGGATAGCGTTTAGCGGACCTGTGATGGTGGCGACACGATTTCTTTTCAAGCCAAAGAGGTACGCGGTTGCATCCACGCCCCCTTGAATGTTGTCTACATCGATAAAATTGACGTCCAGGGTGGGATGCCGCCCCACCAGAACAAAAGGCATTTTGCTTTCATAAAGCGACTGGACGATGGGATCATCCATCACCATTGATGAAACGATCACACCGTCCAGTAAGCCATTGTGCAAAATTTGATTGATCGTATGGCGTTCAAATTCAGGTTCTGCAAGCCACAGCATTACGGTATATTGTTGAGCATTACAGGCAGAGGTAACTCCGCGTATCAATTGAGGAAAGTACGGATCAGTGAACAAGGTGGATATGCCTGAAGGAATTACCAACCCAAGGATATTGGTTCTGCTGGATGCCAACCCTCTCGCGGCCAGGTTAGGTTGGAAATTTACCTCTTGAATTACCTTCATTACCCGATCACGGGTTCCTGCTTTTACCTTATCATCACCGTTAATCACACGAGAAACGGTGGATCGGGAAACTCCGCTTTTTTGAGCAATGTCTTCAAGAGTCAGTGGCATAATATTCCTGGGAGCGCTCTCAAAACTTTGGATAAAAAAACCGTTTAAAACGGTCATATTTCTTTGTAATATGCTTGATTCGGCTGTATTTAATGGGATTTCGTGCTCTTTTTGGGAGCGCTCCCATAACTTATCAATATTGTACAACCAATTTTCACACATGTCAACTTCCAATTTATCAGACCCCATTTCGGCACTGTTCTTTTCGCGTTGCATACTTAGATCGCCCGACATGATTCACGCACTACCAATTCGGTGGGAATCTTTAGGATATCGCTCTCAAGCGTTTCTTTATTAATCAACTTTATACACATTTCTGTCGCCAGATACCCCATTTTGACCAGAAACTGGTCAACGGTGGTCAATTTCCTGAATTTCGCTTCGGGAATATTATCGAAACCGATCACAGATAAGTCTTCCGGAATCTTCAGGCCTAAATTTTCTGCAGCGGTATACACACCCATTGCGGTCTGATCATTACAGGCGAAAATGGCTGTAGGGGGATCGGGTAAGTTCAACAATTTTGTAGTAGCTTCAACACCGGTCTTTTCAGTAAAATCTCCTGGCGCGATCAAAGTCTCATCCACTGCAATGCCGGCTTTGGCAAGAGCATCATGGTAACCGCTAAGACGACGTTTTGCACTTTCCAGTTCAGGTCTACCTGCAATAAATCCGATGCGCCGGTGACCTAAACGGATGAGATAAGTCATGGCATCCAATGCGCCTTGGTAATTGTTGGCATGAATAGATGGAAAGTTCGGGTGGATTTGGTGCGGATCGATGGAGACGATCGGTGAATTCGATTCAAAGCTGGCCGCCGCCGGCGCCACAATGATGACACCATCAGTGATCGAGTTGTTCAACAAAGCGATGAAGTGCTGTTCGTGTGAGGCTGTTACACTTTTTTGCACATTTCCGGTGGTGTAAACAAGCAAATCAAATTCTGACTGGGCAATCGCCTGGTTAACCCCCTTCATTATTTCGACCGCAAATGGATATTCGATGTCCGGCATGATCAATCCGATCAGAAAATTCTTGCGGCTGCGCATACTGCGGGCTGCCAAACTGGAGGTATAACCCAGACTTTCAATGGCAGATTCAATGCGTTCCTGAGTCTCTTCAGCGACATCGACCCTGGCATTCAAGACACGGGATACCGTAGAAACAGAGACTCCCGCCTGTCTCGCCACATCATGAATTGTCGCCGTATGTTTTTTTGTTGTCATTTGTTTCCAATTGTATCTGTGTTACGATAATGATACCGGTAACGTTACCGACTTCGATATTATCGCATAAAAAAATTTCGAAGTCAATAGGCATTTTGATGCTTCCTCGACCTTGACAGGTTATACTGCGGGAATAATAATGTTTGGGAAATGCACATCGTTTTTCTTTTGATCCAACGTGTACCTGGTCCTGATTATTTTTTCTCTCTGCGAAAAGGATGTAAATGCAAAATTCTGTAAATGTAGCGCTGGTTTATTGTGAGCAATATCAGCTTGACGAAGTCCGCCTGGCAGTCAAAAAAGGGTTGGATCTTCTGGGCGGTGTGGAGCAATTTGCCAAACCTCAAGAAAACATACTGGTGAAGGTAAATATGCTGGTAGGAGATAGCCCCGATAAGTGCATCGGTCCGCATCCGATGGTTTTTCAGGCGGTTCTTGAACAGCTTCTCTCCGCCGGGTCACATGTCTCCTTTGGTGATTCACCGGGTTTTGGCAGCCCTCGCGGCGCTGCCCGCCAGGCCGGTCTGCTGCCAGTGGCCGATGAATTGGCTGTACCCCTGGCTGATTTTGAAACCCCGGTCACTCGCACTTACACCGAAACCCATCTCATCAAACAATTCACCCTGACCAAAGCCGTGACCGACTGTGACGGGCTGATCAGCCTGTGCAAGTTGAAGAGCCATGCCCTCACCCGAATCACCGGGGCAGTCAAAAATCAGTTTGGTTGCGTCCCCGGTATTCTCAAAGCTGAATTTCACTCACGCTTGCCCAACAGCAAACAATTCTCGCAAATGCTGGTGGATATCAACCTGGTGGTCAAACCGCGCCTGTACATCATGGACGGCATTGTGGCGATGGAGGGCAACGGCCCGCGCAACGGCACCCCCCGTCCCATGCATGTGATCCTCCTCTCCACCGACCCGGTCGCACTCGATGCCGCCGTATGCCGCATCATTGGCCTGGACGAAGCGCTGGTCGAAACCATTACTTATGGGAATGCTTTCGGTCTGGGATCGAGCCAGAACATATCCTTTTTAGGCGAACCGCTTTCTCGCTTTGCCGCCCCTGACTTCCAGGTGAATCGCTCCAAAGCCAGCACTGCCATCGAAAAGAACTCGCTTTCGAACTCCTTCATGCGCAACAACCTCACTCCCCGACCAGTGATCAATGCTAAAAAATGCACCCGCTGCGGACGCTGTGTGCAGGTCTGCCCGGCGCAACCAAAAGCGCTCTCCTGGGCCAACGGAGAGGAAAACGCTCCTGTGTATGATTACAGCCATTGCATTCGCTGCTATTGCTGCCAGGAACTTTGCCCTCACCAGGCCATCACCGTGAAGGTGCCCTTGCTGGGAAAACTGATCCGGCGTTAAACTTTTTAAGTAGACTGCCACGTTCTGGCATGGCGCGCGTATATTGAAAGGTTGTGATTTTCACGAAATACGGAGAATTGATTTGAAAAGAATTTTAGTCACTTACGCCACTATGTCGGGTACCACAGCGGAGGTTGCCCGCAAGATCGCTGAAGAGCTGACCTTAAAAGGGTACCAAACCATGCTCTTGCCGCTGACTGAGGTTACTTCGCTGGAAGGGTTTGATACTATTGTTCTGGGTGCGCCCATGATCGTGGGCTGGCACCGCGATGCCGTGAAGTTTCTCAAGACCCACCAGGTCGTGCTGGCAGGCAAACCTCTGGCACTCTTTGCCACGGCCATGACCTTGACCCAGACCGGCGAGAAAAATGTGGACGGTGTGCCGGTATTTGTGGATGAAAAACTGGCCCTTCCCCCGCAAACTGCCGGAAAACTAACCTTTAAAGAGCGCTACAGCGCCATCCCCACCTACGTCCGCCCCATGCTCACAACGGCAGACAAGATAACACCGGTCTCAGTAGCCCTCTTCGGCGGCCGGCTGGATATCTACCGCCTCAAGTGGTGGGCGGCTCTCTTCGTGATGGTCATCATCCGGGTGAAACCGGGCGAAAAACGCAACTGGCAAGCCATCAAGACCTGGGCAGATTCGCTGGTTTGACTTTAAAAAATAAGCCGGGGATCTTTAAGAACCTCGGCTTATGCTCTTTTCTTATTGAAACCCGGTTTTTGCATTAAGAACAGGTTCTACTTGGCGTCAAAATACATCGGATTCGAAAGCAGTACCGGCAGCAGCGGCAGACCAGGCATAAAGGCTCGTAGTAGTTCAACCCGGGCAAAACCGGGAGCGGAAAGTGAGTAGGAAAGTTCAAAATGTCCATCGGCTGGAGCTTGCAGTATCACTGTGGCAGTCTCATTTGTCACCAGTCGCACCACGTCCCCCTTCAGCAATCCATCCAGTGAAATAAATAATTCCTTCCTCTCCGACCAGGCAAGACTGTCACCCAAAAATGCCTCTCCAGCACTCATCTGCAGTAGCGGCCCGTTTGGCTCAAAAGTGATAAAGGCGTGCCCCTGGCGTAGTGCCGTCAGAATATCCACCGGCGATTGTGATTTTGCGTATACACAGGTGGTCGGTCCGCCCAAAAACAAGAGAGGGGTATCGCGGTGAAAATCACTGCCGCCGCAGACAGGAACTTTTTTACCCACCATCAGCATGCTGTGCCATAGACCCACCGCTTTCAGGTTGGCTTCACGCATTGGACCATTCCATACTTCAATCAAATCATACGGCAGTGTATCAAGATCGAACGTAAAAGGGTAATCTTCGTCGTAAGGATGGTTAATGACAATGGTAGCTCCGCTCCGTCGTGCGCTTTCAAAATGAGCCAGTATTTCTGCCGGTGTATTGGCAATAAATGAACCCTCATACGGCTGTTCGCTGCCTAAAAAATTAGCGTGCCCTTTGTAAAGTGTCCACTCCAGACCAGGGAAGATTGTGACGCCGTCAATTTTGGGCAGGGAATCAGTGGAGATACTCTGATTGTGGTCAGTAATGGTCAAGAAATCCAGCCCGTGGCGCAAGGCGCGCAATCCCAACTCTTCAGCAGTTTGCACCCCATCCGAAGCAAGGGTGTGCATGTGTAAATCTCCCTTAAACAAGCGCAGCCGCTTGGGAGTCATTTTCAATTCGTAAGTGACCTTTACCCCTTCGGGCGCTATCTTGTATGCACCCACCAGAATTTGCCACTCCCCGGCAGTTAACTCATGCGGTTTGTAACCGGGGGTTGCAGCAGTGGCACTGATAAAAATTTCTGGCCTAACTGACCCCGAAGCACCCACCTGTGTACCATCCGGGGCAATCAGTCCCAGATCAACCCAATTGTTCTTTTCTTTGCTCACAAACTTACCAGCAGAAACTGCCTCGTTATTTTCACGCTGGTGTTCATAACTGTAACTCAGCGTCAGATTCTCAATATCCGGCGGCATCCTGAATGGTACTGTGAAATAGGTACCTTCTCGGGCTTTTTCGATAAAGAGTGGGATCACCAGGTTCGTTGCTGTTGTTGAAGTCATTTAAGAACCGCCTTCAAGAAGCGGCGGATCTGGCCATCCCAGAAGTACCAATCGTGGATGCCGTCCTCTTCGTAATAATCCACTGCCACGCCCAGTGTCTGACAGGCAGCCGCGAAATATTTGCTGGCAGGGTACAGATCATCCTGGCGACCGCAGGAGATGAACAACCGCGGCAAGGCAGCCGGATGCGCCGCAGCCTTTTTGAGCCAGGTGGTCGGGTCATTTGCACTGCCAGGTAATTTTTCGAGATCGCCAAAGAGGGCAGTAAATTCAGCATGGCGTGGATCATTGACATCGCTTCGCATTTTGCTTACATCGAAGGCGAGCACGCCCGAAAAGCTGGCGACCGCGCTGTACAGCTCCGGGTGCAGCAGCCCGGCTTTGACGGCGCCGTACCCACCCATAGAAAGACCGGCCAGCAGCGTATTTTCGCGGCGCGGCCTCAAGTCAAACACGTCAGAGAGATACTGTGGAAGTTCTTCAACAAGGTAAGAAAAATAGCGCTGCCCGTTGGGTTGGTCAGTGTAAAAACTACGCCCCACTGAGGGCATTACCACCACCAGACCATAGGTAGCTGCCAGCGTTTCGATGGCGGTGAAGCGCTGCCAGGCGCTGCCGTCGTCGCTTAACCCATGCAGCAGATAAAGCACTTTGCGGTCGCGTACGGGAATGCCGTTTATTTTGCCGGGATCAGGCAGAATAATATTAAGAGCCTGGCAGACCTGGGTGGTCTGAGGGGTGAGATCCATACGAATTAAAGCCATTATTGTTCCTCCAAGTGATTAAACTCCGCTCGCCGGTGAAGGCTTGAACAATTATAGCCAATTCCGTCCACTTTAAAAAATCGGGTTCACTTAAAAAACCGGGTTTCTCCTTGAGAAACCCGGTTTTTGCATTTTTTTGAATTAATCCCAACCCGCCCGTTTGGCGGTCTTTTTCTTCTTGACCGATTTGCTCACCAGGGCATACGCCCCGCCCAAAACCGCCGGGATTGCAATCGAGCCGCAAACCAGGGGCGTTGTTTGTACGGTATTTTGAACCTCGACATCCACTTTATAACTGGCATCTGTGCCGCTGATCTGGCGATCCACCGGTGAATATTTGATGTAATAAATACCATCAGCCGGAACTGTCCAATCGAGGGAAGCCTGAGTATTGCCGTCAGCAGGAGTATTTATACCTAACTGCGTAACCCCATCCGTGTCGTAAAGTTGTTCAATGGCAGCGGCGTTATTCCCTACCGCGGTGGTGGTGAGACGCAGTTCCTCATCTTTTGTGGCCTGGAAAGCCACCCAGTCCACATCTGCGGCCGGGCACCAGTTGTGGGTCTGCGGAGTGCCGACCAGCAAAGAAGCAGCGCTGCCCTGTTCGTCATCTCCGGGAGCGGTGCCTTCATACTGATCGTCCTGGCAGGCAGACGCGATTGCTGTGCTGACTGCAGTTAAACCAGAGAAATCTGCGGCTTTCCCATTGGCTTCCACGCCGCGGATTCGAAAACCGTAACTGTGACCCATCTCACCGGTGAAAGTGACCTTGCGGTCGCTGGCAGCAGGTTGGGTTTCCCAACTGGTCCACTCCCCGCCATCTAACTGCCACTGGATCTCGAAATGATCGATGTTTTCAGACCCGCTGGTAACCGTCCAGGCCAGAGGGATGGCAGTGCTGTTCATCTGCTCAGGCAGCGTGGTAAATTTCACCACCGGCAATGTGATCGGTGTGGAGATGGTGAAATCTTCGGCAATGCTGGTATTCCCGGCCAGATTACGCGCTTCCACCTTCAGGGTATAGTCGCCGGCAGCCAATAACCCGACCGACCAGGAACCGCCCGTTTGCCATTCAAGCGATTGGGTATAGCCGTTGGGACCGGTCAGGTCCGCGCGGGTTTCCACACCGTCATCCACCGTCCAGGCCAGGGTGACGCCGTCTTCTGTGGTGGCTTCCTTGGGCAAAGTCAAGGTAGGCACTGTAGGCGGAACAATAAACTTGACCACCTTCACCGAACTGACGGTGAGATTTCGAACAATATTATCGCTCAGGTCGCTGTCGCCATTTTGGAACAATTCTTGAGTGCCGCCAAAATTCGGGTCGGTATACAAGAGCAAGGAGACACCGCTGCCCAACTGCACTGAACGTGTCTGATCGCTTTTCACGTATAAATTATCCATGTTGGCATAATCGCCGATATCCAGTGCCTGGCAGGTTCCCTGAAAATTGGTCTCAGAATAAAGGATTGCCTGGCCGGCAGTCACCGTGCAGGCCGGTGCCGGCGCAGCACAGGAATATTGTTTTTCCACCAAGGTGGCGGCAGTCGCCACATCAGAAGATTTACCGGCACTATCTGTAGCAACCAGAGAAAGATAGAATTTTCCATCTGGGATATTCGCGTCGCAAAGGTTGATCTGCGTGGTGAATTTGGTATCGGTCAACTTTGGACCAATGGGCAGCCAATCTCCGCTGACTTTATACATTAATTGTCCGTTGGAGACCTGGATATCATCCTTCATCCAGCCAGTCACAGTAACCGTTGGGGAAGTCAGCACGCTGTTTGCTTCGGGCAGGGTGAGCCCGCCCGTGGGGACGGCATTGTCGCCGTTGGCAGAGGTGTAGCGGTCACCAGGCATACATTGCGAACCATATTCCGGGAAACTGGCAGCTTCCGTGCATGTACGCGGGCGTCCACCGTTGATGGTGACTTCGTCAAAAACGATATCCACCGAAGATCCCCAGACTGAATTTGGCGTGGTATGCACCATAAAATGTAAGTGATTGCCCGTGCTCGCGCCGGTGTCGTCTGCATTGGCCAGGAATTGCCCCTGGTACACCTTGGCGCCGGCTACCCGAAGGGCAGGGTCAATGCTGTTTTGCGCCAGGTGATAATAGACCATGTAAGTGGTCGGGGTAGTTGTATCATCTTCAATGACCAGATAATTGGTATTGGTCGTGTTGCCGTTGGGATATTCCCAGACCGCGTATTTAACGATGCCAGCTTTGGCCGCTGCAATGGGGAACATAGTGCCATCGGCAAAATCAAAGGCATACAGGCAGGTCGTGGGGCAAGATTTGTAAGTGAGCACATGCCCAATACTGCCAGAAAGGCGTTTTGTTAGTCCATTCGCCCAGGGCAGGCGGTAACCGGAATACACAACCCCACTTTTGGAAGATTGCTGCATGGCCGGCATGTATTGACTCTTGTTCTCTGCCGAAAGCAGGGAATCCGGCACAGCCTGAAGTTCAGCCGCGAATGTACTATCGGCCTGCAGGGTTACTTTCCATTGACCATCACTGGTTTTGTGCGCAATTGCCAAGCCGGGTTCACCAGATTGAACCAATCCGGTATTTTTGTCCACTAAAGCCGTCCATACCAGAGCCAGGTTACCGTCGCTGGAAAATTGGACTGAATCGATACTGATATTGTAAAGGAGGTAAGCCAGTACATCTTCGCGGCCGGAAGCAGCCGCATGGATCGCTTTATCCAATGCGATCCAGGTAGGATCAGAAAGGGTTTTCGGCTGGGGTAACTGAGGTGTAGTGTCTCCGACCGGCGTGTTGGGCGCGACTTTACAACCTGCCAGACCAAGTAGCACGATCATTACCAGCCCGGCCACGAATATTTTCCGATTTCTTAAGAAAGACATACCCTGTCACCTTTCGATCAGTACAGATAGTAAATCAGGTGCAAGGTTTGGGCCAAGTTTCGACCCGGGTAGATCCTGTTGAATGACTAAGGTTATTTCTGGGCTAAATCATCCATCCCAAGTGTGAAGTAGAAAGTTGCCCCCACATCGGGCTGACCTTCAGCCCAGATCCTGCCATGATGCCTTTCGATAATGCGGGCGGCGATATTTAGCCCCACTCCGCTGCCGTCAAATTCGGCGGCCGGGTGGAATCGTTGGAATGGCTTGAACATTTCCTCTACAATGGCCGGGTCAAAACCGGCTCCGTTATCTTTGACAAAAAAGATGCGTCCATGATCCGGACTGACCGTACAGCCAAATTCGATCTGCGTTTTTGCCTTTTTTGAACTGTATTTCCAGGCATTATCCAGCAGTTGAAAAAGCACGATTCGCAATAGATCAAGGTCTGCCCAGGCGAATACTTCCGGGATCAAGATAAATTCCACTTTGCGCTGCGGATCCTGTTTTGTAAGATCCTCGGCCACTTCTCGAGCCACCGCTGCAAGGTCCACTTTTTTTAGCTGCAGATTTCGGTGCGTAATTCCCGAAAGCATCAGCAAGTTATCGATTGTCTTGTTCATGGTCTGGCTGGCCTGATTCATTTTATCCAGATAGCCACGGCCTTGCGCATCTAAAAAAGAGGCATAATCCTCTTGTAAGATCTGGTTGTAACCGCTCACTGCCCGCAATGAAGCACGTAAATCGTGAGAAACCGAATAACCAAAGGCCTCAAAATCATCTCGTTCCGAAGTTGTCTTTTTGAGCGTTTCTTCAATGATCTTTTGTTCGCTGATATCCATTACTGTAGCTAAATTTTCAATGCGGCCAGAAAAATCTATGTCTACCATCACAATATAGGCATAGATATTTTTGCCGTCATGAGTGACCATCTGCCAGGGCCCGGTTCTACGCAATCCCTCTTTATGATTTTCAGTTGTCTTTATCAGCAGCGGGATTTCATCGGGGAAACACAATTGGGTAGCCGTTAATGCCAGAAACTCAGACCGGGTATAGCCAAATAATTGCAAAGCCGCCTGGTTAACAGTAATGAATTCCAGCGAGTTGGGATCATTAAGCCACATCGGTTGAGGGTTCTTCTCAAATAATGTGGAAAAACTGTCCTGAATCAAACTGAGCTGAGATTCAAGGGAGGCCTGGTGGCGGTCATCTGCTTCCAACAACACGTAAATCAATAAGGTGGATACCAGAACAAAAACTGTCCCCTTGAGTATTGCAATCAAAGTGACTGATTCGATATTCGCAGCAACGCTCATGACTATGCGGTCGCTTAAAAATATCCAAAGAATGGAAAACAACCCATAGATCAGAGGGACGCGAATTTTTCTTGGTAACTTTGGAATTCTCAATTCTCCTCCCAAAGAAATCGATTCCTTTATTAATTATAGAGGGATTAAATGAATTGTGTCATTGATCTATTAAAATATTTTTTGCATTTAAACGCAAAAGACCGGGTGAATGCCCGGTCTTCTGATCAATTTTTTGTTATTTATTGTACTTTTCCGGTGACAGTTAATTCCGGTAAAGTGTCCATGTCGGTTAATGGTTTCACAATGTTCTTGCCGCTGACCCAAAGCTGATGAGTCGTTTCATCCACACCGATATAAATTCCGCCAAAACCATTTTGGCCTGTGGCCAAGTGATACCAGCCCGGATATTGTGAACTCTTTCCATCGATTGTGAAACAGCCGGCAATTGGAATCGTCCCGACGCTATGCGCTGTATCACTGGGGAATTCACGAATGTCCAAGCCCACAATGTGATCAGGACTCAGGCAAACCACCAAACTGCTGGTTACTACAGTAGTTGCAGTAGCAGTTGCCTGGGGAGTTGCTGTTGCAGTAGCTGCAAGCGGGGTTGGCGTTACAGTGGCGGTAACAGCAGTTGCTGCTACAGTGCCGGCGGCAGCACCAGGTTGGGTTCCACCCGGTATCGTCTGACCATTCATTGCAGAAGTTCCACCCGGGAAAGCCCCCGGACGTGAAAAGGATTGTTTACTGAGCAACGTGGTCGTTGAAACGGCCAGTAAGGCTCCGATTACCAGTCCGAGAAGGAGTACCTTGCGGTGGTCACCCTTGAAGGAAAGTTTTTTCAGAACGGTGAGCACAACCACGGCCAGCAGTGCCGCCAGACCGACACCAAGCAAAATCCAGGCGTATGTTTTCTCTGCTTTTTCTCGCGCTAAAACTGCCGCACTGGTAAAGCGAGTTGTGCCGCTGGTGGTTCCACTGGTAGTTGTGGTGCCGGTGCCGGAATATGTCCTGCCCGTACCACTGAAAGTCCGACCTGTGCCACCGCCACCCGAGAAATTACCGCCAAATTGAGATCCACGTTGGGAACTCCCGCCGAGCAGGCTGGACATTGACGACACAGAGCTTGTGCTGGCACGAGCGGTAGAAGCGCTTGTTTTACTGCCGCTGGAAATGAAAAGTGCGATCGATGAAGCCAGCAAAGCACTAACCACCAGACCAATGACCAGGTACTTCCAGCGTTCTTCTTTAAAAAAGGCTTTTTTAAAGAAAGCAACTGCAAAAAGTGCAATCGTTCCAGCCAGGCTAAGCCCAAAAATAATATAGCCCACAAAGTTTTTACCGATGGTGGCGCCCACCAGGCTAATTGCAGCAACTATGATTGAAAATATAAAAAATTTCCAAAATCCCTTCATCTGTTCTTCCATTATTCCTCCATCCAATTACGCTATAACTTTAATCACCTATAACAGGTAGACTTCAAACTTATCTTCAAATAATAAATATAATCTCCAATTGTCAAGAAATTGTTTAGGTTTCTTGGATTTGTGTAGATAGAAAATATGCGAGCACACCTGTAAAGTGCTCTTTAGCACGCAGATTAAAACAATTATGCTCCGGAAAACTCTAAGCAGCAAGTGCCAAATTCGTTCATTCTACGGTTTTCACAAGAAAGAAACATGTCGTCATTTTCCTAACTATCACTGTTTGTCTCTCCCTGGGTTGAGATGGCCACTCCTTGGGAAGAACGCCCAAGGCTCGATGATAGTTCTTTTGATGTTCGTCCAGCTTTCTTGTGAATGCCGTGCCATTCAGGCTGCGGAATCCCCGGCCAGCAGCGAATGAGCTTTTTCGACGTATTCCAGTGATTGGTGTCGGAAGTAAGTGTTATACAGTGTTGCATAATGACCGCCCCCGGCCAGCAGACCGGCATGGCTGCCTTCTTCGAGGATGGTGCCGTTCTCCATGACGATGATGCGGTCGGCCGATTTCACCGTGGAGAGGCGGTGAGCAATGAGGATGCTGGTAGTGCACTGCAAGATCAGATTCAAGGCCTGC
>Ga0182021_10002250_pt1 | contig 22503 bp, 19 predicted proteins | sample 612E3MmetaG_FD_120493 | JGI IMG/M metagenome (GOLD analysis project Ga0182021, IMG submission 120493) | Permafrost microbial communities from Stordalen Mire, Sweden - 612E3M metaG (Illumina Assembly) | ecosystem: Environmental > Terrestrial > Soil > Wetlands > Permafrost | place: Sweden... | reverse complement strand
TGCTTAGTCGTCATCCACAGTTCGTCTTCCATGTGGGGGAATATACATCTAGCGGTTGCGGACTCCAAGACTCTTTTATCCCGGAATCGGACTTGCGGATCTAATCGCCTGATATATCCATTGTACAAGTTCCCGCACGCCCAAGCTCCACTCTGGAGCTTCTCTATCTCTAAACGTTTAGATACTGTAAAGCGCCCCCTTTTCGCCCTTGCCGATCTTTTCTGCTCTTACCGTTTGTGCGGGGCGTCGTTTTTGGGCTGGCTACACTGAACCGCAAGTTGCGGTTCAGTGTCCGGCTTGGCTTTTCGGCTTGTCCTGCATTATCCGTATACGGAATAGGTCATGCGGGGCGATCTCCGCCCCGTACGTCTTTCAATTATTTTAACTACTTATCGCTAGGTGCTGGCGTCGTTTTTGGGCGGGCTATCCAGAACACAAACTTTGCGTTCTGGACTTCGTTTTTGGACTGCCTGACGTGAACGCAAAGTTTGCGTTCACGTCTCGCCTTAGCGGGCCGCCAGCTCCGCAAGCACGGCTTTAAGGCCCTTTCCGGCTACCTCTGCGGCCATTCCCGACCACGGTCGTAATGTGTTGCCCTCGCAAACCGGCCTTGGCCGTTTTGGCCCGCATTCAAAGACCGCGTAAACGCCGCGAACGATAAACCGGACAAGCGCCACGGATTTACCGGCCGTTTAGCTTGGCGCTTTAGTTCAATTAGGCTTTTAACTCTACCGGGCCGCCAGCTATAAGGGCTCCACAGCGGACTCCGTGCTTTCGTGCGCGTCCAAGTATTGTTGATAGGCCGCGCGGATTAGTTCGAATTGGGCCGCTCGCGCGCTGTCACACTCAACAGCGGCGGCGGCGGCAAAGAAGCGCTTAAAGGACTCCTCAATGTGCTTTTGCATATCAAGCATTGCGGGCGATCAATATTTGGATTTGGACAACGTGCTCAAGCGCTTTGTTAGCCGCTTCCAAGGTTGTCAGCTTGCCAACGCTTTCCGTGGCATTGCGTAGCTTATTGTACAGGTCGCGCAAAGCTTTGTTGAACTTTACGTTTTCTTCGGTGCAAGGTTCAACGCCAATCGGCGGGCCTTTCTTAATGGCGGGCTTCTTGGCCTCTGCGGCTTTCACCTTGGCCTTTGCGGCCTTCTCTGCGGCGGCGGCTGCTTCGGCTTTGGCCTTCTCTGCGGCTTCGGCTTGCTTCTTTGCGGCTGCTTCCGCTTCGGCTTTCTTCTTTGCGTTTGCCTCTGCGGCGGCTTTGGCTTCGGCCTCTGCGGCTTTCCGTGCGGCCTTCTCTGCGGCTTCGGCGGCTTCGGCGGCTTTGACCTCTGCGGCGTCCGCCTTGACCTCTGCGGCCTTCTCAACGATAGGAGCGGAGTCGCCGGTTGCTGCGGCCTCGATAAACGGCTTAACAACCTTCCCGGCTTTTTCGCCCGCTACGCGTTCCGCTTCTTTCTTCGCCTTGTCCTTGTCCGGGATCTTCTGTTCGGCTTCCGCCATAGCTTCGGGAAGGGCCGCTTTCTTGGCGTCTTGATAGATATCGGCGGCGGAGTCCAGCACTTCGCCGTTTACCTTCTTACCGGCAAGCATCTCAATGTGCGGGGTCTCGCCCCTGCGTTGGTCTATCTTTACCGCTGACTCAGATCGTCCGGTTTTCGAAGCCGTCTCTTTGTAAAACGCTTGGGCTCGCTCTTTTGACTCGGCTGGCGTTTCGGCCTCAGAACCGGAAGCCATTTTCTGGCTTCCGGTTTTCGCGCCGTTCTTACCGGGCCGCCCGCCGTTCGGTCCAGCTTTCTGGCGTTGGGCTCGCGCGGTAGCTTCGGGGTGTAAGCGGTCGTAAACTACTTTGCGCAACTTTGTAAACTTCGCCCGCATGGCTAAGTCTAGTTCGTGGCGGCTTAAGTTTTCGTCGATCTCTGCGAGCGTGTAGAGATCTTCGGCCTTTTCCCCTTCAAAGTTATAGAATACTTCCATTGCCGGGATAGTTTCCCAGCCCAACATACGCACCGGCTCGACTCTATGCTGTCCGGCAATTAAAAGCCACTTGTCTTTGTGACGGCGCACAAGGATCGGGCTAAGGAGTCCAACGTCTTTTATCGAGTCGCGGATGTTGTATACTTTGCCCAGGAGTATGGGGCGGAGTTTGACTCCGCCCTTGCCGTCAGTTAGATCTAGTTCGTGTAAAGGAATATTCAGCATGATTAAAGCCCCGCCATCTTAATGGTTTCCGGCAGATCTTCGGCTTTGAACTTTTTCGCCTTGGGAACGCGCCGCCCTACATACTGGTTCCAGGCGTGAACGATCCCGCGCAATTGCCATAGGTTGTCCACAGAGACGCCGTTGCGCTTGGTGACGAATTCGCCCGTCTCGATATAGTTAACTGGCGCTTGCATGTTACTCCTACTCTCTCAATGGTTGCATCAAACCGCGAAGCTGCCACAACCTGTGGACAGTTCCAAGAATTTTGTTGCGCAGTTGTCGGCTGAACACATCCCGGCCAAGATTGTAGCTGCGCGGGGTTGCTCGCCCGTTAACGGTTTATTAGAAAGTTGCGCCATCCGCTCAGCCCGTTCGCGGTCATGGCGGATCTGGCGCACGGAAAGGTTGAAGTGTTCCATAGCGCACCTCACAGAAGCGGCAAGGCTTCAACGCTGGAGCCGTTCGGCTCTTAGCGGTACTCAGCCCGCGAAAGCTCATTGGCCGCCAGCGTGTACGGGATGCGAGCTAAGAGTCTAACTTTCTTTTCGGCATCGGCGCGACTGGCAAATTCCCACGGGGATCGCCGGTCAGGATAGTGCAACACGAAGTCCCGAACCCTTGGCCCTTCGAACGTGCGGCGCACGATTATTACAAATTTACCGTTCATAGCCTCTGCCTTCAGTGTAGCAAGCGGCGGATCACTGAGGCCAAGGTTTTCGCTGAAGGCCTGCGGCTCTAAGAGTAATAGAGCATGTCAAGTGGCTAATATAGATATGGTTACCGCCCGGGCGTCCTCTGTTTCATTACGGCATTTTTGCGAATTTTTTCTCGCTTTTGCCTGTTTTTCGTATTCCAAGAATCCCGTTAAATATAGAATAATATTTGAAATTAACCAAGATGATTGGCGTATGCTGTCGCCAGCTGCTGCGGCGGAACTCAAAAAAACATCAGCGCATCAATGCGATATCGAGCACTCCTCGCGCTTAATGCTTACTCAAGACAATTATGCTAAATTATTGCAAGCTCGAAAGGCGCCTCCATCCCACCTTGCAAGGCGCCAAACAGGCGGTCAGGAGGGTTAATTTGGCGTTACACCGAAGCCCGGACCTGGCATTGGGCGCCGGCGGTTATCTAGCGTTGGCTTGCAGCCGGGCAGGCATTGCCAAAAGCTTGGCGAGCGCGGCTCTTGCCGCTGGCCGGGCGAGGGGAAGATACGGCCGCCAGTTAAGGGCTCGATGCGAAATAAGCGCGCCATCTCGCTTGTCTTTTTGTCCTTCCGCTGCGTTGCGGAAAGGACTCCCCACCTCGGTGTGCGCCCCTATCCGCGCTTGGCGGACGAACAAAAATCCTGAGCTATCCGGCGCGTTTATTTCGCATCGAGCCCTTCGCCGCCGGGCATTGGCCGGAGGTTGAACCATGGCAAAATCGCCAATCGAGACATTCCTTTGCGTAGCGGCGATGATCATGCCCGCGGCGGCCTTCTGGGCCACGGACGCTTCGGCGGCGGAGTGCAAAAGGAAAACCGCCGGTTTCTACCTTGAGGACACGGAAGCAAACCGCCCGCACAAGTTCTCCAGCGCCTTGGAAAAACTTCCGGCCTCACTCACGGGCGCTCCCGGAGACCCGGAGCACGGGCGGGAAGTCTTCATCAGCATGGAGAAGGGCGGCTGCGCCACCTGCCACCAGTTAAGCTCCCTCCCGCGAGCCATGGGGCAGGGCAGCATCGGCCCGGCGCTCGACGGCGCGGGCAGCAGATACAATGAAGAGCAGCTCCGCCAAGTGCTGCTCCAGCCAAGGGCGTATTTCCCCGAGACCATCATGCCGTCCTATTATCGTGCTGAAGGAGGAGATGTATCTGTACTGAGCGCCAGCGAGATCGAGGATCTTGTCGCTTATTTGGGCACGCTGAAGTAGAGGGTGCGTAACCTTTGGCCTTTCCGAGAGATATGAAGGTGCAGCCAGCCGCGGCCATGTTTTTCGCTGTTATCGCCGCCTCGGCGTCAGGCGGCGTGGAGGCCCACGCGCAGCCGGGCGGCCAGCCGGCAGAGGCCGCGGCCCCGTTGCAGGTCGCTGTGCCCGGCGAGGAGTTCCTGCCGGCGGCGGTACGGGCGAAGCAGCAGGACGATTTCGACAATCCCGCCTTTCCGTTCGTGCAGGCGGGGGAGGCTGCCTGGGCGAAGGCCGAGGGCGAAAAGGGCAAGGCCTGCAAGGATTGTCACGGCGCGCCGCCAGAGCAGCGCGTCACGTCCGCCGTGGTGAGCTACCCCAGTTACGCCCGCGATGCCAAACAGATCCTCACGCTGCCGGCAAGGATCAACTTCTGCCGCAAGCACGCACTTCGCGCGCCGGAATTGGCGGAAGGGTCGGACCAGATGATGGCCATGACGGCCTATCTGCGCTGGGCGGTGCGCGGGCGTGCCCCCACCGCCGATGTGAGCGGCCCGGCCGAGGCGGTGCTGGAAAAAGGCAAGGAGCTTTACTTCAAGAAGATTGGCCAGTTGCAGTATTCCTGCGCGGACTGCCACAATCAGAACTTCGGCCAGAAGTTCGGAGGCGAAACGCTGAGCCAGGGCCATGCCGTCGCCTATCCGGTTTTCAGCTTGGGGCAGAAGCGGATGATCTCGCTGGATGAGCGCTTCCGCATGTGCAACCGGCTGGCGCGCGCCGAACCGCAGGCCGAGGGCTCGCCGGATTATATCGCGCTGGAGCTTTATCTGAATTGGCGTAGCAAGGACCTACCCGTAACGGCGCCGGGGGTGCGCCCGTGACAATGCCCGCGGCACTTTCGATCGCGGGCTCGGACTCCTCCGCCGGTGCCGGCCTCCAGGCGGACTTGAAGACCTTTTCGGCGCTGGGCGTTTACGGCGCCACGGTTGTCGCGGCGGTAACGGCGCAAAGCACCAAAGGGGTCACGGCCGTGCACAACGTGCCGGCGGACATGATCTTCGCCCAGATGGACGCGGTTTTTTCCGATTTGCGTGTCCGCGCGGTCAAGACGGGCATGCTAGGCGGCGAGGCGGGCGTGCTGGCCGTGGCGGAGGGGCTGGAGCGCTGGACGCACGGCATTCCAATCGTGATCGACCCGGTGACGGTCTCGACCAGCGGGAGCCGGCTGCTTGAGAAGAACGCGGAGGCTGCGCTGGTTGCGTGTCTCTTCCCGTTGGCGGCGCTGATTACGCCGAACCTTCTGGAGGCGGCAGCGCTCCTCGGCATGCAGCCGGCCGCAAGCGAAAGCGAAGCCAGGAAGCAGGCGGCCCGGCTGCTTAGCATGGGGCCGCGCGCGGTGCTTCTGAAAGGCGGACACGCGGCAGGCAGCGAAGCCACCGATTTCTTTTACGACGGCGTAACATTCCGCGCCTATAGCGCCTCGCGGATTGCCACGAAGAACACGCATGGCACGGGCTGCACGCTCGCGTCCGCGATCGCGGCCTTCCTTGTGAAGGGGCTCACGATGGAGGACGCGATTGGAGAGGCGAAGACCTATCTGCAAGGCGCGCTTGAGCGGGCTTCGGACCTCAGCATCGGAGCGGGCGCAGGGCCGCTGCCGCACTTCTACCGGCAAACGCCCCGTGTTTAGCGGGCAGCTACGCCCCAGTGCAGACTTCGGGTTTGCGGTTCATCCTCCCCCGCATCCTGTCATTCTCCCCATGGGAGAAGGGACCCCTGAACTGCCTGCGGCGGAATTTCTGGCGTCCCCTCTCCCATGGGGAGAGGGACAGGGTGAGGGGAGATTCCCTCCCTTCAAAACCCCATTCACTGGCTTGGCGGGCATACATGAACCGCCCTGCAAGAAGGCCTATATTCGGGCCTCTTCTCAAGGCGGCTTTGTTACTGCGCTGGGGACATTGACAAACGGTGCCTAGCGGCTGCCGGGCATGCCGCGAAGCCAGCACTGGCTCTCGCTGCTATGCTTTTCCTGGCTTTGGATCGCCCGCCACAGAGCGGGATCGGCCACGGGCTTGCTTCGATGCGCCGTCTTCCGTGTCATGTCCTGAGCGAAAATGGCGCGGATGCCATCGAGCATCTCCTGGAGGTCCATGCTTTTCTGCATTGTAAATACTCCGCTCCTCCCTGGTGTTATCAAGCTAGCGCGTTCTAGAGCATTCGCAAGTGCGAAAAGAGCCTGAGCAAACTTTTCACACACGATTGATCACCTAGATTGGTTGCGCGAAGATGTACAACCGGGAGAATAGTTCAGTATTGGTTAATCGAGTTTTTGGACGATGCAATCCTGAAGCCCGGCACCTTTTAACCGCTTGCAAACGTTTTCCGCTTCGTCGTGAGACTTTACTGGGCCGATCAGGACACGAAACCAAATTCCCCGGTCTTTCAAATCCGCGGACCTGGTTATGAGCGGCATGTCCCCTAGCACGCCCTTATACTTTTCCGCAACCGCCGCAAGCTCGGCTTCGGCGGCTTTCTGGTTCTGGTCGGACTTGACTTGGGCGAAGTAACCTGTGAGCGCTGTTTGGGCCGGTTCCGCGGGCGCGGGAGCAGGGGAAGACGCCGCTGCCTGAGCGGGTGTGGCGGCAGCGCTTCCGGTTTTCTCTGGCGCCTCCTCGGGCATCGCGGGTGTTGGCTGCACGGCGGCCAAAACCGGCCTGCGGGCCTCGCCTTCACCTGGAAGTGCTCCGGCGGAAGGCCGCCTGGCATCGGTGCGCGTTCCGTCGGGCAGGTATCTTTCCGCTTTAACCCAGGTCGGCCGGTCCGCGACCGGCTCCGCCGCCGCGATCGCAGTTGGCGCCGTGGCGGGTGTTGTTGCCGCAATTGCCGCCGGCGCTGTAATCGGTGCCGACGCCGAGACTTCCGCCAATGCCACGGCTGGCGCTGCTACCGGCGCCGCCCGTTCCGCCGGCGCGGCGGCGCTCGCGAGCTGCTCGTCTTGAGGCTTGTCCAGGGCAGGCTGCGCGGCCTTCTCCTGGGCCGCCGCCGGTGGCGCGCTGTTCTTCGGCGCCTCCGTCACTGTGGCCGCCGTCGCGGGGGCGGCGGGCGGTTCGCTTGCCGTCTCCGTCGTCTCGGGCAGCAGGCGGTCGTAATAAGCCTTATTGTTGGGGCCGGCAGGCTTCTTCGGCCTCTCCTCCAGGATGATCTTTTCCGGCTCCCTGGCGGGAGGCGGAAGGGCATGGGTTGCCTGGACCGGCTTGCTCCGGTCCGCGTTCGGGCCGTGGTAAAAATACGCGCCGCCAAAGACGGCGATACAAGCAGCCGTTGCGGCGATAAGCTCGTTCCTGCGCTGCCTGAGAACCCTCAGGTCGTGGGCAAGTGAGGGCGGCAGGTTGTTCATGGTTTCGCCGAGCCAATGGCTCAGGCGGCTGCCCAAGCCAGGGCTTGGCCGGCGGTGGCCGTTCTCGTTCGCTGCCTTGAGGCGGCGGCGCTGGCGCTCCGCTTTCTGAACACGCTCCGGCAATTTTGGGGCTTCGGCAGGCGGCCGCGGCTTCGCAGGCTCAGGCGGCGGCGCCCTCAAGAGTTCAGGCGGCGGCACATTCGCGGGGCCGGGCGGCGGCGCATTCACAAAGGCAGCGGGCGGCGCCTTCACAATGGCGGGGCGAAGCGCCCTCACGATGGCAGGGGACGGCGGGGTGAAGGGTTCAAGGGGCGCCTGCGGCGGCTCGCTGAAGCCTTGCGGGGCAACGGGCATCGGAGGCGGCACCGCCGTTGTCTTGCCGTCATTGGATGCGAATCTCCGGCGGTACTCGCCTAGCGCGTCGGCTTTCCGGCGCCTTCCGATGGTGTCGACCAGGGAAGGTTTCTGACGCTGCTTCTTGCGGTCGATAAGCGTTTTGATTTTCGATTGCCCAAGCAGCTTGCTCCCGCGAACGAGTCGCGTAAGCGCCTGCCATTGCTGGTTTATCAAGTCTTCCAACATCGCCAGCTTGACCTGGAGGATTTGCTACGGCTGCCTCAGTCTTCGTCCATGGAAATGAGTCTTGCCCAATCTCCCGCCCCGGCGTTCGCCGCGCTCATGCCATGGGCGCTGTCCTTTGGGCTTTTTTAAGGTTCCGGAAACAAAAAATTCGAAATTTATCCTTGCTTCCGCCGCAAGCGCCTGCCGGGCGGGCAGGATTTGCCGTTGCCGGGCTGCCACCGCCCGTGCATGGTGAGGCTTCCGAAGCAACCCCGGCCCCGGCAAGATGACGATGCGGCAAACGTTAAAGCATGCCACCCCGGCGGAAGCCGCCGACCGGCTCGAAAAGCTCTATGCGCAGGCCTCCGCGGCGCTGACGGCAGCGCTCGACCGCTATCTCAACAAGCGCGCCGTACCATCCGCGGAGACGCGCTCGAAATTCAACTATCCCGCCCTGCGCGTGATCCACCGCCAGGAACAGCCCCAGCGCCCGGCCTCGCGGCGGTCCTTTGGCAAGCTCGCGCGCCAGGGCGTCTACGAGACGACGGTTACGCATCCAGGCGCCTTCCGGGGCTATCTTCTGGAGCAGCTCGAACCTCTCGTGGCGGAATACGGCGCGGAAATCGAGACGGGCGTCAGCAGCCAGGAAATTCCCTACCCTTATGTGATCGAGCGGGCGGAGGAAATTGCGAGCGCGAACGTGCCGGCAAGCGAGCTTGCACGGTATTTTCCGACGCCGCGGCTATCCGCCGTGGGCGACGAGCTTGCCGACGGCCTGTGGCGCCGCAAGGAGGGCGAGCCCTATCCGCTTGCCCTGTTCGATGCGGTGCGCACCGATTTCTCCCTGCGGAGGCTCGTCCACTATACGGGAAGCGACTGGCGTCACGTCCAGCGCTGGATCCTGCTCACCAACTATCACCGCTATGTGGATCAGTTCGTACGCTGGGGATTCGAGCAGATTGGCAACGGCAGCGGTTACAGGCGCCTCGTGCTGCCGGGCAACATCGTTGTGGGCAGCGAGCATTCGCCCGCCGAGGCGGAGGCGCTGCTGGCCAGTTCGCCCTGGCACCGCTACCAGATGCCCGCCTACCATCTGACAGGGGAGGGCGATAGCGGCGTCACGCTGATCAACATCGGCGTCGGCCCGTCCAACGCGAAGAACATCACCGACCATCTGGCGGTGCTCAGGCCCAATTGCTGGCTCATGGTGGGCCATTGCGCCGGCCTGCGCGACAGCCAGGCCATCGGCGACTACGTGCTGGCGCATGCTTATCTCCGGCAGGACCGCATCCTGGACGAACTGGTGCCGACCAGTGTGCCGATCCCGGCGCTGGCTGAGGTGCAGGTCGCGCTGCAGCGGGCCGCCGCGCAGGTGACGGGCCAGGCGGGCGATGCGCTGAAGGAACGCCTGCGCACTGGAACGGTGGTGACCAACGACGACCGGAATTGGGAGCTGCGCTTCACGCAGGAAAGGAAGCGCATCAACCTGTCGCGCGCCATCGCCGTGGACATGGAGAGCGGCACTATAGCGGCGCAGGGCTTCCGCCTACGCGTTCCCTACGGCACGCTGCTTTGCGTCTCCGACAAGCCGCTGCATGGCGAGATCAAGCTGCCGGGTGCGGCCAACGCGTTTTACGAAACGGCGATTGCCCAGCATTTGAAGATCGGCCTCGCCGCCCTGGACCTGCTTAAGGAGAGCCGCGACAGCCTGCACTCACGCAAGCTGCGGTCGTTCGACGAACCGCCCTTCCGGTGAGGAAAGGTCCGGCGGCGGCAAGCCCCGGATAAGGCGGAGCTGGCGGATTTGAGCGGGTCGTGGGGGCGATGCCTAATACGGCGCGCATCTCCCCTCACCCTGTCCCTCCCCATGGGAGAGGGGACGCCCTCTCAACGGGCACGGCCGGACTCTTTCTCCCATGGGGAGAGGGCTGGGGTGAGGGGAGATACGCGCCGTATCAAGCACGTCCCTCAGCGATCGGGCGGACCTGTTTTCTGGCGGAGGCCACGTAAGGGAGGGGGCGATGTTCGGATTGTTCGGCTTGGCGGCGCTTTTCACGCTGGCCTGGTGCCTGAGCGCGGATCGCTGGCACATCCCCGTCCGCGTCGTGCTGGGCGGCGTGGCTCTCCAACTTGCGCTGGCCGTTCTACTCATCAAATTCCCCCCGGCGACGGCCTTCTTCTTCATGCTCGACAGCGGCGTGGCGGCCTTGCAGAAGGCGGCCGATGCCGGCACCGCCCTCGTCTTCGGCTATCTGGGCGGGGCAGCGCTGCCCTTCGCCGAGGTGAAGCCGGGCGCTAGTTTCATCCTGGCGTTCAAGGCCTTTCCGCTGGTGCTGGTAATCAGCGCGCTGGCCTCGCTTCTGCTCTACTGGGGCATATTGCAGCGCATCGTGGCGGGCTTCGCCTTCGTGCTGCGGCGCACGCTGGGCGTTGGCGGCCCGCTCGGCCTGGGGGCGGCGGTGCATATCTTCGTGGGTATGGTCGAGGCGCCGCTGCTCATCCGGCCGTATCTGCTCAAGATGAGCCGGGGCGAGCTGTTCGCGCTCATGAGCTGCGGCATGGCCGGCATCGCCGGAACCGTCATGGTGATCTATGCGTCGCTGCTCGGCCCCGTTATCCCGGATGCCTTGGGGCACATCCTCATCGCGTCGGTGATATCGACGCCGGGCGCGCTCGCCATGGCCGCGATCATGGTGCCCTTCGACGCGCGGACCCAAGGCCCGGCCGAGCTGGTGCGGAGCGATCCGCCGTCGAGTTCTCTGGAGGCGATCGCGCGCGGCACCAATGACGGCATTTTCCTGGTCGCGAGCATCGCCGGCATGCTGATTGTCGTTGTGGCGCTGGTTCAGCTTTGCAACGCGGTACTCGGCATCGTCCCGCATGGCGGGCTTGGGCCGTTTACGCTGCAGCAGTTCTTCGCGGCCGGCTTCAAGCCGCTCCTATGGCTCGTGGGCGTGGAGGCGGCCGATCTCGATACGGCGGCGCGGCTCATGGCGACGAAGACGGTTATCAACGAGTTCGCTGCTTATCTGGATTTCGCGCGGCTTGAGCCCTCGGCCATGAGTCAGCGCTCGAAATTCATCATGACTTACGCATTGTGCGGCTTTGCGAATTTCGGCAGCGTGGGGATCATGATCGGCGGGATGACGGTGATGGCGCCGGAACGGCGAGCGGAGATCGTGCAGCTTGCGCCCCGGTCCATTATTTCTGGAACCCTGGCAACCTTGGCGAGCGGCGCAATCGCGGGTATGTTGATCTAGCTAGGTTATTTTACCATTAGCGTGCAGGTTGAAAGCGCAGCACTGCCCGGAAGTGAAAAAAGCCCCCAGCGGCGCGGGGTTGCTGCCGGGGGTTGCCAATCCGTGTGGCACAACCCAGGCTATTTTCTGTTAGAGGTTGAGTCAACAACCCCTTGCGGCTTTGTTGATAGCTTGGGGAAAGTGCTCCAGCTCCCCGCTAAGCCGGAGCAAGATCTCAACTAAAGGTTGTGTGCCGCTAAGTCAAGCCGTGGGCGGCGGTGCCGCGTTTTTTCCACCGTTATGGCGGTACGGCGGCCACAAATATGCGGCAAACTCAATAGCCCAATAGGAACGGATTTTGTCCGCCGCGCTTCCAGCCCTCCTTGGCAAGAAGCAAGTCGAGGCCGAGCGTGGCCACATCGTCCGCCAGGGGATCGAGCATGTGGTCCTTGACCTGGTAGAGCACTTTCAGGTAGCGGCCGCACTTATCGCAGGTTTCCGCCTTCACGGTGTCTGGCCCGCCTTCGATCGCATGGTAGCCGACGCCCTCGGTGGAACTGCAAAACGCGCATTTGATGCGGACCACGTTCCACATCGTGCCGCAGAGCGCGCAAGCGCAATAGCGGCTGTTGTGCGCGCTGGGCCAGCCCACCACCGAGCCAGTCATGGGCGGGCTGCCGCAGGCCGGGCAGGCGCCGCCGGCAACCCGCTTCAAGTCCGCGGCGGTAAGGTTTGCCGCGAGCCTTGAAAGGTGAATTTGCAAGCCTGCGAGTGCTAGCACGCGCATAGCGATATTTTCCGCGGGGGCGTCCTTGAGTGCCGCGGCGAGGAGTTGGGACAGCTCTTCGCTTGAGGCTGCGTGCAAGGACTGGATCGCCGCTGCCGCGTCCGCGGGCACAACGGTTTGGCGCAAGCCTTCGAGAAACCGGCGCATTGCGATGACGCCAGCCTCGCCCGGTTCGAACGTATCCCTCGCGAGGGGCGGGGTGTCTTGCTCCAGCGCGCGACGGATCGCCTCCGCGGCGGGAAGCTCTGCCGGCGGAAGGTCCGCCTGAGCCGCGTGCTGAGCTTCCGCCACGTCCGCCACGAAGGATAGATAGGGCTCAAGCGTATGCCCAGGCGCCAGCGCCCGCAGCCGCTTGGAGCGGGTGAGGAAAAGGGTGGCGGGATCGGGCAGCACCGCGTAAGGCGTTGCCGCCTCTTCGCCAATGGTCGCCGGGCCTTGGGATGCGCCAACTGCGCTCATAAGAAAACCTCGGAGTGAGGGTGTTGCGGAAGGATGAGGGATAAACATAGGGCATTACCCCTCACCCTGTCCTTCTCCCACGCTAGCTCGCCTTGGCGAGCTAGCCACTCAAAAAGTGTCCATATCCGCAAGCGGATATGGATGGGAGAGGGGACGCCTTCTCAACGGGCACGCCGGGACTCCCTCTCCCTGTGGGAGAGGGTTGGGGTGAGGGGTAATGCCCTATGTCTAGATCGCCGATCTCAGTACCGGCACGCCGATTGTGGGCGGGTTAGGCCGGGGCTATCGCTGCACCCGGCCTTTCCTCCCTGATTAACTCGCGGCCTGAACCGAGGCGGGTTTCTTTACCTCCCGGCGCAGCCACCGGCGGTGATGCCGCCAAGCCCATCCGCCCGTGACCGTTCCCCCGACCATGGCCGGGATCGTGCCTCTCACCCATAACGCCGCATAGGCGTGGACGATCCAGACCACCACGGTCAGAACGGCCGAAGTGGCGTGGATGACAGCCGCCCAGCGCATCTGTTCGATGGTCGGATGGTAGCCGGTCAGCCTCTCGAAAAACGGCAGGTAGGAGTCCCAAAGGGCCACGCCGGTCACGAAGAGCGTGCATGTCAGGATCATCTGCGACCAGAAGACGAACTTCTGGCCCGCATTGTACTTGCCAAGCTCCGGCAAATACTCGTCGTGCCCCGACAGCACATGCTTCATGCGCGCGAACCATCTGAAGTCGTCGAGATGCGGCAGGTTGGCGGGCAGGAAGCGCAGGAACAGCGCCAGGAAGGCCACCGTCAGGGCCAAGCCCGCCCAGGGATGGATCCACCGGGCCATCCACCCGCTGCCGAACAGCGTCTCGCCCACGATGAAGAGGCTTGGATGGAACATTGCCAAGCCGCTCAGCAAGAGCACGATGAAGCTGATCGCCACGATCCAGTGATTGATCCGGGCACTTCCCGAGTATCGCCGGACGAGGATCTTTTGGGGTTGCGTTACGCTAGACACGCTTTTCCTCCACGAGCTTGCAGGCTTCTTCTTCGTCTTCGCCGGAGACGCGGTTGGCGCCGAACACGAGGTGATGGATGGCGCCTGTAACCACGGCAAGTCCGACTGCTGCCATGCCTACGTATTTTCCGGTTCCCTTCCACGCTTGAACGAGCGGGTCGATCGCCGGATTTGCCGGAAGCCCCGAATATAGCTCCGGCTGGTCCGCGTGCTGGAGCACGTATATGACGTGCGTGCCGCCTACCCCTTGCGGGTTGTAAAGCCCCGCGTGCTCAAAGCCGCGCGACTTGAGATTGGCGATCCGGGTCTCCGCATACGCGAGCATCTGCGCCTTGGGTCCGAACACGATGGCGTTCGTGGGGCAGACCTTCGCGCAGGACGGCTGCTGACCCATGGCCACCTTGTCGGAGCAGAGCGTGCATTTGTAAGCGACCTGCTCGGTCTTCGAGACGCGGGGCACGTTGAAGGGACAGCCCTTCACGCAGTAGCCGCAGCCGATGCAGTTGTCCTGGATGTAGTTCACGATGCCGTTCGCATACTGCACGATGGCGCCGGGCGCGGGGCAGGCCTTGAGGCAGCCCGGGTCCTCGCAATGCATGCAGCCGGACTTGCGGATGAGCCATTCGAAATTGCCGGTCTTCGGATTGTCCCATTCGGCGAAGCGCACGACCGTGAACATGTCGGGGCCAAGATCGAGGGGGTTTTCGAAAATGCCCACATGCTCGCCAACGGCGGGCCGCTTGTCGTTCCAATCGAGGCAAGCGGCCTGGCAGGCCTTGCAGCCGGTGCAGTTCGAAACGTCGATGAGCTTTACGATCTCGGCGTCCCGGTTTGGCTCGGCATCCGCCTTGTCCGGCGTGGCAGAGACGCGGATGACGTCGAGAGGCTGGAATGTTGTCATTGTCATCCTCCCTTATGCCACTGGCGGATTGATGGGTTCGACGTTCACAAGAAACGCCTTGAATTCGGGCGTCTCGATATTCGCGTCCCCGATGGCGTAGGTCAGCGAGTTCGGGCCGAAGCCCTTCTTCGCCGCACCCGTGAAGCCCCAGTTCAGCGGTATGCCCACCACGTGCACCGGCTTGCCGTCGACGAGCAGCGGCTTGATGCGCTTCGTTACCAGGGCCTTGGCCCTGACCGAGCCGCGCTTGGACCAGACTCGGACCCAGCCGCCTTTCTCGATGTTTTTCTCCTTGGCAAGCTCCTCGGAAATCTCCACGAAGAATTCCGGCTGCAAGGCGGCGTTGATCGGGCCGTGCTTCGACCAGAAGTGGAAATGCTCGGCCACGCGGTAGCTGGTCGCGGCATAAGGGAACTCCTCGGCCGTGCCCAGCGATTCGAGGTCGCTCTTGAACACGCGCGACACCGGATTGCCCCTGATCTTTGGCGCAACCAGGTTCGCCACCGGGCTTTCAAAGGGCTCGTAGTGGCTCGGGAACGGGCCGTCCTTCATCAATCCGCGGACCCAGAGCCGGCCTACGCCTTCCGGGTTCATGATGAAGGGGCCGACCTGATCCGGCTTCGCGGTTGGCGCGATGTCGGGCACGTCGTAGCCGCTCCATTTCGTGCCGTCCCATTCGATAAGCTTGCGCTTGGGGTCCCAAGCCTTGCCTTCGAGGTTTGCCGAGGCGCGGTTGTAGAGGATGCGCCGGTTGGCGGGCCAAGCGAACGCCCATTTGAGATAGGCGCCGGTGTTGTCGGGGTCCGTGGTGTCCCGGCGGGCCATGTTGTTGCCGGACTCGTTGTAGCAGCCGGAATAAATCCAGCAGCCGCAGGCGGTCGTGCCGTCGTCGCGCAGCGCCGCGAAATTGGTCACACGCTTGCCCTTCTGGAGCAAAAGCTTGGCTGGGTCCGCGGGGTCCGGCACGTCCGCCAGGACATAGCCGTTGATTTCCCGTGCGAGTTCCAGCGGTGCCGGCTCGTCTGGATCGGCGTAAGGCCAGGTCAGGTTCATGATTGCATCGGGGTAGGCGCCGCCCTCTTTCGCGTAGAGCGCCTTGAGCCGGTTATGAAGCTGCGCCATGATCCAGGCGTCCCGCTTGGCTTCGCCGGGCGGCGTGCCTCCTGCCCAGTGCCATTGAATCCAGCGCCCTGAGTTCGAGAGCGAGCCCTCGTCTTCGGCGAAGCAGGTCGTGGGAAGCTCGAAGACGGTTGTCTGGATCTCCTCGGGCTTCACGGGATTATATTCGCCGTGGTTCTCCCAGAACCGCGCGGTTTCGGTCTGCAGCGGGTCCATGCTCACCAGGAATTTGAGCTTGGAGAGGCCCTTTTGCACCTTGCCGCGGTTCGGCGCCGAGAGCAGCGGGTTGAAGCCCTGGCAGATATAGCCGTTGATTTTGCCCTGGCTCATCAGCTCGAAGGCGCGGATGATGTCGTAGGCGGGTACATCGAGCTTGGGCAGCAGGTGATAGCCCCAGTCGTTCTCCGCCGTCGCGGCATCGCCCCACATGGCCTTCTGGAAGTTGATGAAGAACTTCTTGTAGTTCTGCCAGTAGCTCATCTGGTTCGGCCGTTCCGGCTTGAACGCGCGCTTGGCCGTATAGGTGGCGAAGTCGGGCTCCTTGTCGGTGGCCAGTTGCAGGTAGCCGGGGATGAGGTTCGACATCAGGCCCATGTCGGTCAGGCCCTGGATGTTGGAGTGGCCGCGCAATGCGTTCACGCCGCCGCCCCGTAACCCGATGTTGCCGAGGATAAGCTGCAGCATCGCCATGCAGCGGATGTTCTGCGAACCCTTCGAGTGGTGCGTCCAGCCGAGGGCGTACATCGACGTCATCGCCTTGTCCGGCGCCGACGTTTCCGCGATCATCTCGCAGACTTTTAGATACTTATCCTGAGGTGTGCCGCAGATCCGGGAGACGAATTCCGGCGTGTAGATCTTGACATGCTCCTTGAGCAGGTTCCACACGCAGCGCGGATTCTGGAGGCTTTCGTCGGTCTTGGCGAAGCCGTCCTCGCCCATCTCGTAGTTCCAAGTCGACCGGTCGTAGTCGCGCTTGGCTTCGTCGTAGCCGGTGAACAGGCCGTCGTTGAAGCCGTAGCCTTCCTTCACGATGTAGGCCGCGTTGGTGAACGCCTGCACGTACTCGAACTGCACCTTGCTGTTGGAGATGCAGTAGTTGATGACGCCCAGGAGGAAGGCAATGTCCGTGCCCTGCCGGATAGGAGCGTACAGATCCGCAACGGCGGCCGAGCGCGTGAAGCGCGGATCCACCACGATGAGCTTGGCTCCGCGCTTGGCTTTCGCCTCCATCACCCCGCTCATGGCGACGACATGCGCCTCGGCGGCGTTACCGCCCATGATGATTGCGAGGTCGGTGTTCTTGATGTCGGTCAGCGAGTTCGTCATGGCGCCGCGGCCGAACGATGGAGCAAGGCTCGCCACCGACGGGCCGTGGCACACGCGTGCCTGGTTATCGAACACCACCATGCCGGAGCTTCTGACCACCTTGTAAGTCAGGAACGCCGTTTCGTTGGTTGTCGCGGAGGCCGCGAGGAAGCCGGTTGTCGTCCAGCGGTTGACGGGCAGGCCGTCCTTGTTCGTGGCGATGAAGTTCTTGTCGCGGTCGTCCTTCATGAGGCGCGCGATGCGGTCCAGCGCCTCGTCCCAGGATATCCGCGTCCACTTATCGCTGCCAGGTTCCCGGACTTGAGGATACTTGGTGCGGGTCGGAGAATTCACGACGTCGAGGAGGCCCGCACCTTTTGCGCAAAGCGTTCCGCGATTGATTGGGTTGTCGGGATCGCCATCGACGTGGAAGATTTCGGCTCTTTCACCCTTCTTTACGTCGCCGCGGCTGTACAGGACAACGCCGCATCCAACTGCGCAATAGGGACACGTGTTCCGGGTCTCCGTAGCCTTCGCAAGCTTGAATGACCTCACATGCGCGGCGGTCTTCGCCTCCGCTTCCGTGAACCCAAACGCCCCGAGGGCCGACCCTGCCACACCCGTCCCCGCCATCCTCATGAAATGACGGCGGGAGACCTCAAAACTCATACGGCTCCTCCTTACTCAACGCATATTTGATATGACAATTCAGCCAGCCTTTGGGCTGGTGGCGTACAATTGCGCCAATATTTAGCAAAACCGCTCATTGCGCCGAATTTTTGTGCGGCATGGCTCAATTTGATTTATCGCAAATTACAATACATTAGGGTAGGTATCGGCGTTTTCGATTCAGCGGGATTGCGGGATTCTAGGCTTTTCTACGACCCTGGCGTGCAGTTGCTTTCGCAGGCGGAGCAATATGGTTGATGCGGCCAAACTTCCGGCCTTTATCTCCGGGCGCAGGACGGCGGGGCAAGCCGTAGCTACGCCTTCCGTTATCGGAAGCATAGCGAAGCCCATGGAAAGGGCTGGGGCCGGCCGGAATCATATCCCTCGCCGAAGCCAAGGCGCTTGTCCTGCGGCTTCGTGCCGCGTCGTCGTAAAGATTGAGCACCGGCGCTAAAGTTGTGCCCGGGCGTGAGAAGTAAGGCCGCACGCTCGCGCGGCTTTGGCCGGGGGCAAGGATGCCGCCGCGATTATGACGGAGGATGGCTTGGCGCAACGCTATTTTGGAGGAAAAAGCCGGTTTGGTGCGGGGTGGTTGTCTGGAAAGGCGGACAGTAGGGCGATTCTGTTGTCTGGTTATTCAGTACTGCTACAACCAAGTGCTTGAAATATATGGTGCCCAGGGGCGGATTTGAACCACCGACACGCGGATTTTCAGTCCGCTGCTCTACCAACTGAGCTACCTGGGCGTTTGAAGGTGCGTGCGTCCTTCGAAGCCGGACTTATAAGGGTTTTGGGCGCTTGTGTCGAGCGTCGAAGCGTGAAATTTTTCGGGGTCGCTTGATTGCGGCGCGCATAACTGAGAAGAATAGGGAGGCGCGTGCCGCGCCCTGCCGGGACGCGGAAATCCGCGCGCGCAAGACACGGAAAACACACGCGAATTGGAACGCCGCATGCTTAAGATGCGCATTATCCCCTGCCTCGATGTCAAGGACGGCCGCGTCGTCAAGGGCATAAATTTCGTGGATTTGCGCGATGCGGGCGACCCCGTGGAGGCCGCCACGGCCTACGACGAGGCAGGCGCCGACGAGCTTTGCTTCCTCGACATCGGCGCAAGCCACGAAAAGCGCGGCATTATCCTGGACGTTGTGCGGCAGACGGCGGAGCGCTGCTTCATGCCGCTCACCGTGGGTGGCGGCGTGCGCACGCTGGACGACGTGCGCCAGCTCCTGCGCGCGGGCGCCGACAAAGTCTCGATCAACACCGCCGCCGTGGCCGACCGCTCGTTCGTGGGCCGGGCGGCGAAAAAATTCGGCAATCAGTGCATCGTGGTCGCCATCGACGCCAAGCGCGTGAGCGGGGAGGGGGATAGCGCGCCGCGCTGGGAAATCTTCACCCATGGCGGGCGCAACCGTACCGGCATCGATGCCGTGGCCTTCGCCCGCGAGGTGGTGCGCCAGGGCGCCGGCGAAATCCTCCTCACCTCGATGGATCGCGACGGCACGCGCGCCGGCTTCGACATCGCGCTCACCCGCGCCATCTCGGACGCGGTTCCGGTGCCGGTGATCGCCTCGGGCGGCGTGGGCACGCTCGATCACCTGGTCGAAGGCATCCGCGACGGCGGCGCAACCGCGGTGCTCGCGGCCTCGATCTTCCACTTCGGCGATTACACCATCGGCGAGGCCAAGCGCCACATGGCGGCGGCAGGGCTTCCGGTCCGGCTGGACTGACGCTCAGCGCGGCATCATCGGCGCCGCGAGGCCTGCATCGAGTTTCTCGATGGCCTGCTTGACCGCCTCCGCCCTTGCGAGAGCGCTCGATCAGCTGCCTCGATTTGAATCCGCAAAGCCAGAAGAACCGTGCCTGAATTCCGGTTGCCGCGCAGGTAGGTTACAAGGCGTAGGATGTCTTGTCCGGCCTTCGTATCCGGCATTCCTGGTAACAAAGCCGGGCCTCGCGGCGTAATAGCGGCATGAGCGCTGCCGCGGGCGGTCCGTGAAGCGCTACTGGATGCTGCTTGAAAGAGAAAAACCGATGAGAAGCGCCACCCGTGTTCTATTTGCATTCGTCTTCCTCAGCCTCGGCGCGGGGCTAGCGGCAGCGGCCAGCACCGAGAGCTACAGCCAGGTGGCATTCGAGGCCGCGCAGCGGGCCGGCAAGCCCATCCTGATCGATGTCACGGCACCCTGGTGCTCAACCTGCCGGGCGCAGGCTCCGGTGTTGAGGGAGCTGGTTTCGAAGCCGAAGTTCAAGGACCTGCAGGTCTTCACCGTCGATTTCGACAGCGAGAAGGATGCCCTGCGGCTCTTACGCGTGCAAAGCCAAAGCACACTGATTGTCTTCCAGGGCGAAACCGAGGTTGGCCGCTCGGTTGGCGACACCGGCAAGGCGTCCATCGAGGCCCTGCTCGCAAAAGGATTCTGAGGCCATGAGCGCGGCCAGCCTGGGCCTTTTGTTCGCGGCGGGAGCGTTATCCACGCTGTCGCCCTGTGTGTTGCCGATCCTCCCCATCGTGCTTGCCTCGGCGGCGTCGGAGCACAGGCTGGCGCCCGCGGCGCTGGCTGCGGGGCTGGCAATTTCTTTCACCGCGATTGCGCTGTTCGTGGCCACGGCCGGTTTTGCGGCGGGGCTGGACAATGGTGTGTTCCGCGTGCTCGCCGCCATCCTGCTTGTGGCCGCCGGCATCGTGCTGGCCGCACCCAGCCTGCAAGAGAAATTCACCACGGCGGCAAGCCCCCTCTCCGGCTGGGCGGAGAGCCGCTTCGGCGGGTTCTCAAGCGCTGGCATCTCCGGCCAGTTCGGGGTGGCTTGCTGCTGGGCGCCGTCTGGAGCCCCTGTGCCGGACCCTCGCTCGGGGCCGCGTCGCTGCTGGCCGCTCAAGGCAAGGACGTTGGCGAGGTGGCGCTGGCGCTGCTCCTGTTCGGCATCGGCGCAGGCCTGCCGCTCGTGGTTATCGGCATGCTCTCGCGCGAGGCGGCGCAGAGACTGCGGGGCAGGCTGACGAGAGCGGGCCGCGCCATGCGCCTGGGGCTTGGCGCCGTCCTCGTGGTGTTCGGCACGGCGATCCTGACCGGCTACGATAAGCAGGCCGAGACTTGGCTGGTGGGCATCTCGCCCGATTGGCTGACGAGGCTCACCACGTCGATCTGATGCAGGGTCCCCAGGATTGCGAAGGCCCCCTCACCCTGTCCCTCCCCCCGTGGGGGCGAGGGAACGCTAGAACTACTCGCAGCGAAGGTTTCGGGGTCCTCTCTCCCAGCCGCATCTGCTGGCAGATGCGGCCACGTAAGGAGGTAAGCTCGCCGAGGCGAGCTTACGGGGAGGGACAGGGCGAGGGGGGCTTGGCCAACCACTCGATCGCGGTTCTTGCAAGCCGCTATTGCGGTGCGCGGAAAAACAGGTCGGTATCGGGCAGCGAGCCGAAGGTGAACGGCTCCTGCGCATTGCTGGTCCTGACCAGCACGGTATCGCGCACCTTGCGGAACAGCCGCTCGACCTCAAGCCCAGGCTCGTTGATGTGATAGAGCAGCGCGTGCGTGAACGGGCTGTGCTCGTCCGCGCCATCCGCCGCGGTGTGGTTTTCGCGCGTGGCGTAGACCACAAGCTGCCCCTTCTGCGGCTCCACGCGCGCAAAGCCGCCGGCGAGGTTGCGCCTGCCCCGCGACCGCTCGCTCAGGCGTTCGAGGAAGGGATTGTTGCGGCAGGCGTCGAGGATCACGATGCCGAGCTTCTTCGAGCTGCCCGCACTTGCCAGCACGCGTTCCAGGTTGAGCGCCTCGAAGTCGGCATGCTCGGCGCGGTCCAGCCGGGCGTCGGCCGGGATCAGGTAATTGCGGCCGTCGATTTGCATGCCGTGGCCCGCGTAAAACACCACCGCCCAGTCGGCCTCCTCGGCGCGGTCGCCGAAGCTTTTCACGGAGTTCTCAAGCTCCGCGCGGCTGGCATTGCGCAGTTCCAGAACCTCCGCGAAGCCGAGCTGGCGGAAGGTCTGCGCCACCGCCGCCGCGTCGCTGGTTGGATTGGGGAGGGAGCCCGCATATTGATAGTCGCCCTGGCCGATAACCAGCGCGATGCGGCGGCCAATGTCGTAGGTCTTGCCCGTGGCGGGGATGAGGCGGGCGTCCGGGCCGGCCTTCTGGCTTTCGAGCGCGGCCAGCCGCTCCTGCGCGAGGAGCCGGGCCTGGCGTTGCTGCGGATCGGGCGCATTGAGCGTCACGGCCTTCTGGTAGTCGAGGAGGGCGAGCGCGGTGCGCCCCTGCTTCTCGTAAGCTTGCGCGCGGCCCGTGTAAGCGGAAGGCGTGGCCTCGCCCAGCTTGATTGCCTCGCTGTAATCGTCGATGGCTTCGGTTGTCTTGCCAAGCGCGAGGAAGGCGCTGGCGCGGGTGGCGAACGCGGTCTCGCGCTTCTTGCCAGTCTTGAGCGCGGCATTGGCATCCGCGAGAGCCTCATCCGGCTTGCCGGCCTTCAGATAAGCCTGCGCGCGGCCGATGCTGGCCAGCACATAGGCTGGATCGGCTTTGAGCGTCTCGCTGAAGTCCTCGATGGCGGGGCCGCTCTTTCCTTGCCAGAGATAGATCAGGCCGCGGCCGTAATGGCTGTTGGGGGCCTTCGCATCCTTGGCGATGATGACGCCGTAATCCTCAAGGGCGCGTTCGTAATCGCCGTTGTCCCGGTACGCGTTCGCGCGCTGGACGAAAGCGGGGCGGTTCTCCGGGTCGAGCTGGAGGGCGGCGTTGAAGTCCTCGATGGCGCGGGCGAAGTTACCCTTCTTCGCATGGGCGTTTCCGCGCCCGGCATAAGCGTGCAGGGCCTGATCGGGCTTAAGCCGGATCGCATGGGAAAAATCGGCGATGGCTTCGTCGTGATTGCCTTTCCCAAAGTGAGCGAGGCCGCGCTTCATATAGCCGTCTGCCTGCTCCGGCGCGGCTTTGATGGCTTCGCTGGCGTCGGCGATGGCCGCATCGATGTTGCCCATGTTCAGGTG
>Ga0182021_10002249_pt1 | contig 22511 bp, 19 predicted proteins | sample 612E3MmetaG_FD_120493 | JGI IMG/M metagenome (GOLD analysis project Ga0182021, IMG submission 120493) | Permafrost microbial communities from Stordalen Mire, Sweden - 612E3M metaG (Illumina Assembly) | ecosystem: Environmental > Terrestrial > Soil > Wetlands > Permafrost | place: Sweden... | reverse complement strand
TATCAGCAGCAGTAGGTATCGCCGCATTACTGGTCTTAATCAGAGGATTCACCCGTAAAAACACAGACAAACTCGGGAACTTCTGGGTGGACATCACTCGATCTGCACTTTACGTTTTATTACCAATCGCTGTGATATTGGCTATATTACTAGTTTCACAAGGTGTGGTGCAAACTTTTAGTCCTTATGTGACAGCACATACATTAGAAGGAGTTAATCAAACTATAGCGGTAGGACCGGTGGCTTCACAAGAAGCCATTAAAATGATCGGCTCCAATGGAGGGGGATTCTTCAATGTAAACTCAGCTCACCCCTTCGAAAATCCTAACACCACCACAAACATCATCGAAACCTTAGCCATTCTATTAATACCGATAGCCCTCATATTTACATTCGGTTACCTTATCAGGAACTTCAAACAAGGACTAGCTATATTCGCCGTCATGACAATATTGTTCGCATTAGGATTAGGAGTAGCAATCTATTCAGAAAACAATCCTAACCCCATACTAGAGAAAATGGGTGTAGCCGGTGCGAACCTAGAAGGTAAAGAAGTGAGATTGGGAGTTACTCAATCTGTACTATGGGGAGTCGCCACCACTGATGTATCAAATGGAGGTGTAAACTCCATGCACGACAGCGTAATGCCTCTAACTGGATTAGTATATATGTTCAACATGTGCACCGGTGAAGTCATATATGGTGGCCTTGGTGTGGGGCTGATAGGAATGTTGTTCTACGTTATTTTAACCATGTTCATAGCTGGACTCATGATAGGCAGAACACCAGAGTTCCTTGGTAAAAAATTAGGCCCCCCAGAGATGATATTGTCGGTTATACCCATCGTATTACCTCATGTAGCAATATTGACATTTGCTGCAATTGCCATAGCTACTCCAGTCGGATTGGCTGGTTTGAATAATCCCTCTGCTCACGGGCTTTCAGAAATTTTATACGCCTACTTATCCACGGTTGGGAATAATGGTTCAGCATTCGCTGGTTTAAGCGCTAATACAGTATTCTATAACTTAACAGGTGGATTAGCTATGCTAATAGGTAGATTTGGCACTATATTACCTGCAATTGCATTAGCTGGTTTATTAGCACAGAAAGGGAAGGTACCAATGACTTCTGCTTCATTCCCCACTACTGGCCCTTTATTCATAATTATTGTTGTAGCGGTAGTGATTCTACTTGGTGCACTCACGTTCTTCCCCGTATTCACTCTCGGACCAATCTTGGATCACCTATTCCTCCAAGGAGGGAATATAACATAGTTATAGGGAGGTGAATAAACATGAAAATCGAAACAGGCATTTTTCAAAGAAAAATAATATTAAACTCATTAAAAGGATCAATAATCAGATTAAACCCGATAACGCTTATCAGAAATCCTGTAATGTTCATAGTAGGAATAGGTGCCTTAATAACATCTATTCTCACTATCATTAATATTTATACAGGTGTAAATTTCGTATTTGACTTACAGATTACGATATGGTTATGGTTCACAGTTTTATTTGCTAATTTCGCGGAAGCTATTGCTGAAAGTCAGGGTAAAGCCCGGGCAGAATCACTTAAACGCACTAGAGCAGAAGCACCGGCCAATCAAATTCTTAAAGATGGAAGCATAAAAAACGTCTCTGCACTTACCCTCAAAAAAAATGATTGTGTACTGATTAAAGAAAATGAAATCATACCCAGTGATGGGGATATAATAGAAGGAACAGCACTGGTTGATGAATCAGCCATCACAGGTGAGTCAGCCCCTGTGATAAGAGAATCCGGTGGAGATAAAAGTGGAGTAACGGGAGGTACAAAATTACTTTCAGGAACAGTTAAAGTAAGGATCAGTGTAAATCCCGGTGAGACATTCCTTGACAATATGATAAGTATGGTTGAAAGCGCTAAAAGACAGAAGACACCTAATGAGAGAGCTCTTGAAATACTGCTTATAGGTTTAACAGTGATATTCCTAACCGTGGTCATCACTTTATCAGCATTTTCAGATTACATGGGAATAACCATCCCCATAGTTATTCTAATAGCCCTTTTAGTATGTTTAATGCCAACAACCATCGGAGCGCTTCTTCCCGCCATTGGTATTGCAGGTATGGATCGATTACTACAACACAACGTCATTGCCTTAAGCGGTAGGGCCGTAGAGGCCGCTGGTGATGTTAGTGTAGTTTTATTGGATAAAACCGGTACTATCACCTTAGGAAACAGAATGGCAACAGAATTTATTCCCGCTTCAGGAGTAAAAGCAGAAGATTTTATTGAAGCTTCCTTAATGTCCTCCCTAGCCGATGAAACTCCTGAAGGACGTAGCATAGTGAAATTAGGTAAAAAAGAGTTAAAAGTGCAGGGAAGAGATATACATCCCTCGAAAGAATCCGTATTTGTTCCATTTACGCCGGAGACATGCATGAGTGGAATTGACGTAGGTTCAAATAAAATAAGGAAAGGATCAGCAAATGCCATAGAAAAATTTGTTGAAAGTAACGGTGGAAGTGTTTCTGCAGAAGTAAGAAATATTGTAGATGAAATAGCGGTGAAAGGTGATACGCCTTTGGTTGTAGCTGATAGTAAACAAGTATTGGGAGTTATAAGATTAAAAGATATTGTTAAAGAAGGTATAAAGAAAAGATTAGTTCAATTAAGGCATATGGGTATTAAATCAATTATGATAACTGGTGATAATCCACTCACAGCTGCATCTATAGCTGCTGAAGCAGGTGTTGATGATTTCAGCGCTGAAGCTAAGCCAGAAACAAAGTTAGAGATGATACGCCAATATCAATCAGGTGACCAACAATATTTGGTAGCTATGATCGGTGACGGGACCAATGATGCTCCAGCACTTGCTCAAGCAGATGTTGCCGTGGCTATGAGTGCCGGTACCTCAGCAGCAAGAGAAGCAGCGAATATGGTTGATTTAGATTCGTCACCGTCAAAATTACTAGACATAGTTGAAATTGGTAAAGAGATACTCATAACAAGAGGAGCATTAACTACTTTCAGTGTTGCGAACGATGTTGCCAAATATTTTGCCATTGTACCTGCCATATTTGCAAGTGTTTACCCTCAATTAGGCGTTTTAAATATTATGGGTCTATCCAGTCCTGCTAGTGCAGTTCTCTCAGCGGTTATTTTTAACGCTATTGTAATACCATTTTTAATTCCTCTCTCCTTGAGGGGTGTTAAATTCCGTACTACTTCTTCAGTTTCGAAACTTTTAGGTTTAAATATGATGATATACGGAGTTGGAGGTTTAATTATACCATTTATTGGTATAAAAGCCATTGACATTGTAATTACCTTTTTAGGTTTGGGGGTTAAAATATGAGTAAGATGAGTGAAATCAAAAATTCCATTATAATATTTGCTGTATTTACCATAATATTCGGTTTAGTTTATCCCCTGGTGATTACTGGAATATCGCAATTAGCGTTTCCAAGCCAAGCGAATGGAGAATTGATTAAGGAAAATGGCCAGATTATAGGTTCACAACTTATTGGGCAAAACTTCTCCAGTCCTCAGTATTTCCAAGGCAGACCTTCAGTCATAGATTACAACGCCAGCACCTCCAGTGGCTCCAATTTGGGCCCTGACAATCAGCATCTTATAAATAATGTAAGTCAACGAATGCAGCTGATAATACAAGAGGATTCTCTGCCTGTCAATGTTAGTGTTCCTGCAGATTTAGTTGAAGCATCATCTAGTGGATTGGATGGTAATATATACGTAGATTCCGCCATGATTCAGGTGCCTAGAATTGCACAAGCCAGAAATATAAGTCAATCCGAAGTTAATAAAATAGTAATTGATAATGAAGAATTTCAATTACTTGGCAATCCCATAGTTAACGTTTTAAAGCTTAATATAGCTTTAGATAAACTTAATAAATAAAAATACAAATGGAAAAACTATAAAAAATGACAGATGAATATAAAAGACCTGATCCTGATGAACTCCTGCGTTTAATAAAAGAAGAGGATAAAAAGAGTTATAATGGCTATTTAAAAATCTTTTTAGGATATGTTGCTGGTGTAGGCAAAACTTATAGGATGCTCAGTGAAGCTCGCGTTCTCCAAGATCGGGAAAAAGATGTAGTAGTTGGGTTAGCTGAAACTCATGGTAGAGAAGAAACAGAAGAGCTTCTTAAAGGTTTAGAGATTATACCCCGGCAAAAAATAGATTATAAAGGTATTACGCTGGAAGAACTCGATTTAGACGCGGTTTTAAAAAGGAAACCTGAATTTGTTTTAGTAGATGAACTAGCACACACCAACGTTCCTGGTGCTCGGCATTTGAAGCGTTATCATGATGTGGAGGAACTGCTTAATGCGGGTATAAACGTCTATACAACATTAAACATACAACATGTAGATAGTATAAATGATATTATCCAACAGATAACCGGAGTTGAAGTTAAAGAAACTGTTCCAGACAGAATTATTGAAATGGCAGATAAAATAGAGCTTATTGATTTGCCAATCGATGAATTAATCGAGAGGATGAATGAAGGAAAAGTTTACATCCCCGAAAAAGCTGAACAAGCCATTCAACGATTTTTTAAGAAAAGGAATCTTGTTGCCTTAAGAGAACTTGCTCTACGTTACGCTACAGTACACGTGGACTATGATATGGATCGTTACCTGAAAAAAGAGAATATATTAGGACCTTGGGAAACAAGCAATCGCATCATGGTATGTGTAAGTTCCAGTATTAGTTCTAGAAGGCTTATTCGTGTAGCACATAGATTAGCTGATCGTTTTAATTCAGAGTGGTTCGCAGTGTATGTTGAACCATCTTACGGGTACAGAATGAAACCAGATGAATCGTTTCAACTTGAAAAAAATCTGGAACTTGCTGAAGAACTTGAAAGTAAGGTTTTTCGTTTAACCGGTTCTATAGCAGATGAGATAGTATCATTTGCAAACTCTAAAAATATAACACTCATTTTACTGGGTCATTCACAGAGAACTCGCTTGCAAGAACTTATAGTGGGTTCCGTAATTAATCAGGTTATTAGTAAAAGTGATGCTCAAATACTTGTGGTGGAAAATGAGAATAAAAATAAAACACCTCCAGAAAGTTTAAGAACAGATTTAGATGCGGGTAGATATGATTGGAGACCATATGCTTTGAGTTTTTTAAGCATTGGTATTACTGTAATCATTTGCTTCCTGATACGGCCTTTTGTGGAAGCTGTAAATATACCCATGATTTTCATTATACCTGTAGTTCTATCCAGCTTGATATATGGTAGGAAAGCAGGAATTCTAGCATCATTACTTGCAGTTGCATCATTTGATTTTTTCTTCGTCCAACCTTACTATGCATTCGCTGTTGCTGATGTTCGTTTTATTCCCACATTTTTCGTGTTATTTATAGTTGGAATTATAACTAGTTTACTGGCTGATACTGTTAAAAAACAGGTTGAGTATACAAGGCAACGTGAAACATTTATATCATCAGTTTACGATTTAAGTAGGGATTTGTTAACTTCACATGGTTTAGATGATATTTTAGAGAAGAGCACTAGATATATATCTGAATCATTTAATTTTGACGTGTTAATACTCCTACCTAGTGATGAAAATAATTTGGAAATTGTTTCACGTTTTGGAACTAAAAGAGATTTTGATGAGCATGAAAATGGTGTATCAACTTGGGTTTTTAAACATGGAATGGCTGCAGGATGCGGCACTGAAACCTTATCCTCTTCTAAATGGTTTCATATTCCTTTAAAAGTTCAGGAAAGAATTATGGGTGTTTTAGCATTATCTTCGGATATGGACATAAACAGTGAAGAAAGACATTTAATTGAAGCATTTGCTAGTGTTATTTCTCTAGCATTATCAAATTTCATCCCTTAATAAAAAAATGATTCATATTTTTTATTGTTTAAATTTTTTATCATAATCCTCAATAACGGTTTTACGATCTTCAGATCTTTTATACTTCCTGAATCCAGCATCATCACCTTGGATCAGTCTATTTATTGTGTTATCTACTTGGTCTGGGTTAGGTACATGTTCCATTATCAACCGAGTGCGGTCATGACCACCGAATATTTCGATGTCCCCTGCTTTGAAAATCCTTTCCATAATTCCCTGTGATATATTAACATCCTGAATTTTATTATAATGCATGTAAACCTTTTCTTTCCTTATTACGCCCCTTTCAACCAACACTCTAGTTGTGGTGAGCATGTAATGGATTGCTCTCCATGAAATAATATCCCAAATAATCCATAAAAAAAGTACAAATATTAATATGATCATTAAATAACTAACAGACTCCACCAGAGGCAATCTCACGTAGTTAACTAGAATATTTTGTATTGAAGCTACACTAGCTAATATAAAAGTAAATAAATATATTAATACTAGCAAAATGAAGAATTTAATGAAAGTTGATGTCAAAGTGAATGTAAATCGGGGTCTAGTATCAAATAAAACTTTTTCCCGTGGTTGCGAAGTGTTATTCATTTCATCCATCTAAAAATCTCCCCATCTATATTAAATTATTTTTTTTTATCCAATGAATGATCATCGATTTATTTGAAATATATAATTATGGATTAAGACGAACCAGTTTATATAAGTGAATATCGAAGAATGGGAGTTACTGGGTTATCTTTTTTTATTCTGATTTAGACCGTGTGGTCTAGACCACCATGTTTATATACGTTTAAGATCAACAACCATTGATATTGAATTTATTTTGTTAATGATTTAAGTAAATTAAACTTGCAATTGTAAAAATGAGATAGAGGTGAATTAAAAATTAAAGAAAAATCATTTGAAAGGAAGAATGAACTTATAGAAACTGCTTTAGATGAGTTTACAATGAAAAGCTACGAAAATGCGTCACTAAATAAAATCATCAAAAATACAGGAATCAGCAAAGGCACTTTCTATTACCACTTCCAAGACAAAGGAGCACTATATATCTTTTTGCACGATTCTGCCTATAAAGCTCAGATTGAGTTTATGAACAAGCATATGATTGAACTGGGAGAAGATTTTGAAGAAAAAGATATTTTTGAAAGACTTAAACTACTAACTCAAATAAGCGTAGAATTTGCAATTGCTTATCCTAAATACCTGAAACTAATAATCAGGTATATGAAAGAAACGGAAACCCCCGAGAACAAGAAAATTCTTGAATATATAAATAATTTCCGAAAAAAAACAATAGAAGCAGGTATGGACATGATGATAACAAAGGCAATAGAAGATGGAGACTTTAAAGACGAGTTTTCTAAGGAGTTTATTGTGAAAATAATAAATCATCTATTCCTCAATTATATTGAAATATTTCCTAATGAAGAAAATTATGAAATGTCAAAATTTATTGAAGATATCAATAAATTTATAAACTTCCTAAAATATGGATTAGGCAAATATTAAAGTTCAAAATCATTAAATATGATGAATTATCATGCTAAAACTTACAAAATTAATAGAAAACTTAGCAGATGGTAAATTAAAGTTGTATAATGCTTTATAGTCAATTAATTAAAGGATGATTTGATGTGAGTAAAGAACAAGAATACACTAAGGGTTTTGTAACTTCTAAGGATGGAACTACTATTGGGTATAGACAGATGGGCAGTGGTCCAGGTCTTATTTTATTGCATGGAGGTATAAGTTCCTCTCAATACTTTATGAAACTCGGTGCTGCGCTTTCTGATGAATTCACCGTTTATGTCCCAGACCGTCGTGGGAGAGGATTAAGTGGGCCATTTGGCGATGACTACGGTTTGCAAAGAGAAGTAGAAGATTTAGATGCTATCCTAAAAAAAACAGATGCACACTATATCTTCGGTGGGTCCTCAGGTGGACTAATCTCGTTGCAAGCATCACTTACTTTATCAGACATCAAAAAAATTGCACTCTATGAACCAATAGTTTATGCTAACAAGTCCGAGATGGACAAATTTAACGCTGCAGTGCAGCATTTTGACAAGGAAGTATCAGAAGGTAAAAGTGTTACTGCAATGGTAGATATAACAAAATCTAACGGACATCCGACTGGAGCGTTTTATAAACTACCGGATTTTATAATGAAAATTTTTTTCAAACTAGTATTAATACAAGATGAGAGAAGTGTCAAAGGTGACGATGTAACGATTGAAGATCTTATGCCTACACTAAAATTTGATGTGCAACTAGTCAACGAGACTGAAGGAAAACTTGAGAATTTTAAAGGTGTATCCGCCGAAGTTCTGTTGCTTAACGGGAGCAAGAGTATGATCAATATATTACTGCAAGATACACTCGATACCCTGAACAATCTATTACCCCACGTTAAACGCATGGAACTTCAAGGTTTAGACCATGATTCAGCGCAAAACTATGGCAAACCAGAAATCATCGCGCAAGAAATAAAACGTTTCCTTCAATAAAATGAAGACAAGAGTAAGCTGAATACAAACTCTTTTTCATATTTTTTTAATAAGAATTCATGAAATTTTCATATTTCATTGTAATTTTCGGAGAACCCACGCCTATTGTTGAATTCATTTTTTTTAAAAAATTATTTATTATTATTTTCATTATTTTTTTCCTGAATTACCAACTGAAAATGGATAATGACAAATTTAATGCATTATTAAATTTGTAAAAAAGTGGCAGATTGAAAAATTCATTCAAAATAAACCTAGTAGAGGGATAAATGTTATGCTGCAGCTGATAAAATTTTGAATGAAAATTACAATGAAACTGATATACAAAAGGATAAAAAATACTTTACCTTAACATTTGCAGATGATGAATTAATAAATCAGGCATGGCCGTTACTAGTGACATGTTTGAAGAATTATAAACCATATGAAGACGTAGAAGTGAAAGCCGAGGTCATTATAACAGAAAATGGTAATTTTATCAAATTATATTTCATCTACCCTGAATCAAATATGAATATTTCCAATCGAGAGCTTGAAGATGGCCTCGAAAAGATGAAAAACGATTTTGAACAATACTACACGAAATTAATTAAAAAAATCAAATTAATTCCTTTTATAGAGTAACAAGTAATTCTTTTATCGTTTTTTTAAGTTCGATATCCATATAATTTAAAAGAAAAAAAATTTAAAAATCTTAAAATACTCACTTAGTTCATCTTGTCCATAATAGCCCCTATTTTCTCATATAAATTGCAGATGATAAGTTTTTTCTTAAGATTCATTTTACTATTCATTTATGACGTACTTTTGAATTAATAGATCATTTCTATTTTATAATTAAGTGTACATTCAGAATACATATCATCTGGATGATATCGAATCTGGGCCACTTGGCTCGTAGGCTACCGGGAAACAAGTGGAGTGGTATTTAATAAGAAAGGCCTGGTGTTCCCAGTGATCTATACAATAATCTTGAACCACTAATCTTTAGAATATAATAAATGAGGATAAATTATTAGTTAAAAAAGGAAAATATGTTACAGACCGGGCTTCCTAAAGGATGTACGGAAAATTAACTTAGTTAAATTAAGTAAAGATTACTTAAATAATAAAGGTATTACAGTCACATTTGATCCTTCCTCTAGGATCTCCACGTTTTTAGGAACCTCAAAATAGCCGTCAGCCTCAGAAAGCGAAGTTATAGCACCTGAATCCTTTAAAATTGGATGAGCCTGATTTCCACGGATTTTTACCAGCACGTATTGCTTTCTTCCACGAGCAGGTCGGAATCTTCGGGATAATTTAAGTTTCATCACATTATTTTCCCCAACTCCAACATTTAAAGATGATATTTTCCTTAAAAACGGGCCAATGAAAACATGAAAAACCATTAAAGCTGCTACCGGGTATCCCGGGAGACCGAATATGATTTTACCTTCATTTCCATCTTCGATTAAGCCTATTATGGTTGGTTTCCCTGGTTTAACAGCTATACCGTGAACTAAAACTTTACCCATCTCGTCTAAAACAATCCTTAACACGTCTCCAGCACCAGCTGAAGTTCCACCAGATGTTATAATGATATCCGCATCTTCAAATTCCTTAATTTTGTTTTTTAACGATTCATAGTCATCTTTAACTATCTCAGAATGTATTGGTTGACATCCACAGGATTTCACCGAGTTGGATACGGTGTAAGAGTTTATATCGTATATTTTCCCGTATTCTAACTTCTCTTCAGCTTTTATTAGTTCATTTCCAGTGGAAATTACTGCTACTTGTGGTTGGACGTAAACTGGGATTTTTTGGAGACCAATAGCACTTAACACGCCAATTTTATCGGGCGTTATGAATTCTCCTTCAGAGAGTAAAAGTTCTCCTTTCTTTACATCTGAACCTTCATTTGCAATGTTAGCTCCTAAAGCTACACTTTCAAGTATCAAAATATCTTCATCTTTTTTTTCAGCGAATTCTATCATGATTACTGCATCGGCACCTTCCGGTATGGGGGCTCCGGTACTTACTTCAATGCAGGTTCCTTCTTCTACTTTATTTTGTGGTACTTCACCGGCCATTACTACTTCTAAAAGTTTTAATGAAGCCGGTTTATCTTCTGATGCTCTAAAAGTGTCTTTTGACTTAACTGCGTAGCCGTCCATGGCTGCTCTTTTGAATGGAGGTAAATTAATGGTAGCATATATATTTTCTGAGAGAACTCTCTGGTAAGCATTCTCGATTGCTACCTTTTCCACCTTTTTTTTAAATGGAAGAGTTGAAATGATTTTTTTCACATCTTCAGGATTCATTATATTTAAGAATTCATTTCCCATATCATTCACTCTTTATCTCATTTTGAATTTTTTATTGAATTGATAAAATAATAAAAAAACTTAGACGTAAATGTGCATAATGAATTGAATACTCTAATTATATTCTCTGTTATTCAATTTAGTTAGTTATTGTTTAACTGAATTTCATGTATTTTGTGGATAAAATACTTCTTTTTATATATATCAAAATACTATATAAATAAGGACATAAGTGTCCGCTAATATTACATTATTTCAAATTAGGATATTTTTTGAATCATTTGATTATATTATTCTTATTTGATAAGAATTAACGAATAAAAAAACCAATAATATCTTAATTTATGTGACATATTACTAGACCATTTATGATAATTATAAATTCTAGATAAAAATAGGAGGAGAGTATTTGAGTAGAGGACCAAGTCAACAAACTCAGGAAATAAGAAGGGTTAGAACACCCCGTCGAGGTGAAATACCTGGTGTGGTGGAACAAATCATGGGCCATGGAAAGCTCAAGGTTAGATGTGCTGATGGTATAGTAAGACTTACCAGAATCCCAGGAAAAATGAAAAAACGAATATGGATCAGAGAAGGTGACGTAGTTCTAGTAAAACCATGGGATTTCCAAAGTGATGAAAAAGCAGATGTTATATGGAGATACACCCGGACTGAATCCAACTGGTTAGAGCGCCGAGGTTACCTTAAATTATAACCAAGTAAATTTTTAATTAAATTATCCGATTTATTAAATTGCAGTAGATTAATCAAAGATTTTAAGGATAATCTTATGTTCTAATCTATTTAAATACTCTAATATTACTTTTAAGTTTTTTTTCTGTGGAGATTTAGGATGTCAAAAATATCAAAAGCAGATGAAGATCTTAGAAAGATACTATCAGAAAAACGGTTAAAAAGTGATGCTGATAGAAGAGTTGGAAGCGAAGTATTCGATAAAAAAACTCTGGAAACCCTTTATACACTGGCAAATCATGGTTATATTCATATTTTATACGGGGCTATCAGCACTGGAAAAGAAGCTAACGTTTTTAAAGGATTAGATGAGAATGGTAACTTTGTGGCGGTGAAAATTTACCGTATTACTACCTCAGATTTTAAAAAAATGCAAAATTATATACAAGGCGATCCCCGATTTAAAGTTAGAACCACTAATAAGCGTCAAATAGTTTATGCTTGGGTTAACAAAGAATTCAGAAATCTTAAAAGAGCGCGTGAACATGGAGTAAAAGTTCCACGACCGATTGTTGCCAAAAACAATATATTGGTTATGGAATTTATAGGGGATAAAGATGGAAATCCGGCCCCCCTCATGAAAGATGCTAATATCTCCAATCCAAATAAGGTATTAGAAAAACTGGTAAATTATGTAAAAATTCTGTATAATGATGCTAAACTTGTTCATGGAGATTTATCAAACTTCAATATTTTGATTAATGATGATGAGCCAGTGATTATAGATATATCCCAGGGTGTGGTTGTCGACCATCCATTCTCCCTAGAGCTTTTAAACAGGGATATTCTAAACTTAACTATAGCTTTTAAAAAATTAGGTATTAATATATCTGAAAATGAAATCAAAAGTGAAATTATGGACTTATGAGGATTAGAAAAGTATATTATGGAGAATATTTATAATATAATTATAAATAGTACATCCTTGCTGCATTAATGAGTCATAACCTCCCAGATTAGGTGAAAAAATTGATTAATATAGAATATCTCAAAATACCCCGTGAAAGAGTGGCGATTTTAATTGGAAAAAACGGTATCGTCAAAAAAGAAATTGAAAAGATAACTCAAACTAAAATAGATGTGGACAGTGAATCAGGTAGCATATCAATAGTGCCTCTTGAAAATACAGAAGACCCCTTATCTGTATGGAAAACTAGATATATTGTGAAAGCTATAGGGAGAGGTTTCAATCCAGAAACTGCAATGAAACTCACTTCAGATGAGATGATATTAGATATCATTAATCTCCCAGACTTTGTAGGTAAATCAAAAAAGGCTATTTTAAGGCAGAAAGGTAGAATAATTGGTAAAGAGGGTAAAACGAGGGATATCATAACAGAAATGACTGGAGTTAGTATCTCCATTTATGGTAAAACTGTAGCACTCATTGGTGATCTAGATCACATACAGGTTGCCAAGGAAGCTGTAGATATGATTTTACATGGTGCACAACATAAAAGCGTTTATGGATTTTTAGAGACTAAAAACCGTGAATTGAGGATGAAAGAATTCAAAGAAATAGCTAAGAAATGAAATTTCTTTTTTATTGATTCTAAATTTTAATTTATAAAAATTATTATATAACAAACCATTTAAAGGAGGCTTAATTTGGAGAGAGAAGCAGCAGAACTTTTTGAAGAGTTTAAAGAACTTACAGCATCGGAGTTTTTCAGGAGAAACAAGCAGATGCTAGGATTCTCTGGAAAAATAAGATCCCTCACTATGGTTTTCCACGAACTCATTACTAACAGTCTAGATGCAGCTGAAGAAGCTGGAATACGGCCAGAAATAACTATAGACCTAAAAAGAGTGGGTAAAGACCATTATATTCTAAAACATACTGATAACGGGCCAGGAATTCCAGAAGCATTTATAACCAAAGTATATTGTACCATGTTCGCCGGCTCTAAATTTCGTAACATCCAATCACGAGGTCAACAAGGTTTAGGATGCAGTGGATGTGTACTACTTTCCCAAATGACCACAGGAAAACCAGCTAAAGTAACTTCAAGCTACCACGAAGGTGACAAACTTAGAGGAGTGGAAATGACATTCAAAATGGATGTCAAAAAGAACCAAGGACTGATATTAAGCCAAAAAAACGTTGAAACAAAATCAAGCGGAGTTTCCATAGAATTACACTTCAAAGATGTTTCATATTCCCTTAGTGAACAAGGAGCTTATGAATATATCAGAAGAACAGTGATCGCCAACCCACACACTAAAATCAGATTCCGAGATCCAACTGGACATAAATACATCTTTGAAAGAGCCACAGACATAATACCACCCCTACCTAAAGAAGTTCTACCCCATCCCCGTGGTGTAACGGCTGATGATTTAATATTCATGGCTAAACATACCGATAAAAGGAGATTCAGAAGTCTTCTTACCAGTTCCCTCTCTAGAATGTCCACTAAAAGAGTTAATGAAATCCAAGAAGTAACAGGAATAGATTTAGATAAACGACCCAAAGACATGAAGTGGGAGGAAGCAGAAAAAATAGTTGATCTTTTTTCACAGATGGATTTCATGGCACCACCAACTTCAGGTTTAATACCGATAGGCAAGGAACAAATTGAAAAGGGTATGCGAGAAATTTTAACTCCTGAATTTGTAGCCACCAATACTAGGAATCCTAAAACCTACCGAGGCGGGGTTGCATTCATAATCGAAGCAGGTATCACTTATGGAGGAGAATCCGGGAGAATTGTAGGTGATCAAAAGCGAGCGGAGATTATGAGATTCGCCAATAGGGTTCCTTTAACTTTCGATCAAGGAAGCTGCGCCATAACCGAAGCATTGAAAAGCATAGATTGGAAACGCTATGGAATAAGAGATCTTGATAACGCACCTATAACAGTTTTCGTTAATTTAGTCTCAACTAACGTGCCTTATCTTTCAACAGGAAAACAAAGTGTAGCACCTGAAGCTGAGATATTACACGAAGTGAGACAGGCTACTATGAAAATAGCCAGAAGTCTACAAAAATATATAAGGGCTAAAAAAGCTGCTAAAGAGGAAGCATTACGTTCACAACTCTTTGAGAGCCTTGTCCCTGTTGTCATTAGGGAAGCAGCACTGCTTGCCGAAACAGATGTTCCAGAATACGATGCTGTACTAGCTAAGGTTACACGCAGAGCTAAATTTGAAGGTTTACAATTAAACAGCGAGGTTGAAGATGAATAAAAAAGATATAGCCGCTAGGAAAGATATCGCCATTAATAAACTTAAAAGCCTAGGTGATAAGATAATAGAGGACGTGAACCAGAACAGCGTTCCCGCTATTAAGGTACCCTCCAGAGGCACATCTAACCTAGTTTATGATGAAGATAAACGTTATTACATCCTGGGAGATCGTTTCGGTCAGCGTAGTCTGGGTAACGTTAAGCAGATCAATAAGATCGCCCAGATGGTTTACATGGCAAATTTCTGTAAGGATCTGGTCCGGCGAAGTAAAACCGCCACTTTAAGGGAGATGTACTATGTATCTGAGGGATGGGATGTAGATTTCGGAGACCAGCAGGAATCCAACATCGTAGGAGAGGATCTAGAGGTTACATTAGGTATGACCCGAGAAGACCTTGGTTTGATGCCAGAAGAGGACGGTGCATCCGTCTATGGTAACCTCACTGTACGAGAGGATGATGTGGAAATCAACGCATTAAAATCAGGTAAATCAGGCTACACGATATCACCAACCATTGATGACGTGGAATTTATAGAAGCAGACGTAAAGCGAGTGATAGCTGTCGAAACTATGGGAATGTTCCACCGACTAGTACAAGAAGAAGCCTACAAAAAATTTGATACACTAATCGTTGGACTTAAAGGACAAGCAGCACGTGCCACTCGTAGATTCCTAAAAAGAGTTAATCAAGAGCTTAAATTACCAGTTTACATTTGTAACGACGGAGATCCATGGGGATTCCACATTGCCATGGTGATTATCTCAGGCAGCGCTAAGCTGGCCCATGTAAACCATGATTTGGCCACGCCAGACGCTAAATTCTTGGGGGTAACAGCCAGTGACATTATAAATTATGATCTACCAACTGACCCCTTAAAGGATATCGATGTGTTGCGACTTAAAGAACTTCTTAAAGACCCTAGATATAGAGATGAATCCTGGAAGACCGAGATCAAAAAGATGATTAAAATCGGGAAAAAAGCTGAACAGCAGTCTTTCTCGAAGTACGGATTGGAATATGTTGTAGATACCTATCTACCTGAGAAGTTAGATGCAATGTAAAAATTCCGAGAATAATTCAATCTAATAAGGTTGAATTAAAAAACTTTTTTTCTTTTTTTGATTATAATTTTTTTTCTTAAATAAAAAATCATAAAGATTTATTATAATGAGAATATAAAAATTTTATATAATGAATGTTTTATTTAGAACCTCAATTTGGAAGTTTTCATGGCATTCAAACATCCTATTGAGGTAACACCACCCAATTAGGGTTATATGGAGGTTGAATTTAATGAAAGCTGTGGGAATAAATGGATACGGGACTATAGGGAAAAGAGTTGCAGATGCGGTTGCATGCCAGGATGACATGAAAATTGTAGGAGTGACTAAACGAACACCTGATTTTGAAGCTAAAATGGCAGTTGAAAAAGGTTACGACCTTTATATAAGCGTTCCAAAAAGAGAAGGATTGTTCACTGATGCTGGTATTGAGGTTTCAGGTAATATCAACGATCTCTATGATCAACTTGATATTATAGTGGATTGTACTCCTGAGGGAGTTGGAGCCCAGAATAAGTCAAATGTCTATGAGAAGAAAGGGCTTAAAGCTATTTTTGAGGGTGGTGAAAAACATGACCAAATAGGTCAGTCTTTCAACTCATTCTCTAACTTCGATGACTCTATTGGAGCAGATTATGTGCGGGTAGTCTCCTGTAACACCACCGGCTTATGCAGAACCTTAAACCCTATTAAAAACCTGGCTGGAATAAAAAAAGTCCGTGCGGTAATGGTAAGACGTGGTGCAGATCCCGGACAGATAAAAAAGGGACCCATTAATGCCATAGTACCCAATCCACCCACAGTTCCCTCTCACCATGGACCCGACGTGCAAACTGTGATGTACGGCCTGAACATCACAACCATGGCTTTACTAGTACCCACCACCATTATGCATCAGCATAACCTCATGGTTGAATTAGAAAACTCTGTAACATTGGATAATGTAATAGATGCACTAGAGGAAACTCCTAGAGTCCTCCTACTTGAAGCTAGTAAAGGACTTGGTTCCACTGCGGAGATCATGGAATATGCTCGTGATGTTGGAAGACCTAGAGGCGATTTATTCGAAATAGCAGTGTGGAAAGAGTCATTGAACATTGTAGATGGTGAATTATATTATATGCAAGCTATCCATCAGGAATCTGATGTTGTTCCTGAGAATGTGGATGCCATACGAGCAATGCTAGAGATAGAATCTGATTCGACTAAATCCATCGAAAAAACCAACAAAAACATGGGAATTATAGGATAAAAAAAAATTCTTTTTTTTTAACTTTTTATGTTTTTGAAATATATTAAAAAAAATTTTTTTTATTTAAGAGAATCTGGTGTAAATTGGGCAATTTAGGTTAGAGTTTGGAAAAATTACTTTTACACCTTTTTCCAATATATGTGTTAAGACAACCATATTTATCTTTAATATTAAAAATTTTTAATATCCATGAATTTAGGAGTAAATAGGGATTAAAGAAATAATTCTGTAAATCCAAAGATTTAATAATTTAATTTGTCCTTAATTCTTTTATACTCACATTTCTGAATAAATATCTAAAATATTACTAAATTTTGTGATAATAATGCTTCGAGAAATCCTAATTTCCATGCGACCTAAACAGTGGTATAAAAACCTGGTCATTTTTATAGGAATAGCCTTTTCTTTAAATCTATTAAACATTAACCTATGGATAAGTGCCATATCCGCTTTTTTCATATTCTGCTTACTCTCCGGCAGTATATATCTAGTCAATGATGTATTAGATATCGAAAAGGATAAGAAACATCCTAAAAAGCGTGAAAGACCATTACCATCCGGGAAATTAAAACCATATCAAGCCATCACAGCTGCAACTATATTCATTTTAATCGCCTTATTAGGGTCTTATATGATAAATATACCCTTCTTCCTTATTTCCATAGTTTTCTTCGTACTGATGATGCTGTACTCGTTATATTTAAAAAATTTCATTATTGTAGATATAATGATTATATCAACTGGTTTCGTTATAAGGGCTGTAGCGGGGGCTCTAGCAATCAGTGTCCTAGTATCTCCCTGGTTAATTATATGCGCCTTTTTAATCGCCTTATTTTTAGCTCTAGGTAAAAGAAGACATGAATTATTTTTATTAGGAGATAATGTTAAGGAACATCGTGAAAGTCTTGAAAGTTTCTCAACTGAAATGTTGGATCAGATGATTATAATAACTACTAGTACCCTGATAATGTCCTACTCCCTTTACACTTTCTTCACAGGTAAATTATTAATGATGGTAACTATTCCCTTCGCCTTCTACGGGATATTCAGATATCTCTTTCTGATTCACTCTAAAAAAATGGGTGGAGAACCGGAAATGTTATTTAAAGATAAGGGAATGGTATTAAGTATAGTTTTATGGGCATTAGTAGTGTTTCTAGTGCTTTATGTGAACATAGGAGGTATTTTAAATGTTAAATAATCTGAAAACATCCAAAAGAATTGATATAATAATTCCTCTTTTGATAATAGTTATCGTAGCCTTGACACGCATTCCCTTTGTCAGTAAATTTTTATATGAATGGGATTCCGCCTCTTATGCCCTAGCATTCCAAAATTTTAACATAGCCCAAGAACAACCCCATCCTCCAGGTTACATATTATTCGTTGGACTAGGTAAGGCTGTGAATTATGTTTTTCATGATGCTAATACTAGTATGATATTTTTAAGTGTAGTTTTCAGTATTTTAACTGCTTTACTCGTTTATTTCCTAGCTAAAGAGATGTTTTCTAGAAGAGTAGCTATCGTTAGTTCTATATTATTAATTTTTAATCCACTATTTTGGTTCTACGGGGAAATAGCCAGTATTTATATTTTTGAAGCTTTCTTCGCTGTTTTAATAGCTTATCTATCCTATAAAGTATTGAAAGGAGATGGGCGATTCATATACCTCTCAGCACTGGTTCTGGGTTTAGCAGGTGGATTTAGATTAGATTTAGTGGAATTCATGTTTCCCTTATGGTTATTCTGTCTCTGGTTTGGTAAAACTTCCTACTTTAGAATAGGTAAAGCCTTTATTGTACTTATTATGGCCATTCTCTTATGGTTTATACCAACTATACTCTCAACCGGAGGATTAGGACAATATCTAAAACTTTCAGCAGAACAATCAGTAGCCTCCACTTACACTTCAATTTTATTGGGTGCTAGTCTCTCTGCTCAGGTAATAAATTCAGGACTCGCCATAGTTTGGTCTCTCTGGGGATTAACATTTTTCGGAATAATCATGATCCTCCTATATCTAATTTACCATCACAGCGGTTGGAGATCCAAATTCGTACCATACCTTAAAAATCCGCTCAGCATCCTCTTCATATTATGGATAGCTCCTGCATTCCTTTTCTACCTGATAATCTATGTAATAAAACCCGGTTATATTCTAGTGTATCTTCCTGCATTAATGATCATTCTAGGATATGTAGTGAATCGGCTTTCACATGATTTGAATATCACCTTCCCTAAAATTTCACCCCGTTCCTTCTTAGTATCTCTATTACTAATTGCAATCATCGTGAACTCCATAATATATGTATACCCTTATAATCTTCACCAAGGAGAAATATGGGAAACTCCTCAAGATCAAATTCATGGATCTGAAAAAATTTTCTTTGAGATAAACGCTGGTATACTCTACAATAACCAGAAAATAAAGGCAAATGATCAAAATACTAACCTACATATTAATACGATAACTAATCTATCAAGTTCAAATCCAAATAATACTATAATTGTTATTAGAGATATAACTAGAGAAGATGAAGGCTTTAATTTTAGAAAAGCCATGTACTATCTACCAGAATATAATGTTTATTACCTCCTCGACTCTGAAAATTCACATGTCACCAATAACACTGTAACAGAGTGGCATGGGCAATATCACTCTTATACTATAACCAACGCGCCAGTGGTAACAATTCCTTTAAACCAGTCAGTTCAGCGGATTGTTTGGATAATGAATGACCAGTCCAATTTCTATCAGCAAGTACAATCCCAAGTGGGTGTGCAAACTATAAAATTACCTAATGGTTTAAATATTTACTACTCTGACGTTGGAAGCGGCCCCGTTAATCTTCAAATAGGTGGATTCATATTCACCAGATGAATCCTAAATATCAAAAAATGAGGTATAAAAAAAATTGAAATACGATTTACACATTCACTCCAAGTACTCATCTGACGGCTACTGTGATCCTAAAGTGTTGGTGAAGACGGCTATTAAAAAAGGATTGTCTGGTATAGCTGTTACTGATCACAACACCATTAGGGGTGGGTTAGAAACAATAAAATATGAAAACAATGATTTACAAGTTATAATTGGTTCAGAAGTAAATACTGATCGAGGAGAAGTGATAGGACTCTTTTTAACTGAAGAAATCAAATCAAATGCTTTCATAGAAGTGGTAGACGAGATCAAAGAGCAGAATGGAGTGGTAATTATTCCACATCCTTTCGATGAAATCAGAGGTAATGGTATTAATCCCCAAGAGAAGGATGCCAAATTAGTTGATTTTGTGGAAGTCTTTAACTCGCGATGTTTATTCCAAAAATATAATGATAAAGCCTGTGAATTTGCCGTGGAAAATGGTTTAAAATTTGTAGCAGGTAGTGATGCTCATTTTGCACATGAGATAGGTAAAGCAGGAATTATAATCTCTGAGGAAGATGTTAGAGAATCTTTTTCCAGAGGTAAAATAGCTATTTTTGGAGAGAAGTCAAACTTAATTAATCTGGGTTTAACAAAGGTGCTGAAAATATGGCGAAAGGCAAGTTCTGGTTAATTATACTCTTTGCAGTGGTAGTCTATCTGGTGATGATTATCTATGCTAACTTCGGGAATCTCTTATTAGCACTGGAGAAATTTAACTGGTTATACTTACCTTTAATGCTTATATTAGTTACCTTAGCTTATTTCGTAAGGTTTATAAAATGGAATTTTTTTCTAAGAAATGTTGACGTTAATTTACCCCTAAAAGAAAACCTGTTTGTATTCTTCAGCGGTCTCTCCATGACTATAACTCCAGCTAAAGCCGGGGAAATATGGAAAGGCTGGCTTATAAAAGAGATAAATGGAGAAAGTTTAAGTAAAACTGTTCCAGTGGTGATTGTAGATAGAGTCACTGATGTTATAGGTCTGGTAATTCTTTCCTTTTCAGGGATTCTATTTTACAAAAGCGGAATTTACGTATTAGTGATTTTAGTAATCTTATTCGCCGTCTTTATATTAGCAATTAAATCAGAAACCATATCTAATCGTCTGATTTCTATATTAGAAAGTCGAGCTGGTAAATATTCTGGAGATATAAAAGATATGCATCAAACCTTCAAAAAAAGTATAACATCTAAATATTTAGTTGGAATGTCTTTGTTAGCTGTTTTCGCCTGGTTTCTGGAATGCTTATCCATTTTTTTTGTAATTCAAGGATTCGGACAATACATAAGTGTAGTGCTCTCCGCATTTCTATTCAGCTTCTCAACACTATTAGGTGCTGTGAGTTTTATACCTGGAGGTCTTGGAGTTGCAGAAGCCAGTTTATCAGGTTTTTTAGTTATTTTTGGCTTAAGTTCCAGTATAGCTGTGGGTGCGGCTTTAATAATAAGATTAGTTACTTTATGGTTCGGAGCTATTTTAGGTTTCCTAGTCTATTTAATATTTAATAAAAAATTTATCAAATCACAATAAAATATGAAGTAAAAAAAATGAGGTTATTGAATGTCAATTGTATCCATATTAAAAACATCCCCCAACACTATTAACGAAGATTATAATCATTTAATGCAGCTTGCAGAATACCAAAAACACCTTACTAAGGAACAGAACACTATCTTGAAACTTAACCTATCATGGACTCTCTATTATCCTGCATGTTCAACTCCTCCTTGGCAACTTAAAGGCGTTTTAAAGACTTTGAATGATGATAATTATCAGAATGTGGTGGCTGTTGAAAATCAGACTGTAGTAACTCACCCCTGGAAGGGAGCATACCTCAACAAATGGTTACCACTCTTAAAGGAACATGAAATAGAATTCCAACCACTCACTAATGTAGAATGGACCACATATCAACCTAAATCCGAAACTCTGGCTATGGATGAAATATTCAATGAAATACTGATTCCTAAAATGTTTAAAGACGCTAACGTCATTCATTTCCCCACTGTAAAAACTCATGGTCACACAACAACCACGGGAGCTATGAAAAATGCTTTTGGAGGGTTAATTCCTAAATACCGTCACCATGCTCATAAAAAAATTCATGAAATTCTAGTAGACTTACTATCCATACAAAAAGAAATTCATAATGGAATTTTTGCAGTGATGGATGGGTGTATCTGTGGGGATGGAGCCGGGCCAAGAACCATGGATCCTTATATAGGGAATGTAATTCTTGCCAGTCAGGATCAGGTTGCTATAGACGCTGTAGCTGCTAAAATTATGGGATTCGACCCTTTAAAGATTGATTACATTAAAATGGCTCATGATAAAGGTTTAGGTATGGGAGACGTGGACCAAATAGAAATAAGAGGCATGGAAGATGCAGATTTCGACAAACTAAATTTCGGCTTCCAAACTAAGAAGAGTCCGGTAATAACTTGGGATCAGCGTCTTAGAAAGAAAACTATGGGTACCCACTGGTTGCATCAGTTTTTATTTAACTCACCTGTATTTAAAACATTTATTTTCGCTTCAGAATTTTATCATGACCGTTTATGGTATCCTATGACTGGTAAAAAGAATATAGAAG
>Ga0182021_10002248_pt1 | contig 22514 bp, 27 predicted proteins | sample 612E3MmetaG_FD_120493 | JGI IMG/M metagenome (GOLD analysis project Ga0182021, IMG submission 120493) | Permafrost microbial communities from Stordalen Mire, Sweden - 612E3M metaG (Illumina Assembly) | ecosystem: Environmental > Terrestrial > Soil > Wetlands > Permafrost | place: Sweden... | reverse complement strand
ATAAGAAATGATATCCTAGACGTTATGAAAACAGTATATAATCAACTCTCCAGCGAAGAGAGAGATAAAATCGCAATTCTTCGTGCTCAGGGCTTATCGCTTGAAAAAATTGCTCAAGCTATAATCAGTCCCTCTAAGCTAAAAACAATTGAGAACCTTTTAAATAATAGACCAAGAAAATGTTTAACCTTTAAAACTCCAGCAGAGGTCTTTTCCTCTTACGTTGCACTTGCTGGTTGAATGTTGCGATATTTGCGGGGAGAGTTAATAATATTTAGAGTTGATGCTCCTTGCGAAGCAGATCATTGATGGTTTTAACCGGATTAAAAGTAATCAGCGGAACTTCAACAAAAATAGTAATCCAGTCAGCCATGCCCCCGTTCCAGAGGCCGGGAAGTTCCAAGGCTTTTAAGGCTCGGCCATCTTTTGATTTTCGAGAAATAAAAACTGCATCCTGGTCTACGTAACGCTTAAGGTCAAAGGGATTTCCTTTATAATCCCGGACTCCGCAGACAAAATCTACTGGACTGAAATGCGTTGCCATACCCCATATTTTTTGCTGTTCAGCTGATTTCATATCAACCTGGGCGTGTTCCACCGTTTGGAGAGATAAAGAACCATTTTCCCCTTGCACCCAGAACGGTCCCCCTCCTGGTTCACCTTGATTTTTTACCATGCCGCCGATTCGGATAGGACGATTAAATTTTTTTAAAAGAAACTCCCGTATTCCGTTTTTTGACCCCAGCTTTTTCTTTGGGGGGGGGATAAAAAGCTGTTTTTCGGCAAACTCCAAGGCTTCTTCAACTACTTTGTTTTCTTTCTGACGCTCAAGCTTCTTTAAATACGTAAAAATTTTTTCCTGAATTTGTATGAGGAGTCCCCCTAAAATTTTTTTCCAGAGAAAGGTTTCTCCTTTGAGGGGATCGGTAACAATGTTGTCGATATTTTTTATGTAAATTATATCTCCCTGGATATCATTTAAATTTTCAATCAGCGCGCCATGTCCTCCAGGCCGGAAAACGAGTTTTCCATCTTTTCCCCGAAAAGGTTCATTGTTCATATCCACAGCGATCGTGTCGGTTGAAAGTTTTTGGATTGAAAAATCTACGTGAAAGCGGACGCGGTATTTTGTTTCATAGTGCGCTCTCACTGCTTCGAAATGGTGCATGAATCGCTCTTGATGTTCTGGAGAAACCGTAAAATGGAGCCGGCAAATCCCTGTTTGGTCTTGAACATACGCTATTGCCTCTACCAAGTGTTCCTCTAAAGCCGTCCGGCAACCCTCAGGATAAGCGTGAAACTTGAGTAGTCCTTTCGGAAGATTTGCATAGTTAAGACCGCGATCAGTTACTAAAGCTTCGATGAGGTGTGTGTACTCACATTGGACTAATAAATCATCTACCACTAATCCCATTCGGGCCAGCACGCTTTTTAGGTCATCATAAAAAGCAAACCGTTTGATGCCATCAACGAAAGAAAGCACCTCTTTAGCTTCTTGATCGCCAGCAACAGCCCTCTGGATAATTTCCTTTCGGTGCACGCGCGAATCACTTTTTAAGTATTTCATCAGCACATCAAACATACGGCTTGCCGCTCCTGAAGCAGGCACAAACTTGAGAAGTCTTCCTCGGTAGGCACCCTCCTCCTGGTGTTTTCTGAGCAATTGCGGGATTTCTTTTTCCGAAATGCTGATTATCCCGTCATCGAGAGTGCAGGGGCGAATGAGTTTTTGGAAAAAGCTTCCCCGTTTAAAAATCGCGATTTGGGCTCGAACCTTTTTCTCTGTGATTGCCAGAGCCTTCATTTGCCTAAGATCTTTTTCATTAAATGTCAATTGATTCATTTTGTTCTTACGGTTGAAGAAAATGAAAAGTGTCTCATGGTTGAAATGAGTAATTTATCAGAGCAAATATTTTTTAGTTTAGCAAAATGGCAAAATATGGCAAGGAAAAGTTCTCGGCACAATCAGAAGCTTTCGACAGCCCCAAGAAGTTGCGGTAGAATCATTTTGGATGATGGAAAAAATCAATAGAAATGAAGAAGCAAGTTTATGTTCGCCCGTGGGCGGGGATAGCCTCCGCTCCTAGATAAGTTGAATTCTCAGTACCGAAGCATCCATGGATATTAGCAAGGTCATTGCGGAGATGAAAAAAGAGCCGGGGTTTTCAAAAAATGTTGGTATGGTTTTGGTTCATAATGGGGTGGTCCGCGGCTGGTCGCGCCAAGACCATAAGACCGTTACTTACATTGATGTCGCGGTGGATGCGCATAGAGTTGAGACTTTACGCAAGGAGTATTCACAAAAGCCCGGGATTTATAAAATCCTTATTGAGTGCCGTGCGGGAAGGTTGCACTCAGGAGATGACCTGCTTTTTATTGTGGTGGCTGGAGATATTCGGGAAAATGTCAAGCCCGTGCTTTCCAAACTCCTTGACCGCGTTAAGGCTGAAGCAGTGACCAAGACCGAACTGCCTTAAACACACTTCTGTTGATGAACGGCCGGGGAAATTTTAGCCTCAAAGGAAGATTTGAGTTATCTTGTAATATGATTGGAAGTGACTGCTTCGCGCTCACCGCGCGAAAGAATATGCAACGATCTGGCGAATAATCGTGGCCTTTGCAAAGCATTTGTCGGAATTCCTGAGTTTCTCTGTTCTAAAATAAACAATGCGGTAATAGGTCTCCTCGCCCTAGTTTGGGATGGCGTAGGAAACTGAACCAATAAATTCTTTTGTTCTTTGAAAATAGGCTCTTATTTAATGCCTTTCAATGTCTTCCCCCCCTTCCTCTGGCCAGAGAAGCAAATATTCCTCCAAAAGAAAGAACTGTAAAGATCGTAAAAATCACTTTTACGCTTTTTAAAAACTGGGGATAACATTGAGGAGTGATTTCGACCCGCCCAATGTGAAGCGCAAAGATCACCATGGTGATTCCCATGCTGAACATCATTCCGGTTGAACGCATGGTTGCGAGTAGTCCTGAAGCTACTCCGAAAAAACTTTTTTCCACCGAACCCATCACCGCATTGGTATTGGGAGAGGAAAAAAAAGCAAAGCCTAAACCACTCAAAATTAACGTAATGATGATAAAACCTAAAGTTGTTTTGTCACCCAAAAGAATAAAAAGAAAAAGTCCTGCCGTGATCAATCCCATTCCGCTGGAGGCAATGATGCGTGGCTCAAACCGATCGGAGAGCCGGCCAGCAAAAGGAGAAAACAAAGCCATCACCACAGGCTGGGAGATTAAAACGAAGCCAGCATAATGAGGATTTAAACCTTTTATATATTGCAGGTAAAGGCTTAAAATAAAACCCGTGGCAAAAGTTGCACTATAATTGATAAAAGCGGCTAAACTTGAAAATGTAAGGACAGTATTTTTTCTTAACATACCAATCGCTAATACTGGATAATCAACCCAAATCTCCCATTTCAAGAAGGCCACAATGCCAATAATGCCCCCTAATATCACCTCGAGACCTAGGACCGAAGGCAAAAGGGAAAACCCATACATAATCGAGACAATAGAAAAACAATAGATAAGTGCGCCGACAAAATCAAACTTCTCTCCTTTGGCTTCCGCCCAATCACCTTTCAGTTTGGTGAAGATCAGGTAAATTATTACTATGACTAGGGGTATTACGGCAAGGAAGATACTTCTCCAACCGAAATATTCCGTGAGCAACCCTCCGAAAAAGGGGCCAACGGAAAGTCCAAAATAAACGGAAGCAACATTTATTCCCAAAACCCGCCCCCGTTCCTCGGAGGGGTAAACTGAGGTGAGGATGGCTACGCTGGTACTAAAGAGCATGGCACTTCCGATTCCGTGCAAAATCCTAAAGGCTATAAGCTCCTGGGCAGATGTTGACGATGCGGTTAAACAAGAGGAAACTAAAAAAATCAGCATGCCCACGGTGAAAATCTTCTTTCTTCCATAAATGTCCGCAATCCTCCCAAAAGGAACCAGGAGTGTTGCCACTGCTAAAAGATAAGCAGTGCTAATCCAGCTTAATAAAACTGAGTTCATTGAAAATTCCTTCCCGATAGCGGGAAGGGCAATATTTACGGAAGAACCCATAAAGGGGGTGAGAAAAGAAGCCAACGTTGCAATGAGGAGGGCATACTTTTTTGTTGTTTCTCGCTCTGGTGGATTGAAATCAGAAAGTAAAATTTCACTCATTAAAAGACAACCCCACAAAGTAATTTTGTCCAAAAAAATCCGCTTAGTTCTAAAAACAAATTTTTTACATTCAACCCAAAAAATAAAAAAATCAGTTTGGTAAAGAGACGGTAAAAAAATTTTTCTATAAAATCAGGAGAAATGAATAAATGAGCAACTTACGTTGGTTACAATACTTATCTTATATTGCGGGAGTATCCAGTTTAAGCTCTTTTAAACACTGTAAAGCCGCTAACCTCACAAACCAAACAGCCTCCTTTAGAGTTTCGATGAGAGCGTTATAGGCATGAGCATTGTTCTCTCCTAACTCGCCGAGAGTTCGGGGAGTGGCAAAACGAATATGGGGATCTTTTGCCTCAAGGTCGGATGCAAACTAAACAATCGCCTTTTCCATAGATGCACGTTCGGACTGATCGGCAGTCGCCGTTTAGACCTCTATAAGAGTCCAGTCTCCTTCCTTGATTCTCAACTGATCACGTATTTCAAACTACTTGTTGGTTAAGGTGATAAGAGTTTGGTTTATCAGGACCCACCATAATGACGGGTGTTCTAAACTTTGAAGCGAATTTTTCAATTTGTTCTCCCCCGAAGTCTGTACCGTGTTTAGGATAGCCCACCACTAAGACATCATATTCTTTGCGGTGGAGACAGCGGTGAAACTCAGATCCCTCATTGCTTTCGCAAAGCCAGAAACCAACTTTAACAAAACCCTCTGCCCAAAAATCATAATATTCGCGTAACTCCAGATTTCTTTAGCAATTAGTTCATCAGTAACTCTCACCAATTTTTTTATCGTCAGCATAAACAAAATCTCGACGAAAACGAAAAGGAGAATCCAACTAGTGAAAGATATTGGGCTGAATATCATGCATTCTGGCCAAGGTCAAGGCGTAATGGAATGCCCAGTCACCCTGGTATGAATAATGTGAACAAAGCCCGATGGCTTTCATATTTTTCACTCTTTTTTGCTTATGTTACTTTTTCTCTTTTTTTTTGGGCAACACCAATCCGTTTGCTACCAATTCTAATATCTGGACAACGTGCATGTCAAGTTTATAGTGCCTGATCAAATCCCCCAGGCCGTCAACACAGTTGTGGCACACAGTACAGACCTGTTTTGCCCCAGTATCCATTAACTGCTGAGCTTTGATCTTGGCCACTTCCATCCGGAGGGGTTTGTACTCTACCATAGAAAGCGCAACGCCACCACCGGTACAGCAAAAATTATCCGCCCGGTTAGGATACATTTCGCGAAAATCTTTACACACCCGTTGCAGTATCCAACGCGGTTCTTCGGTTAAGTCTCCGGAACGGGCAATATTACAGGAATCATGAAAGGTGACCGGTGAAGGATTCTTCGAAGGGTCAACTTTTATTCGACCTTGACTGATATAACGGATAAGCGTAACCAAGACCGATTCAGAAGAGATATCTTGAGTATATTTAGCCCAGTTATAACCTTCCCACCGGGTAGAACGGTAACCGTGGCCACACTCCGAAATAACAATCCGTTTTGCCCGGAGTTTGTTAGCTGCCTCGTAGAGGTTTTTTGCCACAAAAGCACCTAACTTGTCATCTCCCGAGAAGAGGCCGAAGTTGGTCATATCCCACCCCCATCGGGGCATAGTCCAGCTTTCTCCGGCTACATAAAAAATTTTTGCAGCTTGGCCAATGGAGCGCGGATCGTATTTGACTTCCCGGGGGCTAATCGTGTACATGAAATCGCAGTCTTCCTTATCCACATGTATCTTAAAGTTGGGGTCGCCTATTTCTTCGCCGATCTCTTCACTCATCCATTCAAGGGTCTCAAAGTATTCCTCTTCAGTCACTCCCATTTGGTTACCGGTTTCCCATTGGTTTTTGCTCACCACAAAGAGCCCTTCGGGGACAATGCCCAACTCAGTCAAAAGCCCACGCGTGAGGCGGACTAAAATTCCCGTATCAACCCCCATCGGGCAGTTTAGGGTGCAGCGACGGCAACCCGTAAAGGTGCCGAAAACAATATTCTTGAGCCGATTCAAGTCTTCATCATCTTTGGGTGAAGTGGCGTGCACCCACCAGGGGATGATGCGGCCTGTCCAGTCAAAATATTTTTTGAAAATGCGTCGGATTTGGTCGCCTTTATATGCTGGAACCAAAGTCGGATCATGCGGTCGGGCAAGCGCGTAATGGCAAACTTCTGAACACATACCACAGTGAACACAGGCAGTCATTGCCCCAACTATTGAGCGGTTAAGTCTGCTTTGTAAGAGTTTCAGAAACTTTTTCACATTATTGCTCTTGGGATCATACACTTTGAGGCGCCCTTCGGCCACGCAAGGAACCTTTTCCTCTACCGCCTTTTTCTGCTCCTTGGGATTTAAAGGTAACTTCAGAACAGCTTCTATGTTAATAATGCTTTTCTCGTTCAATGTTGTTCTCCTTTTTAGTTGGTTAATGACTTCTCATTATCTAACCCCGCTGGTTTTTCTCCTCCTCGTTTGCGTGGGAACACGCCGCGGTGCCCCATGAGTTTGCCTAAGAAATAACGGGTAAAAGGATAGTAAACGTAGTGGGAAATTTTCGAGAAGGGCACGTAAATCAGGAAGAATGTGGTCATGGCGAAGAATACTATCAGCGGCCACTCGCTGGCTGTATTTTTGTTGGGCACAGCAAACAGGCCGGAGGCAAAAAAGGCGGTCATCAGAGCCAGAGAAAAGTAGTCATCGGGTGTGCTGATAAGCCTCAGCGCGGGTTTGGAGATGCGCCGAATAAGTCTCAGTATTCCTACGAAACATGCCGCAGCTAACGAGATCTGAAAAACCCATACCATCCATTTGATTTCGAAAAGCTGAGGCCAGTAGGGGATAAGAAATGTTGTACTGATTGCCGCCGCTACCCCAAGGTGGAAAATTACAAACTGGAGATAAAAGCTCCAGTTTCTTCGCACGCTTTCCATTGCCCAGGGCATGGCAACATTCATCATCGAATAGGCAACCCCAACCTTACTGCTACCTACCCCATAACTAAAATCTTGTGGTGCTTTAAATCGAAATATCCAGAGCAGCCGGAGAAAGTAAACGGTGCCCATAAATGCTAAGGCTACACAAGCTGCACCTCATTCTCTAAATTTTTTAAGAATTCACTCATGCTTCCTCCCAACGATATATTTTTAATTAACGACTCTGTATAAGAGTTCCGGCGAGGGCCATTTAATAGTTCTTCGTTAATTGGCAAAAACAATGCCATGACGCTGAAGGCGTTTTTTTTCGTATAGTCTTGATTAATATTTAATTTTCAATATGTTGTCTCTAAAAAACAGACCGCTTCAAAAAGCGGTTACCATTTTTAAAAAATCTATCACCTGTTAACCGTTTTTATTAATTGGATTAAAATATTATATTTTTAATGAGGAACTAAAAAACCAAGGGTTAAATAATCTAAAATATGCAACACTTTCCCTTTATATTCCAACCAAGTGCAACACTTTAGACATAGTATGCGATAAACATGTCTTTACCGGTTTCGTGGATCCACTTTTCCCCCATTGACATCAAGCAGATTTTTTTGGTAGGGGGTTAGGTGAAAAGTAAGGTGAAAGAACATTTTTGAGTTTTGACCTTTTGGTAAAAATTTAGTATAATAAATTAAAATAATTTAATTAATTTAATTCATTTGGAAGGAAACATTCATCAATAAAAGGTTTTCAAAAGGTAGAGGCGAAATGCTTTATGGACACTAAAAGGAATGTTGGCTTACTTGTTGATGAACAGAAAATCTCAACGGGTGAGGCGAAAGAAATCAATGTTACTGCTATGATGACCGCCCGAGAAATGTTGGGATGGAGCCAGAAGACCTTAATATTTAACGGAGAGACTCTCGCGCAATTTCTCAAGCAGGTTACCACTCTGGATGGGAATCGTCTTTTTAATATTTTAGTTCAGGAAGACGGATCAGTGAAACAAGAGTATATGGTCTGGCTGAATAACCGACCTATTAAAGAAGAGCATAGCTTGGAAATTCCCCTTCAACACGGAGACCGGGTTCTGGTTACCTCAATGATTAAGTTTGCCGCCGGAGGATAATGCATGGGAGAAGATATTTACTGCACCCTGATGAAGCACCTGGGAGAGGTGGGAATTGGCTATCCTCAGATTGATGAATTCCTGGAAGTGCTCAGAAAAACAATCACCCCGGAAGAAGCCGAGGTCGCCCTCGGCCTGCCCACTCGGCTGCCCCCCATGGAAGTCGAAGAGGTGGATGCGATCGCTCGGCGGGCCCACAAGTCAGTGGAGCACGTGGCCCCGATCCTGGAAAAGCTTGCGCAGAAAGGATTCCTTTACAAGGACATCACCGCTTCCGGCACACCCGGCTACTCCTTCATCCAGATTGGCTTTGGAATTCCCCAGTTGTTTTTCTGGAAGGGAGAAATCACTGATGAGGTCAGGGAAATCTCCCTTCCCTTGCTCAAGTACCTGGCGAAAGGCAGAGACAGCGTGAGCGGAACGGAGCACACTCGGCTCTATCGCTATGTGCCGGTCAATAAAGCGGTTGACCGTGCTCTCCAGGCGGTGCTGCCGTACGACATGATGACCGAGGTGGTGAAGAAGGCGAAGCGAATCGCGGTGGTGCATTGTCCTTGCCGGGTAAGGGCACGTTTCCTTGGCGACAGCAAGTGTACCCACACCCTGGAGGCATGTATCAAGTTTAACAAGATGGCCGACTTTGTTTTAGACAGAGGGCTGGGCCGGGAAATCTCTCAAGCCGAAGCCCTGGAGATCATCCGCAAATCCGAAGAAGAAGGTTTGATCCATTTTGTGGATAATTGCCAGGACGAAATCCAACATAACTGCAACTGTTGCTCCTGCTGCTGTTGGAACGTCAGCCCGATCAAAAAACGCTTGGTCCCCCGGGACTATATCATGGCGACGTACTACTTGAGGACTACGGACGAAGAAGAGTGCATCGGGTGCGGACGCTGTGCTGAGGACTGCCCCATGGAAATCATCACCATGGTGGACGATAAGCCGGTAGTGGATGAGACAGTGTGCATCGGGTGCGGTGTCTGCCTTCTGCACTGTCCGACCGGTGCGGCCAAACTGAAAAGGAAGGACGAAAAGACTCCGTTTCCGGATTTTATCACCGTGCACCGTACCGCCATAAAAGACTCGATTTCAAAAAAACAAACCTCATAACAAAATTTACTCTAACGAAAACATTCCAAAAAGAATTACCCGGGAATAGTTTTTAAAGAATTCCGCCTCCCATTTATCTACTAGAGCACCAGTCTCCTTTTTCTCATATCGAGTAATCCCCTGCACGGGTGTAAGGAAAAGGTGTGTTAATATTTTTGTTTTAAGAGATTTTCTGATAAAGGAAAATAATTGTGTTGGTCATCCAAAGGAGGGAATCATTATGGAGAATGAGACCATAAAAAAGCTCAATGTACTTCTAACCCACTGGTTGGATCATAATCGAGAACATGCGGCTGAATATGACAAATGGGCCCTCCAGGCAAAAACAGAAGGGTTCACCGAAGTATACCATGCCCTTAAGGAAGCAAGCGATGTGATTAAAAAAACTAATGAAAAATTATTAAAAACCCGGGAGATTCTCAAAAAAATTACAAAAGAATAAAAAAACTACTTGCGTAGTGTTTCTGTTTTTGTCAATGCTTTTTGGTAAAGTTCCACATATTTTTTCGCAGATATTTTCCAAGAAAAATCAGCCTCCATGGCGTTCTGGGTGAGTTTTTTCCACTTCCCCTTGTCATGATAAAGAGTTAAAGCGTTCTTGATTGTCTTTAGCAGCTTGTTGGCATCATATTGTTTAAATTTAAATCCGGTTCCATTCCCCGATGCCGGATTAAATTCCTGGATGGTATCATCGAGCCCACCAGTAGCCCTTACAATGGGGATCGTGCCATATTTCAAACTATAAATCTGGTTAAGGCCGCAGGGTTCATAGCGTGAGGGCATTAAGAACATATCGCACCCCGCTTCGATCTTGTGGGCCAAGGTATTATCATAAGCGATTTTGATTCCGGTTTTTTTAGGATATTTTTTCCCGATCAGGGTAAAAAGTTCATTATATTTTTCATCACCAGTTCCTAAAAGCACAAAACCGAGGTCCATTTTCACCAGTTCATCCATAATCTGCGCCAAAAGATCGAAGCCTTTCTGATCGGCCAGGCGGGAGATAACCCCAAGTAAAGGAAGGGAGATGAGCTCTTCGGGCAAATTGAAGGTCTTTAATAAATCCTGCTTGCATTTCAGTTTGCCCGCAAGGTCCTCAGAGAAATAAGTGGAAGCGATAAACTTATCGGTTGCTGGATTCCATTCTTCATAGTCAGCACCATTCAACACTCCATAAAGGTCTTTTTTACGCGCTCTCAGCATCCCCTCTACCCCGTAACCGAATTCTTCGGTCTGGATTTCTTGGCTGTATGTTTCGCTTACCGTATTAATAATATCCGCAAATACTATTCCTGCTTTCATAAAACTAATCTTTCCCCAATACTCCACTCCGGCAATGGAAAAAAGTTCTTGTGGAAGGCCGCTCAAGTCAAAAGCATCCTTGGTGAAGAGTCCTTGATAGGCCACATTATGAATAGAAAAAATCGAGGCGGTTTTTGCAAACCGAGGATCTTTCTTGAACACGGTTTTCAGGTAACAAGGAATTAGACCACTTTGCCAGTCATTACAGTGAATGATATCAGGGAAAAACTTAAGCTTCTCGCATAACGCAAAAATCATCTTGGAAAAAAAGATGAACCTTTCGGCATTGTCAAAGTAATCTCCCTTTGGCGTGCCGTATAAATTGCTCCGGTCATAAAACTCTTCCTTTTCAACCAAATAGACCGGGAAATCGTTTTTCCAGTCTAATAAACCTTTAATATCCCCCTTCAATGATTGATTCCCCAGTGTTACCCCCACGTCTTCACTGAGGAGTTGGTATTTAAAATTTTGTTCCCTCGCCATCCGGTAAAAAGGTAAAACCAACCGCACATCAACCCCGATCCCCTTGAGAGCTTTTGGCAAAGCGCCGCTTACATCAGCTAAACCTCCCGTTTTAGCAAAAGGGACTGCTTCTGAAGAAACAAAAAGGACTTTTAGCATACCTTACCTATAGTATAGTATTAAACTGTGATTAAAATTTTTTTGATACCGAGATCATTCTTGTAGATTGTTTGATATAAAATTTCCAAGTTTTTAATACACCATAATATCATGAAATTCGATTTAACCAAATATGAAATAAAAAAGAACATTATTCTCAATGCAACCTATAAATGCATATTCAGGCAAGGAATTGCTGGACTATCTATGCGCTCTATTGCTTCTCTCCTTTCACAAAATTCGTTATATCCTAAAACCATCTCTTGTTTCATCCCTTTATCTGTCCATTTTCCTTTGAACCGCTACATTTTGCGGTCATGGAGAATTATCCTCAAATCAGATCAAATGACGATATTATGCAGTTGCAAGAGGAACTTACCTCAACCGAAAATCGCATTGGTTTTGTCCGACAGCTATATAACGATCTGGTAGCTCAATACCGTATAAAGCAGGAAGTTTTTCCGAATAACATTTTTGCTTTAACGTCCAATGGCGGGCAATAGAAAAATCTAGCTTTTTTTTTCATGGTGGTGGTGAAGATGTTGGTGGGGATGAATGTGAACCGTATCTTTGTGTCGGTGCGCATGGACATGAATAAGATTGTTTGTTTCAAGTAAAGTGGTGTCTTGTAAAATCTCAAGAACCTTCCCGCCTCTGACAATATTTTTTTCTGGGCTGAACACATAAATAATGTCGGATATTTCTTCAATAAAATGGAGATCGTGAGTAGCGATAATAATTGTTTTATAAGCAACGGTTGCTTGCATAAAGAAATCCATAATATGCCTGATCGTTAAAGGGTCCAGTCCCGCTGTCGGTTCATCCAGCAAAAGCACTTCGGGGTCAATTGCCAGTGTAGATGCTATTGCCACTTTGCGTTTTTCGCCAACACTTAATTGATGTGACGATCGGTCTAATAAATGCTCTATACCCAAAATTGCCACAAGTTCATTAAGACGTTCATTAATTTTTTTCTTTTCAACCCCGAGATGCAATGGCCCAAAAATAATATCCTCTTTTACGGTTGGGCAAAATAACTGCACATCCGGATTTTGAAAAACTAACCCCGTCCTCCTTCTGAAAGATCTGGAGAAATGGTCATCGCGAAAAATACTCTCCTTTAATTCTTTTCCAAAGGCCTTGACTACCCCTTTGCTGGGGAAAATAAGTCCATCCAGAATATGCAATAACGTGGATTTACCGGAACCATTTGCACCAATAATGGCTATTTTTTCACCTGGGCGAATTTTGATGTTGATCCCGCAAAGGGCCGGAAATTTTCCCAGGTAAGAAAAATAGACATCGTTTAGTTCATAAATTAAATCTTCCATAGCATCCTTACATCTTCCCGCTTACGTTGAAATAGAGCATTACGATAAATAGTATTGCGACACACGATAGCCATAGCCAATCTCTGAGTTTAACATTACCATCATGTAACAAACGCACTTCTCCGGTATAGCCTCGTGAAAGCATGGCTTGATATACCTGTTCATTTAAACTGTAAGAACGCCGCCAGAGCAAAGCGATGTTCCATGCTACTATGGTTTGTCCCTTGTTATAATGAATGCCTGTGCCAACACGGCTTTTAATAGCTCGATAGGTATTTTCCACCAGTTCTACCAAAAGGTAGAGATAGCGGTAACACATTCCCAGCGTCATAACAAATACTTGCGGTATTCTAAAAATGCGCAAGACTCTGAGTAATTCAAAATGTTTTGTCGTGATACTCAAAAGAACAACAAAAGATACCGCAGTGGTGACCCGTACCACAAATAATAGTGCTCCTAACAAACCTTGCTTGGTAATAATGATACTGAGCCCTCCTATTTTTACGCTCAACAGCGCATCTCCGGGGGTGAAAACACTAAACAATGCCGGCACGGCGATAAAAAGAGAAAATAGCGGGATAAAAATCCAGGTTCTTTTTAAAAAGAACCTGAGACAAATGTTGGAACAATACGTCAAGAGTAAGCATAGTGCGTAAAGCGCCAACAAAACAAAGATATTTTTTGTCAGAAGAACAGAAACAAGAAAAAGGAAAAACGTTGCGGTCTTTATTTGGGGATCGATAGATTGTAACAGCCCTTTCTGTAGCGCATATTCATCAGCAAAAACTGATTCTTTAAAAAATGATAAAGCGCCCATAATAGAGCGCTCTATAAAATTTTGATTCTTTCGTTTAAAAAATTTAATCACGTCTTTTTACCAGAACTTTACCGATTACAAATATTACTATTACTATTATAGCTATGCCAAGGATTGCCGAAATAGTATAGGCAAAGCTTAGATGCGTCAAGCCTTTTTCCTCCCAGCCTTTAAAGGCATAATCAGGCAAAGGAGCGTTCCATAAGCTTGACAGTTTTTCTAAACCTTTGGGGATGTATCCCACAAGTTTCTGCATTTCTTCGGCACCCCATTCGCCCCAGGCGCTTCTGGCTTTAAAGTGATCCGGTATTATCAATCCTAAAGGAGATAGAGCAATTAATATAATAAGCCCTATCCAAAATTTTGTAGTGATTTTCATAGTTACACCCCCCCTTCTTGCAGAATGTCAGGAGCCTGCTTGTGCAAATACTTAACCACCAAAGCTGTCACCACCGCCTCAACCCAGCCGAATACCAATAAATGTTCGCCTGCCATTGCGGGTACGGCGACCTTTAAACCGTAAGGGCAGTAAAGGGCCTGGCCGTTTGCGGTGTGATGCAGCAGCGGCTGCAATCCGAACTCAACCCCTGCTAAAAAAGCAGCTACATTAATGCCAATATATCCTGCTATGCCCGCTGCGATCATTCTTCGATTCGAATCCATTGGCGCGTTATAGCTTATGGCCCTATACAAATAATATCCCACAAAAGGAAGTACAAAAGCCATGTTGAAACAATTCGCCCCGATGGCGGTAATGCCACCATCCCCGAAAAGCAGTGCCTGGACTACCAGAGCAACAGTAATTGCAATGCATGCCGCCCAAGGTCCCAGGAGTATAGCTACCAAAACCCCGCCTACCGCATGTCCGGTTGAGCCTCCAGGGATAGGCACATTAAACATCATAATCACAAAGCTAAACGCAGCGCCAATTGCCAACAAGGGTACTTGCTTCGCTTTAAGGGTCTTCTTAACAATTCTCGAGGCGGCTGTCCATAGGGGAAGCATTACCACATAGAAAAATCCACAGGTTGTCGGGCCGAGATATCCGTCTGGTATATGCATGGTTTCCTTCCTTTCTATCTTTTCTAAAATGAATATACACACGAGAAGACAACCGAATCATTCGCGTCGGTATTGGTACCGGCTACTACCCTTTGATATGCTAATAGTGTCTGAATTTTTTCACAAGACCAACCTATACCGGGACAGATAATGAAAGACCGAACATCCGGGCCAGGAATTGTTCTGCCATCCTCTCTTCTGTTACATTGCTCCAAACCATTTCCTTCGAACATGAGGTTAAAACCCTGGGGCAAAAAATATTCTACTCCCAAATCATAATTGAGGTAGTTGGCATAGCAGGTCGAAACACCGTCCACGCGCACTTTTTGCGGAAAACTATAGATGGCATCAGCGTGCAACCAAAACGGCTTGATTTTTTTAGAAAGATTTAACCCCAAACCATAATCCCAGGATCCTCCCCCTGTAGAAGCGCCCATCAGATCGGTCCCGAATTTATCGAGGTCAGCATGCTGATACTTTCCGGTCGGCGCCTTTACTTGGAACTGTGCGGTAACATGTGGGATCCAGTTTTTATCCTCGAGAAGGCAGTACCGCAGGAAGGCATAACTGTCTCAAAAACCCTTCGAATGCGCCTTCAGCCCATCTTGCCTACAATAGTTTTGCTGGTAGACGGTCAGGCCATCAATCTCAAGGTGATCGGTAATGCCATATTGCAAGAAAAGCATTTCCTGATATTGGTACTTCTTATCACCTGAGGGCAAAGAATGATAATCGCCATCGGAATCAAAAGACCCTCGTGTAATGTTATCGAAGAAAAAGGGCTGAATCACGATCTGTCCTTTACTGCAGAGAGGTGCGGTCTAGGTAGTAATCGGGCCAACGGAAGGGGGTTACATCCTTCGCAGGTTGAGTCCCAATCAGCATAAGTGGTCACATTAAAACAACACATCAAAAGCAACAAAAAAATAACTATCAGAAACCTTTTTACCTTTTCTCTCCTTTCTGTAATGTGTAATAGCGAATTAGGTAACAATTTTAAAGAGATATTCAAAGCGCTTCGAATAGTGTTACTTTTATTATAATCATAACACCAATGTCAAGCATTTTTTTGAAAAATTTGGCAAGTTCGAACTCTCGAAACTTATTAACAAAGTAGACACCGGAAAATAAGTATGCTATATAAAATTTTCTAGGCAATATATGGAGGAAGAATCTATCCAAAAAGCGGCAGAAGATACAAAATCTTACCTGGAAACCACAGGGGAGGAATTTAATGCATAGGTATAAAGTTAAAGATATTATGACAAAAAACGTCTTCGTTCTCTACGCCAATGAGACTTTGGATATCGTGCGGTCCCTGATGGAAATCAAACATGTCCGTCATGTGCCGATCGTGGACACCAAAGGGAGATTTGTCGGGCTAATAACGCATCGCGATCTATTGTCTATGACGGTTTCGCGTTTAGCGGGTATTGATGAAAATGTTCAAGATGATTTGGATCGCCATATACCCATAAGCAAGGTAATGCAAAAAAAGATTATTACCGCTGATCCGGAATTGGATGTTAGCAAAGCGATTGAAATCCTTTTGAAAAATCAAGTTGGTTGCCTCCCTGTAGTTGCAAAAAAGAAGCTTGTCGGGATTGTTACCGAAGCTGACTTTTTAGCCTTCACGTATAGCTTGTTGAAAAAAAGAAAGAAGGTTTAACTACCGGCTATTTCCAAAAAGCGCTTTTAGCTGCGTTACCGAAAGCGCATCGAGCCGATCTACCACTAAATCAGCTTCGGTTAGTTCGGAAGCAGGATGGGTGGTGGTAACAGCAACTATCTTCATTCCTCCTGCCTTTGCAGCTTGAATACCTACGAAAGCATCTTCAAACACTATACACCGGTCTGGAGAAAGATGTAATTTTTGAGCAGCAAGCAAAAACACCTGGGGGTCAGGTTTCCCCTTTGATACATCTTCAGCGGCTATGATTATTTGGAAATAATTTTCCAAGCCTAAGAGGTTTAAAGCTGCGGTAATATTTAAACGGGGTGTGGAGGATCCAACACAACAGGAAATCTTGTTTTTTTGAAGCATTTCCAAAAATGGTTTGACTCCTGGAAGCGGTGCAATCCCCCGTTCAAAAATGATGTGTCGATACAGTTCCTCTTTGTGGTCAGCAAGTCTCTTTATTTCTTTTTCGTCGTGCGCCCACTGAAGGATCTCAGGGATAATGCTTTCATTTCTCTTTCCAAAAGCTTTCTGAAAATACCCGGAAGGTAAAACCTTGTTTTCTTCCTTTGCTAAAAGCTCCCAACTTTCTTCGTGGTAACGAGAGGAATCAATGATAACGCCATCCCAGTCGAAAATCGCCCCGATAGTCATTGTCAGCCCCTTGTCCCTTTATTTTTCTTTTCCAACCTGAAACGCGCGGCCAATGGCTTCTCCCATCCGCCAGTATTGCCCGTCGGGAAAGGAGAAAATTAAGGGGTCGACCTTTTTTGTGTCAGCCTTTCCGTTGGTAAGACAGCTTTCGCTCACATAGGTTTCCACAATTTCTCCCAAAACAACAATATGACTCTCCATATCCATTATATGTTTTACCTGGCATTCGAGGTTAACCGGACATTCTTCAATGAGTGGTGCTTCCTTTAAAATCCCATAAAAAATTTTAGACACTGTAGACTTATCTTTTTTCGCTCCCGAATAAATTCCGCAGTAGTCGACCATTTTTACCTGCTCAACGGAGGGAACATTAACCGAGAATGCACCGTTTGGTTTGATCCCCTTTAAGGTATAACGTTCCTTATTGATACCGATCATCAAAGAAGGTGGTTTATAGGCGGTAATTCCGCACCAGGCAACAGTCATAAAATTGGCTTTCCCCTCTATGGTTACCCCCACCAAAACCGCGGGCATGGGATAAAGCAAGGGCTGAGGACCACATGTTTTTTTGCTCATCGGATACCTCCTTTACTAAAAGGTTAGACAAAGTATTATCACATTATGACACTCCTTCTTTACTGCCGCAACATCCTTCTCAATCGAGCCGTTTTCTAAATCTTCTCGCGGCCAAAAAGAAAACGATTCCCCCAATAATTAATAGATGAAGCATCTCAGACCAAAGTATTTTAAATCCAACACCTTTCAAAAAAACCCCCCGTATGATGACTAAGAAAAAACGTAAGGGGATTACGTGCGTGAACCATTGGACAGCTACCGGCATATTGGCAACCGGGAAAACAAGACCGCTTAATAAGAAAAAGGGAAGCATAAAAAAGAAAGTAGTCATCATGGCTTGCTGTTGGGTGGAAGAAACAGTGGAAATAAAAAGACCGATTCCGATGGTGCTCAGGAGAAACAGGCAAGCGCTTGCAAAAACCAACAGGAAACTTCCTTTAAAAGGGATATCAAACCAGAAGATGGCAATCAGCATGACCATGAACAATTGGACAAACGCAATAATAACATACGGAATAGTTTTCCCCAGAATAAGTTCGTAGGGTTTCATAGGTGTTACGATTAATTGTTCCATGGTGCCGGTTTCACGTTCTCTAATAATCGCCATTGAAGTAAAAAGAAGGGTGGTGAGCAAAATTAAAAAAGCCACTACTCCGGGAATAAAAAAGTTTTGACTATCCAGATTTGGGTTATACCAGGTTCTCAGCCGTTCATCTATCCTCCCGTAATCAATTTTTGCAGGGTGGATTTTTTTTAGCAGATCCTGATTTATCTTATCTAACACTAGGGAGGTATAAGCGATTCGGACCGCAGCTATATTACTTCTGCTTCCATCCACGAAAATCTGAAGGGGAGCTGACATCCCTTTTTTTATCCGGTCGCTAAAATCCGGCCACACCGTGACAGTCAGGTCAACGTTTCTTTTAAGCAAGGCTTCTTCCAAGTCCCTTGAATTATCAAAGCTATGTGTTATACGAAAGGTTTTATTAGCATCAAATCCATCTTTTACCATCCGGCTTTCCACGGTATTGGACTGATCTAAAAAACCGACTCGGATGTCACGCACATCAGTAGAGACTACATATCCAAATATCAGCAATTGAAGAATGGGGGCAATGATTAAAAGCGGTCGGCTCTTTCTATCCCGGAAAAGCTGAATGAATTCTTTCCGAACAAATTCGCGTATTCTTATCCAATTCACGTTACATTTCTCCTTTTTTGAGCTTCCGAACATTGAGCGCGAGAAGAATGATAACCATGATAAGGAGCACAAGATAACTTTTCCATAAATGCTCTAATCCAACACCTCTTAAGTAGAGACCATTTAAAATGTCGATAAAATAAGTAGCCGGGACAATATAAGTTACTCCCTGTAATACTTTGGGCATGTTTGTTATGGGAAAAACAAAATCAGAAAGTAAAAGTGACGGAAGATAGGTGGCAAGCACGGCCACCTGATTGGCCACGAGTTGCGACTTCGTGCCCGCCGAGATTAATAGACCTAAACTCAAGGCGACAAAAAGATAAAGGCAGGTGGCAAGGATCATCAACCAGAAATTAGACTTCATAACTACATCAAAAAGCACCTGACCCATCAATACTGCAACCAAGACATCAACCAAAGCAATAAAAAAATACGGGATAGCCTTACCGATCAAAAATTCCTCCGCCTCCAGCGGAAGGGTCCGTAAGGTTTCCATAGTTCCGTTTTCGTATTCTCGGGCAATGACCAGCGAGGTAAGCACCGCGCCTACAATCATGATTATGATCGCAATAATTCCCGGGACGATAAAGTTGCGGCTTTCCAAGTCCTCATTAAACCAGACGCGTATTCGCCCTTCAATCGGGGGTTTTATTTGCTCTAAACCTTTACGATCGAGAAAATCAAGGAGGAGCTTTTGATTAAAGCCAGAAATAAATGCGGCAATATATCCTTGTGCTAGGTTGGCAGTATTGGGGTCACTCCCGTCCAACAGAACCTGCAGTTCTGCTTCCCGACCCGCTTTAATATCCTTCGTCCAGCCTGGAGGTATAATGATTCCCATTATTGCCCAGCCATGGTCTAAATATCCGATGACATCTTTATCGTTAGGAAGATAGTGCTGAACATGGAAATAGGAAGAAGCGTCGAGTTTATCAATGAACAAACGGCTGAATTCGGTTTGATCGTGGTCGACTACTACGACCTCTACATTTTCAATATCGAGACTGAGCGCATAGCCAAAAAGGAGAATGAGAATAATAGGAAACAAAAAAGCAAGATACAGACTTCGAAAGTCCCGGAGAACGTGATAAAACTCTTTTCGGGCAATTGCCTGAATTTTTTTGATGCTCAAGTATTTCTCCTTGCCATCAAACGGATAAAAGCGTCATTGAGACTTGCCTGAGGAAGGTCGGGACAGGTCTCCGTAATAATCTTTGCCGGAGCACCATCAGCAACGATTTCCCCTTCGTTGATGAGGATAACCCTTTTGCAATGCTCTGCTTCATCCATGTAATGGGTAGTTACGAAGATGGTTACCCCTTGCTCGCTCAACTGACCAATAAACTCCCAGAAGTGCCGGCGGGTGATGGGGTCAACTCCGGAAGTAGGTTCATCGAGGAAGAGGATCTCGGGTTGATGGAGCAAGGCGCAACCAAGGGCTAAACGTTGCCGCCAGCCGGGTGGTAATTCCCGAGTAAGCCGGTCCCGGACATCTTGGAGACGCGTGAGCTCTAAAACCCATTCACTCCGTTCTTTCCACTTCACCGGGGGGACATTATATATCCCCAGATAAAAACGAATGTTTTCATATGGGGTAAGGTCTCCATACAGTGAGAATTTTTGGGACATATACCCGATCGATTTTTTGATCTCTTCGGCTTCGGTGAAAATATCATACCCTGCCACCTGACCGTACCCAGAGCTTGGGGTTATGATCCCACAGAGCATTCTGATGGTGGTAGACTTTCCTGCTCCATTAGGCCCGAGGAATCCAAATATCTCACCGCGCGTGACCGAAAAGGAAATCTGATTTACCGCCACAAACTGGCCAAACCTTTTTTCCAGGTCTTTTACAACCACGACCTCAGGATTTGAATTTTTCATCGAGGAGCCCTTGGTCAACTTCTTGAATTTTATGAATCATTGCCTGTTCAAGGCTGGGGAAATCGCCTTGTATTTCCTCAGGAGTTGCGATCGCCAAAATTTTCGATCGGTGCATAAGCGCTAAGTGTTCACACTTTTCACCTTCATCAAGGTAGGCGGTAGAGATGAGAATGGTTCTTCCAACTTTTCTCATTTGGGAAAGCATGTTCCAGAACTCCTGGCGGGAGACCGGATCAACCCCGTTTGTGGGCTCATCCAGAATGAGAACCTCTGGCTCATGTATCAGGACACAGGCTAAACCGAGTTTCTGTTTCATGCCGCCTGAGAGATTGCCAACTAACCGCTTGAGGAACGGAAGGAGATTGGAAAAATCTAAGTAGCGTTCTTTTCTCTCAGTTCGCTCGTTTCCGGTCAGGCCAAATATATCCATGAAAAACTCGAGGTTTTCCTCAACCGTGAGGTCTTGGTAAAGCCCAAAGCGCTGGGGCATATAACCAAATTTTGCCTTTACTGCTCGTTTTTGGATTACAACATCTAAACCATCAATGAGAATTCTACCGGAAGAAGGTTTGATCAGCGTTGCCGCTACCCGAAGAAGTGAAGACTTGCCTGCGCCGTCTGAGCCTACCAGACCGAATATCTCTCCTTTTCTTACCCGAAATGATACGTCACTGACTGCCTCTATCGGGCCAAAATGGAGAGAAAGGTTTTCAACTTCAATAATGGGTCGGTCATCGCACCCAGGCATCGGCAGGCATCCCTGTTTTTAACTCAAGGTTAGGATTGGGGATGTTTACTTTGACAAGGTAAACAAGTTTGACTCTTTCCTTATGGGTCTGAATGATTTTTGGGGTGAATTCTCCTTCAGGAGAAATATAGGAAACCTTGCCCTTATAAACTTTATTGGGAAAGGTATCGATGGTAATTTCCACCGCTTGCCCGGGCTTGACTTTACCAATTTCGGTTTCGTCAACAAAAATCTTCAAATCAACGGTAGACAGATCAGAGAGGGTAAAAACTTCACGGTTAGGACTAACAACTTCTCCCGGTTCAACGTTGCGGGTGGTGATAATCCCTTTAAAAGGCGCCGGTAAGGTGGTGTAGTTGAGTTGAAAATTTGCCAGGTCTAGGTTTGCCTGAGCCACTTTAACTTGGGCCTTGGCCACTTCGATTTGTTTTTCTGTTGTTTCGATTTTTTTTAAGTTGCTCTGCGCCTGGGCAAGGAGGGCTTCGTTTTGATTGAGCTGGGCACGGGCAATATCATACTCGAGAGTAACCCGATCCCACTCTTTTTCGGAAACCACCTTCTGTTGAAAGAGTTTATCATACCGATTTTTGTCTTTTTGCGTTTTCTCCATGGTATCCCGGGCGCTGGCGACGCCGGCTTTGGCTCTTATTACGTCCTCGGGGAGAAATTCCTGATTAACGCTTAACGTGGTCTCCAGCTCCTGCAGAGTTTTTACAGCCTTATCTAAATTTGCGGCTGCTTCTTCTTTTCGGGCGATAAATTCTTCCTGGTCAAGTTCAGCAAGAACCTGATCCTTTTCTACGAGATAACCATCATCCACCAGGACTTTTTTTACCTTCCCGCCCACCTGAAAGCCTAATCCCGACTGAACCTTGGCTTCGATGGTCCCCGAGTAATAAAGTTCTTTGAGTTTAGCTTTTCTTTGCCCAAGGTATACTAAAAGACTTACTCCGATCAGAAGGACAAGGAAAGAAATAAGAACGACTCTTTTCTTCACATTCTACCCCTCCAGGAAAGCAGTAAACACCAGCTCTTTGAAAAAAAACTTCTTTTTACTATTCGGGCGGAAAAACTCCACGTAAGAGCAATAAAAATTAAAGCCATATAAAGGAAATTTATTTGGACAAAAAATAATGAAGGAGTTTTGTCTCTCTTAAAAAAATTACGCCCCCGACACGATTTGAACGTGCGACACAAGGATTAGGAATCCTTTGCTCTATCCAGCTGAGCTACGGGGGCAACCTAATTATTTCAAATATTTATAAATTTTTTTAGCCTCTTATTTTT
>Ga0182021_10002247_pt1 | contig 22517 bp, 29 predicted proteins | sample 612E3MmetaG_FD_120493 | JGI IMG/M metagenome (GOLD analysis project Ga0182021, IMG submission 120493) | Permafrost microbial communities from Stordalen Mire, Sweden - 612E3M metaG (Illumina Assembly) | ecosystem: Environmental > Terrestrial > Soil > Wetlands > Permafrost | place: Sweden... | reverse complement strand
TTACAAATTGTTGCTACGATGAAAGGTAGCATTCGCTTAAAGCTTCGGCTACCGAAGGAGAAAATATGAACAAAGTACAAACACTTAAAGGATTTCGGGATTTTTTACCGATAGAAGCAGCTAAACGCAAATGGCTGAGAGATAAGCTTGCTTCCATCTGTGAACAGTGGGGATTTGCACCGCTCGAAACACCCACGTTGGAACCTCTTGAGCTTTTTACCGGACAAATCGGGGAAGATGAAAAACTTTTTTTCAAATTTAAAGACCAGGGAAATCGGGATGTTGCACTTCGGTATGACCAGACAGTTCCGTCGTGTCGTGTAGTTGCAGAGTATCAAAACACATTAACATTTCCATTCAAACGCTATCAAATTCAACCGGCATTCCGGGCCGAAAAACCGCAAAAAGGACGCTACAGGGAGTTTATCCAGTGTGATGCTGATATATATGGTATCAAAACGCCGGATGCTGACGCTGAAACAATCGCGTTATCGTTGGATATTTATAAACAATTAGGATTTACCAAAGTGATTGCAAAAATTAGTTCCCGGTCTCTTCTTAAAAATATCCCCTATAAGGCGATTGTCGCGATTGATAAAATTAAAAAAATCGGTGCCGACGGCGTCATTGCGGAAATGATCGGCAAAGGCATCGCAGAAGCTGAAGCACGTGAATATCTTTCCATCGTTACAAATCTAAAACCAAATGAAGAACTAAAAACAATATTTGGGTATTTGAAAACATATGGATTCCCTGATGATTGGTACGAATTTGACCCGTCAATTGCCCGATCTTTTTCTTACTCTGTCGGGCCTATTTGGGAGGTTGTCATTCCTGAATATGGTGCTTCATCTGTATTAGGCGGCGAACGGTATGACGGAATGCTGGAAAAGTTCGCAGGAAAAGATATTGGTGGAACGGGATTTGCTCTCGGATTTGATCGAACGCTCGAAGCAATGGATGCATGTGGATTATTACCTTACATGGCAAATAATACGCAAATACTCATCACAATTTTTGCACCGCAATTGTGGGATGAAGCAATAAAAACGAGTTCAGTTCTTAGAAAATCTAATATTTATACAGAACTCTATACAGATCCAAACGCTAAACTTGAAAAACAACTCAAATACGCGGATAAAAGGGGCATCCCATATGTCATCATTCAGGGTCCTGATGAAGCAAGCCGAGGAGTCGTGAAGCTTAAAACGATGGCGACGAAGGAACAGGTTGAGCTTACAATTGATCAACTTATTGATAAGCTGACCCGCGCCGAATAATTCTCTCCCCTTTTCGATGTTCACTAATTGTTATATTGTTAAATTGTTCTATTATTTTTAGCAATATAACAATAGAGCAATAAAACAATGAAGTTCTCTAAAATTCAAAAGGCGTTCATTGCAATCATTGTAGCCAATATTATCTGGGGAGCTGCGGCTCCGATATTTAAAGTCAGTCTTACGAATATTCCACCGTTTACACTTGCTTTTTGGCGGTTTTTTATCGGCGCTCTCGTCCTTCTGGCATTCTTGGGGAAAAAGGCTGCACTTCCGAAGCTTTCCCACAAGGATTGGCTGTATCTTTTGGGCTATTCAATTTCGGGAATTACTATAAATATCATGTTCTTTTTCTGGGGACTACAACGGACCTATTCCATTAACGCTCCGGTGATCGCGTCAGCAGGACCCATCCTTACGTATATTCTTGCCATGTTTTATCTCAATGAAAAATTTAACTGGAAACGGCTCTGGGGTATGCTCATCGGATTCGGCGGCATTATCCTTATCGTCCTTGAACCCATCCTCAAAACCGGTCTTCACGCCTCAATCATAGGCAATACATGCCTCGTGATCGCCACGTTGGGCGCCGTCGTCCAAAACATCATCGGGAAAGAAGTGTTTCCCCGGCTCGAACCCTTTGCATTCACCTTCTGGTCATTTATCATCGGAGCCGCGAGCTTCCTTCCCGTTGCTTTTTGGGAATATACCAAAAATACGCATCTTTATACGACGATTGATATCCGAGGCTATATGGGTGTGGCGTTTGGTGCTCTTCTCTCAAGCGCTGCGGGCTATAGTCTCTTTGCCTGGGGTTTATCAGTGATAAGCGCGTCTGATGCAGCGCTATTTACCTATATTGACCCCGTCGTCGGAAGCAGCCTGAGCTTTTTTTTCCTCCACGAACCGATTACCAGCTATTTTGTTTTGGGAACTCTCCTTATCTTCGGCGGCATCTTTGTCACGGAAGGCCGCATCAATTACCATCCGTTCCATAAATTCCGGCCTCCTGAGGCGAAACCGATCCCCGCGCCCGCAGCCCCACCCGTTCCGGTCGCAAACGAGCCTGAGCGTCCCCAGAAAGATACTCATGAGGTCGTCGCTTCCCTCTTCACCCGCGAGGCCACGCTAGACAGTGATAAGGCTAAATGATATAATAATTCTCTTATGAAAGCGGCAATTCATCCACAATGGTATAACGATGCAAAAGTCAGTTGTGCCTGCGGTAACAGCTTCACAGTCGGCGCGACAAAGCCGGAGCTCCGTGTGGAAATTTGCTCGAAATGCCACCCCTTCTACACAGGCGAGATGAAATTCGTCGACACGCTGGGACGGGTTGAAAAGTTTAAACAGAAACAGAAAGCCGCACTGGTAACATCAGCTCAGCTTGCCGATAAAAAGAAAAAGAAAGAAGAGCACGTAAAGTCCCTACGGAACCAGAAATCCCTCAAAGAAATGTTAATGGGACTGAAGTAATATAGTAAACTTAGAGCATTAGAGATTAGAGTTTAGTTAATTATATACTTTTACTAATCTCTAAACTCTAAACCCTAAACTCTAATTCATATGAACCCCGATATTGCTATTATGGAATTCCGTCCCGGCCCCGGTGGAGAGGAAGACTTGACTGGTTACTTAACGAGCGGATTCCTATTCGCGAGTTTAGGAACCATCAATGCGACATGGGCAAATTAATTTTATGAATACAGATGTAGCTATATTAGAATTCCGTCCCGGCCCCGGTGGAGAGGAAGCTAGAATTTGGGCCAACGATCTTATGCGGATGTACACGCGGTATGCGAGTATATTGGGATGGAAAGTCGAGCAGTTAAGTGATACGGCAATTCGGATTAAAGGCACGGAAGCCTTCACCAAATTACAATACGAGGCAGGCACCCACAGGGTCCAGCGCGTCCCCACAACCGAGCGCCAGGGGCGTATTCACACGTCAACGGCCACAGTTGCAGTACTTCCTGAAATCCCTGAAACAGAGGTCTATATACGGCCAGAGGATATCATATGGGAATTCTACCGGAGCGGGGGTAAAGGCGGCCAAAACGTTAATAAAGTAAGCTCAGCCGCACGAATCCGTCACAAAGCGACGGGAATTGTCGTCTCCTGCCAGACGGAGCGCGATCAATACCAGAACCGCCAGATGGCCCTTTCGATGCTCCGCGCAAAACTCTGGGAGCTCAATGAACTCAAAGCAGCAGCAGCTCTTGGCGCAGCACGTAGCGTTATCGGCCGGGGCATGCGGGCCGAAAAAATCCGGACGTACAACTTCCCCCAGAACCGCGTCACCGACCACCGGATCAACAAATCATGGCATAATCTCGAAGATATTATTGAAGGAAAAATGCAAAAAGTCACCGACGCGATGATCACATCTCAGGCATAAAAACCGATTCCCGCCTTCCTGCCTGCGCAGGTGGGCGCGGGAATGACAAGAGGCTATTGATCCGCCTGATTCCCCAATACAAGTTTAACCGTTATCGTCTTTCCATCACGGTCAAGCGTGATATCAAGCGTATCCCCCACTTTTTTATTTGATATGAGCGACGAAAGTTCCGCATTCGTTCCCGACAACCGCGTGCCATCAATATTCGTGATGATATCCTGCACTTGTATTCCCGCTTTATCGGCAGGTGAACCCTGGATGACGTCCATGATGTACGCTCCCTCTGGCACATCATTGAGTATCGCCACATCCTTGGTAACAGTTTTATACCGTACCCCTAAATATGGCCTGTTAAACTGGCCGGTTTGGTTAAAGTTGGTTATCGCATCCCGTATGACGTTTATGGGAAGCGCAAACCCGATATTCTGACCTTCCTGGGAAACCGCAGTATTGACGCCAACGACCTGACCGCTGCTGTTGAGGAGTGGCCCTCCGGAATTGCCCGGATTTATCGCAGCACTGGTCTGAATGACGTTATCAAGCTTTTCCGCCGCCCCTTCAAGCGGGCTCCCTGCGGTAATCCCCCGGCCGATACCGGAGACGACACCAGTCGTCACCGTGTTTCGAAATTCACCAAGCGCTGTGCCGATCGCAATAGCGAGCTGGCCTACTTGAATTTTACTTGAATCCCCCATCTCGACAACCGGTAGACCTGATGCGTTAATTTTTAAGATTGCAAGATCGTTGACCGGATCGCGGTAAATCTTTGTAACGTCATAGGTTTTGTTATCTTTGGTAATGATCCTGTATTTGCCTAACGTATCGGCAACCACATGTTTATTGGTGACAATAAGCCCGTCAGACGCCACAACGAAGCCGCTCCCGATATCCTGTTCAGCATTTTGTGAGGGGCTTGGGGTCGGAGTCAGATCAAGGGGCGACAGTTGGTTAAACGGATCGAATTGAAATAAATCCCCGAGATTACTACTGGCTGTCTGAGTGATTCCGACCGTCACGACGGCCGGGGAAACCTTATTGACAACGTTGATGACAACGGATTCTTCACTCACGACACGCACATTTTGGGGCTCGGGTATTTGACTCTGTATCTTTGATGTCACGGGGATGCGAAGTATACGGCTCACAAAATCCCAATTTAATCCAAACAGTCCTGAGCTTACGAACCCGCCGATAGCAAGGACGATAATTGCGACGAGAAGTAATGACCGTTTATAATTCGGTGAATTTATAGCCATATGATACCTGTCTTTACAACATGACTATGTGAGATTTATTTAAATAATACCTCAATTGCTTTCCCGAGCTGCGCATCCATAGTCGCGGTAACAGAGTCAGATGGAATAATGATATTCGGTGTTATCCCTATTTTATTAATCCAATTGCCGCTCGGGAGGAGCCACTTACCGGTCGTAATGTGGAGCCCCGATCCGTCCGGCAGATCCTCAGGTGTCTGCACGGACCCTTTTCCAAATGAAACCTCGCCGACGAGCGTTGCGCGTTTATAATCCTTAAGCGCTCCCGATACGATTTCAGCTGCCGATGCGCTGCCTTTATTGATAAGAACGACCATAGGAATCGTAAGGAGCTGCCCTTTATGGTCGACGGGATAATTCTGTTTAGAGCCGTCGCTATTCACCTGAGAGACAATAGTCCCCGACGGAATAAATTCACTTGCAATATGAACAGCGCTTTCAAGGTACCCACCCGGATTATTGCGGAGATCAAACACTAATCCCTTTATTGAATGATCGGATGCGTACGCAGTCTCAACCTGCAAAACCCCTGCCGCCATTTCATCATTCGTATGATCACCGAACTGGGAAAGTTTAATATAGGCAACTTTTCCGGATTTTCCTGCGAGCGCCGCCGATGAAGGCGTCCCTGCAATCTCCGGTATATCGCTAAGCTCTTTGATCCATGTATCAACCGTCGAAACGGTAATCGTATCCCTTACTATGGAAATATCAATGGGTTTCGTATCGGTTTCATGGAGAATCTGAAGTTTAACCGTCGTCCCCTTCGGACCCCGAATCTTTAAGACAGCCTGCGCGACCGTCCAGCCTGCAGTCGATACTCCGTCTACTTTTAATATATAGTCTCCGGGGCGGATACCTGCTTTTTCCGCAGGATTACCCTTCAGCGGCGTCTGAATGATGACGTTGCCGTCTTTCATATCAAGCTGAGCCCCGATACCCGTAAATTGACCGCTTAGATTATCCTTGAAATCCGTGTTGTCGTGGGGAGGAAGGAATAGTGTATAGGGATCTCCGATAGCGCTCACCATGCCCCCGATCGCCCCATAGACCATTTTTTGGGCATCCAGATTCGCGTGGTCTATATAGGAAGTGTTAAGCCGCTGCCAAACATCCCAGAAGAGTGAAAAATCGACATTGACGCCTGCGGGCTGCTGTTGGTTGACGACGACGCGCTTGTCAGGACTAATTCCCACGGTCGTTCCGCGGACGCCCAGATTGTACCCCACTCCCGCAGATAATAAACAAAGAGCGGCAATGACGATGTACGATCGGATTTTTGAAACTTCAACCGATTTCATAAGGGTATACCACCCATACTACCAAGAACAATAAGACCGCGTAAATGGGGAAAATACCTTAGGCCCGAACCAAAAACGGCAGGAATGCGACGTGCCGCGCATACTTGATTGCCAGCTGCAATGACCTCTGATGCTTGCTGCAAATACCCGTCCTGCTCCGTCCTAAAATTTTACCGCGCTCCGTTATATACTTGGACAGGAGCATGGTATCTTTGTAATCGGGCTCAATTTTGTTGTTGCAAAAATGACAATTTTTGGCAACCGGTCGTAATTTTTTTGTAAATCTGCTTGATCTCATAAATTTTCTCCTTTAAAATGGAATATCGTCCGGGTTGACCTCCTCCGCTGCCGCTTTTGTTTCGTTTTTGGCAACGGGTTTTGGCTCATCCTGTTTTTTCGTTACAACCGGTTTTGCCGGTGGTTGCGCAGCCGCCAGTGCTGAGGTCGCAGGTGCAGCTGTCGCAGGCGCAGACTCATGATATTCATTCCCCGCTTCTGTGGCCGCCTCTCCGGTCACCGGACGCCGGGAATCAAGAATAATCATATCCTCGATAACAACCTCTGTCGTTGACCTCTGGCTTCCGTCCTGTGCCGTCCAACTGTTCGTCCTTAGCCTGCCTTCAACGTAAATTTTGCGGCCCTTCGCCAAAAGCTGGCTACACAGTTCCGCAAGCTTATTCCATGCAACGACCCTATGAAATTCCGTTTCCTCTTTCTTTTCCCCTGATTCGGTTGTCCACGTCCTATTTGTCGCTAAACCGATTGTACACACTGCTGCCCCTGTCGGCGTATAGCGTAATTCCGGATCCCGTGTCAGATTTCCAATGAGTTGTACCTTATTCAAGCTTCTCGATGACATATTATTTTTTCAGGGTAAGCAGGAACCGCAAAACCTCCGCTCCCAATTGTACTCTTTTCTCTATATCGTGGACAATAATAGTGCCGGTGAGGTTTGATAAAACGTAAATCCCCTCTGTTTTCTTTTGAATGGGGTATGCAAGCGTCCGTTTACCCATAAACGTGACATCAACAACCGTAACACCCTCACCCACTAGTTTTTGAACAATTTCCTTTGCATTTTTCTCCGTCACATCAAGATCGGAGCGAAATACCGTCATAAGTTCATATTTCCGTGTCATAAGGCTCTAATAATACCATGAAGGATAGACTGAAACAAGATGGAGATCATAATATATTTAATTGTTTGAAGACCTCGGCGTATACTGATATTCCATCACTCCGTCGGGAGTATGCTGGAATTTATCCCGCCACGCTCGAAGCTCCAATAAATGTTCATCAACATACTCTTTCGTTAACCTCCCGGGTAACTTACCGGCCTCCCCTTCCCATTGTTCATACGTTGCAATTTGATTCTCTATCCAAACCCTCTTAATATGTGGATCGATCTGATCTTCAATTTCCTGATATAGTCCCTCTATCGCTTCGCAAAATCCTTGAAGCGACTCCATAGAAAGAAAACCACCCTCATTCTGCTCGTGTTCCCGGATTGATTGATATATCTTCTCGTAAAATTGAAAAACCGACGATCCACTATAATCCGGTATTTTATCCCGCCTCCACCCTTTAAAAATGAGAAATGTAGGACTATCGCGAAAACGCTATTGAGTTATTTCGTGCATTACGCCAGTTATTGGAGAATGAAGCAGTGACTCAAATTTTGGATATTCTATTGGATCCAACATGGTAAACTGACTTCTATCCGCAACAAATTGAACCATCGGCTTAACATGTTCTCGTAGAAGAATATTTTGTACTAAAACGCTTAAACTTCTTTCCGCAAGAAATTCATTGTCCTCAATACCCTTCGCAGACAACGGAGCATCTGATCGGGCATGAACGTGCGGAAGGTTAATTCGTGGCGCCCGTGAAGAACCGACAAACGTTTGCTCAACCGTATCGAATTTGTCAGCGTGTGTCATACCTCAATAATACGCTTTTTACGTCCCGATTTTAAACTCTACCACATCCCCGTCCTGCATCACGTATTCTTTGCCCTCAAAACGGGCTTTGCCGGCCTCGCGGGCCTTCTTCCATCCCCCTTCGCTAAAGCTTCGGGGGACAGGCCCACCTGCCGGATTAATAAAGTCGTTATAGTGGACTACCTCGGCCTTAATAAATTTCTTCTCAAAATCCGTGTGGATGGTGCCTGCAGCAGCTGGCGCCTTTATCCCCTTCTCAATCGTCCACGCGCGCGCTTCAATAGGACCGCACGTGAGAAATGAGATAAGGCCAAGTTCTTCGTATGCTTTTTGGATGAGTAAATCGAGACCTGACGATTCAACCCCCAATGATTTGAGATATTCCGCCTGCTCGACGGGCGCAAGTGCCGCTAGCTCCGACTCCATCTCGGCACAAATAAAGACAATGGGTCGTATATCAGTTAATTTGTCAATTTGTGAATTTGTTAATTGTTGCTCTGACACATTGCCGATGTACATGATCGGTTTCATGGTTAAAAGCTGTAGATCACGAAGGAGCAACCGTTCTTCCGGATCAATAACGACCTCGCGGGCCAATTTCCCCCCGTCCATGAGCGGTTTTATCCGCTTGATGAGTTCCCATCGCTCTCTATCCTCTTTCGTGGCATTCATCTTCGGTTCGCCTTGTTTCGTGAGCGTTTGGAGGTCGGCAAGAATTAATTCCGTCTCGACCGTCACACGATCGCGGGCAGCGTCGGGCGTCCCATCGACGTGAACGATATCAGGATTCTCAAAAAACCGTAAGACGTGGCAAATAATGTTGACTTCGCGGATGTGGGAGAGGAATTTGTTGCCCAGCCCCTGCCCTTCCGACGCACCTTTGACGAGTCCCGCAATATCCACAAATTCGACGACAGCCGGCACCAACGGCGGCAGCTTGTCCATTTTTTCCTCAACTTTCGTGATTTCGGCGAGCTTCGCAAGCCTATCATCCGGCACCGGCACGACGCCGATATTTGGCTCGATCGTGGCAAACGGATAGTTGGCGGCTAATGCTACCTGCTTTTTCAAAAGTGCATTAAACAGCGTCGACTTTCCAACGTTGGCAAGACCTACAATACCGACTTTCAGACCAGAACTTGACATAATTAGCTTCAGTTACGGGAATATGCCCGCTAACATGAACCTCTTTTTCACTTGCGGTGATATCGTTTACTACATTTAATATCACTCGCCGTCTTTTTGTATAATCTGCTACTTCGAGCTTTTCTTTCGCTCTTTTGCAGTATGATTCTATCTGTTCATCGGTAGGTTTGGCAAATGGTAAAAGCCTTTGCTCTTTTGCAAACTCAGCAAGTCGCTGTTCTAGTGTCGTTCGTTTTAACCGAATATCCTGCACATACGAGGTTAGCTGAGTAAGAGTAATAACCTGTTTCCCATAGGCTTTTGTATATCGTTCTTCTTCTATCGCTAACTTGGATAAATCACGCTGAATAGACACGAGATCACTCGAATGATCCACGACCTTCATTTTTTTATCGAAATGTCGATCAGCATGCCATTTTAACAGCCGAGGCGTTACCATTGTCTTTTCTAACCTATCCCAGACCAAATAATCAGCTATACGGGCATTTATTCCCTTTTGAAGGCAGGAAGGCGGCATCGGGTATCTGTTCACACGTCCGGAACAGCGATAATAGAGGTGCTTTCCGTGCTGTGGCCCTTCTCCGGTCCGTGTAGAACCGCACGTACAGTGAATAAGATTACTGAGTAAGTACTCATTCTTTTTATTCCGAACACACCGATCATAATTAATGCGGAGTTGCTTTTGTGTTCTATCGAACAATTCTTTATCTATAATAGAAGCACAATCAATAAATACCCAATCCTCAACGGGTTTATTTTTCCGGCTGCTCTTTACTATCCGTTTATATTTCTCCGTACTTTTTGGGTGCTCCGGAATAATACCTACCGTTTTATTAAAATGTGCCTTCCCGTAGTACGTTTCGTTTCTCAGAAGTGTGGTAAGAGTACTGTTATTCCACACGCCTCGCAAGCTCTTGCGTGGTGCTATATTCTTCTCCTGTAGTCGTTTTACTACCTTTCGAATTGTCATCCCTTCGTCCGCAATCCAATGGAAAATATCTCGTACAACTCGTGCTTCTACTGGTATCGGCTCGAAGTATCCGTGTTTCTCCCCTTGTTTAGGGATATAAGCGTAGCCATACGGTGCATGCGAGGTAACTACATGCCCTTCCCGTGCTTTCCGGAGCTTCCCTAGTCTAAATCTTTCCGCTATACGGGCTCGCTCATACTCTGCGAACAATCCCTTCACGCCATAGAGGAGCTTATCGCCCTCGTCTTTCACCGGAGGCGTGGTAACGAACAATACTTTTATTCCACGAGATTCTAATTCATCACGCACTAATTCCTGATGTGCGTACTTTCGGGACAATCTATCGGGATCATAGACCACTACGGCCTCCCAGAGCCGTTTAGGGGCATCTAAGCGAAGCTGATCGAGCGCAGGACGGGCTAAAATAGTGCCGCTCCATCCATCGTCCCTATATTCCTGTATAAGCGTATGATTATTGGCCTTCACGAAGTCTTTAATGGCCATTATCTGTGTCCCTATGGTTTCCTCTACCTCTTGGCGTTGAGATGACACACGAGCGTAAAATGCTACTCTCATACTTTTACCTTTCGGCTTTCCATAAACTTATCAAAATCAACTTTTTTGACCCGATATTCTTTCCCAAGTGAGTACGCAGGAAGTAACCCCTTGGCTATCCATCGGCGCACTGTAATGCCCTTAATCATAAGTAGCTTCGCTATTTGCCGTGTTGTGTAGTATTCGTACATAGCTTTACTATACAGAACTTTATATTACATTGCAACTACTAATTTCTTTTTAGGTTTTCTTCGTTTATTATGATGATGCTTCAACTCATCGGTAAAGTACGCCGCCGGACTCTTTATAGTCATCCAACCCTCTACGTGAGCCTTTGTCATCTGATGAATGACGCCGTTTATTGACTTGGGCGTGTAGTGTTGGGCGATCCATAACCAGTGGCTATCCTTCGTAACGCTTGAAAGAAATATTACTTGTAATAGTGAGGCTATTTTCTTTGGACTCGTTTTATATGTGTATGTCGTTAGCTCTGCGATTGCTTGTTTTTTCTTTTGTGTTTCCTCTGCGTTTTCCTGCCGTTTCCCTATATCATTAACACTCCCATTAACACTAGCACTTCTTTCACTTGTCCCCTTTAAGGATAGGATTGTTCTACCATCAATATCAATGGGATCAACGGGTGTGGATTCTGCGATGGACTCACATATCAGTAATTGGTCTAGGAGCGGTAAATGTGAATCCGGATCGTAGGTGCCACCGAGTTGTTCTATCCGGCGGATTGCCTCATCTCTGGATAGTTGCGGGGTGTCCATATTCATCTTTCTTGTCTAAACGCTCCAAATCCTCAGCGTCTAGCTCATCAAATATCACGTCATACGCATCATCTAGCCTTTTCTGACGCTCCGCTTGCTCATAATCCACAAACGAATATTTTATCCGTAGTTGTTTCTTAGGTTTCATACTGCCTCGTTTTTATTTCCGAGATCAGCATCTCTCGATTAGAAAAAAGCTCTCTCGCCGGAGCCTGTGCGTTATTCAGATAATCTTTGGAAAGTTGTTTACACAATGAAGGGTTTGTGAGAATAAAAAGAAACTTACCAGGATTGGCTTCTTTAACTTCCGCTAGTGATACCTCTTTATTCGTTAAGAGGAATGAGCAGAGCAGTATGTCATAAGTCGTGAAGTTTTCCATATTTTTTCAATCTTATGGAAATAGTAAGTGTTCTTTCGAATAACCGCACTGAAGTTTGAGGTGTTGCTAAATGTCAGCGTTTAGAAGTTTCTTGTAACGGGAGACTGCTTGCTCGATCTTATTCGGATCAATATAATCATTTGGATCTTTAGGCAAATGTTTCTTTTCCCAATCCTCTACAATTCGTTTGTATATGCCTCTGCCACTTGTCTTTTCTTTTTTATACATCCAGTACCATTCTCTATCTCTTTTTATCTCGCTTTTTACGTCTGATATTTTTAAATAATCTTTATATTGCTTAAAACGTTCCTCTAATTGCTCAATTTTTGTTTCTGGATAAACAATAAACGCCACCTCATTACTGTCGAGTGAAATATCAACTCCCCTTTTAAAAGCGTGATAATAAATAGGATCGTTATCGAAGTGCTCATCACAAACATAACCACTTAAAATAGCAAAACGTATAACATTCACAAATGCTTGGCTTTTTCTGTATTTATGTAGTAGATAATCAATCCCTTCAGGGGTTAATGAATCAAACGACCGCCAATCTTTTAAACTCTTATCTGTTAATAGTTCAAAATGGATACTTAAACCGTGCACATCCTCCTGTTTTAACACCTTAAGCTCGTTATACCTAATTAGTTCATTAATGCCCAAGTGTCTTCTGATGTCCTTAACCTCATGTAAAAAATCATCTCTATCAACTAATAATGCTATCGCCTCGTACGTCCATTTAGATTTTACCTTAATTACAATTGGACCATTTATACTAGGAGTATCTAATATAGTTTTCATATCAATTTGCCTGCAATTATACTACGTTTACAATTCTAATTTGCCGTAATAGTGTATTTCTGCTACTCTACAAATAATAATTTAATGGCCTAAACCTTTATGGCATGGCCTAGAAACCTTCACAGAAGTAAGCTCTTCGTCAGAGCATCTGTGAAGGTCATATGCCGAAAGGTGTATGGGTGACGCAAGTCATCGCTGGCGGGGAGCTTTTTTGTGTTCTAGCAAAAATTTATATTGAGATTAAAATGAACATGAAGATTTTTAAATGGATATTATTTTTACCAGCAGCTTTTTGTATTCAAGCGATTGTCAGCATACTATTCGGCTTAATATTTTATGGAATTGGATTGAAAAATCAAGTATTGTTTGATAGCATAAATGCTTTTGTAGGCGCCTTTTTATTTGTTTTTTTTGCTGGATATTTAGCCCCATCTAAAAAGACTAAGGTTGCGGAAATTATTTTTTGGATCGAAATTTCTTTAGCAATTCTAAATTTGGTTCTTGGATTTTTGGGAGTCTATACTTTTGTTAAAATGGAAACACCTAATAGTATTATTCCCGTCTTACAAGTTCTTGGAGCCCTGTATGCAGTAACATTAGTTCCTATTCTTACTACTCAAGGTGCTAGGCTTGATCAATTATGGATAGCAATTGCCGGTCTCGGTGGATTGATTATGTTTATTGGAGGAGCTATTTCAATTCTGGGCATAATAATAGGACTTTTTAGTAACCATTGGATGACACTTTCTGTAGGCGCTATTGTTCTTGGGATGGGGATAATAACTTGGCTTTACCCAGATATTCATCTTTTCCTAAGGGTAAGAAGAGCAAATAAGATTATTAAGAAAATGGAAAAGGGAGATTCTTTTAATTAGCATGACCATAAACGATTTAGAAAAATTAAACTCTCCATATATAGTTGAAACTGAAAAAGATTTAATTGTTTTTAGAAAAGTGGCTAGTGATGCAATTACAAATTCCGTTTTCCTTCTTATAGCAAGTATAGTTGTGATATTTTTAGGTTATTTAAATTATTGGCTGGGCGCATCACTGTCGGTAGCTCTAATGATTTTATTTATATTAGATATAATCACGGGATTAACAGCTGTAATAACTAATATTGTATTTCTATATCCTCTTCTCCTAATCATTACAAGATTTACAAAAAATAAGGATAGTCTGAGTGGAAGTTTGGGTTACAAGTTGGGAGCTTGTCTGGTAAGAGCATTAGAATCTGGGGTTAATGTATACTTATTTGTGCTAATTCTTAATGCATTAAAAAGTAAATTTTAAATATGTTTAATTTTTTCAAAGGCATAATTATTTTTCTTACAGCTATAACACTTCCCATAACTGGGCTATTCGTTCATGCAAAACCCGTGAATACAACAACCCAAGTCAAAACTGTTATAACCCCTATAGTCACTCCAAAAGCGTCTCCGGTGCCACCAGTAATACCATCGGAAAAGACAACGATTGTTACTACTCCTATTCCAACATTTGTACTCATTCCAACCCCATTACCTCAAGTGCCAACTACTGCGCAAACAAATAACGATAGTCAAATACGGCAACAAATACAAAATAGTATTACTCAATACAATAATTCAGTAAATCAAATCAAACAACAAAAGTTGCAAATATGTAGCGATCAGACAAATAGTGTTAATCAAAAGTATCAACCACAAATAGATACCATTAATCAACAAATTAGCCAACTCAACGATCAAGTAAAAGCGGCATGTCCAGAAAGTAATCCCTATGCAGAAGCCTGTATGGTTGGAAGTATTCGAAAACAAGTTGATTATCTCGATGCGCAAATATCTGCACTCACAAGTCAAATTAGCACGTTGCAACAAGAACAAACCAGTGAACTCAATAGTATCAGAACGACCTTTTGTAACTTACCTGCTATCCAATACCAACCGATGCCCGTATCAAATTACGTAACAAATAATGTTTCACTCCCCATATATTTTCATATGGAAGCAAACGGCATGGGAGGTTATATTATTTACGATAACAACTCAACATATCTACATGTCGATCCTGATGGAATGGGTGGATATACCGTGTACTAATTACGATAACCTAGACATTTCCTACAAGTAATCCTTTTACCTAACGGGTCTTGATATAATACTCCCCTTCTTCTATGACACTCAGGGCACTCAAACCATAGCCTAAACCCTCCGAAACGGGTTTTTGACTGAGTTAGATTTACAGTATGTCCATTTACGCTTACCTGAGCCTCTATGATGGCTTTCTTAAGGCTATTTCGTGCGTAACGTACATAATCATCAATTCGAATCTTTTGATAGTTTTCCGTCACGGGGAGATTACCTCTAATCATATGGGCTTAACGGTGTGATTTTGTTGTATTAGCTGGCTATTCGCTATATTCGCAGTTTCTGCCTTAACTGTAACACTCAACGGCGGTTGTTTAAGCATGAATAATGTCTGTAACGCCGTTATATAGTGCCTTTGTGCTCTATCCAACTCTTTCGATAAGACTGCGAGATATCTAATATCAAGGTCTGAAAAAGAAGTTATATCGAGACGCCGAGCAACCTTAGCGGATAACTGCAACATACGACCATAAACGCACGCTATTGCCTCTGCGGTCGCCTTCTGACTTGCGGTGGTACAACTATACTCTTTTTGGATATTTCGGCTAAGATCAATTACAAATGTTTTATACTCCTCTCGTACGGTTTCACTTAACAACACTCCATTATCAAACTCTTTGAGAGTAAACGCTTTATATACATTCGATGTGGGTTCAAATTTTTTACTCTCTGCTGTTATAGTTTTTAATTCCTTATCGGCTTCCAACTGAACATATTGTGGATCAAAGGCAGTACGCATCGTATCCCACGTCATTGATTTTGCTAATTTTGTATCCGACTTTTTATCTGTATCCATATCAAGGTGTTATGTAATTTATGATCCGACCGAGGGAATCCCGTTTAGTTATTATGTGTGATTTTCTAGGTGGCGGAAGTTTTATGACAAAGTCGAAGGGTATTTCATGTCGATTTGAAGCCCTAATATCCCGATTTTGAGATTCATGAGGCTAATTGTAATAGGAAAAATGATTGGAATACAATTTATGATATTGGTAAATAGCATCTATAAACCACTGATTTGGATCCGTTCTCTCTGTCCATTTCCACAAACTGCCCATAAATACCGTGCTTGATAAACCAGTTAGATGATTCCTGCACAACTTCACCCGTCAAAAGCTTGATACCCCGACTTCGGGCAAAATCACTCATTATTCCCAGCATTCTCGTACCTATACCGATGTTGTCGCAATCATGCCGCACATGCATCCTCCGGATATTTACAGACAGCTGATGTATATCAGTGCCGTCCGTTGAAATATCATGTAACAGCAGGGCGGTTTGATCCGGTGTATGGATTCTACCGATAATCAGCCCCACCATACCTAATTTAGCCGAGGCAATGAATGTATGAGTACCCTGTTTCTTGATAGTTTCAAGAATATCAGTAATTCTATTGGCGCGTAGATAATCATCAACGACTTTTTCCTTTATATTGCCTGTTTCCTCCAAAATATGAAAATTCGCTTGAATAAGCATGCTCAGTTCTAACCGCTGCAGCGGACTTGTAAAATCAACCGGCTGAATAGTTACATCTCCCAACCACTCCGAAGTCACCTGACAACTTTTTGGGTCGTTGAAAATTGCAAATTGTGTACCAGATACTTGAAATTCAGTCTCACCTTGAAACATGGTTGAGATTGTAGCATAAAGAGAGTTGGAGCGTTGCAATCGGCTTTCCGATTTTAAGATTCATGCGGAAATTATATCAGATTAAATATTAACAAAAATAACGCTAAGTTTTTTTTAGATTTAAAATTAATGTTCGGAATTTTTCTAAAACATCATCATAAGTTAGAATTTCATATTTACTACTTGTTCGAGACTTTGTTCGAAGCTTTTGCATTCTCTCTTGATCTAAACTTGTAGATCTACCAATTATTAATGTGAATCTTCTATTTTCAATATTTTTAATTCCGTATTTTGACTCCACGACTATTTTTTCACTTTCAAGTTCCTCATCCCAATCCTCCATTTGTTGCCATCCGTGATTTACTTCTTTAGTAAAATCTAACTTCTTTGTTAACAACGGGTGATCAGACCTTTCAATTTCTACAAACTGATAGCAATTGCCGACCTCTACAAAAGTAAAATCTGAAAAGTACTTACCTATTTTCATTTTAGGTATATGTCGTAGAGATATAGGATTTAGAACAATTGGATGGTCATCAATAAATTTCTGAACTACCTCTTCTCTTATTCCATTCTTAAGCGCGTCTTTAAAGGAAATTAATAGTCTTTCAAGTTTCTCTATTGTTGAGTGGTTGTAATTTCTTAAATTAGGGTCAATATTGAAATTTCTTGAAATAATAAATGTTTGGAAGTCCTTATAAGCATCTTTAATAGGGTCACCTATTAACTCTTGTCCAAACACTAATACGGTATGATAATCAGCATAGAATGCTTTGTTGTTTTCAGTAACATTCAGCGGGGTCATTGTTGCAACCATTCCATTAAGTGGTCCAGGAAAAAATTTTACATTATTTACTTCTCCATCTAGTGATTTAAATTTATATTGATTAATAGCATCACTTACTGATATTCCACCTTCAGATCTAATTTCCTGTTTATCTGGCAAATCTTCTCGAGGGAATCTAATAATTGCGTACCCATCCTTACATTTATAAATGACAGATCGAGACGGTTTTAAATTTAAGGGTAGTTGAGTAATCCCAGAAAGGGAGACGAGCCTTCTTAACTCACTGAAATATTTTTTTTCATATTGAGTTAGCTTCAATATAAAAATACGTTTTTCCCTTTTTAGCCTGCTTTTTTTACCCATTTTAACGAGAATAAAAACTCATTTATTGTGAATATATTAAAACTGAACTGTTAAATTAGCAATAAATACTGCAAAGTCACTTTTTTTTGAATTTATGACGTTATTATGCCACAAAAGTCCCACTGTTCCTATATGAAATATAATAGCGAGTTAAGTTCGAACTAAAATGCAGATTAGCCCTAATTTATGCCCTAAAGTGGTAAAATGCGGGTACTATGGTGGAGGTAACACCGAAATCGCTTGAAGACACGCGTAAAGAAAAATTTACTCTCGCGCTAACGCATAGGTATATTTACTACCATTGGGAAAATAGTAAAGGATCGCTTGGCATCCCAACCGAACTTACCGAGCAATTCGCCCTCGTTTGGGGGGACTACACGGGTAATCAAAGTCATAAAGCACGGGAAGCCCACTTCGAATTTTTAAGCAACTACGGATCATTCAATCTCAATATGTGGGTCGTAGACAAGGAACGAAAACAAATCTTCGTGAATGCAGATTTGTATACTCTGGGACTCTCCGGCGAGATCAGAGGAAAAGGAAAAGACGGACTACACGGCATCCATCGAACCCTCCAATCCCTTTCAAATGCCTCAGGATACACGATCTTCCATATAGCAACACCCAATGAGGTATCAGCTCCATTATTTACGGCGGCTGAAGGATATCGGCCGTTTACGACCTCTGACAGAAAACTTTTGGGTAAAGACTTAGACAAATTCAGTAAGTCCAGATGGAACCGGCTCATGCGAACGGCGACATCCTCGCCCTCAAAAATAAAACAGTATGATCCTTCACAAACCGATCTTCACCTACTCCCCCGCGAACAACAGGAAATCGATACCATGCTCCCTCTGGTTTTTCTTAAATAGAGTACTTATGAAAGTAATTCAGGCTGAACAGGAGCCTGTCCGTAACTATTTGAGGCAAATTTTTCGACCAATGGAGATGGTGCAGGAAATCTGTAGCCTATTCCCGATTCGTGGAGGTTAAGTTCAAAATACACTGCTCGCTCCATGAGGTCTCTTGCTTTCACTCCTCCGATTTGAATGGGTAACGTAGCGATCTCTTCACCCGACAAATGCTGAAGGCCGTCATACTTTCGAAGGAGGTCTCTCACGGTGTACGGATCGTGAGCATCCAAAGGTACCCAGACACGCAACCAGTCTTCTTCCGGTGTTCTCGTTAAAAGTAACGTTTCACTATTCTTCTTTTGAAAACTGATGATACCATCACTACTGAATATCTCGTGTACGGAAAGATTTTTTCTATCTAACTCATCCAGCTGTAAAACGGTGCGGATTTTTCCGGATTTGTCTTTATAATAAATATCCAATCCCTCACGATCAAAAGTATTATTAGGAAGAGCTTCCAGTCGCTTTTCAACCTCACCTTGCCATACCCAACCAAGCACTCGGAGAAACCCTCCATCTTCATACTTCATAATGAGCGGAGTATAACAAAAACGTGTGATTTTGCAACGAGACCCTCCACTACTGCCACGAGGTCACTTTGTATAAACGAAAACCCTGCAATGAATCCTCAGCTATGAGCTGAGCGCCTTTTGACGCTTTTTCCCACAATATGTGGTAGACATAATAAAACCGGGTATCGTAGGCGTTAAACTCACTCTGGTTTATAAAAAAACAAAACGGCAGTTTGGGTTTCAGGGTGTCAATCTGTTCCGTCGATACGATATACCCCCGAACATATGCATATTGCGTCGCGGGCGCCACACCCAAAGCCGCGAGTAAATCAAACTCGTACGCATCAACACTCAATAGCGGACAACCGGACGGCAAGTGTTTTACTAAAAACTGATATTCGGGCAGGTCTTTTGTATTCCAATGATTTATCGAAGATTGTATAAATGCCGAAGACTCTTTTCCGATAGACGCGGCCGCAACTCCATACGGAATCATCATAAGCGTGCCGCGAAGCGCGCCCAGAACAATGATAAATAAACACAAAAACGTTCCGACCACGAGTACATAATCTTTTTTGACCGATGAACGGTTTTTCCAGGCTAAATCAACAAGTAATCCGGCCACAATAATAAACGGCATACTCACGCCATAGAGCGTGTGCGGCATGCTCCTCCCCATGTAATACGGAAATGATGTCAACTGAATGACGGCGATATAGACGCACGCAATACCCAGTACATCCCGTTTCTTGAGAACGGCATACATACCGGCGATAACGCCCACCAGACTCACGAATAGTGGGAATATATAGGCGATATCGCCTCCAATGGGGACAAGGTAAACACCGCCTCCGAAAAAGCGTGCAAAATACGTGTACATACCGATATCCGGCAACCGACCGGATTTAAAAAGCGTATAGGCGGATACTGCAGCGAAACTGCAAAGCACTGTCCCTCCGATTGGCACGATTACCGATCGCACGAAAAATGCTGGCTGTTTTTTTGCTACCGCACGAAGCAGCAATAGTGCCAACGCAGCAACGAAAAGCCCCGCGCCGATCTCCACCGAAAAAAATAACCCAAGCGTACTTGCGATAAGGAACAACGTAAAATAGAGTTCTTTTTTTGACTGGATAAACAACATCAACAACCCGAGAGGGATTAAACAAGCGCCGAAACGAAGGGGTGTAAATGCCGGGTGGCCTACGAGCGCAATTTTATATCCCGGAAACCCCCAGTACCGTATGAGGATCGTATAAAAAAATACGGCAATGGTCGTACTGAGTGCGAGAAGCCGGCTCGCGAATAATTTATAAAGGATGACAGTCAAGAGTCCGAAATAGACCACAAGAAATATCATGGTCGCGACAAGGCTCATCTCATACGAAACCGGAAGCTTGGGAAAAGCGAGAATCCACAAAATCCAGGGGATGAGATACCCATAGCCATATTGACTGTACACATCGATAAACGGAATACCTCCGTGCGCTATGTGGTAGGCCGATCCGAAGGTGATAAACATATCCCATGCGTCTTCGTACAGAAGCATAAACCGGAGAAGCGCCAGGGATATGAGTGATAGTACAACGACCAGCGGCACCCACCTGGGTATTCGACTCACCCACCTCACTACATTCCTGTGTTGCCGTGTCAACCCGTAAAGAATTATGCCGATTGCGCATACGGCGATAAGATAAAAGTATTGTGTGTATATCGCAGGATCTGCACCGATATCAAAAAAGATCCCACTGGGTAAAAGATATTTCAACAGGGTGCCGCCCATAATAATACCAATAAATGATTGCGGTATATCGCGTTTTAAAACATACGATCGCACGGCCCAAATACCTACAACCAAAAATCCCAACGGCACGATATTGAAAACAACATGCGTCATATTGATTGACGGGTAACAAAGAGCATATAACGTACAGGCGACCGCGGATATACGGGCTAGCGAGATAAACTTTTTATGCTGACGGAATCGGATGAATAACACAGAGAGGAGCGCCGAGCTCAAAAAAAATAGACCCACAAATGCGATGTAAACAATGTTATCGATTTCATGAGTAAAAATATCCAGAGGATTGAGCAAATGAATGGATCCGACCGGGATGCGCCAGAAAAACGGAAATAATGCCCGAATGACCCATGAGGCAATAACTCCCGAAAAAATAGCTGCATAATACATCCACTCAACAGGAAACATAGATTAGAGTATACCGTATCATCCATTCGTGTAAACAGTTGTAAGATTTCTTACAATTGTCCTTGACAGGAAGCTGTACATTTGTTTATATGTCTCTATGATAACGGCGCTTGTTATTCTTTATCTATTCCTTTTTCTCTCGCCCGCTCTCTCACAGGCGCACGCGTATCTGGACCCCGGCAACGGCAGTTATATGATCCAATTACTTTTCGGCGGAGCCCTTGGCCTTATTGTCAGCGTTAAATTATTCTGGAAACAAATACACCATTTTTTTTCCCGACTCTTTCATAAAAAAACAGATGACAAAAACGAGGGTTAACGTGCCAACAACCCGGCTTGGCAGCTCATTCCGCGACCCGAGCGGTCATGTCATTGCCGATAAGGGAATCCTGAAGCGGACCATTTCCGCGTCTTATATACCAATATACCGGAAGGCCGAAGGATCAGGATTATATGACCGGCTGATGAAGGATGCGTTATTAATCCCCCACCGGGAACTCCCGCGCAATAATAGAAAAAATAATCTTGTCATTCAACCTGACGTCATCCCATTCATCTCTTATCCATATGAGTGGTGTTTTGGTGAGCTTCATGACGCAGCGCTCACGACGCTCAACATCCAAAAGACCGCCCTCGCATACGGTTTTTCCCTTAAAGACGCGAGTGCGTATAATATCCAGTTCTATAACGGAAAACCGATTCTTATTGACACGCTGTCGTTTGAGCCGTATGTAGCGGGCTCGCCATGGATTGCATACCGCCAGTTCTGTATGCATTTTCTTATGCCTTTACTTCTTATGAGCCGAAAATCCGCAGATTTCAACAAATTATTCATCACGCACCTTGACGGTATACCGCTATCGCTTGGCAGCTCACTATTGCCCAAAACGACACTATTGAACCCGTCGCTTCTTGCACACATCCATCTGCACGCCATGATGGAACAAAAACTCGCGGGGAACACAGCACGACACGGCAACAATACACTGTCCAAAGATGCGTTTGTAACACTTCTTAACAATCTCGAGTCAACCATCAGGCATTTGAAATTACGGGATTCACAAAGCCAGTGGAGCTCATATGAAGAAACGCATTCATATGGCGTGGGCGGCATGAGGGAGAAAAAGAAAATTGTAACGACACTGCTGCGGAAAATTCATGC
>Ga0182021_10002246_pt1 | contig 22524 bp, 24 predicted proteins | sample 612E3MmetaG_FD_120493 | JGI IMG/M metagenome (GOLD analysis project Ga0182021, IMG submission 120493) | Permafrost microbial communities from Stordalen Mire, Sweden - 612E3M metaG (Illumina Assembly) | ecosystem: Environmental > Terrestrial > Soil > Wetlands > Permafrost | place: Sweden... | reverse complement strand
GGTAAATAAGGATGAGATATAGAGGAAAATGGAACCTGTAGTTGCTTATGGACCAGAGTATTAATGTAATAACAATCGCCCATCCCGACATGCCCACCAGTGCCCACGGTACTACCGGCTGCGCAAGAGCTATAATCAGGACGGTTATCGGGCTGACAAAAATGGCCAGGATAAGCAGTTGCATCAATGTCATGAAAAATGGATCGAAACTGAATGTGGCGAAGGTACTCTTGGTCAACCCCTTCCATACCTGGTCAAAGTTCCGGTACATGCGGCACGAAACCTGGCCGTTGCCGTCCAGTAATCGATAACATAATCCCATTGCATGTATACGCCTGCCTATAGCCAGGTCGTCAACAATATTTTGTCTGACGGCTGCGTACCCGCCTGAAGCGTTGTAAGCCGCCCTTTTGAATACGAGAAATTGTCCCAGGCAGTTAAAAAGCAGCGGATTACGCTGGAGCCTTGTAAGTCTCATTGGAACTCCGCAAAGCATACCCAGGTAAAACGCCGGTATGCTGAGCATTTCGGACCAGGTCACTACGTGCTGACGAGGTAAAGCGGAGATCAGGGCTGCCTGTTCCCCTGACATAGCAGCGGCAGTACAGCGTAGCATATCGGGTCCATGAACGGTGTCGGCATCGACAAAAAGCAGTAATTCGCCGTCTGCCTCTTCAGCCAGTTGATGGCAAGCCCAATGTTTGCCAAGCCAGTCTGAGGGCAATGACTTGCCTTTAATCAACCTCAGCCTCTCATCTTTATTAGCGAACTGTTCCAGTATCTCCCATGTTCTGTCAGTGGAGTTGTCATCCAAAACTATCAATTGAAAATCTTGATAGTCCTGCGCCAATAACCCCGCAATGCAATCACCGATGTTATCTTCTTCGTTGCGCGCCGGCACCAGGACTGAAAAACGCGGCCATTCTTTGGGATAAGTGTAACTATTGAGCCTTCGCAGGTATCTCAGGTTGGTCAGTGTTACTATCAGCAGCACGACTACGCCGAGTACTATGCCGGTTTGAAAATAAAATAGTATTTCGAATGGTAAGTTTAACTGCAACAAAGCAATATAATATAACAATCAGCAAAATTTTTCTTGTTTTACAGGCTGTCCGGCTTCAATTTTCAGCCCATACAGCTTACAGCAGGAGGTCGACAGCTATAAAACTAGTACATTTTGCGGTTTGGCAGTTTACGGTCTTTCCATGTAGCTTTTCCCGAAAGAGTCAGTACCATGGAAGAGACGGAGATAATGGCCATTAACACGGCGCTCAGCGGATAGAAAATAACCATGTAAAGCGGGAATTTGAATCGCTGGTAGTAGATGGCCCACAGTAATAGTGACGCAATAATGGAAATTGCAGCCAGACCCAATGATAGCGTTGGTGGGTAATCAGGTGTTTTTATTGCGAATAGAGCTATTATAGGTTGCCAGAACACAAACAGGATCCAGAGCCACGTTGCAATAAAGAGGGGAATATTATAACTATAGGATGCAAACATATTTTTGGTCAGGCCTTCGTACAATTCTTTGAAATTATGGTACATCCTGGTTGAAACATTATTGGTACCATCAAATATACGGTAGCGCAGACCGCATGATAGGACCCTTTGGGGTAATTCCAGGTCATCGAGCACATTCAGTCGTATTGTCTCGAATCCGCCGCTGGTTTCATAGGCTTGCCGGCTGAATGCAAGGAGTTTTCCGCTAGAGGATAAATATGTTTTTTTAGGGCGCAGGCGTGATGGCAAAGGTACAACGGCAAATACACCCAGGGCAAAATATGGCATAACCAATTTCTCTGACCATGAGCCCAGGATGTGCCGGGGTACGATCGACAGCATATCAGCCCGTTCTTCCTGTAAGGCTGCGGCGGTGCAGCGCAAAGTGTCGGGTGTATGAACCGTATCAGCATCGGTAAAAATCAGTAAATTACCGTCAGCTTCCCTGTAGAGTTGATGGCAGGCCCAGTGCTTGCCGAGCCATTCCGGCGGCAATTGCTTGCCCTGAATTATTTTTAACCTTCTATCACTGCGGGCCAGCGTCTGCAGTATCTCTTCTGTCCGGTCAGTAGAGTTGTCATTCAATACAATAACCTGGAAATCCGGGTAATCCTGGTTAAGGAGGGATTTCACGCAGGGACCAATTTTATCTTCTTCATTTCTGGCCGGCACAAGGACGGAGATTTGGGGGAAATAGCTGATTTTCTTGAAGTCATTTAAATTCCGTGTATTGCGCATGTTGATAACGGCTATCAGGAGCATGACAAAAAGAAAAAGTATAATAAGTGTTTCGGGCAAAAGCAGAGAATCTTTAACTATCATTGCGCTTTTCCTCTTCTACTTAACCATGGTTGCAACTCCGGCCAGCTCTTGAAATAGGAATATCGCCTTGCTGTCAGGATAGTGGTGTGCGCTAGACAGGCACCGGCAAAATAAAGTGGGTAGTGTACTACAAAAAGGAAAATCAGTAATCCAACTGCGCCTCCGATAGAGGCCCATACCCAATTCTTCTGTATGATAAACATCAGTCCTGTGCATACACCGATAACAATAGGACCTAACCATCCGAGCAGTCCCAGCCATACGCCATAGGTGGTTGCAACACCCATGCCGCCTCTAAACTTTAAAAAAGGGGAAAACGCATGGGCCAGCACGGGAGCAACGGCTACCGCTGCCAGTTCCCAACCGTTTACCCCGGATATTTGTTGAGCAAGCCAGACCGGGATGGTGCCTTTAAAGGCATCAAGAAGTGCCGCAATGATATAAAGGGTTTTGCTTCCTGCACGGGCAACATTGGTAGCTCCAGGTGCATGGTCGCCAAATGCCCTTATATCCTTGTGAAGGAAAATCTGTCCTATCCAATAGGAAAAAGGGAATGACCCCAGGACAAGACCTGCAGCTATCCATGCTAAACTAGGCATTGGATAATTATTATATAATTAACCTATGGGAATTGTTAAGTCAAAATTTATTAAGCTTCTTTCAGATGCCAGTACCAGGAACCGCAGCCTGCTTTGTGTGGGATTGGACCCTGATCCGGCCAAATTACATAATAAAGATGTTTTAGAGTTTAATAAAGCTATAATTGACGCCACTTCGGATTTTGTATGCGCTTACAAGCCTAACCTGGCATTCTATGAAGCAATGGGGATCAGGGGTCTGCAAATATTAAAGAAGACTGTCGATTACATTCCCAAAGACATACCGGTCATCGGGGACGCGAAACGGGGCGATATCGGCAATACAGCCGCTGCCTATGCGAAGGCGTTATTTGACTTCTATAAGTTCGATGCAGTTACTTTAAGTCCCTATCTCGGTTATGACTCGATCGAGCCATTTCTCAACTACAATGGCAAAGGGGTCTTTGTCCTATGCCGTACATCTAACAAGAGCGCCTCGGATTTTCAGGACCTGGAAGATAATTATGGTATGAAATTTTACCAGTCGGTAGCACTTCGTGCCAACGATTGGAACAGCTCAGGCAATATAGGGCTGGTAGTGGGCGCTACCTACCCTGAAGAACTTAAGCAGATAAGAAAGTTATGTCCCGATATGCCTATTCTTATACCTGGAATTGGGGCCCAGGGTGGGGACCTGGAGCTCTCCGTTAAATACGGTGTAGATAAAAATTCTGAGAAAGCAATTATTGTAGCTGCACGCCAGGTACTTTATGCATCGACAGCACCTGATTATGCTGAGGCAGCCCGTGCCGCGGCCAGGGAATTGCGGGACAATATCAACAAGTTTCGCAAACTTTAGCTGACGGGAAAAAGCATCCGGACGAAGTCCGGGGTGGTTCTGATGGCCGAAACAGCAAAACAGTCCGAACGCACCATTTTTCACATAGACCTCGACGCATTTTTTGTTACTGTGGAGCAGGTACTTAACCCTGCACTGCGCAACAAACCTGTAATAGTGGGAGGTAGGCCTGAAGGGCGTGGGGTCGTAGCCTCTGCTTCTTATGAGTGCAGAAAATTCGGGGTACATGCTGCTATGCCTCTCTCAAGGGCTAAACGGCTTTGCCCGCAGGCCATTTTTTTAACAGGCAACTATCGAAAGTACACAGAATTCTCGCACAAATTTATGGCAATACTCTCGAACTATTCACCGTCCATTGAGCCCGGTGGCCTTGATGAAGCCTATCTAGACGTTACGGGTTGTGAAAACTTCGGTTCGTGGCTTACCCTGGCGTTAAAGATAAAGGAGCGAATTAATAAAGAGACCGGACTTGTCGTCTCGGTAGGGATAGCGACGTGTAAAGTGGTGGCCAAGGTAGCTTCCGATCTAAGCAAGCCTGATGGGCTGATTGAAGTGTTACCCGGCCAGGAAAAATTATTTCTTGCGCCGCTTGCGGTGCGGAAACTACCTGGGGTGGGCGAAAAGACGGGCAAAGCGTTGAAAGCCGCAGGTATTGAGAGGATCGGGCAACTGGCGGATATGCCTCAGGAATTGTTTAAGGGTCGTTATGGCGAGGGTATGCTGTGGCTTCGTGAGCATGCTAGGGGAATAGACAACAGTCCGGTTGAGATGTACGGCGAAGCAAAGTCCGTCAGCCGGGAAACTACTTTCGAGAAAGACACCATGGATACCGACTTTTTAAAAGCAACCCTGCGGTATTTTGCTGAAAAGCTCGGCGCCGACCTGAGAGAATCCAACAAGAAAGCCCGGACGGTGACACTGAAATTGAGGTACGAAGATTTTGAAACGGTAAACCGCAGTTCAACTTCACGTGAAGCTATGAACCTGGACGACATAATTTTTCAATCGGGGGTCAGTCTCCTTGAAAAGACGCTGGGAAAAAAGTTCAAGCCTGTAAGGCTCATCGGATTGGAGGTATCAAATTTGGTTGCTGGTGAGATACAGTTTAGTCTATTTGATGCAGATGTCAAACGCCTCGAAAAAGTTGACCGTGCCATCGATTATATTCGCGATAAATATGGATTTGATGCAATCCAGACTGGTTATACGCTGGAGCTCAAACAAAAATATGATGGGAAAACCAGGGACACATAGCGTTTCATAGATATGCTGACTTGTTTGTAATATTGCAAGCCTGTGTTGACTTAAACAACTGGCCTACCTATATTGAATAACGAAGAAGTCTTTTAGAACCAGGTGCCAAGACGAATTTCAGGGGAAACTTAAGGTGGAAAGGAGTAATTTATGAAAACTACGGGCAATGCCGTATTAATTACGGGAGGGGCCACCGGCATCGGGCTTGCCCTGGCCCGGGCTTTTCTTGCAGCAGGGAATGAAGTCCTCATCTGCGGACGGCGGAAATCGAAGTTGAAAGAGGCGCAGGCGGAATTCCCCGGCTTGCATACTGTTGCTTGCGATGTGTCGAATGAAAAAGGACGTAAATATCTGTTTGACTGGGTTACTTCTAATTATGGGAACGTCAACATTCTAATAAATAATGCCGGGATACAGGAGACGATTGATTTCACCAAAGGACCTGCGCAGTTGCTTGAAGGAGAGAGCGAGGTTGATATAAATCTGAATGCGCCCATCTACCTGTCGGCCTGCTTTATTCCTCTTTTATTGGAGCGGAAAGAGGCGGCTATCGTCAATGTGTCCTCGCAGCTGGCCTTTGCTCCCCTGGCATTTATACCTGTTTATTGTGCAACAAAAGCTGCTCTACATTCGTTCACTCTATCTCTTCGTCATCAATTAAAAGGGACATCTATCAAAGTGTTTGAGCTTATCCCGCCAAGAGTAGATACGGATTTAGGCAAAGGTACAAGGGAGGATAAGGGACATATGCCGGCTGCTATAACTGCCGGGCAGGTGGTTGAAACAGCTATGGACGCTCTGAAGAGCGATAAATTTGAAATTGTCGTAGGCACGGCCAATGATCTGATACCCAGGTTCAGGAATAACCCCGACGAATTGTTTAAGATCATGAACGGAAGCTGACAGAAGCATTATCGCTGGATACAAAATAAGGGGGTAAATTAATGGCCAAGGTTGATACTGAACGCCAGGATAAAGTTTATATCGTTACGATCAATAGACCGGCGGTGCGTAATGCAGTAGACGCTGAAACAGCAGGATTGCTGGAAGACGCTGTTAATGTGTTTAAAAGGGATGAGAAACTTCGTGTAATGGTTTTGACAGGCGCCGGGGAAGTGTCTTTCTGTGCCGGCGCCGATTTAAAAGCAGCGGTGGGTCTGACTGCCAGGCCGGGTGCAGATAAATCGGGTCCGATGGGTTTTAGCAGGATTACCGATGTTCAGAAGCCAACTATCGCTGCAATCAATGGTTACTGCCTGGCAGGGGGTCTGGAATTGGCCTGTTGGTGCGATTTCCGCGTAGCGTCGGCAAATGCCAGGTTTGGCGTGGTAAACCGTCGCTGGGGGGTACCTCTTATTGACGGAGGGACGCAGAGGCTACCCAGGATAGTTGGGTTGGGAAATGCCCTGTACCTGATCGCGACAGGCGCCATGATAAATAGTGATCAAGCGCTTAGGATGGGGCTGATTCAGGAGATAGTTCCCGAAGGGAAAGCCATCTCCCGGGCGCTCGAGCTTGCCGCTATTGTTTCTGCTTATCCCTGGACCAGCCTGGTAAATGACCGTCGTGCAGTCTACGAAGGTCTGGCGCTGGGACTTGCAGCAGGAATAGAGCTCGAGAAAGAATTGCATAAATCCAGCCTGCGGGATATGGAGATGATGGACGGTCTCAGACAGTTTGCTGACGGGCAGCGCCCGAAGCCTCCGGAGCCGCCGGCCTGAGTTAAATCAGGGTTTCATCTTATGGACCATGTAAAGAATCCGGCAGCTGATCTCGAGTAGCTCAGTATATACGTACGCCTCTTCAATACTCATGCCGCATGCGAAGCTGCCATGCCGGTGAACCAGGACAATTGCGTTGGTCTTTAATGCTTCCGCTATTTCCTGTGCAAAACCGCCTGGCATAGGTTCCTTGCCGAACCCAACTACGGGCACCTTCGGGATAAATAGCTTGCCGGCCTCGTCTTCCGTGAATACCGTGTCTCCCAGGAATGACAGCGCTGTCGCGTGAATCGGGTGGGAGTGCACTATTGCCGAAAATGGTGTATTTTGATAAATAGCCCGGTGGACACCGAGTTCGGATGATGCTTTTTTCGTATTCTCATCGTCTTTTGTAACACCTGTTTCTATCAGGTCAGGTTCTGTCAGGTAGCCCAGCCGGCTCCCGCTGCGGGTAATCACCAGATTCTGGTCCTGTCTAACACTCAAGTTACCGCCGTGCATTGATACCATGCCGCGCGTATACGGTCTGAAAGCGAGATAACAGACTGTTTAAAGCACTCACTTGATCTCACCCCCGCCCCCGTCCTTGAGGATGGGGACATTAACAATTTTCTAGAGAGTGACTGGCGCCCCTCTCTAATTTTCCGTTAAGATTTATTTTGCTTTCTTGGCTGAAGCGTTAAATTTTTTCATCAGGCGGGACTTCTTCCGTGCCGCCGTATTGGGATGAATGACCTTTTTCTTGGCGGCCCTGTCAAGCGCGCTTATAGCTTCTGTAACTGCTGCTTTAGCATCCCCGCCTTTCTTGGAGGCTACGAGTTTCTCTGCTTTAGTAACGGAGCTTTTGGTGACACTCCTTATGCCCTTATTACGTTCCGCTTTCCTGGCGGCTGATCTGGCTGATTTTTCTGCTGTCTTTGTCTTTGGCAATTCTGCCTACCTCCTTTGATATCAAGAACTGACGTTAAGCCTGTCCTGCTGCTTTTTCCTGGCATTTATGACTCCGCGCAGGCTCATTATTCTACTTAAAACGTGGTTCAATTGTCCCATATTTTTTATTTCAATAGTAGCAAACATCGTAAAGACGTCGTCACTATATTGAGTACTGACACTCGTAATATTTATTTTCTCTTCGGCTACAACTGTGGTTAAGTCCCTCAACAGGCCAACCCTGTCGTAGGCTTCCACCTGGATATTAACAGGGTATACATCTTCTACATCACCCCAGCTCACCTCTATCAGCCGCTCTTTTTCTTCCTCGTTGATTATATTAATACAGTTCTTGCGGTGCACTGTAATACCGTGCGTCCGCGTAATGTATCCGATGATATCATCACCGGGCACTGGATGGCAACATTGGGCAAGGTGGGTGAGAAGGTCACCGACTCCAAGGACCTGGATTCCTGATCCCTTGTGCTGGGAAGGTGTGGGGGACGGCTTCTCTGCCACCTCCGCAATCTCATCAGGTTCCCCTGCCAGTTTGGCAGCTATTTGGTGCGGCGTAATGACCCCGGAACCGGCCGCTGCGAGGAAATCATCGGCATTATCAAACTCCATCTCTTTGGCCAACTCTTCAAAGTTGGTGAATTCCACACCCAGTCTACGGAGTTCTTTCTCCAGGATTACTCTGCCGCGGTCGATATTTTGCGTCCTTTCTTGCTTTTTATACCAGGCGCGTATTTTCTCTTTGGCGTGGGCAGTCTTTACGAAACCCAAGTCGGAGTTCAACCAATCGAGACTGGGTGCTTTTTCCGCCTTGCTCACCATGATTTCTAAGATGTCACTGTTTTTCATTTCATAGTTGAGCGAGACAAGCCTGCCATTTACCTTGGCGCCTATGCAGCGGTGTCCCAGGTTCGTGTGTATGCGATATGCAAAGTCCAGGGGGGTTGAACCCTTGGGAAAAGCTTTAATCTCTCCTCTGGGGGTATAGACGAATACCTGGTCGGAGAAAAAATCATCCTTTAACGATGCCAGGAACTCCTCGCTATTTAGTGAGCTCTGCCAGTCGATAAGCCGCCGCAGCCACGAGATCTTCTGTTCAAAATGCAGGTCCGGCTTCGCCCCCTCTTTGTACCTCCAGTGGGCGGCTACACCGTATTCCGACATCCGGTGCATATCATAGGTACGGATCTGTATTTCCAGCGGTGTGGCACCCTGTGTCAGTACCGTTGTATGCAAAGACTGGTATCCGTTGTCCTTGGGATTGGCAATATAATCGTTGAATTCGTCGGTTATGGGATGCCACAGATTGTGTACAATGCCTAAAACCTTATAACAGTCAGAGACATCGTGGACAAGAACCCGAAGTGCGAACAGATCGTGAATATCGCCAAAACTTCTGCCCATAGCGGCATATTTCTTGATTTTCTGGCCAACACTGTATATGTGTTTTGGTCTACCGCTTACCTCGCCATCTATGCCGGCTATTACCATCTCATCACGCAGTACCCGTACAGCATCATCAATGAAGCCTTCACGTTGCGCACGGGTTACGGAAATCATACGGGCTATCTCATGATATTTCTCAGGTTCAAGATTATGGAATGCAAGGTCCTCCAGTTGCCATTTGACATGCCCCATCCCCAGCCGGTGAGCGAGCGGAGCGTAAATCTCCAATGTTTCCTGGGCTATGGCCTGGCGCCTGTCCGGTGGAAGTGCCTCGAGGGTGTTCATATTGTGGAGCCTGTCCGCCAGCTTGATGAAAACCACGCGCAGGTCTTCTGCCATAGCGATCAGCATTTTACGTAAGTTCTCAGCTTGAGTTTCCTGGCTACTGACAGCGATATCGCGTCTCCAGGTAACTCTACTCAGCTTGGTTACGCCGTCCACCAGGTTGCTGACCTCATTGCCGAATTTCTTCTCGATCTCGGCAATAGGTATATTGCAATCTTCCGGGACATCATGCAGTAGTGCTGCTGCCAGGGTGGCGGCATCCAATTGTAATTCTGCGAGGGTTATGGCGGTTTGCAGAGGATGTTCAAGGAATGGTTCTCCGGACTTGCGTTTTTGTCCCTCATGTGCCGCACGCGCGTATTCATAGGCAGCCTCTACGATTGCCAGTTTATCGGGAGGCAGGTATTCTTTGGCCTGTGCAAATAAGCGGGACGGATCCATTTGTTCACCGGTTCAACTGTATGATACGGTATGCTGAGTTTGGTTGGCAAATGTATCATTGAATGTGATTTTAGTCGTTTACCGCAGCATGGCAACAGTAATATCATAGTTCCATAAACGGTTTTCCGGACTACACAAGTAATAATTGCTGGTGGGGTAAAACGTATGGAAGATCATCAAAACCAGGAGGGACCTAATGAAAATTGTTAAACTATGCCGTGAAGGCACATGCTGCCCTGCAGTTAAAATATTGGACGACAGGGTTGAGATTGGAGAGGACCAAAACACCTGCGTATTGAGCGCAGAGGAATTCGGGATCCTCAAAGAGAAGATACTTTCCAAAGAAATCTAAATATAAGTTCACTGTCCTAATAAAATGAGTCCACCGTCCCACCCGGTGGATTTATTTTATAATCGAAATTTGAACTTATAATCATGGGGCGGTATCCTTATGTATTCATCTTCTTTATTCTTATTAACAATCCTTTGAAAGGATAGTCATGATGATAAATGCATCTGCCAATCTGGATGAAATCTTTTTCCCAAAAAATGTTGCAGTAATAGGGTCATCGCCCACGGAGTTTTATACTTTATCTCTTCTTTTGACCAGGATGCGCGACCATTTGTACCTGGTTAATCCTAATTATAAAGAGGTGCATGGTAAAAAGTGCTATGCCAGCATTCTGGATGTCGAAGAACCGGTTGATTATGTAATTTTTAACCTGCCTACTCGAAACGTTCTGGACGTTGCCAGGGAGTGTGTTCAAAAAGGCGTCAAGGTAATACATTCCTTTACTTCAGGCTTTGGTGAGACCGGTCTAAAAGAAGGAATTGAGTTGGAAAGGGAGATCATCTCGATAACTAAAGGTAAGGTCAGGTTGCTCGGCCCGAACTGCATGGGCATATATTGTCCCAAATCGGGACTATCTTTTCATCCGGCCTCAACAAATGAGGAAGGGCATATTGGTGTCATTGCTCAAAGCGGCACGTTTGCCCAATACTTCGTGTTTGCCGGTAAGTCCCGGAACGTCAAAATAAGCAAGATGGTCAGCTACGGCAACGCACTTGATCTCGATTGCCCTGACTTTCTCGTGTATCTGGCCGATGACCCGGATACGCGGGTGATTGCCCTGTACGTTGAAGGTGTTAAAGACGGCCGTTCATTGAGGTCTGCTCTTGAATATGCTTCAGATAAAAAGCCGGTAATTGTACTCAAGGGTGGTATTACAGAAGACGGGGGAAGAGTCGCTTCATCTCATACGGGATCGTTAGCCGGCTCAGGCCAGACGTGGTCCACTATGTTCAGGCAGACGGGAGTGGTTCAGGTCGATGACTTCGATGACTTACTTAACGCTTCCATTTGCCTGAATGATTCGGAGCCTCCGCGTGGTAAAGGTGTTTCCATAGTCACATATTCCGGTGGATTTGGGGTCGTGCAGACCGATATGTGCGTAAAGGCCGGGTTGGAAGTTCCTCAATTCTCTCCTCTGGTTGTCGAAGAATTGAGGAAATTTGTGCCAGCGGTGGGGACGATTATCGGCAACCCCCTGGACGCCTGGCAGATATTCTATAATTATGGAGAAAACCAGGCCGGCCTTGGCGACGTTTTTCGTATTGTTTCCCAAGAAAATAATATACACTCGATTATAATGCAGTTCGATATCATAAGGTACATGCTTCTCAGGTGGGGCGGTGAATTCGAAAAACGTTTTGACATAATTGCAGGAAGGTTATTGGAAGGGCTTCATTTTGCACGGGATAAGGCCGGAAAACTGGTAGTTTTTAGTATGTTTCTCGATCCGTATTCTGATAATGAAATTGAGCGCAAGTACTCACTGGCATTTAAAAGAAGGTGTGAAGCTGAAGGTTTTCCTGTTTACCCGTCACTTAGTAACGCGGTCAGGGTAGTGTCAACCATGTATAAGTTTAGAGAGCTTGGATATCGCAGATCCTTAAAAAAGGGGTGATTGGGTATGCAGAGGAAGGGCCCGGTAGTGGTGCTGGTAACTGTGTCAAGCTTGGAAGAAGCGGATAAAATTAGCGCTGTATTACTGGATCAAAAGAAAGCGGCATGTGTGAATGTTGTTCCGAAAGTCACATCCAGTTTCTGGTGGCAGGGTAAGATAGACTCCGCCGACGAGTCGCTTCTCATCATCAAAACTCGATCTTCAGCAATCTCTGACATCATAAAACTGGTTAAAAAGAACCACAGCTATACAGTCCCTGAGATAATAGCCCTGCCGATTATTGGGGGCAACGAAGACTATCTCTCCTGGATCAATAATGAAGTCCCGGAATGACCTGTCCCGTTTGGAAATTTAGCCCTTTTCGTATAATATAATTAACCTTTAAGAGGTAGTATTTTTGTTTAAAGCACCCCGTGGTACAGCCGACATTTTGCCTGAAGAGCAGGCGTACTGGCGTCATATAGAAGGCAAGGCCGAGGATACTGCCCGGCTCTATGGATATGGGCGTATCGATACACCTACCTTTGAAGACGCCAGCCTTTTTGCCCGTAGTGTAGGAGAAGGCACCGACATTGTTAACAAGGAAATGTATCTATTCAAAGACAGGAGCGACAATGAACTGTCATTGCGACCGGAAGGGACCGCATCGGTTTGCCGGGCATACCTGGAACATGGCATGGATAACCTGCCGCAACCTGTGAAACTATTCTATTTTGCAGATATTTTTCGATACGAAAGGCCGCAGGCCGGGCGCTATCGCCAGCATCATCAGTTTGGATGTGAAGCCATTGGTGAGGCTTCGCCAATGCTGGATGCTGAAGTTATCAGTATGGCACTCAACTTCTTTTCATCCCTGGGTTTGGTGAACTTTTCATTGCAGCTGAATAGTATAGGCTGTAAAAAATGCCGGCCCATACATCTGCAAAAACTGAAAGAGTACTATGACCCTTTAAAAAAGGGACTTTGTGCAGACTGCCTTATAAGGTTAGAAAAAAATCCCTTAAGACTTCTGGATTGTAAGAAACCGGGATGCCAGGAGGCGGCCGATGAAGCGCCGAAAAGCACGGATTACTTATGTGAGGAGTGTCACCAGCACTTTCAATCGCTCATAAACTATTTGCAGGCTTTAGGTATTAGTTACGTGCTTAATCCGAGGCTGGTCAGGGGTCTTGACTACTATACGAAGACGGTTTTCGAGATCCAGCCATTAGAAGGAGGATCGCAGAGTGCCCTTGGGGGCGGTGGACGCTACGATGACCTGATTGCCATGTTGGGTGGGAAAACCACACCTGCTATTGGCTTTGCTACAGGTATTGAGCGTATCGTACTGAACTTAAAGAGCCAGAATGTGGCGGTCTCCGCATCTGCAAAACCTTCCCTTTATATAGCTTGTATGGGCGATACTGCCAGAATTGAAGCCCTGAAGATCGCCGCTTCTCTAAGAGATTCCGGTGTTTCTGTGATTGTTTCAACCGGTGACCGTAGTCTCAAAGCCCAGCTAAGACAGGCTAATACGGTGGGTGCGACCAATACCGCTATTATCGGTGATGATGAGGTGAAAGCCGGCACTGTGATGTTGCGTAATATGGAGAATGGCGAACAACAGGAAATTCAACCTGAAGAGCTGAAAAGACTGTTAGGTTCTCAGCAATAAGCAAGGAGGATTTCTCGATGGATACTCTTGAAGCGATTCATAGCAGGCGGAGCATTCGCCAGTATAAAGAGACTCCTGTTCCGGATGACCTTTTAAATAAAGTGCTGGAAGCTGCCCGTTGGGCGCCTTCCTGGGCCAACTCACAGTGTACCCGCTATGTCGTGGTCAAAGATCCAGCAACGAAAGAGAAGCTGTCGGAAACGCTGTCACGGGGCAACCCGGGCGCTAACGCCATTAAAAATGCCCCCATCGCCATAATTGCCTGTGCCGAGTTAAAAAAATCCGGTTATTACAAAGGTGAAGTCTCAACCGAAAAGGGCGAATGGCATATGTTCGATACCGGCATTGCCATGGAGAACCTGGCCCTTGCCGCCCATGCGCTGGGCCTTGGTACAGTGCACGTTGGTTATATTATCGACTATAAGAAGGTGGCTGAAATATTAGAACTTCCGGAGGGGGTGGTTGCGGTTGAAATGACACCGCTCGGTTTCCCGGCTGCCGAGGCCAAGGCGCCACCCCGCAAAGAGCTGGCAGAGATAGTGTTTTACGAAAAGTACGGCAAGCATTAGAATTTAGAAGGTTTCTTCACCGGAAATTTTTCTGCCCGCTGCGATTGATATAAGTCAGAGCTCTACCGCACGGGCTGAAAATTTTTATACAGGAGGAAAATATGGCCAAGACGATCGCAGAGATCAATGAGAAAATCAAAAAAGGCCAGGCGGTCGTGGTCACTGCGGAAGAAGTGATCAGTATCGCCAAGAAGAAGGGAGTGGCTGCCGCAGCGAAAGAAATCGATGTGGTAACCACGGGGACCTTCGGCCCGATGTGCTCATCCAGCGCATATATGAATCTTGGCCATAGCAATCCGAGGATGAAAATGGGTGGCGGAAAAGTCACCCTCAATGATGTTCCGGCATATACTGGCATTGCCGCCGTTGACATCATAATCGGAGCAACCGCCATGCCCGATGATGATCCGAAAAACCGGATGTACCCGGGTGAGTTCAACTATGGTGGCGGGCATGTAATTGAAGAGCTGGTAGCCGGCAAGGATATCAGGCTGGTCGCCAGCGCCTACGGCACCGACTGCTATCCCAGGAAAAAAATGGAGACATTGATCAATATAAAAACGATCAATGAAGCTGTACTCTTCAATATGCGTAATGCTTACCAGAACTATAACGTTGCGGTCAACCTCAGCAACCGCATGATTTATACCTACATGGGTGTGCTTAAGCCCAGGCTGGGAAATGCCAACTTCTGCTCGGCTGGTCAATTGGCGCCTCTGATGAATGATCCGCTTTACAAGACAACCGGTATAGGGACCAGAATATTTCTTGGTGGGGGTGTAGGTTACGTGGCCTGGAATGGCACACAATTTAACCCCTCGGCCCCGCGTACTGAGAAAGGAGTGCCGACCAGGGGCGCAGGTACGCTGGCTGTTATCGGGGACCTCAAACAAATGAACTCAAAATGGCTGGTGGGCACGAGCTTCCTCGGCTACGGGGCTACGCTTACGGTCGGCATTGGTGTTCCTATTCCAATATTAAATGAGGAAATGCTTAAATATACGCTGGTTACTGATGCAGATATCCTGGCTCCGGTTGTGGACTATTCTGACGCTTATCCAAACCGCAAGCCTGATGTTTTGGCTGAAGTCAGCTATGCTGAGTTAAAATCCGGCAATATAGTAGTGGATGGCAAAGAGATTCCAACAGCTTCTTTATCCAGTTACCCTGGGGCATTAGAGATAGCCAATACGCTTAAGGATTGGATCAAGAAAGGTGCTTTCTTGTTGACGGAGCCTGTTGCTCCTCTGCCGGGGGTCGAGTCTGGTATAAAACTCAAGACTCTTGAAGAGCGGCCGTTGCCCTGATGGAGAATGGAATTATGAAAATTGCGAAAAAAATAGTATTGCATTTCTCTCAGCGGACTATAGATAAACCCATTGTCAGCAGCCTTATCCGGGACTACTCGCTGGACTTTAATATACTGAAGGCCTCGATCTCTCCCGGTGAGGAAGGCCTTATGGTCATGGAATTAAGCGGCGAGAAGAACGACTACGAAAAAGGCCTTAAGTACCTGCGGGGTGCCGGGGTCGAAATACAATCACTTAGTCAGGATGTAACACGCAATGAGGGACGCTGTACGCACTGCGGCGCCTGCATCACCATGTGTCCAACACGGGCTTTTTGCCTTGAAGAGGGTACACGGAAGGTAATGTTCGATAATTCCAAATGCATCGTTTGTGAGCTATGTGTGAGGGCTTGCCCGCCGCATGCCATGGAACTGCACTTCTAGCCGATACGGGTGTTTGCTTAACACGTCTCCGTTTGTGGAAAACCGGTAAGCTTATCCCAATGGGATTATGACGTACGAACCGCGAACCTACCGCCATTTGATAAAGGATACTGACTTGGTCTCCTTTAGAGTGGTTGTGAAGGAGACAGACCTCTATGTACGTGCCCGGAGAGATCTGTGTAAGGAAACCCTGGCTGCAATCCAGGAATACCGAAATCCGCTGGAAGAGTATATCAGATCTCACCCGCTGTTTATGCACAGTCTTGAACCTTTGGAAGTTGATCAGCAGGCGCCCCAGATTGTAAAAATGATGGCGGGCTCAGCGCAGGCTGCAGATGTTGGGCCCATGGCAGCAGTCGCCGGGGCAATGGCCGAATTGGTAGGCAGGAAATTGCTTGAGTATTCGGATGAAGTGATTGTGGAGAATGGAGGGGATATCTTTATAAAAACCACGAGGAAACGGTTGGTGGGTATCTATGCGGGGAACTCACCCTTTTCCGGGAAACTGGCCATAGAAATCGAACCCGAAAAGACACCAATGGGAATTTGTACATCTTCCGGTACAGTCGGGCCTTCTTTGAGCCTCGGTCTTGCTGATGCTGCAGTAGTGCTATCATCTTCAGCGGCTCTTGCTGATGCTGCAGCTACAGCTGTAGGGAACCTGGTAAAATCACCGGATGATATACCGGCCGCACTGGAACATGGGCAGGTTATAAGTGGGGTTATTGGGGTACTGCTGATTGCCGGTGAGCGTATGGGGGTCTGGGGAGATATTAAACTGGTCAGACTCTGATAGCGGTTAGCGGGCGCAGCAGTGCACAATGATTGGGATTTGATACACGTCTGATCCGCCATTATCATCCGATACTTCAACAGTAATCGTATACGGGGCATCATTCAAATTCTGGACCCAGCCAGGGGCAATCCATTGCACGTTTGCGCCCGTGCCACTTAGTTTGCCGCCGGTCGCCTGCCATACATAGCTAAGCTTATCGTTGTCGTCATCATGAGCCATGCAAGAAATATTCACAACTTCATACTTCAAGGCTATAAGTGCACTCAAAGCTTTCTTTCTGTCTTCATCTGTCATGTTAGGTTTAATAGTAATGGTTCTTACAGGCAGCTCAATCCTGATAGCATCGATCACTGGCGGATTATTCGGTTTTTCGGGAACGTTGATTATGACGTTCTCTTTAGCCGCTCCCCCATTGCCGTCGCTCACTACTACGGTGATCATATAGTTACCACTTTTTCCTGGAGCGGTCCATGTTATGGTGGATCCTGCGCCGGTGATGGTACCGCCTGTGGCTCCCCAATTATAGGTCAGGTTATCAGTTCCTGACTCCGTTGCAGTGCAGACGACCTGTGTCTTGCCGAGTGCTGCAACCTGATGATCGGCCTTCAAGTCTGAAATGACAGGTTGTACAGTTGCAACCTCTGCCTGGGGTATAACGGGTTGTGGAGTCGCCTGTTTTTTTGTACAACCTGAGGATGCGACAATCAATTGCAGCGAGAATAAGAATGTAATGCTAAAAATCAATAATTTTCGTAAACTCATAGCGTGGACTGCTCCTATTATTAAAAAAGGAGATGAGGATTAAGTTTTATTCCGGGTGAATATCCTGTTAATCCAGAATTGGTGGGCAAAAAAACCACCCGGATGTATAACAATGATAAGCACTGCCAGGATAAACATACCAATATCAATATACATCGACTGTATAGGGGTCAGAAAGCCGAATACCCCGAAGCACTCGCATTCGGGGAACTTCTCCATCCCACTGGCAATAGCATAAGAGTTGTTTGCCATAAATCCAAAGACCAGCGGTATAAAAATGAAGGCAAAAATACGCGGCCAAATTCCGATGATCAGGGCTGCCCCAATTATTATTTCGGCAATAGGCAATATCCACGGTATGAAAACCAGGCCAATAAACCGAGCGAAATCCGGCGTTAAGAGGACGTCAGGTATAAATTTGTCCAGGAAATCAGTCTGGCCCGGGATTGTCCCGAATTCTGCTATCTTGCCGATACCGGCAAAAAGTAATATAGCTCCGATAAGCACGCAGGCTATGATACTGATAATGCTGCGTACCATCGGTTGTTTGTCGTATTCATAATTGGAGGGCATATATGTGCGTCCTTACTTGATTTATAGGTCTTGACTAAACTGGAATTATAAACTACACTAAAGCGCGTATGCAAACCTTGGTTTATGGTGAGTCTTAAGAAGGCAACCTCTTAAATTAGGAGACCGTAGTGCCGGGATTTAAGACTCCCTGCATATGTTTCAAGAGGTCTTGAGCCGGTAGACCCGTCACATTCCATGGGGCATAGTGATTTTCAACAAGGAGGCATCAATGGCCCTAACGGACAAGACCCTTACCTGTGCTGAATGCGGCAAATCCTTCGTCTTCACTATAGGCGAGCAGGAATTCTATCAGTCGAAAGGACTACAAAACGAACCTAAGCGTTGCCCTGATTGCAGGACTAACAGGAAACAGTCCCGCTCAGGCGGTTCAGGCAAGTCCAGACAGATGTTCAAAGCTACCTGCGCAAGGTGCGGCACCGAATGTGAAGTACCCTTTGAGCCGAGACAAGAACGTCCGGTCTATTGTAGCAATTGCTACGCATCATCAAAACCGGATCGATAATAAATATATAGTAAATCTCCCGCGAGTCTCCAGCGGGAGCATTTACAAGTGGAAAGCTTCGGGGCGGCAGATTGGGCTTTCGTGAATATTGGTGTCTGCAGGTTGAAGATCCATATCCCTGGGAGCCAATCTCTCAAGGATAAGCGTAGTATAGTCAAGTCACTTACTTCGCGTCTTCAGAAGCAGTTCAACATCTCCATCGCTGAGGTTGATGACCACGATTTGTGGCAAATAGCCACAATCGGGATAGCCTGCGTCAGCAATCATAACTACCGTGTCGACGAGGTTATTAACTCGGTTATCAGCACTATTGAACATGACTACCCCACAATAGAGATCATTGAAAAAGAAATGGATACCTACAGTTAGCAGTTTCTTCCGGCATTTTCGGTTTAGCGTTCAATCTCGTTTCCCAATATTTGGTAGAACCTGCACTTTGTTAACATCTCCCGGCTGATCCCGGCCCACCGTTAATAACCACTACGCCGAATGGACTTTCATCATATTTACTGAGGTTCTTTATAGTAGCTGGCATGATTCCCTGTACGAAGCAAATATGATGAATGGGAGCGGTGGCATCGACGATAAATAGTATAATTACCTTACGGTGGATGCAAACGCCTTTCTTGACTACCTGAAAAATGACCCTGAATATAAAGATCAGGTGGTCCACGTACAGTATATCCCTCCCAGGGATGTCCAGCCGGGCTGGCTGGATAAGCCTCTTCATCCCGTGCTGCAGGACCGTTTGGATAAACTGGACATCACTACTCTTTATACTCATCAGGCGGAGGCTATTAACTCTGTCAGGCGGGGCGAGAATGTGATGGTTGCCACCCCGAGCGCCAGCGGTAAAACGTTGTGCTACAACATTCCTGTTCTGGATACCATACTGGAAAATCCATCAGCCCGGGCTCTGTACCTTTTCCCCACTAAGGCGCTGGCACAAGATCAACTACGCGGCTTGAATGAGCTTGCTGGTAAGACGATCAATCTTCCCTGGGAATGTGCTACTTATGATGGTGACACCATGCCGGAAGACCGTTCCGGCGTCAGGAAACGCGCACGAATTGTGCTCACTAATCCGGATATGCTACACGTGGGCATACTGCCTAACCACAAGTCCTGGGACACTTTCCTGCGCCGGTTGAAATACGTGGTTGTGGACGAGGCGCATGTGTATCGCGGGGTGTTTGGCTCGCATGTTGCCTGTGTACTTCGCCGGCTGCGCAGGATCTGTGACTCGTATGGAAGCAGCCCGCAGTTTATATTTTGCTCAGCTACTATCGCCAACCCGGGTGAACATGCCGGCAGGTTGACCGGCCTTCCTTTTCAGGTCATAGATAAGGACGGCGCACCGTACGGAGGTAAGGTTTTCACATTCTGGAACCCTCCGATTATAGACGAAGCAAAGAGCACGAGACGTAGTGCCAATAGCGAGGCTACTTACCTGTTTACTGAGCTAATACGCAGGCAAGTGCGGACGCTTACGTTTGCCGCTACCCGCAAGTTAACGGAGTTGATCTATGTATATAGCCGCGATTTGCTTGGACACCCTCTTGGGAAAAAGATCAGGCCATACCGTGCAGGTTATCTGGCGGCAGACCGGAGAGCGATTGAAAGAGAGCTTTTTTCCGGTGAGCTTTTAGGCGCGGTGGCCACCAATGCCCTGGAGCTTGGCATTGACATTGGCGGCCTTGATGCTACAATCCTGACCGGCTATCCGGGCAGCATTGCCAGCACCTGGCAGCAGGCGGGACGCAGCGGCCGGCGTAGGGAGAAGTCGCTCACTTTCCTGGTGGCTCATAATAACCCTCTCGACCAGTATTTTATGAACAATCCGGATTTTTTCTTTGGTAAAGCTTTTGAAAATGCGCTGATAAACTGGGAAAATCATAATATTCTACATCCCCATCTGCTTTGTGCAGCCTGGGAGAAGCAGCTGGATGAATCCGACTCCCGATATTTTGCCGATGCGATGCTTCCCGCGATTGCCGAACTGGAGGAGGAAGGCAGGCTGAGGAAAGTAGGCGCCCGCTGGCACATTGCTCCACAGCTTTCACATCCCGCTCAGGAAGTGAATATCAGGTCTGCTTCACACGATCAATACCAGATACTTGATGCTTCCAAAGGATACGAATTGCTGGAGACGATAGAAGAAGATCATGCTTTCTGGCAAGTGCATCCAGGTGCAATTTACCTTCACCAGGGGGAATCCTATTTTGTTAAGGAGCTTGATATAGAAAAACATGTGGCCGTGGTAGAGCCTGCCACCGCACCATACTATACACAGACTATGGAAATGACTGATATAAAGGTGCTGCAAAAGATCAGGGAAAAAGAAATAAAGGGCACCCGCATTTGCCTGGGGATAGTCGATGTTACAAACGAAGTGCGTGGATTCAGAAAGAAAAAGCATTATACCGATGAGGTTGTGGGCGAGGAATTGCTCGATCTGCCTCCCATGCGTTTTATTACACAAGCCCTGTGGTTTGATTTACCTGCGAAATCCGTGACTATGATTGAGAAGGGCAAGCTGGATTTTCACGGCGGCCTGCACGCTGCCGAACATGCGGCAATTGCTATCCTGCCGCTCTTTGCTATGTGTGACCGTAATGATATTGGCGGCGTCTCAACACCGTCTCATTCCGATACGGGCCGGGCCCAAATCTTTATTTATGATGGCTACCCGGGAGGTATCGGCATAGCTGAGAAGGGTTATGAAATCATTGAAGAGCTATGGGCCGCTACGTTAAGGGCGATCGAGGAGTGTCCCTGCCGCTCAGGATGTCCTGCCTGTATTCAATCACCCAAGTGCGGCAATAACAATGAACCTCTCGATAAAAAGGCCGCCGTCATTTTGCTGAGGGGATTGTTGGGCGTTATTACCTAGAGAAGGCGTATGCTGCCCGTCAGTATAAATCACCAATACAAAATATCCGCCGCGAGCTCTTCAATGGAGTGAATAAGCCAATGTTCGCACATTTTAAATGTCGTGCTAAAATTATGCTCTTCGCAATAGTTAAATTAACAATGTACCGGTTTAAAGGAGATTAATGGACACCTATAATTACATCAAACACGTAATACGAAAAGCTGCCAACTATACTTTCAACCGTATTACCTTTTGGCTCACTATCTTCAACTTCTTTATGTTAGCTACCTACATGTATGAGCAGACCTCGATAGGAGATTTTATGAAAGATGCCGGACTGCGTGTTGGCGATATGATTTTAATAATACTCTTCACAATATTTGCCATCTCCATGCTTGAATATGTAGTTATCGGACGTGATAAAAAAGAGGATGAGCAGCAGTAGCTATGCTCGTTTTTGCAGCGCCATATTGCCACAGGGAGCACGTAGCATGTATAGTTTGATTAAATGAAAGCTTCGAGCCGATTTCTGCTTGGCTTCGGTATCTTTATTCTCGTGATTGTTGCTACCGCGGTTACTATTGCTCTAGTTGGCGGGAATGAGCAGGTTAAACTGCTGCCGGAGAACTCCCCTGAAGGGACGGTGCAGCGATTCCTGATGGCAGTTAAAGACCAGGACTATACAAAAGCATACGGATATCTTTATTTGACATCGGATCAGCTTAAGTATAATTCCTATGATACTTGGATACAGTCGACGCAGTCTTCGCGTAATTCATCATCGTGGAAAGCCAGCATCGTGAAATCAACGGTCAGGGAGAATGATGCCACTGTAGACGTTGCAGTAGAAGTCTTCAGGCCTGAGGGGCCCCTGGCAAACCCGGTCAGCACCAACCAGGTCACATTTATTTTGCGTAATGAAAATGGCAAGTGGTTGATCAACTCACCGGCCGACCTGTATTGGTTGTATTGATACCTCTGGCGGAAGGAGCATAGAATTGAGCACGGTCAGGCGGGTCTTTTTTTACATATTGGCCCTCGTCACGTTGGGCATACTGGCCACAGGATTGTGGAACCTGCTTTCACTCTCTTTAGATACCATCCTTGCCAGATTTACCCTCGCTCAGATTGGAGATATCAAGCCCAAGCTTAGTCTTGGTATTGCTATGGTGGTCATTGGTGGCCCCCTGTGGTTCCTGTTCTGGGGCGCAATCCAGCG